>MPMD02206243.1_pt1 | contig 50870 bp, 46 predicted proteins | sample 1617291 | NCBI WGS metagenome assembly MPMD02 (sample SAMN05944810, study PRJNA350692) | marine metagenome | biome: marine; feature: ODZ; material: water; isolation source: 120 m water sample filtered on 30 um supor filter | place: Pacific Ocean | collected 2012-04-09 | depth 120m m | reverse complement strand
TCAAATCAGTATCCAAAAACTGAAGCTATACTGCTATATACAATGCAGTACATCTTGTGGTTCCCGAACACAGAATTTTAAAGTAACACCATATATACTCTTGTCAAATTAAAATAAATCTTTTTTAAGAAAAAAATAAATTACACCAGATAATTAATATATGAGTTATAATATATTGTATATAGACGAATTGATTTGCAAACAAACTCAATATGACATTATCAAAAAAAAGGATATTTATAGGTAAAGTACCAACATTATTTATATCAGAACAAAAAACAGAAGATAGCAATAACAGATCCTGTGTCTTGTTTTATCATGGATTTGGTGCTTCTAAAGATATTCAAATGGAGGAATTGATAAGTCTGGCATCAAATGGATTCTTAACCATCGGTATTGATAACATAGGGCATGGCGATCGGAAATATTCAGATTTTGATACTAAATTTTCCGAAGATAATCCAGAAAGATTGCAAAATATAATTGAGGCAGTGAATTCAACTGCTGATGAAATATGCAATATTATAGATTATTTAATTAATAACAAAATTGTTAAACCGGCTAACATTGGCATAGTAGGAATATCTATGGGAGCTTTTATTGCATACAAAATACCTGTCTTAGAAAATAGGATAAAAGCAATATCTGCTATACTCGGTACTCCTGAATACTCTTTTAACAATATATATGACTACACAAAAAAATATGATATAATATCTCTATTATCACAAAATGCTGCTAAAGATAATATTGTATCATCAATCGAGACAAAAAAGCTTCACCAGGAACTTAGAAAAACTTTTAAAAATCCTGATGATAGATTCAAATTTGTAGAATATCCTAATTCAGGACATTTTATGAATGAAACTGAATGGAATAAATGTTGGAACTTAAATTTACAGTGGTTAAAAGAAAAACTATAAAAGAACAAAGCCTTATCTAAATTCTTTTAAAATAACTTAGACAAGGCAATAAATAGGATACTCTAAAACTATTTACTATCTAAATGGCTTTTAGCCCTGTTAATAATATCAGCTTTGACTGTTAAATAGTTCTGCCCGCATAAAAGAATGCCCCACTCTGTACCTATAGCCTGCCTTATATTCACAAGCTCATACTTAGATCTTTCAGACTCTGGAATACCGGCATTTTTCCATAGGTTATCAACTGCTTCATTATAGCTTGGAGAACTAATTTTAAATGCAACTAAAATTTTCCATCCATAACTGCTGCCTGATACTGCACTTTTATAAATACTGATATCTTTTCCGGCAAAAGATACAGGATTTACGACCGGTCCGTATGTTACTCTTGCATAAGCAGAAGTAGAAATGAAACTAAAACTTAAGATTAAAGAAAATAATACTACTAGAATTGGCTTGTTATTAATCTTACAACTTTTCATAATAAATCCTTTTATTTGTTTAAAGATTTGCCTCATATTATAGTATACGATAAAAAAATATCTACTGTATAAATTATATTATTCGGATAGTTTAATATATTAATAAAAATCAAATTATTAGGTAATTGATTTAAATTTAAAATTTCTCTACAGGTATGGGTTTATTAGCTAATATGTTCTCAATTCTATCCATTAAGTCTACAGTCATTTTTCTATAGTTTTCTAAAGAACTAAGGTTGTCTTTCAACTGGTCTATTTTTGATGCTCCGATAATAACCGAACTTACATTTTTATTTTTAAGGCACCATAAAAGTGCCATATGATGAACCGGCAGCTCAAATTCATCTGAGAGATTGCATAAGTCAATAACTTTTTTTATTTTAGGATCCCAATCATCTGAATACAAACCATCTTCACTCCAGTCATATCCTGACAGACTAAAGCGGCTATCTTCAGGAATTCCATTGTTGTATTTTCCTGTTAAAACGCCATTATCTAATGGAGACCAGATAGTAGTCCCTAAACCTACACTATCATATAAAGGTAAAAATTCTTTTTCTATTTTCTCACGGCAAAACATATTATATTCAGGCTGTTCAACTGTAGGAGGAATTAGGTGCAGTTCTCTTGCAATACCATATGCTTCACTTATTTGCTGTGCTCTCCATTGCGATGTCCCCCAATAAAGTACTTTTCCCTGTTGAATCAAATCATGCATGGCTCGAACCGTCTCTTCAATAGGAGTATCAATATCAGGTCTATGGCAAAAATATAAATCCAGATAATCAACGTTAAGCCGCTTTAATGCTGCATGACAGGCATCAACGACATGTTTTCTGCTAAGCCCTTTCTGAGTTGGTTTTTCTCCTCCCCAGAACACTTTACTTGAGACACAATATGAACTGCGTGGCCAGGATAATTTTTTCAACGCACTTCCCATAACTTTTTCAGATAAACCATTTTCATAAACTTCAGCATTATCAAAAAAGTTAACTCCATTATCATAGGCCAATGACATCATTCTATATGCCAAATTAGAATCTATCTGTTTATGAAATGTGACCCAGGAGCCAAAAGAAAACACACTAAGTTTCAAGCCTGCTTTACCTAACTTTCTATATTCCATAACTCAACATCCTTATTTTTCATAAATATCAATTTCATTAATCTACATATATTTTAGGTCAACAAAAGCACTGATACAGTAAACATTTATTATTTTACATTAAATTTAAAGCATCAACGTCGATGTATATATTCACATCTTTACTTCTGTATTTCCTAAACAATAAAGATGTGATATCAGATTTCAATTTATATTTTAAAAATCCTCTGATCATAACACAAAATCTAAATTTGTTTTTCATTTTTTCTATTGGTGAAGGAACCAAAGGTGAAACTCTAATATTTTCCGGCATAATTGTCATAAGCTCTTTCATAAAATTATCAGCCACTTGTTTAACTTTTTCTTCATTAATACCGATAAATCTAATAGTTGATAAGTGAGTTTCAGGTGGATAGAAAAGTTGCTTTCTCATTTCTATCTCTTCCTGATAAAAGTTTAGAAAATCATGTTTTACAGCGTATTGAACAGCAGAATGGAAAGGAGTAAAAGTTTGAATATATACTTCCCCGGGAATAACACCTCTACCAGCTCTACCTGCAACCTGAGTTAAGAGTTGAAATGTTCTTTCAGAAGCTCTAAAATCAGGAATATGCAAGCTCAAATCAGCATTAATTATGCCGACTAAAGTAACATTTGGAAAATCAAGTCCTTTTGCTATCATTTGAGTTCCTATTAGAATATCAATTTCTCCTTTTCTAAACGCACTCAATACTTTTTCATAAGACCCTTTATGTGTCATGGTATCTGAGTCCATTCGCTTTATTCTTGCTAAAGGGAATAATTTTGATGCAATATTTTCTATTTTTTCAGTACCTACCCCGGAATACTTAATATCCGGCGCATTACATTCCGGACAGTGCTGAGGTGCTTTTACTACACTGCCGCAGATATGACAGGAAAGATAATTATTAGCCCTATGAAAAGTATAATCAATAGAACAATTACTGCAGGACGCTGTATAACCGCAATGACTACAGCTTAAATGGGTTGCAAAACCTCTTCTATTTAAAAAGATGATAACCTGTTCACATTTACCAAGTCTCTCGTAAATAGCTGCTATTAACTCCTTTGAAAATATACTATTTCCAGTAGATACTATTTCTCCACGCATGTCTACGGTTTTTACTTCAGGCATTAACCTGTCATCAATTCTTTTTGTTAACTTTATTAATAGATATTTATCTTTTTCAGTATTGTAAAATGACTCAAGAGATGGAGTCGCTGATCCTAATATAACAGCTGCTTTTTCTTTGTAAGCTCTCATAACAGCAACATCTCTGGCGTGGTATCTAGGAGCTTCATCCTGTTTATATGAATTTTCGTGCTCTTCATCAACTATAATCAGACCCAATTTTCTAAATGGAGCAAAAAGGGCACTTCTGGCACCAACAACAATGCTGACTTTACCTTCATATACCTTAGACCATTCATCAAAACGTTCACCTTCGCTTAATCCACTGTGCAGCACACTTACAGAGTCTCCAAATCTGGCTCTAAATCTTTCAGTAGTCTGCGGGGTTAGAGATATTTCAGGAACTAAAACAATAGCTTCTTTACCTAATTTAAGAACATATTCAATACATTTAAGATAAACTTCAGTCTTTCCACTTCCGGTAACTCCATAAAGCAGAGCTGTAAAATATTTAGAGTTTCCATCTAGAATATTTTTAATTTCATTTACAGCAATGCGTTGTTCATCTGTTAGTTCAGGAGGTATAGAAGAAACCAAAACAGCATCTCTAAAAGGATCACGATTAACTTTTCTAGTTTCTTTTTTTATAATATCTTTTTTTTCTAATGATTTAATAACAGAATCACTGCATCCTGTTTGCCTTTTCAATAATGACAAAGGGATATCTGGCTTTTGTAATAATAATTCAACAACTTTTTTCTGTGCATTAGCTTTATTTTCGGAAAATAAAAATTCACCTGCTTTTTTTGGATCGTCCAAATATATATAAATTAATTTTTTATGTGTTATTTTCCCGCTTCTTACCGCCCCAGGTAATAAAGCTCTAATAGCCTGCTCCTTAGAGCAGCAATAATATTTTGCGAGCCATTCGCCTAATTCCAATAATGATGAAGGTATTACAGGCCTAGTATTACATATGCCTATTATTTCTTTAAGCTGATTTCCATAATCAGATTTACTCAAAAGAGCAACAGCACATCCTATAATATTTCTATTGCCAAATGGTACATTAACATGCATTCCTAATTTTACATGATCTAATAATCCAGTGGGTATTTTATAATCAAAATATTTGTTAAGACTTAGATTTACTGAAACTCTAACTATTTTATTATCAGATTTCATTTACTTTCTTTTGTTTCAATGAAGGAACGTAGTTATTTATCCATACAAATAACTAAACATTCACATTAATATTGATCATGACTTTTTATCCCTTATAAATGAAGCAAAACTATTATCAGAAATAGTTACATTAGCAACATTGGCATTTACAAAATAATAAGTTAATTCTTCAACTGTACTGAAACCGTCAAAGGTTAGTTTTACATTTTTATTGCCGAAAATGTAATAATTACCTGTTAAATGTTTAGTTATTCCTAATGGAAAATAAATAGTAGCTTTATATTTATTTTCTTTATAAAAGCTTATTTTAATTGTCTTGACAAACCAAAGAAGAAGGTTGTTCGGTTTTATGATTTCAGTTTTCCAGTCACCTATTATATTTTCATGAATGTACTGTGTCTTATCAACATTCGAAGCATTGATATTACAATAATAATAAACAGTGACAATTATTAAAAATATTTTTAAAGTATTCATAAAAAATTTTGATTAATTTTATTCCCAATTCCATATAATAATAAAACCAAGAGTTAATAATAATCAACTACCTTAACGTATTAACCTGCATCTGCCTGTCTTCAGACACCCACATAATATCCTCTGGTATTATAGGATATTTATCAAATAAATGAACGTTTTTATAACGATTATTTATAGCAATTAATGAATCACGACAAAACAGAAATGTATAAGGCTGCTCCTCGTGAAGCAATTCATGAAATTGATGGGCTAGCTTAACTCTTTCTTTAAAATCAAAACATGTTCTTATTTTCTCTATAATTCTATCAGCTTTTTTGTTCTTAAATCCGATATGATTACTAGATCCCATGATATCTGCCATGCTGCTGTGCCATATTTGAAACGGATCTGATTCAAACCCCATAGACCAGCCCAATGATACTACATCAAAATCTTTTTTTTCCAATCTTTGGACATAGACTGACCATTCAACTTTATTTATATTCATTACTATACCTGCTTTTTTCATATCCTCTTTAATTATTGGAAACATTTTCTCCTGAGCAGTGCTGTTCGAAATAGTAAGAACAGTAAATTTAAACGGTTTGCCATCTTTCTCTAAAACACCATCTCCATTATTGTCTTTCCATCCTGCATCCAAAAGCAGTTTTTGAGCTGTTGCTATTGAAAACTTATAAGGTTTAATTGATTTATCATAATACGGACTATCAATAAAAAAATTGCCTGTTACAACTCTTCCAAGATTAGAGAAAACAACTTTAAGTATTTTTTTTCTATCTACAAGGTGCGTTAAGGCTTTCCTAACATTTTTATCTTTAAAGAGCGGATTCTTAAGGTTATATCCTATATATGAATATGATTTTGACGGATATTTATATTTGTCTAGAATGTATGTTTTACTGTTTTTATTAAATTCAGGAATATCTGTTCTGTTTACCCACTGATCAGCAGATAAATGCATTTTATCTATATCTTCAGACAAAAGTGACTGAAATTGAGTATTAGGATGTTTAATTATTTCATATACTAGGGTTCTGATAGGAGGAGCAGCACCGTACTTATTACCAAAATAATTATCCCATTTCTTTAGTATTATTCTCTGCCCAGCATCCCAGCGGTCAAATTTATAAGGTCCGCAGCCAACTATTATTTTATTTCTGCCATAATCATCATTAAATTTTATACCGTCGAAAGGGCCTTTATAACTATGGTATAAATGTGAAGGCAAAGGTGATAATCCAAGAGTGCTTGATTCTGATAGAAAATATTTTTTATTCCAGTAAACTTTAAATTTATATTTTGATATAATTTCTATCCGTTCCAAATCTTTATAGTAAGTTCTAATAGGTGCGCAATCGATATTTTTATTTTTTACCACCTGGAGAAAAAATTTAAAATCCTCAGAAGTCACCTCTACATTTTTCCATTTTTCCCCTGTAACAGGATCAGTAAAATCATGCCATAAAACACCTTTTCTTAATTCAATTGTATATACAAGTTTATCATCAGACAATTCCCATTTTTCTGCCAACAGCGGTTTGAATTTTTCAGGATGTTCATAATCTCTAGCGGCTAAACTACTATTAACTTTACTCCACAGCTCCGCAACAAAAGCATCATTATTTATGATATAATTCATATTCTTTGCGGCACTAATAACAGGAGCTATCAATCTGCCTCCAAATTGAGCTTTCTGATTAAAATATTTTAAATTTGCAATACCGTTGTTTTTATAAATTGAATTTGATATATTATGGACAAATTTCTTATTATTTATCTGGTGTTCTATTTTCTTTAATACACTCCCCTGTTTATATAGCTGAGCAGATAGTTTTTCTATTTGATATCTTGAATGATCAATTGATTTTATTATCATAATCCCTATTACTACAATAACTATTACAGCAATAATCAAAATGATATTCGATAGAAAGCCTTTGTTGTTAAGTGTCATATATCTCCTTTCTAAATTATCTGGTCCATTTGATTAGGCATAAGGGATTACTAAATTTATAACTCATGCAAAGATATGATCAATATTCTGTGGTTCTTAAATACTGAAAGAAATAATTTTCAGTACTACCACAATATCACAATAACATAAAAACAATCATCATCAGATTAGTTTAAACAATATTTAAACTTTCATCAAATTAGCTATAGATTACACATATTAATTTTGATATAAAGTATTAATAATTTCATTAGCTTTTTTTTTATAAAGTACTAATTTAGTAAAATTATTATAAATAATTGTCATTGTTATTTTAACCATGATTATAGTACATGATGTATAGCCAGCTTGTTTGACGATAACTATCCAAATTTATAACTTTAAGGAACTAACCAAAGATGAGTGATGATAAAAAAGCCATAAAAAAAACTGACGATAAAAGTTTAAGAGATAAAAATCTTTCAATTGTCATGAGCCAGATAGAAAAAGAATATGGTAAAGGTTCTATAATGTTTTTGGGTGATAATTCTACGCGTGTAGACATACCAACTATCAGTTCAGGAGCACTGGCTCTGGATATAGCCCTTGGTGTAGGGGGAGTTCCTCGAGGAAGAATTCTAGAAATATATGGACCTGAATCATCAGGTAAAACTACAGTATGTCTTCATATAATTGCTAATGCTCAAAAAGCTGGAGGAGCATGCGCCATTGTTGATGCAGAACATGCATTGGATCCAACTTACGCAAATAAAATAGGTATTAACCTAGATGATTTATTAATTTCTCAACCTGACTGTGGTGAAGATGCTTTAAATATAGCAGAATCATTAATTAGGAGTAATTCTATTGATGTTTTAGTTATTGACTCTGTAGCAGCTTTGGTTCCAAGAGCAGAAATTGAAGGACAGATGGGCGATTCTCATATGGGACTTCAGGCCAGATTAATGTCCCAAGCCTTAAGAAAAATTACAGGAGCCGTTAACAGGAGCAAAACCTGTGTCATATTTACTAACCAGATAAGGTCAAAAATTGGAGTAATGTTTGGAAGCCCTGAAACAACAACAGGAGGTAATGCTCTCAAATTTTACAGTTCTATCAGAATGGATATCAGAAGAATCGGTGCCATTAAAGATAATAAAGGAGAAATTATTGGTAACAGGACACGGGTTAAAGTTGTAAAAAATAAATTAGCTCCTCCTTTTAGAGAAGCAGAATTTGATATTCAATACTCACAGGGAATATCAAGAGCCGGTTCAATACTGGACGTAGCCATAGATTTAGGTATAATTGATAAGAGAGGTGCCTGGTTTTCTATTAAAGGCGAACAGTTAGGACAAGGCAGAGAACAGGCCAAGGATTTTATACAAAAAAACAGCGATCTTGAATCTAGAATTTTACAGGAAATAAAAGATAAACTTAATCCTGAAAAAAAGACAGAAGAAGAAGCAGATAGTTCTAAAATATAAGATCATAAAATAGGCTACTATTGTATGAATAAGAGTATTAGTATCTCTATTAAAAATACAAATATGTTAAAAGCTCCAGCTATACTGTTTTTCTGCCTAATTTTTATGTCTTCCTGGTCATTGTCTGCTCAAACTGCTGAATCGACGAGCTACCAGAAAAAACTATTGGGTAATGAAGCTTTTAAAAGCGGGTTATATGATGTTGCAATGGACTACTATAAACATTATCTTAAAAATGCAACAGGTAACTCTCCTGCAATTAGAGATGCGTATTTCAGTTTAATTGCAACTTGCCTCAGAACAAATAATATGACTCAGGCAAACATATTTTATAATGAATTATCTAATAAGTATAAACAGTTCTTTACAAATAATCCTAAAGAATATAGAAGATTAGAGTACTGGAGAGCAGAAATACTGCTAAGTGATGAAAAATATAAAGAAGCAAGTTCAGCGTTTTCAAAAATAATATCAGGCAGTAAAGAGAAAATTCCTAATAAAATTATTTTAGAGTCAATTGCTGGACTTGGCACATCTCAGTTTAGGCAGAGCGAAATTGATAAGGCATATGCTACTTTTAGCAAATTAAAAGAACTTACAACTCAAAAACATAGTGAACTGAATAGTATGGCTGTAAATCAGCTGATCTTAATAAATCTTTTAAAAAATAATATTAATGAAGCAAATAAGATTATCAAAAACGTAAAAAACAGTAACATTCAGTTCGAACTACTATCAATATTCACTTTAATAAAAGAAAATAAATTAGATGACGCTCAAAACAGATATGATATGATAAAACACAAGATAACATATCCAAACTCTCTCTGTTTTCTAGTATCATATACATTTGCCAACAGTTATCTGAATCAAAAAAAATATGATAAAGCTCTTCTTTTATTAAATGATGCGTACAAATTGGCCCCAGATTTATATGATAAAGAAAGAGTAACAATCTTAAAAATAAATACAGCTATAAATTTGAATCTCTACGACAGAGCTATAAAAACTGCAAATACATTTCTTACTAAATTTCCAGACTCTCCCAAAAAAAATGAAGTTTTATTAACACTTTCTGAGTCATTAGCAAAGGTTAAAAAATACGCTGACATAAAAGATCTTGCATCAAAATATTTTAATCTAAATACTAAAGCAGATAATACAAAATTAGAATTTGCAAATATAGTAGGCAGAGCATTTATCTGCCTCAATAACTATGATAAAGCTAATCTATACTTTGATTATATAATTGATAATTCAAAAAATAAAAATAGAGTTGGAGAGGCAAAATACTGGAATGCTGAAATTCTATTCCTTAATAAAAAATATAATGAAGCTTTGGCTACGCTTAATATTTTGAGAAAAGAATATCCTGCAATTTTAGACAAAATACTTTATAAACAAGCTCAAATTTATTTAGTCAAGAAGAACTATAGTAATGCGTCAAAATATCTTAAAGAATTATTAACCAGGAATGCAAACCCTGATATGCAGCCATCACCAATATTGTTATATGCAATTTCACTAAAAAAAACAGGTGAATTTGAAAATGCTGTCAATCAATTTATAAGATTTGCAGAAAAAAATCCTCGTGCAGCCAGGGCTTCTAAGGCTTATTATGAAGCAGGATCACTTTACCTTTTATTAGGAGACTTTAATAAAGCAATAACTTATTTTAAGAAAATAATAACTGATTATAAGGATCAAAATATCCTGGTTGAATCATATTATAAACTTGTTTATGCTAATTTGCAGAATAAAAACTTGCCTGAGGCATTGAAATATACAAAAATTCTATCAGACAAGTATCCGGATTCAAGCTATACTGTACAGGCATTATTTTGGATTTCTAATTATTACAGAAGCACAAAACAATATGACAAGGCTATTAATAATTTATCGCTTATTATAGAAAATTATAATAAAAATGATGCAGTTATAGCAGATGCTTACTATGACAAAGCTTATATATTGTATCTTGATAATAAAAACAGCAATGCTATTACCGCACTTAATGATTTAGAATCTCTTTATCCTAAATCTCCTATTATAAATAAATCATATTATTTGAAGGGAGATATTCTATCTTCCGAAGGACACTATTCTGAAGCAATAGATAATTATGAGAACGCACTGAAAGACAGTGCCGGTAAAGATGATAATTTATATATAGCTTCACTTGGCAGAATTGGTGACTGTAATTTTGCCATGCTAAATTTTACTAACGATAAGAATAAAGTTTTAACTCAGGCAATTAATTATTATGAAAAAATTTTAAAAATTAAAAATATTTCCGATTTTATAAAAGTTCAAACTTTATATAAACTTGGTAGATGCTATGAGTTATCAAAAAAGAATAAAAAAGCTGTAGAAATGTATCATGAATCTTTTTACAGCAACATAATAAATATAAAAAAAGGTAAAAATCCTGTTTATAAATGGTTTGTAAAAAGTGGAATTGCTTTAACCCGTTTATTACAAATAGAAGATACACCTAAAACTGCCCAGGCGGCAATCGATGTACTTCAAGATCTAATAAAATACTGGGCACAGCCTTCCAAGGATTTTCAATTAAGAATTAATGAAATTAAAAAACAATATAAGCTATAAGGAGTAAATTTTATGCTTTTTGTCGATATAGTAAAATACGGCGGCCCTGTAATGTGGTTAATAGTTTTCAGCAGTTTTATAGCATTAATCATTATCCTGGAGCGCTGGTTCCATCTTCATAGGGCTCAGATTAATGTTGGAGAGCTATTAAACGGCTTAATTAATGTAATCAAACGTGGAAACCTGATGGAAGCTATAACACTATGCGAGGAAACTCCGGGACCTGTTTCTCATGTTTTAAGATCAGTTATATTACGATATGCCCAAAACGAGAAAAACCTGAAACAGGCAGCTACCAATGCTTCACTTGATGAAATCCCCAGAATGGAACGCAGAATGAATATAATAGCCACAATTGCGTATATTGCTCCTTTGCTGGGGCTTCTTGGAACAGTACTAGGAATGATAGATGCATTCCAGGTAATTCAAGCTAAAGGTGCATTCGTAAATGCTGTAGGTTTATCAGAAGCTGTATGGCAGGCATTATTAACAACTGCTGCAGGTCTATGTGTCGCTATACCTTGTCATATCGCATACAATTATCTTGTTTCACGAATTCAGACAATTGTTTTAGATATAGATAAGGCCTCTTCAGAAATAATATATTTTTTTAGCACACATGATATCAAATCTATCGGTAAAAATACAGAACAACTCTAAATATAATTTTAGGATATATTAACGTGAAAATCGAAACCAGGCTAAAAATTCTAAAAGGAAAATATAATTTCGTACCTTTGATTGATGTCATATTTTTGCTACTCATATTTTTTATGCTTAGCAGCTCTTTTGTTCAGGTTTCAGCAATAAATGTTCAACTGCCATCTGTTACAGGTGAACCAACAAGTGCTGAAAAATTAGTTATTACAATTGATAAATATGATAATTATTATTTCAATGATCAAGTGATGGATTTAAAAACGCTGAAAGAACAGCTTGCCGTCCTCTCTTCTAAATATCAGGTTGACAGCATTATCATAAGAGCAGATAAAGCGACTCCTCAGGGAGCAGTAGCAAAAGTTTTAGCAATGGCAACCAGCCTCAACTTAAATGTATATTTTGCAGTAGGTTCTGTAAAAAATAATGTTCATCAGGTTCCGTTTGAAAAAGAATAAAACACCAAAATCTAACCCAGATAAACTGGATTAGAAAATTATAAGTCTTGTCGAAACAGTTAAGATTTAATAACTATATAACATGAATAATATATCGAGTCATAAAAACAAACACTGCAAATTTAAACCATGGTTATTTGCTATTTCTGTGTGTATACTTGGTAATCTTATTCTTATATCTCTATTTTCTACTTCAAAAATAGAATATAACTTTAATAAACAAGAAAAAAGTAAGATAATTATGCTTCCCTTGTACAATTATAACTTATCAAATAGTGAGAAGCGACTTCTGTATTGGATGCAAGATGAAACCCCATCACTTATGACAAGCCCAAATAGCAAATATGGTTATAGCAGAGTTTTACGCTCACCTATATCTTTAACTAGCTTTCCCAAAAAAACAAAGTTTAACAAATCTATACTATATCAGTCAATATTTACAGATAATTTCAAAATTGCTCAAATACCGCTGGTAAATGAATCTTCAATTGATTTATTCACCAGAATAGTACCTTTCAAAACACCTTCTGTTCCCGACACGCTGCCAAAACGGGCTGAGATTTATAAATATCCTTATTCTTATAACACTTATACTGGAGTAAATTTCCCGATTAAATTTCACAATTGGAATAAAATAGAACAGCTAATAAAAAAATATAATCCTAAATCTTTAACACAAATAGAATTAAAGTATCCTGCCTCAGACAAGTTATTACCTTATGCTAAAATAATATCTTCGTGCGGATCTCAAGAACTTGATAAACAGGCTTTAAGCAATATAATATTTGATGATTCTTCCAAGAAGATAAAGAGATCATTATTAGGTACAACTGTTAATATTAGTATTGAATGGCAAAATAATTACTCGAAAGTTGATAATAAATGATTCCCCTCAGTTACGGAAACGGTTTTTTTATTTATCTGCTAATTTGGATAGTTTACTTAACTATTCTATGGATCAGAGAATCATGGCGAACCAATATTAATGATTGGTCATTGTCTGATGGTAAATTGTGTGTTTGTGAAGACTGCAGCTATGCATTTATTGTTAAACCCAGAGAACTATCTGCAAAATGTCCCAGGTGTGATAATCTTTGTTACATCAAAAAAATAAAAATAAAAAAAGAATTATAAATTATGAATTACAGAGAAAATATTATTATTTTAGATTTTGGCTCACAATACAGTCAACTTATTGCCAGAAGAGTGAGAGAGCTCAACATTTACAGTCAAATCCTTCCTTTTAATATATCAGCTAGAGAAATTAGAACGCATAAACCTATAGGGATAATACTAAGTGGAGGCCCATCTAGTGTTCTGGATGAAAACTCTCCTAGATGTGATGAAAGTATTTTTTCTTTAGGTATACCAATCCTTGGGATTTGTTACGGTCTCCAGTTAATGATACATAATGACGGAGGTAAAGTAGCAGCAAGTAATGCAAGAGAATATGGAAGAACAAAATTATACTTAAAAGATAAGACCTCACTTTTTAAAGACATACATCAAGATGAATTGACTATATGGATGAGTCACGGTGATAAAGTCGAAAATATACCTGATTCATTTAAAATCCTAGCTTCAACGTCTAATACAGAATTTGCTGCTATTTGCGATGACAGCAGAAGTCTCTATGGTATTCAATTCCATCCTGAAGTCGTCCATTCAGAGCAAGGAGCCAAAATAATATCTAATTTTTGTCTTAATATCTGTAAAGCAGAAGCATCATGGACTATGAGTTCTTATATAGATATTGCTATTAAGGAAATAAAAGAAAAAGTAGGAAATAATAAAGTGATTTTAGCTTTGAGCGGTGGAGTGGATTCTTCAGTTGCAGCTGCTCTTATACATAAGGCTGTAGGTACTCAATTAAATTGCATATTTGTAAATAACGGACTTTTGCGCAAAAATGAAGCAGAACAGGTGATGGATCTATATGCCAGGCATTTTAAACTAAATCTTAAATGTATTGATGCTGAAAATAGATTTCTCACAAAACTTGCAGATGTATCTGAACCTGAAAAGAAAAGAAAAATTATTGGACATGAATTTATTGAAGTTTTTGATGAAGCTGCATCTAATGTAGAAAATGCTAAGTTTTTAGCGCAAGGAACTACTTATCCTGATGTTATAGAAAGTATTTCCATAGCAGGAAACCCAAGTGCTATGATTAAAAGTCATCATAATGTAGGTGGACTTCCGGAAAGAATGAATCTGAAACTTCTTGAACCGTTACGATGCTTATTTAAAGATGAAGTTAGAAAACTGGGTACTGAATTAGGTTTACCAAAGGAAGTAGTTATGCGTCAGCCTTTTCCAGGTCCAGGACTCGGAGTAAGAATGCTTGGCGCTGTTTCAAAAAATGAATTAGATGTTTTAAGAGAAGCAGATTCTATTGTTGTTGAAGAGATGATTAATGCGGATTTATATTATAAAACATGGCAAGCTTTTGCAGTATTACTTCCTGTAAAAACTGTTGGAGTTATGGGAGATGAAAGAACTTATGAAAATGTTGCAGCTTTAAGAATTGTCGACAGTAATGACGGAATGACTGCAGACTGGGTAAGACTTCCCTATGACTTACTTGAAAAAATATCTAGCAGAATTGTAAGTGAAGTCAGAGGTATAAACAGAGTAGTTCTTGATATTACATCAAAACCCCCTGGTACTATCGAATGGGAATAATGTATAATTGTTGATTGCACATTTATTTAGCCATAAAAAAGTAATAGGCAAATGTTATAAATAACATTTGCCTTTTTATTCTTCCAGAAATTTTCATTTTTAAGATATTACTCTATTGCCTGAGTAATAGCGTTTTATTTTAGGTATTCTATCTGAAATATTTTCCAAGCAGCTGCTTATTTGTTCTGATATACTAAGCATTTCAATAAAAATCACCCCTGTTTTTACATTACATTTTCCTTTTTCCAATCTTTTAATATGAGCTTTTTCCATCTTTGCAGTAAGAGATTTAATTTTTCTTGCCTTTTTCTCTGCAATATTTATATTCGTCTCTTCAGCGTTTTCCAGATAATTCATTACACTTTCAGCCTGAGTATATATTTTACCCCATAAATCAGAAAACTCACTCTCAGCTTCTTTAGATAATTTAAGATCTTTAGATTTCATTCTTTTGCGCAGTCCTATTATCAGATCAGAAAAATCTGCTATTTTTTCTGTATCATTTGTACAATGCATAAGATGCGGAACCAATTCAGCCTGTACCATCGTTAATCTTTTCTGTGTCAACTTAACCAAATATTCTGTTATATCCTCCTGCATTTGATCTATTCTAAGTTCTCTTTCTGAAAGATCAGAAATAACTTTATCTTCAACTTTATTAGCTAGAAATACATCATTAATAGAAGTTTTAATCATAGACCATGATTCATTAAGCATATAATTCAAAGATGACGACACTTGTCTTATAGCTAATACAGGGGTTTCTAGCAAATGGGGTTCGAGGTTTTCTATCACAATCGACTGATCACCTTTAATCTTAATTATATAATTACATATTCTGGCAATTACCGCTACAAAAGGTAGAAATATTATAACATTAATTACATTAAAGACTGTATGTGCCATTGCTATATGTCTCGCAATATTTTCTGGAATAACAGCAAAAACATCACCTGGAGTTATAGCATTAATAAAATATAAGTATATAGGAATATTTGTCCCGGGATAAGGTATAAAAAACAATATTATCATATATATCGCCCCTATGACATTAAATAACATATGCGCAATAGCAGTTTGCCTGGCCGGTCTGTTAGCTCCCAATGACGCAAGTAAAGCAGTAATTGTTGTACCTATATTATCTCCTAAGATCAAAGGTACTGCAGTATAAAAATTAATTAAACCTCCCATGGCCAAAGCTAATGCAATACCGATTGTAGCTGAACTACTTTGTATTAATACTGTCATCAATGCTCCAATACCAATCGCACCTATTATAGATAAAAACGGCATATAACCATTTACAGGAGAGCAGTCAAAATGATTAAAAAAATTCACAAAAGAAGGAAATTTGCTTATCAGTTTAAGCTCAGATCCCATAAGCCCCATACCGAAGAACAGTAAACCAAATCCAAAAATAGTTTGCCCCCATCCTTTTAATACAGTTTTCTTTGAACACATCATTATAACAGCACCGATTATAATCGCAGGAAATGCCAGGCCTTCTAATTTAAATGAAATAATCTGAGCTGTTACTGTAGTCCCTATATTAGCTCCAAATATAATTCCTATAGCCTGTGTTAATGTCAAAAGACCTGCATTAACAAATCCGACAACCATAACTGTACATGCACTTGAAGATTGGATTGCCGCTGTAACAACAGTTCCCGCCAATACAGCAATAAACCTATTTTTTGTAAAAAACTTTAGAACACCTTTCAGTTTCTGACCCGCTACCAGTTGCAGACCATCACTCATTAGTTTCATCCCATAAATAAATATTGCCAATCCGGCTAATACAATAATTATTAATCTTACTACATTAATTCCCAATTCTTTGATGTGAATTCCTCTGTAATTTATATTTTTAGCAGAATCATTAACCTCTGCTACAACATTATAAATTCCAGTATCTTTACCAACTTTAACTCTTGTTTTAGCGATACCATCTTTATTAGTAACAGTTTTTCCGGGAACACACTTAGCCGTTGTTTTTTTCTCCGGAGAAGAAGAAACATGAAAAAAAACATCTGCACCTTGAACAGGTTTCCCAGCCTTATCTACTAATTTTAATTTTAACGGCTTCGGTAAATAGTTCCCTGAATATGTTTCCTGCGAAATACCATCGATTAAAACTCCGCTGATTAACCTGACAGTTTTAGTAATTTTTGAATTTTCGGGTACAATTTTAAAATATTGATCTCCAATCTGATTTCCAGTTCTTATTTTTACTGTAACTGCTCCTCCTACTTTGGAATAAGCTACTTCTGGAGTAAATATTAAATCACTCCCTTTGATTGGAATAAAATCTACCTTAACACCTTTAACAGGTTCTCTTGTACCTTTTCCTCCGAATAAACCTGGAATTCTCGGACCAAGTAGTTCCAGTTTTAACTCTTTTTTAAATTCACTATTGGGTAAAGCCTGCTGGTCTGATCCCTGGATTATAACAATTTTATCAACAGTTTTATTAGGATTTTCTTTTCTACAACCTGAAAGAAGGAAAATAGCAGACAGTAGCAGTACAACTACAGGTAATAATTTTTTGTGCATTAAATAGCCACCTTTTTTTGATATTACTCTAAACGTCTTTATTATTTTATATTATTTGGCTTATAATACGGTTATTAGATATTATAGATATTTTGTATAAAATTTTAACACATTATATAATTGAATTTTAAAATTATTACCCATTAAACTATTTATTTTTTACTATAAATTTAAACTATTATGAATAAGCATCCTGTTTGGACTGAAATTGATTTAAATGCTATCAGCCATAATTTAATGGAGATAAGAAACTGGCTTTTGCCAACCACACGAATAATGGCTGTTGTAAAGGGCAATGCATACGGACACGGAGCTGTAAAGACAGCTCTCAGATTGCTCAATAACAAGGTGGATTATTTTGGAGTCAGCAGGCCAAATGAAGCGCTTGAACTAAGAATTGCAGGTATAAACATACCTATTTTAATTTTTGGATATACACCTATTGAATTTATTAAAGAAGCGATAAGACAGAATATTACCCTCACCGTATATGATTACAAAACAGCCAAATCAATTTCCGATGCAGCTATATCACTAAATAAAAAAGTTAAAGTTCATATTAAAATTGACACAGGTATGGGACGTTTAGGTATATTTATTCCACTCATAGAAGATCAAAAATTATATCTACATACTTTAGACAAAATTCTTGACGATGTCGAAAATATAACTAATTTAGACGGTTTATTCATTGAAGGAATATATACACATTTTGCTGTAGCTGATTCTTTTGATTATGAATATTCGACAAAACAACTAAATATTTTTAATGACTTTATATATAGATTATCGTTAAGGAAAATTATTATTCCGATAATACACTCAGCAAATAGTGCCGCCATGCTCAACTTTAATAATTCACATATGAATATGGTAAGACCTGGAATCTGTTTATACGGAATCCTTCCAACATGCTGTATAAATAGGCAGATTAATTTAAAACCAGCAATGACAATTAAAGCGCTGGTCGCCCATGTTAAAGATGTTCCAAAAGGAAGCAGAATAAGTTACAGTTCAATATATACCACCAAGAATGATACAAAAATAGCTACGATTCCGATTGGCTATGCAGATGGATACAGATGGCAGAAAAAACCTAAAGGATTTGTTTTAATTCATGGAAAACTGGCACCTATTGTCGGAAGAATATGTATGGATTTTTTTATGGTTGATGTTGGCCATTTAAAAAATGTTCAGCCCTCAGATGAGGTTGTAATCCTCGGCAAACAAAAAGATCAATTAATCACTGCTAACACTTTAGCTGTAAATTCCGATACAATTTCTTATGAAATAATATCTTCATTAACCGCAAGAATGCCTAGGATATATATCTAATTTCTGTACGTTTTAAAATACGAATTTAACTGATATAAATCTGTACAGGGCAAAAGCGGACATAAAGAATCCGCTTTTGCCATTTATCGACAAATTAACTTCTCAGAACAACACCTTTATGTTTATAAACTTCAATATCAAGTTCATTTTCACTTTTAGCAACTAATATTGATGCCATACCGTCACCAACTACATTTACAGTACTTCGTGCCATATCCAATATTCTGTCAATTCCGGCAATTATAGCAATTCCTTCTATCGGAAGACCGACAGAGTTAAGGACTAATGCAAGCATAATTAAGCCAGCACCGGGAACCCCTGCTGTTCCGACAGCTGCAAGTACCGATGTTAAAACAATTGTAATATAATTAGAAACAGTAAGATCAATTCCATATGCCTGTGCTATAAAGACAGCACATACGCCCTGATATATAGCTGTACCGTTCATATTTATTGTGGCTCCTAGCGGTAATACGAAACTTGATATACTTTTTGAAACCCCTAAATTTTTCTGAGTACATCTCAATGAAGCAGGAAGTGCTGCTGAACTGCTTGAAGTAGAAAAAGCAAGAAGAGTCGCATCCAGAAAGCCGTTAAAAAATCTCATTGGATTTAACCTGGCAACCAGTGCAAGACCGCCACCTAAAATTATTATAGAATGTATGATACATGCAGCATAAACGTTTAATACAACTTTAAGTAACGGTAATAAAAATTCAACACCATACTTCCCTATAACTGCTGCTATTAAAGCGAATACACCATATGGAGCAAATGCCATTATTATAGAAGTAAGTTTGTACATTATCTCTGCAAGACCTTCAAAAAAAACTTTAACAGGTTTTGCTTTTTCGCCAGTCAGATTTATAGCTATACCTATAAATATTGCAAATATTATTATCTGCAGTATTTCCCCTTTCGCCAAAGCACCTATAGGATTAGAAGGAACCATATTAACGATAGTTTCGATAAAGGAGGGAGCAGCCTTTGCTGCAGTATTTGTTGAAGATGCAGCCTGTAATGATGCACCGATACCCGGATTGGTTATCCAACTTAAACCCAATCCAATGGTGATAGCAAGTATAGTTGTTACCGCATAAATGATTATTGTCTTTAAACCTATACGTCCCATTTTTCCCATATCTTCAATACTGGTAACTCCTACTATCAATGAAGAAAATACTAACGGTACGATCAGCATTTTAATTCCATTAATAAATAGTGTACCAATAGGTTTAAGATACAGAGCTTTATCTCCCATTAAAATTCCGCATACAACCCCCAAACATAAACCAATTAATATTTTCCCCCATAGTGGTACTCGAACCCTTTTCATCAAATATAGTCCTCCCCTTCTTGTTTAAATTTATTAATAAAATTGTCATTTTTGACAATAAGTTAACAATAAACTCCTTGATATTATTAGGATAATGAAGCTGCGCTCTTGTGTTATCTTAATCAATTTTAGTATGAATAAATTCACACTTCTTGAAAATGTCTATTTTAAATTAATTTATAAAAATTTAAATAAAATTATATCTGAACCTAAATGATTACCTTCCCTACAATATCGTTGACATTTTTAAATTGGTTATCATCAAGATATTTATTTATTCCTGAAATAATCTCAACAGGGGCCACAGGGTTGACAAAATTAGCTGTTCCAACAGCAATTGCATCAGCTCCAGCAAGAAAAAACTCGACTGCATCATCAGAATTGAATATTCCTCCCATCCCGATAACCGGGACATCAACCGCATTAGCTACATCATAGACCATTTTAATCGCAACAGGTTTTATAGCAGCTCCGCTTAATCCTCCTGTTACATTCGCTAATTTTGGTTTACGTGTCTCAATATCTATAGCCATACCTGTCAAAGTGTTGATCAGTGAAACTATATCTGATCCTTCATTCACAACAACTTTTGCGAAATCTGCAATTTTTGTTACATTAGGGCTCAATTTAGTGATCAATGGAAGATTAGACGCTTTTCTAACTTCTGAAACAACTTTAGCCGCAACTTTTAGATCAGTACCAAAAGCGATTCCGCCTTCTTTAATATTTGGACATGAAATATTAATTTCCAAAGCATGAATACCTTCTACATCATCTAAACGTTCAGCTACATATCTATAATCATCAATACTCTTACCCCAGATATTTACAATGACAGTAGCATTATGTTTTCTAAGAAAAGGCATATATTTTTCATTTGAAATGAATTTTTCAACACCAGGATTTTGAAGTCCTATAGCATTTAACATCCCACTTGACGTTTCACAGACCCTCGGCATAGGATTTCCATTAACAGGTTCAGGTGAAATTCCTTTTACCATAATTGCACCTAATGTATCTAATGGATAAAATTCTGAATATTCTTCTCCGTAACCGTAAGTTCCTGATGCGGTCATTACAGGGTTCTTTAATATAAGTTTTCCTAATTTCGTAGTTAAATCTGCCATAATTTTTTCTTCTATTCCAGTAAGTTATCCAATATAAATATCTTTAAGGTTAAAAACAGGTCCCTCTTTACAGGATCTTGCATATTCCCATCCCTGTTTATTATCTGCCTTAACTTTTAGAACACAGGCAAAACAGGCACCAACTCCGCAACACATAGGATGATCTAAACTTAATTCTACATTTAATTCAGTATCAACCAGCATCTTTCCCATTGCATACATCATAGGGTTAGGTCCACAGGCATAAATTTTTAGATTTTCATCTTCCAAATATGGAGTAAGTAATGAAGTAACCAATCCTTTTTTACCTACGCTTCCGTCTTCGGTAGCTATTTTAACTTCAAAACCTAGTTCTTTATACTCGTCTATTAAAATCAATTCAGAACTGTTTCTTGCTCCTAAAAAAATAGTACCTTGATTATTTAATTTTTTAGCTAATAAATATGTTGCGGCTGATCCATATCCTCCAACAACTAACAGAGCTTTTTCATTATTTTCAGGTAATAGATATGAACTGCCCAATGGTCCCAATAGGTTGCAAAAAATCCCTTCTCTAAGTTTTGATAAAACATCAGTACCTTCACCGACTACTTTATAAATCAAAGATAAAACACCATCATTACTTACATTAAATATACTGAAAGGCCTTCTAAATATCTTATCTCTTAAGCCAGTTACCTGAACATGAACGAATTGACCTGGCTGAACTGTTTTAACAATTTCAGGGGAATAAAAATCAATTTGATAGTATTCACCTTTAACATTTTTATTTCTTATAATTTTTGCATTTTCTGTTATCATCTAGGTATCCCAAAAAGAATTTACTCTGAATTAAATTTTAAAGGTTATCAAAAACTTTATTATTTATAGGTATATTGAACTTAATATCTTTTGTATAATAATCAATCTCAGAACCTAATATATTTGTAGTTGTTTTCATTGGGAACTTAATACCCAGTATATCCTTATAATCTTCTGATAATATCGATTCTTTAAGAGGGTTTCCTTTCAAATAAATAGTCAAATCCATTTTCCTTATTAAAAAGTTTTTATTATCGATGTAAAAAATATAAGGTTCAGAAAGTTTAAATTTACCTTTAGGATAACAGATAAATTTATAACATTCATATTTTCCCACCTTGTAATACGAATCAGCTATTTTCATGTCTTCAAAAAGTTCATTATATATATCACTTTTAGGCGAAGCCAGCATTGCATTGAAAATAAACGCATCTCTATCTTTTCCCGTAAGTACAGATTTCTTATCAGTTTTTGAATTATAACTCCAGGCAATATCTCCGTTATATGCCTGTATCTGCTTCTGACCGCCTGGAAACTTTGTAATAATTAAATATTTATTCGGCATTTTGAATTGAGATTCAACTGATACTTTTATCTGTTGCAAAGGCATAGTTGCTTCACCTATTGTCTGTTTTGTTTTTGTAGAATTCAAAATTCCGGTTGGATCAATTGCTGTATTCATTTTTTGCAATAAATCAGTTACTGAAATATTTTTAAAAGAATTTCCATAGGAGATAAAAGTTAAAGATAATAATAAAATGATTGATACCAAAATATAAGATAGCTTATTTATTTGTTTCATTAGACTCCTAATTTAAAATATTTGAATTAAGTTATTTATTTTTTATAGCTTCTTCAAGTATTTCTACATCTGAAAAATGATATTTTATACCATTAATATCCTGATAATTTTCATGACCTTTACCAGCAACAATAACTATATCATAATCTCTGCTTATATTAACAGCATGAATTATCGCTTTCTTTCTATTCTCTATAACACTTATATCTTTACTTTTATCTACTCCCACCATTATATCTTCAATAATCTCGCCAGGATTTTCAGTTCTTGGATTATCACTTGTTATAATAATTTTATCAGCAATCATTGAAGCAACTTTGCCCATACGCGGTCTTTTGCTTTTATCTCTATCTCCCCCGCAGCCAACAACAACAATCAAATTTTCAGGGTTTAATTTTTTCATAGCAGTTAAAACTCTCATCAAAGCATCATCTGTATGAGCATAATCGACAAAATACTTAGTAGATGTTCTTGAACAGACCATTTCCAGCCTACCAGGAACATTCATCTGCATTGAAAATGCCTCTACAATAATATCAATACTAATTCCTATCTCAGAACAGACAGTAAAAGCCCCTGTAATATTATAAGCATTATACCAGCCTATCAAATTAGATCTGAATTCGACAAATTTATTATCTATTTCTACCCCGCTGATACAACAGTCACTGTTGCAGTCATTCAATATTATCTTATAATCGGAATTATAATTTGCTCCATAACTTTTTACAAAACAATTTTTGGTATCATTCAGAAGCCTTCTTCCATATACATCATCTTCATTAATTATTGCGACAGAATCATTTCTTAAATACTTATCAAATAATAATTTCTTAGCATTAAAATAATTTTCCATTGTCTGATGATAGTCAAGATGATCACCAGTCAAATTAGTAAATAAAGCTGCTTCAAATTTAACGTTTGATATTCTATGCTGATCAAGTGCATGGCTTGAAACTTCCATTACAACATATTCACAACCAGCAGCAAGCATTTCAGAAAAAAGATATTGAAGTTCAAATGCCTCCGGAGTGGTTCTCGAAGCTTCAATGATTTTATCTGCGTATCTATAGTTGATAGTAGAAATAAGTCCGACTTCCTTACCGGCATATTTAAGAATATTATATATTAGATAAGCAGAAGTGGTTTTGCCATTTGTCCCGGTTATCCCTATCAGTTTTAATTTTTCTGCAGGATTGTCATAATATTTAGCAACAATCAATGAGTAAGCATAATAACTGTCAGTAACTTTTATATAAATAATATCATCTTTAAAGTTCTGAATTGAATCATTCTGAAAAATTATTACACTGGCACCTTTTAAAATAGCATCTTCAATATAGGCATGTCCATCTGCAGCAACACCCTTTATTGCAACAAATATTGAATTATTTTTAACTTTTGTTGAATTATTTGTTACATGATCAATTTTATAGTCATGAATATCATTTCTACATAATACGATTAGATTTTGGAGGCACTTCGTATATTCATGTAATTTAGCTTTATTTAAAGCCAACATTAAATCCACCTTTATTTAATAGCATTGAAAATTATGTCGTTTATAAATATATATAAATAAAATCGCTATTCTATTTTCGGAATAAAAAAAATGCTAAAATTTGAAAATGTCAGTATTAAGCGCGGCAATGCACTTATACTTGAAAATATTAATTTGTCAGTTGATGCAGGTAATAAAATTGCAATTTGCGGTCCTTCAGGATCAGGCAAATCTTCATTGTTAATGGCGGCCATGGGATGTTTTCCGGTCAGTCATGGTCAAATACTCTTTGAAGATAAAGCTTTAAGCAAATTGAACTTCAAAGAAATTCGCCAGCACATTGCTTATATAGGGCAAGACAGTATCATGGGCGCTGAAAATATTTTAGATTCGATTTTATTACCTTTTAATTTTAAATCTAATCATACAATTAAACCTGATACTGATTCAATATCGAAACTGCTGATTAAGTTAGGATTAAAACAAAATATACTGGAGATGGACTGTATAAAAGTTTCAGGTGGAGAAAGACAAAGAATTGCTATTGTAAGAGCTCTTCTTATGAAAAAAAAACTTTTCCTTGTAGATGAAGTTACGACTGGGCTTGATCCAGAAAGCAGGAAATACGTAATTGATCTTTTTCAGGAATCAAAGTTCACTGTTTTATCTGTTTCTCACGATATGGAATGGTTAAAAAAACAAAATTATATATACGAATTTAAAAATAAGAATATTTATAAATATAAACATATAAATCAATAAACTTATGGAAATTATAAATCTCACATACTTAGATATGTTTTATGTGTATCTATTTCTGATACTTCCTGTAATTCTTCTGATATGGCTTAAAGCCGGAATTATTCTGGACCTGGTTGTATCAATATCGCGTATGTCTGTGCAGCTTATTCTGATAGGAATATATCTAAAATTTATTTTTGAAATAAATTCTCTTTTACTGAATATAGCCTGGATCCTAGCAATGCTTCTTGTTGCAAATTTTTCAATCTTACGTCAAAGCAATTTGTCTGTTAAAAAATTCTTTATTTATACTTTTCTTGGGTTATCTTTTGCAACGTCAATAATATTAGCAATTTTTGTAGCATTAATAATATGCCCCTCTCCTCTGTATGATGCTAGATATATGATCCCAATTTTCGGAATGATATTAGGAAACAGTATGAGAGGAAATGTAATAGTCCTGGAAAGATTTTATTCTTCAATCAAAAAGAATGAGAGTGAATTTATAACTTATCAGATGCTTGGTGCAACTCTCTCTGAGTCTACAAAACCTTATATCCGCTCAGCATTACTAGCTGCCCTGACACCACAGTTATCGACAATAGCCACAATGGGAATAGTTTCTCTTCCGGGCATGATGACAGGTCAAATCCTTGGCGGATCATTTCCCGTAAATGCAATAAAATACCAGATTGCAATAATGGTGTGCATATTCTCAGCCTTAATCTGTACTACTGTTTTTAATCTTTTACTAACTAGAAGAATAGCATTTGATTCATATGGAATGCTCAAGCATAATATCTTCAGAAAATAATATAAATGCTAAATTTTCTAGATTTTTATTGAATTGCCTTTATAAATATAGAAATAATAAGTTAATATAGGAAAGTATGTAAATAATTATGAATTCCTAATGGCTAATTAATAAAGCTTTAATAATCTAATAACTTTAAACTGCATTAATAATCACAAGTTAGTGAGCTGAGGATTTATAAAAATAACTAAGTAACGGTCAGGTAAAATAATGTTTTTAACAATATTAAATTATATATATGTTGGTTTTTTTGTTCTGTTTTTCTTCGGATTCTGTATTTTTATTCATGAATTAGGTCATTTCCTAGCAGCAAAATGGAGGAAACTGCATATCGTTGCTTTCTCTATTGGTTTTAAAAAAATATGGGCATTTAAACATAAAGGAATTGAATATAGAATAGGATGCCTACCATTTGGAGGTTATGTTGATATCCCTCAACTTGAACCTAATTCCTCTGTAAAAGATCACAACGGAAGACCGCTTCCTTCAATTAAACCGATAAACAGAATTATTGTAGCCTTCGCAGGCCCTTTTTTTAACATATTATTTGGCTTCGCTTTAGCAACAATGCTTTGGTATTACGGTATACCATCAGGTTCTCCTAAAATGGATACAATTAAGGTTGCAACGGTACAGGTACAAAGCCCTGAATATAAGGCAGGACTAAGGCCAGGAGATGAAATAGTTAGAATTAACGACAGCAGGTTTAATGATACATGGGACAAAGTGATTCAGCAAATAATTTTCACCATAGGAAAAGTAAAACTGGGAATAAAGGAAGGCGATACAATAAAAACTATTTCGTATGAACCGATCATAAATAAAACTGAAATGCCCGCTCTTGCAAAATCAGGACTGCCTTACCCTTTTTTCACTCCTGAAATACCAATTATAATAAATGTTCAAGATGGTTCACAGGCAGCCGAAGACGGACTAAAAACCGGCGATAGAATTCTAGAAATTAATAATAAACCAATAACAACTCCTGGAAAATTTTATCTTGCTATAGCTGAATTAAATGAAGCACCTGTAAATATAAAACTTTCTAGAAAAGGAAAGATCATTAAGCTTGCCAATGTAAAAACAACGGCAATGCAAAAAGCTGCTTATTATATGATAGGTATTCCGGTAACACAAGAAGTACCTATTAGAATGGATAGAAGTATTAAAGGTTCTGCTGCTTATACAGCAGGAATAAAGCAAGGTGATTATTTACTTAAAGCAAATGGAATTGAGCTTACATCTTTTGCAGAATTGAGCAGAATAATAAAAGAAGGTAAAGGTAAAACAATCGATTTTACTATAAGAAGAAACAATAAAATTTTAAATATTGACGTTACCCCAAAACTATTTACACCTCACTACATTGATGGTATAAGTGTTGTTTTTAGAAATCATATTACACCATGGCAACAATTCACAAATGTTATCTCAATGAGTTATAAGTCACTGAGAGGTATATTTTCACAGAATAGTTATATAAAAGCAAAGCATCTGAGTGGACCTATTGGCATTGTAACAGTCATAGGTACGGCAGTCTATCACGGATCATTGCTTATTGCTTTCAACATAATTGCGATAATCACATTTAGTTTAGCACTCCTGAATCTTTTACCTTTACCTGTTTTAGATGGAGGTCACATCTTATTATCAATAATTGAAATAATAATTGGCCGTCCACTGCCTACAAAACTGATGCAGCCTATATGTATGATTTTTGTAATGCTTTTAATTTCTTTAATGATTTTTGTCACTTTCAATGATATTAACAGAATAACAAATATCTCCAGCTTTTTTAGTAGTTCAAAAAGCAGTGAAAAAGCAAAACCTGTAAATATAAATAAACCTAAACATATAAAATCAACTAAAACTTTAAACGAATAATTTCAAATGCTGACAAATAGGCGAAAAACTAGACAAATTTCTGTTGGAAATGTACAAATTGGTTCAGAATATCCTATATCAATACAGTCAATGACAAATACAGATACCAAAGATATAAATTCAACCCTTCAACAAATTAATGCTCTTGCAGAAAACGGGTGTGAAATAATAAGAATAGCAATACCTGACATAGACTCAGCAGATTCAGTAAAAGATATAGTTAAAGAATCACCAATCCCTGTCATCGGTGATATACATTTTGACCATAGGCTTGCGCTAACTGCAATAAAGCATGGAATACATGGAATAAGAATCAATCCCGGCAACATTGGTTCTCTTGAAAAAGTTAAGCAAATTGCCAATATGGCAAAATTAAAAAATATCCCAATCAGAGTCGGTGCCAACACAGGAAGCCTTGCTAGAAAATTCCAAGTAAAAAATTATGATTTAAGCGAAGATGAAAAACGGAATGATCTGGCAGATTCACTGGTAAAAAGCGCACTTAAACAATGCGAACTCCTGGAAAAATTTGATTTTAGGGATATAAAAGTTTCACTTAAAGCTTCAGATGTACTCACAAGCATTAAAGCCTATGAAAGTTTTGCAAAATTAACTGATTATCCTTTACACTTAGGAATAACTGAAGCAGGAACATTTATCAATAGTGCAATAAAATCTTCCATAGGGATAGGCAGTTTGCTCCTAGCAGGTCTCGGTGACACCATAAGGGTCAGTGTTACAGGTTCTCCATTAGAAGAACTTAAAATAGCAAAAATGATATTAGAATCTACTGGCTGTAGGGATAAATCTATAGATATAATTTCATGCCCAACTTGCGGGAGAACAACCACTGATCTAGTGAATCTTGTAAATAAAGTAGAAACATTAATAAATAACCTGAAAAAAGAAAACAAACATTTTAAACGTTTTAAAATTGCAATTATGGGCTGCGCAGTTAACGGCCCAGGAGAAGCAAAAGATGCAGATTTTGGTATTGCTGGAGCAAAAGGCAACTATATCTTGTTTAAAAACGGTAAAACATTGAGTGGCAATTACAACGAACTAGAAGCTTTAAACATTTTAACTTCCGAAATAAAAAAACATGCAATTTAACACTTGAAAAATCACCTTTTTTTCATGCAAAATGCAGTTACTTACTGGTAATATTTCTATGTTGATCTAGTTTTGTTTTAGATTATAGTAGTTTCACTACCAGACAATTTTCTTATAGTTAATAAACAATATTACTCAGGTATTAATCATGTTAAGAAAAATCTTCAATAGCACAAAAAAAAGTATAACCGGCAAGCCTATCAGCAGCAAAGAGAACAATCCGAATTTGGCTGAAGAAAAAAATGAACCGAGTAATAAAACTATAGAACAAGATTTACCTCCAGTTATAAAAATGCCTGAAGTTCAGATAATTGATAAACCTGAAAACAGTACCATTATTGAAGAGCCTGTAAATGAAACGATTCAATCAAATATTCACAAAATAAAGAATGAATTAAAATCTCTCTGCCATATAGTCGAAACTCATAAAAAATCAACAAACTGGAGCTGCTCTTATAATGCAGTTATGGATGCAAAAACCAGTTGGGATGAATACGATACTGAAGATATTAATGAAGAACTAAAATCACGCTTTGATGATTCTTATAATCACTTTTTAAAAAGATATGGTGCTCACAAGATAGTTAAAAGCTCAATTGCTGCTCGCGAAAATATATGCGATGAAATTAAAAAATTTATTGATTTTCCAGATACAGCCAAGGTCAATGACATAGAGAAAATTATTTTATCCTGGAATGACTTAGCTGAAATACCTGAACGTTATGATGAAATATTAACTAAAAAATTCCAACAACTAAGCAAAGAGTTTGACAACAGTAAAAATGAATTACAAAATCGTGCTAATGTTAAAAAACAAATTACACCTACACTGGAAAACATTTGTTCAAATATAGAAAAATTAGCTGAAACAGATGCAGATTCCAATATAATTGTAAACTTAAAAAAGCTGGAAGCTGAATGGAATTCTTTTTCAGTTGACTATAATATCGAAGAATATGTGCAAAGGTTTGAAAACTCTAAAAATATTATTGAACAAAAGTGCAAAGAGATAAATGAGGTCAATGAGAAAAATTCATTAGAAATCAAAAATCTCTGCAATAAAATTAAAGAATATTCGCAGATTAAACATTTAAAATCAGTTCTATCAGACGTAAAAGAACTTCAAAAATCATGGGATAGTATTAAGGCAGATAAAATTAAAAATCACTATTCTAACGAATATAAAAAATATTACCGCTTATATTTTAGCAAGCTGAAGTATCTTCAACAAAAAGAAGATTGGGCACGGTGGGAAAACTATACAAAAAAAACACTGCTTTGTGAACAAATTGAAAAATTAGTGGATCAACCTGATTTGCATAAAGTATCTAAAGAAATTAAATCAATTTGGACAAACTGGAGAAAAATAGGTTCAGTCCCCAAGGAGAAAAATGAACTGGTCTGGGAAAGATTTAATTCTAAAAGACAAATTCTACTCGCTAAATGTAAAAATTTTTATTTAAAACAGGATGAAAACAGACAAGTTAATTACGATTTAAAGTTCAAGCTATGTGAGCAGGCAGAAGAACTTAAAGATTCAACAGACTGGGAACCAACAGCCGGTCAATTAAAATCTATACAGGAAGAATGGAAAAAAATTGGTCGGGCTCCGCAGCCTCACAATGATGAATTATTCACCAGACTTCGTAAAGCCTGTAATCATTTTTTTGAAAATAGAATTAAATTCTATGATAACCTTCATTCGATACAGCTAAATAACAAGGAAATTAAAAAAAATATCTGTGAAGAAGCAAAAAACCTTAGCAGCTTACCACGTGAAAAAGCATTGAAAAAAATAAAAGAAATGCATTCCCTATGGAAAAAAACAGGTTCAGCTTCCCGTAAAGACGAGCAGAAACTTTGGCAATATTTTAACTCAGAGTTAGATGATTTTTTCAATAAACTTGAAAATGAAAAACCTTTAAACTTAAAAAAGAAAAATGACTTGTGCATTGAATTGGAAGAACTTTTGAATAAAAATTATTCTAACTCACGTGATGAATTGGATGATTTAAAGAGTAAAATTAATAATATTAAATTCCAATGGGAAAATATTGGATTTGTCCCCAAAAAAGATGAAAATTTATTGACTGAAAAATATAATAAAAAACTTAATGAGCTTCTCGAGAAATATCATAATCTTCAAACGGTTATTAAAAACCTGGCAATAGATGAACTTTATTCAAAAGAATCTCTATTCAATGAAATAGAATCTCTAGCTAATAATACGTCAGAAGCTAATATAGAAGAACAGCTGGTTGTGATTAAAGAAAAATGGAACAATTCTTCATACAATACAGTTTGTGCATCTGATTTGAAATGTTTGGAAGATAAATTTGAAAAAGAGTGTAACGAATTAAATAATAATAATATAGAGTATTTTAACAACCTGCATTCTCTAAAAAATGATAATCTGGAATCAAAGAAAAGAATTCTAGTTCAATTAGAAAAACTAGCAAATATTAATATAACTAATGATATTAATAACAGCTTAGCAGAAGAACTTAAACTGGCTATTGAGAGTAATTTTGCATCAAAAGAGAAAGTCTCTACAAAAGACTGTATAGAAAAGTATAATTCATTACTTGAACAATGGAGCATCAAGGATAGTATTCCTTTAAGCGAATACAAAACCATCTATGATCGTTTTAATAATGCCTGTGCAAAATTAAATTTGACATTGCAAAAAGATATATAGAATATATAAATCAATCTAATTAAAAGGTCCAAATTTACTGGGCCTTTTTTCTATAAATAAAATTGCCGTATAATTCAATTATCCTTACTATCAAAGCAATTAACCACATCTATGACATAACTTACGAAATTCGTTTCTGTAGAGAAATTAACAGGATAGGAGTCATATTTTAATTACTCTCTCTGCTAGAAGTCTATACTAGATTCTATTGCTATATATATAATATTATCTTGTTACGCCTTACTGTTATGCTGTTCTTTCGGTCTATCTGACACAAGGTCTTACAGTTTGTTGTGTAGATAGGATTCAAACTCAAGAAGAAAACCTTGGTTAATGAATAAAAATTAGTCTGGATAGATGATCTTTTCTTTTTTGCTTACTTTTATTTCATTTAAATATATCATTCTGACTTAACACAGGCATAAAAAAAGCCTCAATAAAATATTAAGGCTTAATAATAAACAAATATTATATAGAATTAGAAGCTTTCAATAGCTTTTGCTTCTGTTTCTTCGATATCAAAGATTGATGTAAATCCACTGATATCAAATATTTTCTTAACGCTTTCAATCATTGAGCAAATAACAATTTTACCGCTTTTGCTTTTAATTTCTTTTGCTGCTACGAGTAAAGTTCTTAAACCAGCACTACTGATATATCTTAACTCTTCTAGGTTGATAATGATTTTATCAGCACCTGAATTGATAACTTCACTAATAGTTTTTTCTGCATCAGCAGCAGATGCCGCATCAAGACGTCCCTCAATCTTTAAAATCTGTATTCCGTTTTTATTTTCTTGGGTGATTTCCATATCTAATTACCTCACCTTTCTTAGTGTTAAGTTCCTAATTATTAGGAGTATTTAATAAAAAATTAAACGTAACAAAAACATATATAAGCTTATTATTGAATATATAATTTTTCAATTCCCATTGCTACAATTATGCGATTTTACTATAATTTCAATAGTCTTTCTCATTTATTATACAATTAAATGGGACCTTTAATGTAAATTATTACTTCAAAGTTTATAATTCAATCTGAGTAGATATTTAATTTCAGAATAATACTTTAAAGATTCATATATAAAGTTAAATTATAATAATTATTACAATTTATATATTTAGAGGATATACAATACATGTCTAACAATAAAATTATAACAGTCCGTTTTAAAATGCTCGAAGGCTGCGAAGACCTTGCACCAAAAAAAGCTCATCATGATGATGCTGCATTTGATATTATGTCCAGAGAAACAGTAATTTTAAAGCCAGGTCAATCACATCTTGTCCCAACAGGACTCTTTATTGAACTTCCTATACACTATGAAGCTCAAATCAGGCCTAGAAGCGGCTTAGCATTAAAACACACTTTAACAATAACCAACAGCCCAGGAACAATAGATGCAGGCTACAGAGGGGAAGTCGGTATAATAATGTTAAATGCAGGAACAGAAGAGTATACTGTAAAGAGAGGTGAAAGAGCGGCACAGATGGTAATAAACAGATTACCTGAAATAGAATTAATTGAAGTAAATGAATTATCTGATTCAAAAAGAGGAAGCGGAGGATTCGGAAGTACCGGTAAACATTAAATTAAATATTTCGTAGTTAAAGGAGTTTACTACATTGGATAGAGTAATATATCAGGAACTTTTAACAGCATCTAAAAAGAATTACATGCTTTCACAGGTATTTACATACATTACAGGAATACTTGTTCTTATAACTTTATATCTTTATTACAATAATATTATTAATAAATATGAGAGTTACTTTTATTATGCATATTTGGCTATGGCTGTAATAAGTATAATAATATCTTTCAATTTTAATAAAAAGCTAAAAATGAATAATATTATCATTACTGAAATTTTGCAGGAGAATAAGAAAAATATATTTAAATTTACAAAAAACGGCATAAAACAGGGATGCATTAATGCTATTTTAATTATTATTCTAGTAGGTTCTTTTTTCGTGAAAGGTACCCAACTCGATATATTAAATGATCTATTTTTTATAATAATTATATTCAGCTACTGGGTATCAAATAGATTTTATTTTAATATACTTAGTAAGGTAGAAGTATAATATATCACATTTTGTCTTTAACGCTCTTAATCTTGTCCTCCATGGACTGATCTTTATCTACCCTTGTACCCAAACGTATAGTAGTAGAAATTCTAGGTGCACCCATTTTATGTATTTCATCATGGCATTGTTTAATTGCGTTAAAAACTTCATCCCATTCTCCTTCTACGTTTGTACCGTAAGAGTGGAGAATAGTTTTTAATTTGGCTTTATTTAATATTTTTTCACATGCTGTTACATATTTTGAAACAGAGACGCCCACTCCCATGGGGATAACACAAAAATCTACTATTACGTGCATATTAATCTCCAATAATAAGAAGTCCTGCCATTTATTATTCAAATAAATATAATTGACAGGACTTTAATTAAACGATTAAAAATTTTATCTGTACATACCAGGAAGAATTATATCGCCATATTTTGATTTTGCCTTTTTAATAATGTCAATATACTTATCCCACATTTCATAAACATAAACAGGAATATCTGAATAATTACTTTTGAAATTCTTAATCGATCTTTCAAGTTTTTCTATCCATGCATCGCATCTAAAGCTAAATTGATAGTTATAATCTTCTTCAGAATAATCTTCATTTAATAAAGTTTTAAATAAAAGTTTTAAATCCTCATATATTGGAATAAAGCCTGTAGGTGTTTCATAAACATCATAGTCTCCATGACAACTGCCTTCCGCCCAGTGCATCCATACTTTTTTTGCCAATTTACTAGTACAGAACTTACTATTGCTGTCTTTTAAAAAGTAGTTGACTGAAAATATCTTTGGAATTACTTTAATATCCTTTACAAATTCTATATTGTTATTGATATATTCACCAATGGGATAACTTATAAAGTCAAGGTTTGCCATTAGGCATGGAACTCTAACGCCTTCTTTACCCAGTGTGGCTGAAGTAGTTTCTGATTCTAACGTAACAGCTTTTAATATAATTCCTTCATTCCAGCTTCTTGATTCCTCTATAGGAACAGTTGTATCGCTGTCTCTACCCCCATAAACGACAGCATCTACCTTCACGCCATCTTTATCGTTGTATACAGAATCAATATTATCCAGGTAATCCAATCTCATTGTGTATCTGCTATTAGGGTGAGAAAGGGGAATTTCATTCCCTTTTGAATCTTTTTTCCCTTTCTTCCACTCTCCTGAGTGATTTCTGCCTTTTTCAGGAACATTATCAATTCCCATGCCGGACCAATAAGGATTATTATCAGGCCCTGTTAATACATTTGAAAAGATTATTTCTTTATCTTTACTAAGAGAACTGAATATAACCGGATCATCTACAGAGTTAACATCTCTTATGATACCAAAAATACCATTTTCAACATTAACAGCTTTAAATTCACCATCAATATTTCTAAAATAACAGATATCGTCACCAATTATTTTTTCACCCGGTATCATTGCCGTAGAAGTTTTTCCGCATGCAGATGGAAAAGCACCACAGAAATGAGATTCACGTTTTTTATCCGCATTTAATATACTCATGAGGTACATGTGTTCACATAGCCAGCCGTCTTTACCGCCTTCATTAATAGCAAGGCGCATAGAATGCTTCTTCAATCCAACTGTATTACCTGCATACTGCGCATTCATAGAATAAACTATATTATGCTCAAGGTCCATATATATACGCCGTTTATCTAAGTTGACAGTATTCATATTTTCATCAAGTTCACCGCCGCTGTGACAAAAACAGTAAAAATCATTTTTATCACTCATATTTTTAAAATGATCATAACCTCTGCGATACAAAATATCTTCCGAATGTGCAACATAACAGGAATCTGTTAACTGAACACATGGTCGAGAAAAAATGCTGTCGGTAGGCCCTTCACAGAATATTTTAACAATTGCTTTTTTACCTACCATTATATTTTTAGCAATTGATTTGATTTCGCTAAGTCCCTTTTCAAATTCAATACAGTTCAGATTCCCCATACTTTTCAATCTTTTTTCAGGAACCATAAACTTTGTATTTTTCTTATCTCTTGCCTGATCAAAATATCCATCGTAATGAATAGTCTGAGCATTTTTAGCTAATGGCTTTTCTTCACCTAACTCTAAAGACCTTTTTTTAACATACTCAGCATCTGAATCACTATCATCACACATATAAACTGAATCGGGATTGCAGAGTTTGATATATTCACCTAAGAAGTCATTAAGTTTAGCATTGTCAAGAGTTTCAAGCTTGCAGTAAGTATCACCCATTTTATCACGTAGTAATTCTAAATAATCTGTCTTCATAAACCACCTCTTAAATTCAGTATTTATAATTAGGATAGATATTAGAGAATAGAATAGTAATAATATAAATAGATTTCAACTCTATTTTTCAAGGAATAATGAAATAAGAAAAAATTATAAATAATTCTGATGAACACACTCCTGTCAGCAGTACGGTTTTCCTTATAAATATAGAATTTATCCAAATATTTGATGATGATTACAGTAGTACAGAAGGACTTTGACAGATGCTCAAACTGGAAAGTAGGAATCCAGTATTTGCCTTATTTCAATAAAAGATATTAAGTTATATGTTCCATAAGTCACGGAACAGGAAGAACAATATCCAAAGAAGAATCTAAAAAGAGTAATCATTTTCTACTACTTTTTTAAGATTTGTAGATTTTTCCCAGCTTTTTCGTTTCCTTGATCAGCTGCTTTCTTATACCAGTATTTTCCTTTTGATAAATTTTTTTCTATCCCTACCCCATTAGAGTACATCCAGCCAAGATTATATTGGCCATCTGCATTACCCTTCTCTGCGGCTTTTTTTAATAATTGAAAAGCCATAGTGAATTCTTTCTTCTTATAATAAAATGCAGCAAGGTTAACCTGTGCTTTAGCATCGCCTTGATCTGCCGCCTTTTTGAACCATTTTATAGCTTTATAAAGATCCGGTTTATGAACACCGTAACCATTTTTATACATCCATCCAAGATTATTCTGAGCTGCTGCAACACCCGCTTCAGCGGCTTTTTTTAACCACTTAATCGATTTACTGTAATCTATACTCGTACCGTCACCCAAGTAATATAACCAACCAAGATTTGCCTGTGCTTTGGAATAACCGTTTTCAGCAGATTCTTTAAAATACTTAAAAGCTTCTTTTTTATTTACCTCTGTACCTTTTCCATAGTAGTAAAATTGAGCCAGACTGTATTGAGCTTCTGCTCTTGCCCCATTATTAACTGCCATAGAATAAAGTTTGAATGCCTTTCTTAAATCTTTATGAGTTCCCTGTCCATAACAATACATTCTGCCAAGATTTTCCTGTGCTTCTGCATTATTTTTCTCTGAAGCAGACGTAAAAAGTTTAAACGCACTGGAGTAATTTTTTTTAATTCCGAAACCTTTATAGTGCATTATTCCTAACATATTTTGAGCATAACTATTTCCTAGATTTGCCGCCTGTTTCAATGGCTCCAATGCCAGGCCATACTGCTTATTCAAATAATATTTCTTTCCTGTTTTGAATAAGCTGACAGCATTTTCCCGTTCTGCAGTTACAGATTTAACCATTGATGCTTCCTTTACATCATGCAATACAGGAATTTTACTATTTCCTTCCTTTTTAATTGTGATAGGAGAAGAGCTTTCTGATTCTTTTAACTTTACCGGCGCTATTGTATTATTATCAGTTTTGCGGTTAAAAATGAAGGCTAATATTATCAGTAAGCCTGCAAGTGCACAACACATGAAAACAATAATGAACTTTCTGTTTTTTCTTTTATTCAGAACTTTCAATACTTTTTCAGCAGATTCGAATCTGTCATCAGGATTATTTCTAAGGCATCCGTTAATTATTCGGTCCCATTTTTTACTGAAACCAAGTTCAGATGGCATATCAAACCTGCCTTTGGGTAACTTTCCTGTAAGCATTCTATAAATTATCAATCCTAATGAATAAATATCGCTTTGAACTGTATCTTAAATTCCTTCATACTGTTCCGGCGCCATATATTCATAGGTGCCGATAAGGGAACCGGCGGAACTGTTAGTTGATAGTTGCTGGTTGTTTGTTGTCTGCCTACTGTCTCCTGTTTCAGGTCTACCATCTCTGGTCTCTCGCCTCCGGTCTGCAGTCTGTGGTCTATCCTCTACAAGAGTCTTCATCTTTCCTATTGAAACAGAAGAGTGTAACTGTTCTACATGTTTCAGGTAACTTTCACCAACTACTTTTGCCAACCCGAAATCCGCTATATGTGCATTACCATCAGCATCCAGAAGAATATTAGATGGTTTCAGGTCTCTATGTACAATTCCCTTGCCTCTGAAATTGTGAGCATAGTACAAAGCTTGACAAAGTTGTCTGGTAATTTTTAAAACATTGTCTTCAGGTAGTTTTTTCTTCTCTTTGAGCAGTTCTTCTAAATCCGAGGGATTTGTTGGTAGTTGATGGTTGTTTGTTGATAGTTTTCCTTCTTCAGACTCAAGTCTACTATCTACAGTTTCTTGTCTAGCACTCACGTATTCCATCACAAGGTAATATAAATTAAGCTCTTCATCATATCCAAAATTATGCAATGTCACAATATTGGGATGTTTCAAATCAGCCATTATTCTGGCTTCAATTCTAAAGTTATCAATAAACGAAGAATCATGAGATAAATCTTCAGCAAGGATCTTAAGAGCATACTGTTTATGCATCTGAATATTGTCGACAAGATATACTTCCCCCATTCCTCCTGCACCGAGAAATCTGATCACACTGTAATCAGCAATTTCTGAACCTGGCTTCAATACATGTTTCTTTATGCTCACTGTCTGATCATAAGGAACTGTTTTAAGCTTTCCAATTGAAATGTCTTTTTTCATAAATAGGTTTATCTTACTGTTAAATATGAAATATGCCGGACCTCGGCCCATCAATACCCAATTAATGCCTTCTTCTTTTGTTTTGCAACTTCTACACTATCCTCCCAGACAGCAAGCCCTGTATGCAAATCAGTTAACACTACATGAAAAAAGAAATATGACTCCTCTTTTCTGTTCAGTTTTGTTTTCTGCTGTATTATAGTGCCAGACAAACTCATATCAGGGGCAACTGCTGTACCTTGTTTCTTTACTGTTTTTTTATCAAATAAATCGTCATGTTCAAGCATTCTCACATCTCTTGTTGCTACGTCTTCAGGGCCGTTTGAACTCACTGCTGTTGTGGTAAGAGCCTGACCTGACTTCAGGATATCGCGTCTGAGTTTACTCGTCAGGATAGCAGTATTTATATGCTGTGTGGTTTTATTTTTAACATTACTTACCATAATAACATTTTTACGATTATCTGTTCTTTTCAAAACACCTGACCTGATGAGAGATTCTGCAGCTTTATCCGCTACATTCTGCCAATCTTTAAAGTTAATATCATGAGCAGTGGTTATTCCTGCATTCCCATTTGGATCAATTCTGTGCGGATTAGTTCCACAACCGGCGAGAATAGCAGAGACCGCAAGTGCAATTATTACATTAATTAAAAAAAATTTCATCTAATGCTTCCTGTTATTTGTTATAGAGAATAAACTGTCTGATTTTCATTTTACTATTAAATAGTTCGTATGCCATTAAAAAAACTGACATAAGATTGTTTCTACTCTATTTCCTCCAGGAGTTCTTACAAAAATAATTACCTTATCACCCTTGTCTCGATCAATTTTAACCTTAACATTTTTACCACACTGGTTACCAGATTCCTGCCATATATTGATTATTCCATCTTTTGGGATAGGGAGATTAGTGATGAAAAATTCATTGGGGAGCAACTGCCAAGACCTTGTATCTGCTGTATTAAATGCAGCTTTATATAAACTTGCCGCAATTAAAATTCCCAATTTTATAAGCTCAGAATTTTCTGTTCCTTCAACAGCTTTTAAGGCAGCAATTGTAGCAGCTTCTTTCGCCAGCACTGAAGCTGCAATTCTTGAGACTCTTAACATAAAATACTCTTTAAACTCCTGAGAGATTATATTATCCAAATCAGCAATTTTATACATTGGATATTTGTCTCCCTTTGAATCACTGACTTCAATATCATAAATAACTGTACCAGGATATTCAATACTTGGATATGCAAAACCTGTATACCCCACTTCAGGCAGGACAAGCTGGAGTTTATTTTCCTTAAAAGCAGGTGCCAGCCCCTTTGCGGAAATTATATAAACAATATTATTCTCCATTGAATATTTGTTTGGAGATACATTTTTCAATTCATCTGGAATTTTTCTCCCTGAGTTAGTTGCGCAGGTAACAAGATCTTTCTGAATGAGTCTGTTTCCAGGGTTTATTTTATACAGTTCATTCAGATCTATGTACGCTTCATCATAATCCCCTTCAGTAAGATATCCCACTGCCAGAAGATATGTAGTAAAAGGATTAATAAAACCGGCATATCTGCTGTCCTGAGAATATTTAAGCATTTTCTTATACTCATTCCGCAAATTTTGATTATTTAAAACATCAGATACTTTTGGTAAATCCCTATCATGTGTTCTGTCATATTCAAGCTCTCTGAGTTCGTCTCTGAGTTCAAGTTCGAAGAGTTCTTTTGCATCTTTTTGCCGCTCATATGCTTTTCTCAATTCAACTCTTGCTGATTCAGGTTCAGAAAGGGCAAAATAATTTAAAGCCTTATAAGTATTTAAGAGGATTTTATCATAGTTATATCCATAGTATGGAATAGCATTGGGATTTGTCAAGAGAGAGCCACCTTCTGATCCAATATGCCTTGCATTAATAACAGCTCTGTCACCGTAATCATCAATTATCCGTTCTGCCTCATTCAGGGCAAAAAGACTTCCTTTATAATCCTTCATTTCAAACTTCAGGCTCCCCTCTTCCAGCCACCACATCAATTCATCCCCAGTTCCCTTCCTGCTTTCAAGATACTCCTTTAACAGTTCAGCTGTTTTTTCTTTATTTCCTGTTTTGTAACTTTGAACTAGAGGTTCCTTCTGTTTTCTGGAAGTTATAATTGATGAACAGGAGGTAATAAAGAGTAAACTTATGATGAGAATAATATTCGTCAAATTATTACTTATTCTCTCAATAGAAATCATCAGTTTCCCATTTTAGATTTAGTTATTCTAATGATTATAATATCTAAACTCTATGATAACAAAACTAAATAAAAAATCTAAAAATTATTTTCAGTTTTGTTCATGGTATAAGATGGGCATTCCTGTCCCAGACTGCAGTCCACCTTTACTGTCTCTAGCCTGTTGTCTACTTTATAATATTTTGAGTATTACTTGCAGCTTTAGCATTTGCATCAAGAGATTTATCGAGCACTCTTTCCATCTGCTCATTAGCCTTTTCTTTCATGTCAGCCTTCACCTCTGCAGTTTGTTTAGCTGTTTCATTTTTTGCTTTAGCCATTTCTGCAAGAGCTTTTGCAGCTTCAGGAGAGTCCCCAGCTTTCATTGCGAGGATCTGTTCAGGAATTAAGTCTATGAGCTTTTCTTCTAGTTTAGCTGCAGCTTCAGTTTGTCTGATTTTAATTATTTTGTCAACCTGTTCAGGGGAAAGAACAGCCGCAAGTTCAGTTGCAGAATATTTAGAATAAATAGACATTCTCTCAGATTCAGAAGCAATTTTCTGTGCATCTTTCAATGCTCTTATTTTTACCCAGTCGGTTGTTTCTTCTATTTCATCAATATGGTTTGCTTTTCTCTTCTCACGTTCATTGGCAAAATCTTTTTTATCCTGCACTAAGTCATGATCTAAATTCTTTGAATCCTGTTCCCTATTAAAATCCTGCTGCTTTGATTCTTCAGTCCTGTTGTAACCAGTTTTATTTGATATTATCTCCTGTTCATTAAATAAGCTTTTTAAATTCAGTTTCTGAGCAAGATCCAGTCTAAATATTTCCAAGTCATTTCCTTTTGTATCCTTATCAATATCGTATTCATAAGCTAATTGATCCAGATATTTCTGAAGTTCCTGCTCGTCTGATACCTTATCTTTTTTACTTTCAACAAGCAGTTTCCTGGCGCGTTTTTCAAGGACAGCTCCTCGAGTTTTTATTTCCAGTTCACCTGCAGCTTTCCTGAGTTTTTCATATTCCGTTCCATAAAAATTAACAGCGGCAACTCTGACAAGATTCATTGAGTAACTTTGAGCTCTATCTGAAATCTGACCTGACAGAGTATCTTCAAATGTAAGCCTTATGTCCGGATCTTTAATTAAATCATCAATTGCAACATTTGAGCAAAGTTTAATCACCGAATTATGCAGTTCTATCTTAAAATAATCCCAAAAATCAGTATACCCCAACTGAAGTATTTTATTGCTTAGATTTGTATTTAACGGGTTTCTGGTTATCACATCCTGTATATCCTGATTTAGGCCTTCTTCATCTGCGTTAAAATCTTTTACATGAAATATAACACTATCTGATTTTAAGACATTAGATATTAAGTTTGAAGCAGTTTCTACATTTAACTTAAAAATAATTTCAGTATATAAATTAACATCAAGTTCTTCTTTTGTTTTAATCTTCATCTGAGTATACGGAAAAACTATCTCTCCCGAATCTATAAGAAAAATGCTTAAATTAGGTTTTTTTTTCAGAGATTTAAAAACTCCTGTATCCAAATCATAAGGACCTGGATATAGAGTATCTACGATCTTTCCTTCAATCATTAACAGGGCAATATTTCCATGTTCTATAATCAGCTTCTTTTCTTTAGCAAGTCTTGACTGGATTTTATTCAAGTCATAACGTTGCAAAAAAACACCCTTTGAACGCTTAACAACTCCTTCTTCAATAGATTCTCTATCAGAAACATGCTGAGGCGCTTTGCAATGCGGACAAAATTCAGAATCAGTACCAATCCACTTTCTGCACCTATGGCACTTGATCCATCCGCCGGGCGCTGGATTCCCGCATTTGCTGCAGAATCTGGCTTTTTTCTTTACCTGCTGACCACATTTTTCACATCTATCACTATAAATACCCATTTTATTTCTCCTTCATTCAAGACTGTAGCCTGCAGCTTAAAGTCTGCGCCCTAATTCACTATCTAAGCAAGTATCCTAATAGTTCGTTAACTCTTCCTTTGGGTGAACTTGCATAAAACGTGATATCAGACATTACAGCAGGTTTAAATACTCCGTTAGGATAATCTTTTTTTCTGTATAAAATTTCCACTTCTACACTGTCGTTACTCCTTCCTGCTTCCATGCAGTAAAGAATCCCTGGGCGTGCAGTTATTTTTCTGAACATTTCATTCATACATGTCTCAAAACTGTTAGTATTATTAAAAAGCCCTGCAAAAGCCATCCTCAGCATACTCATATTAAGGTAAACTTTTTCTCCTTTAACTCCGGACATCTCTCTTTTACATGTCTCTTCAACCCAGTTTGAAGCTTTCTTTCCTAATTCTTTAGTTGCACTTTTACAGGCTTCGCTACTACCTAATTTGCGAGTTCCCTTTGATGTTATAGTATCTTCTGCAAGCAGATTATAATTTCCTTTGCTGGTTTTAATATAATCATAAATATTTCTATGAACTGTTATTTCAGCTTCTGCTTTGTACACATAATAGTTTCCGTACTTATCATACAAAGTTAAAACTCCATTTTCTATTCCCACTGTAAGAAACGGTTTTTCGTCTGTAATTTCAAATCCTAGGTTGGCTATATTACCAGCTATAGTCCTCCCGGCTCTATAAAAATTCTTATCACTGTTTTTCACAATAACCTGAAGAGGTATTCTTACCTGTGCTATTTTAGTATAGTACTTTAGAGGTTTTACAGGTTGCGAAACACTTTCTGACTTACTGTTTTCCAAAGCACCTGATTCAGTTTTTTTCTTAAAAGTATTGTTTTGTTTATCAGCTTGTTTCTTCTGTGCTTTCTCAGTGTGATTTCCGGTTTTTTCATTATCTGTCTGAGTTATAGTTGAAACAGGCTGACTGTAAGTTGTTTTTTTATCAACAGATGTACTTTTGCAACCACTTAAAAACAATCCAATCAACGGTATAGATATCACAAAAAATTTAAGTTTCTTTTTCATTTTTCCATTTCCTACTTTTATATTGTTCATATTTATTATTTTTACTCTTTTAACCATATATCAGTAATCAATGAGTTGAAAACCTCTATCTCACTCTGCTCATGTGCCTTGAGAATATCAAAAAAATAATGATAATTATAATTACTAAAATTATTCCTCCAATAATAAATATCAGTGTTTTATTTTCAGTCCAATACTTGTTAATTGTTTGCTCACTAGTGAGCTGAATCTCATACTCACCTTCTACAGTTTCACTCCACATCAGCTTATTATTTTTAAGATTTCTAACCTGTACGTTAATTATGAGTTTCTGTGTATGATCTTTGTTATCCATGTATACATTAGTCACCGTTCCCTGTAAATGTCAAATGCAACCTAAATTCCATAGTTGGTATTAAAGAAAATTCCATAGCTCGGATAAAAATTTATACCTCCGTTTTATTGTTTTTAATATTCTTAGTACGATAGCTTTGTCCGTTAATTTTAAATATACTTGAATGATGTACGACACGATCCAATATTGCGTTAGCTAAAATAGAATCGTCGAAGATATCACCCCATTGTTCAAATGGTTTATTTGTAGTAATAATAATCGATCCCTGTTCATATCTTCTTGAAATAATTTCAAAAAAATCATCAGCTGAATAAGCCGGCAGTTTTTTAAAACCAAGTTCATCCAGTATCAAAAGATCAGGAGCTAAATAGAAATCCAGTTTTCTATAGTAAGAATTATCTGCTTTTGAAATATGTATATTATATAACATTTCAGCTACGGAGGTAAAAAGAACTTTAAATTCCTTAGCTAAAGCTTTAATACCTATTGCTATAGACAAATGTGTTTTACCTGTTCCAGGATTGCCGATAAAAACGATATTATGATGTTCTTTTACAAATTGACATGTAAGTGCATCGTTATAGGTCTTTTTATTAATAGACGGCTGAAATGTAAAGTCAAAATCCTCGTATGTTTTATGTGCAGGGAGTTTTGCTTTTGAGTAACGTTTTTTATAGCTATTATCTCGTCTGTTATTAGTTTCATCATCAAGCAGTAGCTGTAAAAATTCCTGATATCCAATTGAACTTTTTCTAGCATATTCTAATCTTTCATCTATGCTGTTATAAATTCCTGCCAGCTTAAATTCTCTAAGTTGTTTTTTAATGGAGTTCATAAAAGCCTCCATATGAATTATCTTCTGCTAATTTGTACGTGCCTTTTTTGCATATACTTTTAAACATACTGTATTTATCAGACTGGTATGCCAGTGCTCTCTTACAGGCAAGATCTAAAAGTTCGTTTGGATATTGTTTTTTTAGAGATAGAACTCCTCTTACTGTTCGATTCCAGTCTGTTGGATGAATTTCTACCAGGAAAAGAAAATATTCGCCGGCATATTCACCAAGTTCTTTCATCTTTGTATAATAAGATTCTCTATATTCAGTTGAAAGATGGTTTTTATATGAAGGATAATGTGCCTTGCTTGTCATGAATTGACCTTTGCTAAAACTTCTGGGATGGGCTGCCAGCAGAGAGTCATTAAAATAAAATTTCACTATTTTAGCAGTAGCTTTTACTTCAACATTTTCACCAACATGTTTATATGGAACAGAATAGTAATTATGTCCAAAGTATACATGACAGTCATTCTGTACCTTTCTCATACTGACTTCAGGCATTAGAAAATCATTAGTTGGAACAGGCAGTAACTTCTTTTTTTCTTCTTCGTCAAATAATTCATATGGTACACGTTTTGTTGTTCCGTGTATTCTTTTATTACATGTATTATCAAGCCATCTTTTTAGTTGATAGTCAAGGTCATCACTGTCCTTAAAATCTCTTCCTGAAAAGAAATTTCTTTTTACATATTTGATACCTGATTCTACTTTGCCTTTCTCTTGAGGCTGGCGTACTCTGCATGGCAGGGGGCTGAAATGATAATAATCAGCAAATGATTTATATAAATTTTGATATACTACTTCATAAAAACTGGCATTTAATATTGCTGATTTAAGATTATCAATTTTTACATACTTCGGTACACCATTAAAATAATTGAAGGCATTTATATGACATTGGATAAAGGTTTCAACTTTTTGATCATATACTTTTTCATAATAGCTTTGCCTAGAATAACTAAGGACCATATCAAAAACCCAGGTTTTCCTCTTTTTACCACTATTATCTTTGGTATAGCCGGCATAGCCAAAATCAACCTGTGCTTCTTCTCCAGGTGCTGTATGAAAACGAATAGTAATATTTTCGTTCTTCTTTAGATGAGAAATGTAATTATTGACTGTAGAATAACATGCTTTAGAACCAAGTTTTTGTAACTTTTCAAAAATTCTTAATCGAGTAAGATTTTCCTCCATAAGCTTTATTACATCTTCTTTATAAACATCTAATAATTTCGGATGGGGTTGCTTTTCTACTTTTTTGCCCTGTTTAAGATGTTCTACGCGTTTTGAGACAGTTTTCCAGGAATGACCTGTGATACGCTCTATTTCACTTTTGTTCTTACCTTGCTTCCATAAAGTTTCAATTGTAATATTCATGGCTTTACCCAACATTTATTACACCTTTTTAATTTGTTAAACTAAATAAGTGTAAAGTTATAATAGGCTTCTTCAAGCAGCCTGCAGGCTGCTTGAAGAAGAACTGACAGCTATGGAAATATATTTAATATTACCTATGGAACTTATTCTAGTATTGACAGCTCTTTTTAGAAAAAATGTAATTGATGCAGCGCAAAAAGAACTAAAAGAGAAATCAGAGCTTTATTTTGAATACAAACAGAATAAAGAGGGAAGAAAAATTACATCAATAACAATGATAATTAGGCTCAATGTGTCTAAAATAGACAAGAACTTTCTGTTTAAAAGACTAGATGATTATCTAGCCAGTAAAACTAAGAAAGAATTTTACACAGATATTCATAAATACTATACAAAGCATCAAAAAACTTTATCTATTTCAGATAAACAAACAATATCAGGACATTTATTAAAGATGCCAGATCCTAAAACTATATCTGAATCGCTTTTATATCATTTTTTTGAATGGTTAGAGCCAAAATTGGATATTGAATTAAATTAACTACCTTGAAGAACCAAAGGCTTTAGGTTATATTAATAATAAGGGAATTTTAACATGCCGTTAATTTTTAAGTATAAAGGTTTCAAAATTAGATTTTATATGAACGAGGAAAGCAGAATGCACGTTCATGCAGTCTATGAAAACGGCGGAGAAATAAAGGTTTGGTTAAGTCCTGAAATCGAAGTAGCTAAAATAACAGGAAACTTTTCGGATACGATAATTAATCAGATTCTAAAAGAGATAAAAGATAAAGAAAGAGAGTGTAAAAATGCTTGGAATAAATACCATAGATAAACCTAAAGTTACGTCAATAACTCCTAGCAGTATTACTGTAACGCTAAAAGGCGAAGAATATTATCTGCCCTTCTCTCGCTATCCGTGGTTTGAATATTGTAGTATCAGAGAACTTACAGACGTAATATTTGACGGAATAGGTCTATGCTGGGAGCAAGCCGATATTGACTTAGAATTAGATTTAATCGGAGATGAGGAAAAAGAAGTTAATGTAATAAGCCTTAAAACTTGGCTTGATAACAGAAAAAAAGCTTATTCAAAAAAAACAGGTGCTCTTGGCGGACGTTCACGAAGTTTTAAAAAACGTAAAGCCTCCAAACTTAACGGAAGACTTGGCGGTCGTCCTAAAAAACAGGAAAAAGCAAAAGTTTAAAATTAGTTTTTTCGCCCCTATTTTGCAATATTGTTCAATTTTTGAACAATATTGCAAAATAAAGCATAAAAACAGCCTAGATATACTACCGTTTCCATGTAGGTTAAATGCATTATAGTTAGATATTTAGCTTATATTTTGTTTCATGTCCTAGTAAAAAGAAAACCAACTACAATATAATTATTATTATTGATTTATTCATCGTGCCATTACTTTGACAGACAGAAAAGTTAGATATTAGCCTATTTATTATTTGAAAACTAACAAATAGATTCAAATATTTAACCTCATGTTATATTTTAATTTTAAGAGGTAGTAAAATGAAAATTAATTTTATAAAATTAAGCCATATTAATATAATTGTAGATGATATAGAGAACGGTGCCAATTACTATAAAAAATTATTTAATGCAGAAGAAAATATAGAATTTCCACACTTTAAAAACACAGGTTTTTCTAAATCTGCCGGATTTATGCTCAAACCAAATCAAGTAGACGTGACTATTAGATTTTTATCTATTCCTAGTGCAAATATAACCTTAGAATTAATGCAATATTTTAATCCAATAGGAATTAATTCTAAAAAAGAAAAAAAAACTAATGATATTGGCTTTGGCCATATAAGTTTAAATATTTCTAATATAGAAGAAGCTTTTGAATATATATGTAAAAACGATATCAAATTAATTAGCTCAGATTCAAATTATTGTCCATTTAAAATAGATGATATAACTAATGATGAATTTTATTTTTTTGATAATAAGCTTGAAAACAGTGTTACAGAAAAAGATAAATTGAGAAAACTTATCAGTAATACTAGGTACTTTTATTTTATAGACAAATATGGTATTCAATGGGAACTTGAACAGAATTGATTATTTTCTGTTTAAATATTTAAATATACCTATAACTAATATTTGGCCAATAATAGAATATATGAGCAGAGTTATAAAATTAGTTAACAGATTATAAGCAGTCAGTTCAATAACATGATTTGGATAAGTACCTCTGAAACCAAAATAGTCTGTAATCCACGTGTAAACACTTATTGTAATAATTGAAGAAGTAAAAGAAGCACTTAAAAAGTACCATTTTAATTTTTTATAGAACCAATAAAATAAAGATAAATCTACTATCGCTGATATAAAAGTTCCTCCTAAATTGGCAATATACAAAATTAAAATGGGAGAAAAAACAGTTTTATAGGCAATTGCTGATGATGTAGGGAAATAATTTGGTGCAGGCATTTGGACAATAATAGAAACGTATAGTATGAAAAATAAATTAAAAAATGCTTCTAAACATATAATTAAATAAACTAGTTTTCTTGGATTATATGTAGCAAAGACATCAGTTAAAACAAATACTCCCATATAAATAAAACCAGCTGATATAATTGGTATTCCATCAAACAATACTAGCCTATTAGCTATTACATGTGCAGTAAGAGATATGGCCAAGTATAAGGTTATTAAAACATAGTTAGTCTTAGCTATTCTTTTAAAATATTTTATTTCAAAATAATTGTTCATTTTTTATTTCCTTTGAAATATATTTTTTTAAAGAAAATAATGTTTTGCTGTTTACATAAAGTTCTGATAAAACAGATTGTAAAGTTGAAAATTTTGTTACTCTATGTTGGTCATAAAAAGAAAGATATTCAAAATATTGATTTTGAAATGAATACATACATTCTTTTAGAAGCAATTTTTTATTTCCAATTCTATATAAAACAATAACCTTTTCCTTATCTAACTCAAATTTCTCTATTTTTACCGATACTTTTTTAATGTTAAATTTATCTTTTAAATAATAATAATATTCTTGTATTCCATTAGAAATCTTCATGACGTGTTCTTCTTTCAAAAACAACAAACGAGTCATCTTTTTTATACTCGTTTGTTATTAGAGGTTTTTTATCAAAAAAAGACAGGTATTCAAAACCAAAATCTTTAACATTAATATCATAACAGATTATAATAAAGTTACTTCTATACAAAAAAGCAAATGCTTTTAATCCTATATACTTATTTATTAAAACTGAACTTGTTTCATTAAATGTTTTATCATACAAAAAGTCTTTGAGACCTTTATAATTATTTACAAGGGGAATTTCTGAAAAAATACTTTCTTTAGAACTACCTTCGCCGTATAAAAGCCATTCTAGTCTGATCTTTAATCCTTCAGCAATTTGTGGTGCAAGTTTTGAGTTTGGTAGGTTATTTTTTATAATATAACTTATAGTCTGTTGCTTTAAATTACATAATCTTGCAACTTCAGATTGAGAAATTCCTTTCTCTTTCAAATAATTGTTTAGTCTTTGTGAAAAATTAATCATAGTAAAAAAATATAAGAATTAAAATAATAATAACAGCACTATTTATTTATATATAGATAAAAATATTAAATTACAACATTTACAAAAAAAAATAATAATAACTACAAATAAACTACAAGAAGACTTGTAAGTAAAATGTTTAATCATTATAACTATGGTAAAATATTAATTAAAAGAAAAAAATGCAATTATGGTTTGTGACGAAAAAATATTAAAAATTGCCGCTGGGTATAAAGTAAGTGCACACATAAAAACATATAGACAGGCTTTAATTTTACTAAAAAACAAAGACGCAAGAATAAGAGATATCTGCAACTTCTTTTCTGATATAGGTCAAGAATATACTAGGGATCAAATTTATTATTATTTAAAGAAATATCCCATTACTGATCAAGAAAAAACTAAGTAATAAGTTCTTAATTTCATGCTTTTGAACAGTAATATAACAGTGTGAGGTTAAAGGATTGTTTTTTAGATTATTCTCGTTAATATTCTAACGAATGTTTTAAAAGAAATAACGTATATTTAAATAATCCAATAAAAGGTGCATAAAGCATAACGTAATAATTGTGTCTAAAAAATGAAGTTAAATATGTAATATTTTAGAAAAATAAAAAATGCAGGACAAGTTCTAACACAACTTAATCCTGCACAAAATTCAATATAAGAGAAATAATACTATGAAATTAGCAAAATTCAATAAGAAAAATGAAAATACTACCGAAGAACTCAGTCCATCATTTTATGCAATTATACCTGCATTTATCCGTTATGATAAAGAACT
>MPMD02268292.1_pt1 | contig 51685 bp, 44 predicted proteins | sample 1617291 | NCBI WGS metagenome assembly MPMD02 (sample SAMN05944810, study PRJNA350692) | marine metagenome | biome: marine; feature: ODZ; material: water; isolation source: 120 m water sample filtered on 30 um supor filter | place: Pacific Ocean | collected 2012-04-09 | depth 120m m | reverse complement strand
CAACCAAGAAGAAGGCCAGCAAGAAGAAGGCCAGCAAGAAGGCAGAAGAGAAGGGCGATCCTCAGCCTGCCTCAGAACCTGCTTCAGAGAAGGACTCGTAGCTGGCGCAGCGTCGGTCGGACTCAGGACCGGGTGGTCCTAGCTGGCATCCCGAGAGTTGGGCCACTCCCACGGACCCGAGCCGTCCTGATCTCCGTTTTCCTCCTCGAGACCGTCGCTTTCTTCGTTCTCGTCTTCCTCGTCTTCAAGCTCCACCCAGATCACCAACTCGTCCTCATCCTCGCATTCGGAATCGGCCGGCTCGTGAGGCGTGTTCGGGACGGGCTGCAGCTCGAAGTCCCAGTGCTCGCTGGAGTTTCCGGGAGTGGGTTGACCGTCGAACTCCGTAGTGTCGCCATCCTCGTGAACGGAGAGGGCTCCGCTCCAGAGGGCGCGGAGGGTCGCACTCACAAACGCGAAGATAGCCAGAGTGAGTAGAGCGGATGAGCGATATCCACTCCAGGTGACCATCGTGGCGAGCATGACGACCCCGGCGAGCCCGATAGGAATCCACACCGCAGGAACTCGTGCATGAACCCATCCGGTTTCTTGACCAGGAATAGAGCAGGCGGCCTCTAGGTCTTGCCATGCCAGGGAGGCTGGTTCCAACTGGGAGTCGTGGGAGAGCATGAGTGTGCGGGGTGCGATGGAGCGCTCCCTGCTTGTTCGGATGCTGCCGCCTGTCCCTTGAGGGCATTCCCGAGGGCCGCCTCCTTTTCACAGGGCCTGCCAGGGGGCAGGATAGGGGTGGGGTGACTGTCGCCCTCTCGAACATGTCCATTATCAAGGGAACCGCCGTGGCTCCGGGGATCGCCCTGGGCCCCATTCACATCGTGCGCGCCCACCCGGGGGGTGTCCCGATTTGGAGCATCCCGCCCGATGAAGTGGGCAGTGAGATCGCCCGCCTCCACGAGGCCCTGTCCCTGACCGAGGAGCAGTTGGACCGCCAGCGCCAGCGGGTGCTCGAGGAGGCGGGTGAGAGAGAGGCCGGTATCTTCGCCGTGCACGCGATGGTCCTTCAGGACCCTGCGGCCCTGAAGGCCGTCACGGACACGATCCGGGAGCAGTGCATCAACGTGGAGGGAGCCGTTCAGGCATTGATCGACCGCCTGAAGAAGCGCATGGCGGGCATGCAAGGGGAGAGCGTGCGGCAGTACGCAGCGGACCTGAGCGAGCCTTGGCGCATCGTGCTGAACGTTCTGCTACGCCGGGAACAGGACGCCCTGGGTGCAACGGACCACGGTGTTATTCTGGCGGCGAGCGAGTTGACCCCGGAAGTGGTCACACTCCTACCCCGCAACCGCATCCTCGGGATCGTGACGGAGACAGGTGGCCGCTATTCTCATGGCGCGGTCCTTGCGCGCTCGCTGGGGTTGCCCTGCGTTGTGGGGCTCACCAACCTGATCGCACGCCTGGAGAAGAACATGCAGGTCATCGTGGATGGCACGCTGGGGACGGTTCACCTGCGGCCCGATGGGAAGGCTGTTGATGCCTTCCTGGGTCAAAGCCAACGCCGGGAGGCGCGGGAGCTTGAGCTGAAGTCCCATGCCCACGAGCCTGCGATTACGCCCGATGGTCACGCCGTTCGGGTTGAGGTCAACCTGGAGAGTATCCTCGACCTGGAGGGGTTTCAGGTCGAGAGCTGTGATGGAGTGGGCTTGCTGCGCACGGAGTTTCTCTACATGGAGCGCTCCCAGTTCCCTTCCGAAGAGGAGCAGTTCCGACTCTATCGGCGCGTGCTGACCGCACTCGAAGGGCGCCCCGTAACCTTGCGCACCTTGGACATTGGGGGAGACAAGCAGCTTCCTTATTTCGAGACACCGGCCGAGCCCAACCCCGCTCTGGGCTGGCGGGGGCTGCGTTTGACCCTGGAGTGGCGCGACCTGCTGCAAGTACAGTTGCGGGCCGTGATGCGCGCCAGTGCCTACGGGCCCGTGCGCTTGTTGTTGCCTATGGTGTCTTCCCTCGATGAAGTACGCACCGTGCACCAGATCTTTGATCGGATACGGGGCCAGCTTGTGGACCAGGGCTACGAGGTGAGGGATCGGATCGAGGTGGGCGTCATGATCGAGGTCCCCTCAAGCGTGTGGATCATGGACCAGCTCGTGGAGGAGGTGGACTTTGTCAGTGTCGGCACCAACGACCTGACCCAGTACCTCTTGGCCGTGGACCGGGACAACCCGCGGGTTTCCTCTCTGTACGAGCCCTATCACCCAGCCGTCTTGCGGGCCTTGGAGCACGTGGCCCGCACGGCGAGGGAGGGGGGCATACCTTGCTCGGTCTGCGGCGACATGGCCGGGGACTACGCCATGGCGGTGGCCCTGGTGGGGATGGGGTATGACGCCCTGAGTGCTTCGCGGACCTTCCTGCCCGAATTGCGGTTCGCTCTGCGCCAGACGACCCTGGCGGCCGCCAAGGATCTTGCCGAGCGGATAATCAAAGCCAAGGGGCCCGCCGAGGTACGCGCAGCCTTGGATGGAGTACGCGCTCAACTGCACGCGGGTTTGGGTGACGATTCGCCCTCAGTACCCCTTGCTGAAGGGGACTAAACCTCCCCTCTATGCCCCAATTGCCACCCCTGGAAGGATCGCGCATATTGTGATCTGAATCTGGGCAGGTTGCCTCCCCGATAAGCACCCTCCTACGCTACACTTCCACGGCGGGTGGGCCCCGCAGAGGAGACTTCGATTGCAACGACCTAGATGGGCCGGTGAAAAACCCACGTCCCCGCGCCGGGGGCGTTGGTCTGCCGAGGAGGTGGCCAGATTCAAGGACCTTTTTGGTCTGAAGGACGAGTCTGTGGTTGCCCGTGAGTTATGCCGGTCTGTCGCCAGCGTGCGCAAGATGGCTCAGACCGTCTACGGTCGTCCTCACCGGGTGGGCCCGTGGAGTGCTGCCGAGATTCAGGAGCTCAAGCGCTACCTCGGTGCCACCGATGTTGACACCGTTGCTCTTGTCTTGGCCCGCCCACGGGAAGAGGTCCAGGCACAGATCGTCGAGTTGGCCCGGGTCAAGACCTCCGGTCCCTGGGCTCGAGACGACATTGCAGAATTCAAGCGCATCTATGGAACCCGAAGCGACGAAGACCTGACCCTGATTTTTGGCCGCTCGCTCGTGGAGGTTGGTGCCCTCGCCATGAAGTTACACTTGGCCAAGGACAAGGCTTTCTTGCGTACGCGTCAGGTCGAGCGCGGGGTCACCAAGATGCCTCGTTGGAAGCCCAGCGAACTGGACATCTTGCGTGAGTTGTATCCCGTGCGACCCAACCTTGAGATTGCTGAACACCTCAATCGGTCTGTGAAGAGCGTGGTCTCCAAGGCTCACAATCTGGGACTGCGCAAGAATCCGGATCGTCTGCGCGAGATGGGCCGACAGAACGTCGGATTGCGCTACCGTCCGGCTTCGCAGGATTCCTGACGGTCTCTACCAGAACCGTTCGGCTTGCAGGGTGCAGGCACCCAGGTGGTCTTCGACCACGCCCGTGACGCACAGCACCCCCTGTTCGTTGAGCCGGTGAGAGTCGCGCCGGTGGACTTCGGGGAAGAGCACGACCTCGGCCAGACCACTTTCATCTTCGAGGGTGAGGAATTGCATCAGCTGTCCTGTTTGGGTGCGCAGCGAGCGTGTGGCAGCGGGCCAACCGCGCAGGGTGACGCGGCCCCTGTGCCATTGGTTCAGTTGGGCGCAGGCCACGGGGTTGACCGGGCGTAGGTCTTTGTGTCCGTGAGGGGTACGGATGCGCAGGCGTTCATCGGCCGGGCAGGGGAAGAGGCGCACCGGGTGCGCCTGTGGGGAAAGGCCGAGCAGATCGAACTCTGTGCGGGCTCGGGCGAGGACGGGTTCGTCAGGCAGACCGGGCAGGACCAGGGCCTGCGCCGGGGGGGTGGGGAACAACAGGGCGCTCTGCCCGCGGGGTAGTGCTGAGTGTTCCACGCCCAGGCCGCGGCCAGCCCAGCCGGACGTATGTGTCCGCGCCGCATCAAGGGCCTCGCGGGGGTGATCGGCGGGGGTGCGTTGGCAGGCTTGTAGTTGCTGCAGGTCGAGCCCGCTCTTGGGGTTTGCACGCCGTTGGGGTGTGTGCAGCAGGTGCAGCCGCCAGAGGAGTTCGGGGCGCGTGCGGTCGAATGCATCGAGGGCGCCGCACTGAATGAGTGCGTCCACCTCATGGCGGTGAGCCCCACTGCGTTCGAGCAGGTCGGGCAGGGAGAGAAAGGGGCTCTGTTGTCGACTCTCCAATAGATTGTCGAGCGTATGGCTGGAGAGCCCGTGCACCTGAGCGAGGCCTACGCGCAGGGCCAGGGGGCCCGGGGCGGTATCGCGGCCCGCGAGGCGCTCGGCGCTGAAGGTGGACGCACTGCGATTGACGTCCGGGCCGAGGATGGGCACCCCCAGCCGCCGCGCCTCTTCCACGTAGACCCGTCGGGGGTAGTAGCCGGTTTCGCTGGCCAGGAAGGCGATCAGGAAGGCCGCCGGGTAGTGGGCTTTGAGCCATGCCGTGCGGTAGGCCATGCGACCGTAGGTCACCGCGTGGGATTTGCAGAAGGCGAAGGAGGCAAAGCCCGCGATCTGCTCCCACACACGGATGGCGTCGGCGGAGTGGGCTCCCTGCTCGGCACAGCCCTGCAGGAAATGCGCCCGCAGGCTGGCGATGTCCGCGCTGCGGTGTTTTTGCAGGGCGCGGCGGAGTTGATCGGCCTGGGCCAGCTCCATTCCGGCCATGTGCGCGGCGGCCTGCATCACGTCCTCCTGGTAGAGCATGACGCCGTGGGTGTCCTGCAGGACCTCGGCCAGACTGGGATGCAACGGTGTGGCGGGTTCGAGCCCCCGGGCGCGTCGCACGTAACAATCCTTCATGCCCGACCCCGCTGGTCCGGGACGAATCAGAGCCACGGCGCGGATGACGTCATCCATGCAGTGGGCCTGCATCTGTTGCAGGAGATTGCGCATTCCCGGGGATTCGATCTGAAAACACCCTACGGTGCGGCCAGCACGTAAGAGCTCAGCGGTCAGCGCGTCGTCCTCGGCCAGTGTCTCGAAGTCTACTCGGATGCCCTGTTGTTCCAGGATCTCCAGACAGTCGGCCAGAGTGGTCAAGGCACGGTTGCCGAGCAGATCCATCTTGACGAGCCCCACGGCCTCGACGGCATCCTTGTCCAGCTGGGTCACGATCACGTGTCCACGGGTCGGATGCGGTTTGGCGGCCCGCCGACAGGCCGTCCAGTGGGCCAGGGGTCCGGGAGCGACCACAACGCCTCCGGGGTGCAGCCCAAAGTGGCGGGGGGAGTCGAGCAATTCGGCGGCATCTTCAAGGGCGCGCCGGAAACGTTCATCCTGGAAGGGGAAGGCTTCGCCGGGGTTCGGGGCGGGGAGGTCGTGGAGGGCCCGGGCGAGGGGGTTGTTGGTCAGGCCCGGGGGGCAGCCACCCCCGCCCCCACCCTCAATGGGTGGGCACCCACCAGACGCAGCGCTCGACTCGTGGTGACGGGTGGGCGTTTCTTTTTTTTCACTCTCCGCATCGCTGGGACCCGCCTCCTTTGTTCCGCGGGCAAAAGCGTAGGGCAGTCGTTGCGCCCAGGGTCGGATCTGGGCGGGGGGGATGCCGTGGGCCAGGGCGGCTTCGCGCAGGGCGGAGCGTGGCCCGAAGCGATTGAGGGTGCAGATCATGGCCGTGCGCTCGGCCCCGAAGAGGTCATACACGTGCTCAAGCACCTCGTCCCGCCGGCGCCAACAAAAGTCCAGGTCGACATCCGGCCGGTCCCGCCTCTGGGGATTCAGGAAGCGCTCAAAGGGCAGGCCGTAGCGAAAGGGATCCGCCTCGGTCAGCCCCAGGCAGTAGGCCACCAAGCTGCTGGCGGCCGACCCGCGCCCCACGCACGGGATGTGTTGATCGCGAGCGTATTCGGCGATGCGTTGCACCAGGAGGAAGTAGGGCGCGTAGCCCAGCTGGTCGATGGTTGAGAGTTCGACGTCCAGGCGGCGTAGGATCTCGGGCCGCAGGGGGCGGTAGCGCTTTCGGGCCCCCTCCAGGCTCCACTCGCAGAGCTTGGAGTAGGGCGTCTCCTCGGCGCCCAGCTTCACCGAGGGAAAGTCCACCCGGTCCAGGGCCGGGGTGAAGCGACAGCGTTCGGCTACCCAGAGGGTGCGCGCCACGGCCCCGGGGATTGTAGAGGGCGCAGTTGCGGGGCCTGCTTCCCCAGGGGGGTCCCAGGGTCCGGGAACCTCGGGCAGGTCCGCGTACAAGGCGCACATCTCGGCGTGGGTGGGGAGGTGCGCGGGCTCGGGAGCGAGCCAGGCGGGGTCGAGGTCATCGACCAGGGCGTTGTGCTTGACGGCGACCCGGATGCGATGGGTGCGCACGCCACCGGGTAGACCGTAGTAGACGTCTGGAACGGCCAGGGTGGCCACACCCACGGCCCGGGCGGCGTCCACGAGGCTGGACGCGGGCAGGGGCTGGGCTGGCGCGGGGCACTTGGCGGGCGGCTCGGATGGAGTGGATTCGCGGGGGCCTTTTCCCGCATCCGAACCCGGAAGAGAACGCTGGGAATCGCGACCGAGCTCGCCGCTGACGTCGCGCGGGGCATGGGCTTCGGGGCGCGCCACAAGGGGCGGGCGGCGTGAGCTTCCATCCAAACGCAGGGAGGCGGGAGAGATGGCCGCAAACAACTGCTCGGCCGGGATGTGACCGAAGAGACCCAGCAGCAGGCGCGGGTGGTCAGCCAGGAAGATCAAACCCTGCTGCATGGCGATGGCCGACCCGATCAGATCAAACCCGGAGCTCTCGTCGCCCGGCTCTTCGGGATCGGTCCCGGGCTCGATCAGACTGTGGTGGCGGGCGCTCACCAGACGGTTCAGGTTGGTGTAGCCCTGCTCGCTCTGGACCAGGATCACCAGGCGGCCCGGCCGACCCCCATCGTCGGAGAGCTCAGCCCCCAGGATGGGTCGGCAGGTGGTGGGGGGCTCGGGAGCCACCTGTGCGGCCCGTAGGAAGTCCACCAGGCCCGTCACGCCGTCCACGTCGGTCAGGGCGAGGGCCCCGAGCTTCAACTCCCTGGCCCGCGACAGGAGCTGTGCGGGGGAGTCCGTGCCCGTGAGCAGTGAGTGGTGGCCGTGGACGCGGAGAGGGACGTACATGCAAAGGAGTCGCGAAAGGGCGAACCCTAACAAAACCCTAATGCATTCACCAGCCCGACTTTCGTGCCGGGACTACTCCGCGGGGCTCGGCTTGGCGGCCAGATACTGCGGGGGCCAGAACTGATCGTCCTGGCCGAACTCCACCGCTGCCTCCAGGCTCAGGTGGGGATGGACGAGGTGTGGCCGGGCCAGGGCGCACAGGTCCGCGCGGCCGGCGGCCAGAACCGTGTTGGCGTGGTCCCAGCCCTGGATCGCGCCGACGGCCATGACGGCCACGTCAACCTCGTGCCGGATGCGCTCGGCAAAGGGCACCTGGTACATACGACCGTAGCCGGGCTCAGAGCGCGGCGTGTTGCCCGCCGAAGACACGTCGATGAGGTCGCAACCGGCTTCACTCAACTGCTGGGACAGGTGCACCGAATCCTCGGCCGTCTGCCCATCTTCACCAAGCCAGTCCGTGGCGGAGATGCGCACGGCCAGGGGCATGTGAGCGGGCCACACCGCGCGCACCGCCCGGCAGACTTCCAGGGGAAAGCGCATGCGACCCTCGAGGTCGCCGCCGTACTCGTCCGTGCGCAGGTTGGAGGCGGGGGAGAGGAAGCTGGAGAGCAGGTAGCCGTGGGCCATGTGCAGCTCCACGAGATCAAACCCCGCCTCCAGGGCGCGCTCTGTGGCTTGGACGAACTGCTTCGTTACCGCGTCCATGTCGGCGCGATCCATCGCGCGTGGGACGGGCCAGTCGGCATCGAAGGCATCGGCGGATGGGCCGACCGTGGGCCATGCGCTCTCTCCGTCAAGGGGCCTGTCCCCTTCCCATGGAAGAGAGCAGGAGGCCTTGCGTCCAGCGTGGCTCAGCTGGATCCCGATGGGGGTGGCGCTGTGCGCATGCACAAAATCCGTGATGCGTCGCCAGGCTTGTACGTGCTCCGGACCGTAGAGGCCGGTGCAGCCGTGGGTGATGCGACCCTCGGCACAGACGGCCGTGGCCTCGGTGATCAAGAGCCCGGCACCTCCCACAGCCCGTGCCCCGAGGTGCATCAGGTGCCAGTCGCCGGGAGTGCCCTCCTCGGCCGAGTACTGGCACATGGGGGAGACCACCATGCGGTTGGGCAGGGTCAGGTCGCGCAGGGTGAACGGGGCGAAGATGGGGGCCTTGGCCCCGGGAGCGCCCTGCTCGGCGCACCACCACTCCCGAACCCGCTCGACCAATTCAGGGTCGCGCTCGGCCAGGTTGCCGTAGGTGATGCGCTTGGAGCGCGTCATCAGGTTGAAGGTCAGCTGAAGCGGATGCTGGTCCATGTAGCGCGCTGAATTCTCGAACCACTCAAGACTGGTCTGGGCCGCTTTCTGGAGCTTGATGCAATCCACCTCCCGCGCCTCTTCGTAGCCCTCCAGGGCGGCGGGCACGTCCCCCGTACCGTCCGCGCCCAAGACCTGACCCAGGGCCTCGTCGAGAGCGATAGCGTCCTCCATGGCCAGCTTGGTTCCCGAGCCGATGGAGAAGTGTGCCGTATGGACCGCATCTCCCAGGAGGGCAAGGTTGCCCCGCACCCACTTCTGGCAGCGCACCGTCGGGAAGGTGCGCCAGATGGATCGGTTCGTGTAGACCTCATAGCCATCGAGATGCTCGGCAAACAGCTTGCGGATGAACTCCACGGTCTGCTCTTCGCTCACGTCTTCCAGTCCGGCGCGTTTCCAGACGTCCTCGTGGCACTCGACAATCCAGGTGGAGAGAGCCTCTTCGCCGACCTCGAAGGGATAGGCGTGCACCTGGAAGAGACCGAACTCGCTCTCCAGGAAGATGAAGGTGAAGGCCTTGAGGGGTTTGTTCGTACCCAGCCAGGTGAACTTGCAGCGTCGCCAGTCGAGGCTGGGGGTGAAGTGGTCGACATACTTCTCCCGCACGAAACTGTTGATCCCGTCGGCGGCAATGACCAGATCCGCGTCGGCGAGCTCCTCGTCGTCGTGCACTTCCGTTTCGAAGTTCAGGGCCACTCCCAGTTCGCGGCAACGATCCTGGAAGATATTCAGGAGTCGCTTGCGGGACAGACCGCAGAATCCATGCCCCGTAGAGCGAAGCACCTCGCCTCCATAGTGGGTGTCAATGTCGTCCCAATAGGCAAAGCTGGCCTCGATGGCCGTGAAGGTCTCGGGATCCGCGGCCTGGAACCCCGAGAGCGTCTCGTTGGAGAACACCACGCCCCAGCCGAAGGTGTCGTCCGGCCCGTTGCGTTCGTAGACCGTGACCTCGGCTGCCGGGAAGCGCTTTTTCAGGAGCAGGCAGGCGTACAGGCCACCGGGGCCACCACCGATGGAGGCGATCTTCATGATGGGCGCAGGATAACGGCCTCCCCGGCCCGTTCCGGGGGGGTGATGACAAAAACCTGACCGATTGCATGGGGTTCCGGGCAGAGCAGGACGGGTAGAGTGGCTACCATGCTCGCCGGGGCCACAGGCCTTGCACCCCTTTCAGCACCCGGTACCTTCCTTGCCATGAGACAACTCCTTGTAGCTTTGGTTCTCTTCTGCGGCACCTCGCTGGTGGCATGCCATGGCCCCAACAAGGACGCCGCCTATCAGGTTGAGGGGCCGGCTACGGTCTCGCTGGCCATCACCGGCATGACGTGAGCTGCGGGGTGTCCCCCGCGAGTGCGGTCTGCACTCAAGAACGTGGAGGGTGTCCAGTCCGTGGATGTGGACTACCTCTCCGCCACGGCCACGGTCAAGGTTGCTGCCGGATGTACGAACAAGTCCTTATTGGAGGCTCTCGACGGCGTGGGCTTTGAGGGCAAGATCAAGTAGTGGCCGCATCGGAACCCCGCCCACTGCCGGCTCAGCCGACCCGGGTTCCATCACTCCCAAGACAACAAACCATGAAGCAACTCATTCTACCCGTCCTGGCGGGGCTGGCCCTTATGGCCTGCACCTCCGAGATCTCGGTCGACAGCGACCCGGGAACTCCCCAGGAAGCTCCTGACGAAACTCCGAAGGCCAAGACCGTGGCCTTCAAGATCGACGGCATGTCATGAGGCGTCATGTGCCCCCCCAAAGTGCGGTCTGCACTTGCTAAAGGCCTTGGCGTTTCCGAAGACTGTATCGAGGTGGACTACACGTCGAAGTCAGCCAGCGTGGCACTGGGTGATGCGAAGCCCGACCTGGATGCTCTCGCCAAGGTCATGGACGAGACCAACTTCACCGCGGCATTGGCCGACTAAGGTTTCATCGTCTTCTTGGGATCCCTTCGGGTTCTCTGATGGGGCGCGGCGTGTTCGACACGCCGCGCCTTCATTATTTCTTGCGCCGAGCCACCCGCTCCTTCACTGATTGAGGGACGGGGTGCGCAGGCGCAGTCCGTCGGGGCCCGTGGGGAAGGTGTCGCCCAGCAGGAGGCTGGAGCCCCGTAGGATGCCCCCGAATCCGTGGCGTGCCCGCAGGTGATCGAGGGCGCCCTCCAAGCGGTTGTCCCGGTCGCTGGAGCCGAACAGCTCGCCCTGGATCTCCCTCTCGGGACTGAGGGTCAGGAGGCTGACGCCCACGCGCTTGACCAGGGCGCGCCGTCTGGGGAGGGCCGCCAGCAGGGCCAGGGCGTGCTGGCCCAGGGCCTCGCTGCCCGATTCGGACCGGGGCAGACGCTTGCGTTTGTGCAGCCCGGAGTGGGGGGCCCCGGTGCCCGTTGACGTCGCCCGCGCGCGTGCGTGGGGTGGGCGGGTATCCACGTAGCTCAGCCGGACCTCCATGGAGCCGGCTTTCAGGCGGTGTTCCCGGAGGCGTGCGCTGGCCCGTTCGACCAGATACAGGAGCATGGCCTCCACCCGTTCGCGGCGTCCCTCCTCGGGCTCGAAGGTGCTGTCGCGCCGAATGGAGCGGGGAGGGCGTGCCACCAACTCACCCGCGGCGTCCAGGTGGTGGGAGGTCTGCACGGGATCGTCGTCCCGGCCGTGGGCGCGATCGTGCAAGGTCAAACCGATGGGGCCGAAGCTGGCGAAGAGCACCTCGCGCGAGACCAACGCCAGCTCGCCCACGGTGCGAATCGAAAAACGCTCCAGGGCGTGCCCGACCTTGTGTCCCACCCCGGGCAGGTGGCGCACGGGCAGGCGCGCGAGGAAGGCGCGTTCGTGGCTCGGCAGGATCTCTGCCACCCCGCCCGGCTTACCGAGCTTGCCCGCCAGCCGCGCCAGGATGGGGCCCGTTCCCACACCGACGGTCACGGGCATGTGGGTTTCGGTCCAGATCCGGGCGCGCATGCGCTCGGCCACGGTGAACGCGCAGCCGAGCAGGCGCGTGCTGCCCGTCAGGTCCACGAGGAAGTCGTCGATGGAGGTCACCTGGATGCGCGGCGAGATCTCCAGCAGCAGACGCACGATATCCTCGCGCTTTTGATTGGCGGCTTTGGAGTCGCCGGGCACGAACACGGCCTCGGGACACTGGCGTGCCGCCTGGGAGGCGAACATGCCGGGGCGCACCCCGCGCCGACGGGCGGCGTAGGAGCAGGACATGACCAGGTTGCGGCTGGTGGGGGAGCCGCCCACCACCACCGGCCGGCCGCGCAGCTCGGGGTGCAGGGCCTGTTCCACCGAAGCCAGGAAGGCGTCCACGTCCAGGTGCAGAATGCGCCGGGTGCGTGGGGGCAGGCGTTCGTCCCGGTGGGCAATCATGGCGTAAACCCTAACAAAACACGAACAGACATGGGGCCGTGCACCCCAGGTACACCGGGTAGGATCGGCGCCCATGGACATCGTCCTCGTGCACCCCGAGATTCCCCACAACTCCGGCTGTGCGGGGCGACTGAGCGCGGCCCTGGGCCTGCCCCTGCACCTGGTGGAGCCCCTCGGCTTCTCCCTGGAGGACCGCTATCTCAAGCGCGCGGGGTTGGACTACTGGCCCATGGTGGACCTGCGCGTGCACGCCGATCTGGACGCCTGCTGGTCGGCCCTCGAAGCCGAGGGGACACGCCCCCTGGCCGAGCGCGCGCGCCTGTTCTCCGCACGCGGGGGGACCTCCCTGTTCGAGGCGTCCTTCGAGTCCGATGACGTGCTGTTCTTCGGCAGCGAAACCAAGGGCCTGCCCGCCGAACTGCTGGAGCGGCTCGGGTCGCAGCGCGTCTACGTGCCCATCCGCCCGGGTGTACGCAGCCTCAACCTGGCCAACACGGTGGCCCTAGGTGTGTACACGGCCATGCACCGGGCGGGAGCACCGATGCCCGACAACGATGGCACCTACGTTCCGCACCCCGAGCGCGAACGGGACGTGTGGCCCGCGGACATCTTGCGCGCGGATTAGTCCCGCGCACGCAGGAGCACCAGCAGACTTCCCTTGGGAATCCCGGGTTCGGCTTCCAGGCGGTGCACTGCGACGAAGGTTCTCTCCCGCAGGGGTGCCTCGGCCGGGTCCCCGAACACACGCTGCTCGATCATGCCGCTGGCCATGGCCACGGCGCGCTGGTAGGTCTCCGAGCCTTCAGGTCCCACCGGGCCCTCGATGATGACCGCATGGAAGAGGGTGGGGTGGCGGTCGAGGAACCACGCGCGCGGCACCTGCTTGTCGTGGCCCGCGGTCTTGGACTCGCTGGTTCCACCGCGCATGGCCACCTCGCGATCCACCAGACCGTTGCGATCGTGGATGTGCAGACGCGATTCATAACCCACGGCGCCGATGGCTCCGAAGGTCAGCGTGTCGGATGGGGCCGCCACCTGGCGCAGTCCGCGTCCGAGCATCTTGAACATGGCCAGGTTGCCCACTCCGGTCTCCCAGCGCTCCCACTCGCTCTCGTACCCGACCTTGAACGTTCGGAAGTAGAGGGGCTTCAGCAGGCTGGTCGGGGCGAGGCTCTGACCGAAGAGGGGCGGCAGGGAGACGCCGATCAGGAGCAGTCCGATCGGGACGGCCTTCTGTCCGAGGGTGTTCAGGAAAAAGCCCAGCAGCACCGCGATGAACGGCGAGGCGGGCGCGAGGAAGCGGAAGAAGGGCATCCAGTCTCCGCCAACCAGAGTGTTGTAGCCCAAGAATCCTCCCAGCAGGGTCAGGGCGCCCGCGGCCCACGCCCCGTGCTCCGTTCGGCGCAGGCGCGGGAAGGCTGCCAGGGCCACGAGGGTCGAAGGGAACAGGATCAGGAAGGTGGCGCTGGTCTTGAGCCCGCGGCCGATACCGGCAAGGGAGAGCCCCCCCTTCGCATGGACGGTGTTGGCCATCCACTCGCCAAATATGGCATGACGCCACAACAGGAACAGCCCATAGCCCGCGACGGTGAGTGCCAGGTAGGGCCAGACCGGTCGCGCCGACTCGCCCTTGGTCTTCCCTGCGACCCAAGCTGCCAAGGCGACACCCAAGGCCCACAGTGGCCCTTCTACCCTGGAGAGGCATACGGCGAGGCCCATGACTCCCGCGAGCCAGGCTCCGTTGCCGCCGTTCGCAAAGGCCCGGGTGAGGGTGAGGTAGGCGGCGAAGACGAAGAACCCGAAGCTCGCCGTCTCCAGACCGCCGGTGGTCCAGACGGCGAAAGGAGGGAAGGCGGCCAAGCTGATCGTGGCCAGGAATCTCGACCAGGGTGAGAGGGTCAGGCGTCCGAGGTGTACGTGCACCAGGGCCAAGGTGCCTGCAGCGAAGAGGCACGAGAGGATGCGGGCGCTGGTCTCCAGGTTGAGGGACAGGCCTGCGCAGGCGCGCAGCAGCAGGACCCAAAGGGCATTGCTGTAGCCTTCCACCGGTGGCGTCGTGCCCGGGTTGTAGGTGGGCAGGCCCAGCTCGGCCCAGTTGCGCGCGTAGCGGAAGGAGATGTAGGCGTCGTCGATCAGGAAGTTCGTGCGTGCGACCAGGGCTCCCAGAACGCCCAGTGCCAGTACGAGTCCGGCCCAGGAGGGGAGAGCCGGGGAGCCGTCGCCGGGGGGCGCGATGGGCTGACTTGCTGCGGGAGGGGACGCGGGCATGGCAGGGGTACGGTAGGGTACCGCCCCTGATGGGCGAGAACTCAACACAAATCGACGAGCGCGGCCCGCGGCCGGTGCGAGGCAGTCAGGTGGAGATGCGCGTGGAGGCCATCGACGACCTGGGCCGTGGACGCGGCGAAGTGGAGGGGCACCCGGTGGCCGTGCGCGGGGCCGTGCCCGGTTCCTTGGTGCGTGCGCAGATCCGGCGCCGGCACAGGGGGGCAATCGGCGGGCAGCTCGAAGAGGTCCTCGAGCCCGGTCCGTTGCAGCGCGAGGCCCGTTGTCCGCACGTGGGCACCTGCGGCGGCTGCTCCTTCCAGACCTATGACTACACGGGGCAGTTGGAATCCCTGCGGGGGCACCTGTTGGAGCGCTTGGCGGAGGCGGACCTCTTGGGCGAGGTGGAGGTGGAGCCCGTGCTCGGCATGGAGGAGCCCTTCGGCTATCGAAACAAGATGGACTTCACCTTCGGCAATCGGCGCTGGATCGAAGTCGGTGAACCCGAAGGGGCCCGCTCCGATTTTGCCCTCGGCCTGCACGTGCCCGGCGTGTACTCCAAGGTTCTCGACATCCAATCCTGCGCCATCCACTTTGAGGGAGCGGACGACATCCTCAGCGCTGCGCGGGAGCTGGCACGGGAGCATGACCTGGAGGCCTGGGACACCAGACGCCACGTGGGACTCCTGCGGCATCTGGTCCTGCGCAAGGGCGTGAACACGGGCGAGATCCTCGTCTACCTGGTGACCTCCGTGGAAGACGCCGAGCGCGTGGACCCCTGGGCTGCGGACCTCGTGCGGCGCTGCCCCCAGATCACCACCCTGGTTCAGGGGATCCACAGCCGCGCCGCCGCCGTGGCCATCGGGGAGGAGGAGCGGATCCTGCACGGCCCGGGCGTGATCCACGAGACCCTGGCAGGTCTGACCTTCACCCTCTCGCCCACCTCGTTCTTTCAGACCAACACGACACAGGCAGAACGGTTGCTTGAGTGCATCCACAGTGAGGTCCCATCCTCGGGCGGGCGCGTGTTCGACCTGTATTGTGGCGCCGGCACCATCGGCCTGAGTCTTGCGTCGAAAGCCAGCGAGGTTGTGGGGCTCGAGTCCTCTCCCTCTGCTATCCGCGACGCACGGGCCAATGCCGAAGCTGGCGGGATCCACAATGCGTCGTTTATTGAAGGTGACGTGTTGGAGAACCTGGAGCAGTGCACCCGGGGGGTGCAGGGGGATCTCTGCATCGTCGATCCGCCCCGTGCCGGGCTGCACCCGAAGGTGATTCCCATCCTGCTCGCGGCTGCTCCGGCTCGCATGATCTACGTGTCCTGCAATCCCGTCACCGCAGTGCGCGATCTCGAGCACCTGGCGCGAGGTGGCTATCGTCTTGCCCGTGTACAGCCCGTCGATCTGTTCCCCCATACTCCGCACCTGGAGTGCGTGTTCACGCTCGTTCCGCGTTGAGTGGGGACCCTTCCGAGCCCAAGCAGCTACCCTCTTCACATGGCCTCGTTGATTGAACCCGGCTCCCTGTTGATCTCCATGCCCATCATGTTGGATCCGAACTTCATGCATACGGTGGTCCTGCTGGTGGACCACACTCCCATGGGAGCCTACGGCCTGGTCGTGAACCGTCAGCTCGGGGCGGACCTGGGAGGGCTGATGTCGGACCGGACGAGCAGCACCTTTCCCGTCTACTGTGGTGGCCCGGTGGAGACGCAGACGCTGCAGTTCGTGCACCGACTGCCCCAGCTCATCTCCGGCGGCACCCGCCTGGGACAGGATCTGTACCTGGGCGGCTCGATCGAGGCCATGCTGGGGGTGGTCGAGGAAGAGGGCGTGGGGGCGGACCTGCGAGTTCTTCTTGGCAGCTCGGGATGGGGTGGTGGGCAGTTGGAGAATGAGCTGCAGACGGGCTCGTGGCGTCAGGCCCCGCCCGATGCGGACAGCGTCTTCAAGGCTGGCAGTGCCGAGAGCATTTGGCGCGCAATCCTGGGTGGACTGGACGCCGAAGGGGAGCAGCTCTCCCACCTTCCACCGGATGTGCGTTGGAACTGATCCCATGAGGACCGACTCAGGGGACGGGGTTCGACCCTCTGCCGACAAAGGACTAGGCTAGAGATCCATACCAGGACCCGTCCGCATGGTCGCGCCGCAACCCACCCAGCCCGTTTCCCAGCCTCCCCCTTCCACCCCGGAGGGGGTAGGAGTGGAAGTGTCCGGGAATGAGGCGGAGTCCCGCTCGTGCTTTGGCTGCCTGTTCACGGGCGGCCTGGGGTGTCTGGGGTTTGGGTTCGGAGCCGTCCTGGGGGCGATCATCCTGGCCCCGGCCCTACTCAGCGGGTTCGGAACGCGCGTGGCCGAGAAATTCGTCAATGCGGCACTGGCTGGATCCGGCGCGGGCTCCTTTGATCTTGAGGGGATCGGCTTTGCATGGACCCGTCCTCAGGACGTGAGTCAGATGCGGATCTTGGACGCACAGGGGGATGAGGTCCTGGCTGGCGAGGGCACCATGCCGTCCCTGCTATCCATGCTCGGATTCGGTGACGAGGAATTGTGCTGCGAGTTCAGGGTGACGAGAGGTGACATAGATTTTGACCCGGATGGGGTTTCAAATCTGACCAAGGCCCTGGAGTTGCAGAACGGAGAGCACATCGACTTCGATTTTTCGGGCCTGGCCCAATCGCCCTCAGCAGTCACACTCAGCTTGCGAGTTGAGAACGTCACCCTGAATCGGGAAGGGGAGAAGTTGGCCGAGGTGCAGTCTGCGGAGTTTCGCTACGTACACGATCCGGACGTGAGCGATCAGTACATCATGCGCTGCGCCTTCGGGAGTCCCGAGGCTGCACTCGGTCCGGATCAGGAGATCTCCGTGCATCTGGCTCCCGGCGTGCTCGTTGCTCAGGGAGTCCAAACCCTTGAAGAGCCGGGCTTGCACTTCCGCTTTCAGGCCCAAGCTCTGCCCTTCTCCCTCCTTGATGCGTTCCCGAGCAGGGCTGGACTGCGTGATGCTCTGGGGGAGAGAGGGGACGTTGATGTCACGCTGGGCGGCACGTGGGAAGGAGCGAGGATCTGGCAAGGGAGTGTGGAAGGCGAGAACGGCGCTGTAGAGGGGCAAGTACGCATCGAAGCGCAGGCGTGGAACCAGGATCGGGTCGTCGCCGAACTGGAACTGCCCACTGCGATCGTCGACCATGTGCTGGCGCTACCCTGGTCTCTGGAGGAAGGCCTGGGGCCGCAGGTCGCCGTGCGACTTCAGGGGGACGTCGTGGCCACCGATGAGGATCGGCGTCTCGAACGAGCGCACATCTCGCTCCTCTCACCGCTTCAGGGACTTGGGGTACAGATCATGTTGGAAGGCGACGTTGTCCAGTCCGTTGGAGGCGTCACAAGCAGCCTGGATCTGGGTTTGGACGATCCACTATGTACAGACGTGCTCTCGATTCTCCTGCCCTGGTTGGAGATCGTCGAGAAGACGGAGGGCAGTGAGCCGATTCGGTTGACCCTAGGCGAATTCACCCTGCCCGTGGAAGGATCGAAACTGTCCGCGAGAGCTGAGATCACTATCGATCTGGGTGAGGTCAGCTATCGTCTGCACCCTCTGCTCAGCGAGGGCATTCTGCGAACCAACGTGGGGCGTGACGTCTACGAAGACGACTTGGATCCCTTCAAGCTCTCCGTTCGATTGGGGCGTGTGGCCTACGAGGAGATCTTGCTCTTGTTGGACGATGAGGAGTGCGTCATTCGCGGGGAGATGACCATCGACACCCAGGAGGTCTCCTTGGACGTGCAGCTCCCGGCGTCATTCCTTCCTCTTGAGGGGTCAGAAGTGGTGGGCGACATGGCCATGTCTGCCGTGGTTCGCGGCCAATGGTCGAATCCGCAGTTGAGCTTCTCCAGCGAGATGTTCGAGAGCTTGCGCAAGCAGCTCGATCTGCTCCGCGGTGCCTTCGACGATGAGTAGGCGCCCTAGCCCTCAGTTCGGGCCTGGGCCTACAACTCGACCTGTCGTCCGAGCTTCGCTCCAACGGCCTCGGCGATGCACTGCATGAGATCCTCTCCGTCCTTCGTGGAGCGCCAGGATCCATCAGGTTCCTGCTGGTAGTGCCAGGCGCGGGCACCCGCAGCGAACCACACCTGTTGCGCCGCGGATTGGCGGTTCAAGACGAACGTGACCCCGTCGGGGAACTCGATCTTCAACACGCCGTCTGAAGCCGTGTAGTCCACCTCATCGGGATCGAAGTCCTCCAGCCAGGAAGAGACACGTTCTAGGCATGCATCGGCCGTCAGGGCGAAATCTGCAGGGCCGGGAGCGGTGGACATGGATTGAATGGGGGCTGGTTGTTCAGTGGACAGGTCCGGATTCTGCCATGATGCGGCGCTGGGTGGCAGCCCAGGAGCAGATGGGGCAGCTACGCAGATCGTGCCCCCGCGCAGGGCAGTACTGGCGTCCGAAATAGATGATCTGCAGGTGCAGCTTGTTCCAGGCAGCCTCGGGGAAGATCTTCTTGAGGTCCGCTTCGGTGCGCTCCACGGTGGTGCCGCCGCTCAACCCCCAGCGTCCGGCCAGACGGTGAATGTGCGTATCGACGGGGAAAGCCGGAACGCCGAAGGACTGAGCCATGACCACCGAGGCTGTCTTGTGACCGACGCCAGGCAGGGCCTCCAGTTCCCTGAAGCTCTTGGGCACATGACCTCCGTGCTCGTCCAGCAGCTGCTGTGCTAGGCTTTTTACGTTGCGTGCCTTCGTGGGCGCGAGGCCGATGCGCCGGATGTATCCGAGGATTTCGTCCTCCCCGAGTTGCGCCATGCGCGCAGGCGTTCCACCAGCACGGAATAGCGCAGGAGTCACCTCGTTCACTCGCGCATCGGTCGTCTGAGCCGAGAGCAACACGGCAACCAAGAGCGTGAACGGATCCTTGTGGAGCAAGGGGATGGGTGTGTCAGGGATCAACTCGTCGAGGATCGCCTGGATGCGCGTGGCCTTCTGTGCGCGTCGCATGTGACTACTTCCAGGTGAACCCGGGTTTCAGGTCGTCCTCTGTCGGGGGGAGGACGTCCACGAGCATGGGCAACTCGGCGATCGGTTGGGCCTTGACGATGTGTTCCGCGCGCACGCCCGGAATCTGCACGATCAGGGCTGTTCGGGTGTTTGGTTGCAATCGAAAGGTCTCGGTGGATTCATACCGGTCCCGCGGGCGGGTGATGGCCAGGCGCATGTCCAGGCCCGTTGGCAGGATGCCAAAATTGCATCGACCCTCGGGGCTGATGGTAGCCCTCCGGAATTCCTGCCATTGGGGCGCCTCGCTCTTGGTGGAATCGGGCCCCGGTTCGTCCCTCCGGTTGCGGCCCACGCCGTCTGGCCGGGCCTTGTCCGGTCCGAGGAGATTCTCGGGCTTGATTGACTCGGTCTTCCCTTCTGCTCCGGGATTCTGTCCAGCCTTTGCCCGCCTCCCACGGTCGCGCGCGTACTTCTCGCCCGGCGCGACCGGCGACCTCTTCACGAACCCGGGTCGCTTGCGCTTCTGGCGATCCTCGTTCAGGTCACTGCTGCGTACCATCAAGGCCGCATTCAGTTGAATCCCGCCCTGGGAAACCCGCAGGGGCACCGGGTCAAGGATCACGTCCAGGTCGGTGCCGCCGCCAATGACGATGGTCAGCTCAGAGAATCCGCCCGGGCGCAATTTCACGGCCTCCTCGGTGGCCATGACCACTTCATCGATGGGGCCAACGGAGACGTGATAGGAGCCTGACTTGGGAACGTCCACCTGGAATCCACCATCGGAGTTGATAACGGAGCCAATGAGCCTCCTGTTCCCCTGTTTCTGGGTCGGGTGAGTCTCCCCTTCCGCCAAGAACCAGATTGGAAAGGTGCCTGGTGGCTCTCCAAAAATGTTGCTCGCCGTGCCGGTGATGCGGATCACTCGAGCCATGTGTACAACGACCCGCTCGGTCGTGCTCTTGGCTACGTGAATCTCCTTGCGATAGTTGATCACCCCCTTCCGGCGTATGACCAGAGTCCAATCACCGCTGAGGCAGTTGCGGAGGTCTGCGCCCCCCATGCTGCTGAACAGTTCGCCGTCCGAATTCGTCAGTGAGACCTCAGCTTCGGGCAGGTGGCGGCCATCTTCTGACAGGACGAGAACGACCAGATTCGTGGCCTTCGCCACGGCCTCGCTGGAGGATGGCATCAGCTGCGTCTCGACCAGGTCGGGTTCGGGCGGGACCTCCACCCGGGTGACGGCCACATTCGGGCCCTCAATGGGGGGCTCCGCAGCGGACGTCAACTTCCAGACCAGTCCGCATATGCCCAGCAGCAGACCGATGACCAATAGGGCCAGGGGCAATCGGGAGGAGGTTTGCATGCTGGGGGTACGGCGGGTTCTGCGGGAGGTGAGTGCGGACGTGTAGGATTGAGGTCTGAGGACAGGTTTCGGCCCTAGAGGGGCTCAAACTCAAGCAGCGGATCCCCCTCGTGCACCTCAGCCCCGTCTTCCGCGACCCAGGCCAGCATGCGGGCCCGATCCGGGAGCCCCTTTCCCGGGTGGTAGGACACGTGTGCGAAGGTCTTCATGACCTCGATCAGCCCCAGGGTTGTGCCCTCCTGCAGCTCGTCGTCAGGGTTGAGGAAAGGTGGGCTGTCGGGGCCGGGGCGATGGTAGAAGCGGCCGCTCTGGGGAGCGGAGACCGTGAGGGTCGCGGGCGCGGGGTCTGGGGCTAATGAGGCCTCCTCGCCTTGCCCCTCATCGGGAACGAGGACCAGTTCGTAGAGCGTCGTTCCATAACCCACCGGCGTGAGGACCCGTTCGGGTGGGGGCGATGCGATCTGTGCACGCGTGCGGCCGGGTCCCGCGAACCCCGTGGGTGCCCGGAGCGGCGTCATGCGGCCCAGGCGCGACAGCAAGCCGATGAGTTGGCCCTCGTCGACCCAGTCTCCCTGCTCCAAGGCCCTGGTGAACAAGCCCACATCGGGCGATGCCAGGCACAGGGAATCTCCCTTCTGCAGGGGGATCACGTTCAGGTCTTCGCCGGTGCTCATGCGCGCGCTTCCGTCAGGGCGGCCAGGTCGTGCAGCGACCAGATACGCGGGTTCTTGGTTCGGCGCACGCCACAGGCGGCATAGCTGGTCTCGGCGAACAGTTCCATCCACGATCGCAGTTCACTGACGCCCACGATCTCGTCGGTGTCCATCTGTGCCGCGGACTTGTACGGATCCATGTCCCCCTCAATGCGTTCCTCCGTGGCGCGCATTCCCTCCTCGATCTGCGCGCGCTCCTCGGGGTCCTCGACGGCGATCTCAAAGTCATCGTCGAGCTTGGTGTTGAAGGCGGCTATGGCAAGCGTACGCCCCTCCATCACGGACTGGCGAGTGATGGGGGTGGAGACCTGCAGCACCGGTTCATAGGGCAGGCCGGCCATGGCGTAGTAGCCTGCACCTGAGGCTTTCCTGAGGAGCACCGTGAACATGGGGATCTGGTTGGTGCTGTTGGTGTAGATCAGGCTCGAGCCGTAGCCCAAGAGGCCCAGACGCTCGGCCTCGACCCCGATATCGAATCCGGAGACGTCTTGTAGCCACACCAGGGGGATCCCGTCGTCGTTGCAGGCGCGACTGAAGGCGGCCAGCTTGGCGATGCCCTCCTTGTAGAGGATGCCGCCAGGTTTCTTGGCGCCGCGATGCTCGGGGTCGTCGATCAGACCCTGGCGATTGATGGCGAAGCCCATGTACAGGCCCTGCACGCGGCCCACGCCCACCATCAGCTCCCGGCCCCGATCCGGCAGGATCTCCCAGAACAGGCTGCGATCCACCAGGCGCGCGAGGACCTCGGCCGCGTCGTAGGTCATGCGGTGGTCACTGGGAAAGAGCCCCGTCAGGTCACTGGCGGGGAAGTGTGGCTCGGCGGCATCGGCCCCGTGGCGGTAGAAACCCGAGGCGCTGCTGGGCAGGGCCTCCAGCTCGTTGCGGATAGCCTCGATGGCCGCGGGGTCATCGGGTACGCGCACATCCGCACAACCCGATTGGTGCACGTGCACCTCGGGCCCACCGATGTCCAGGCTCGAGAGGTGCTGGCTCTTGGCGCCTTTGATGAGAGCCGCGCCGGCAATGACCATGTAGGCCTGCTCGGTCATGTAGACCCGGTCAGAGATGATGGGCATGTACCCTCCCCCGGCGATGCAGTCTCCGAACACCCCCGCAATCTGGGGTACCCCGGCGGCGGCCAGCTCCGAGTTCTTCATGAAGATGTGACCCGCACCCGTGCGGCCCGGGAAGGAGCGTGATTGTTCGGGCAGGAACAAGCCCGAGCAGTCCACCAGGTAGACCACCGGGAGGCTCAGGCGTCTCGCCATTTCCTGGGCCCGTTGGATCTTTTCCGGCGTGAGTGGCCACCAGGATCCCGAGGCCACCGTGTTGTCGTTCGCTATGACCATTGTCCAGCGTCCGTGCACCTCGCAGAAAGCGGTGATCACCCCAGCCCCCGGAGCGTGCAATTTGCCGAAGGCACGCTCGTGGTTCACAAAGGTGCCCACCTCGAAGAGGCGCGAGTCCGGATCGCGCAGCAGGTCGATGCGCTCACGTGCCGTGAGCTTGCCCTTGGCGTGAACGCGTTCGCGGTACTTGCTGCCCCAGCCTTCAGCCACCTTGGCGCGCAGCCCGGCAAGGTCGTCCTCGCGACCCTTCAATGTCTGTTCGTTGGCCGCAAAGGCACGCTTGTCGAGGGCCTTGTCGCGCTCGCTTCCGATCTCTTGTAGGGGGACGTGGGCCATGGTTTTTCAGTCGGTGCCAGGGGAGGCGGAGGCCTCCAGGTTGGCCGGGTCGAAGGGCAGAGAACTCGTGTCGTATTCGCCGCTGGCGAACTCCGGGCTGGAGAGGACAGCCAGGTGTAGGGGGAGGGTGGTGGAGACCCCCTCCACCCGCGCGCCGGAGAGGGCGCGCTGCATGGTCTCTATGGCCAGGTCGCGGGTCTCGGCGTGCACGATCACCTTTGCCAGCAGGGAATCGTATTGGGGCGGCACCTCGTCTCCCGCCCGCAAGTGGGTATCCACCCGCACCTGACCGGGACCCACCTCGGTGGGCAGGTCAAAGACCCGCACCGTGCCTGGTGTGGGTTGGAAGTTGCGATGCACGTCCTCGGCGTTGATGCGGCACTCTATGGAGTGTCCACTCAGTCGAACCTGGTCCTGGGTCAGCCCCAGGGGTTGGTTGGCGGCCAGGCGCAGCTGGGCTTGAACGATGTCTACTCCGGAAACGGACTCTGACACGGGGTGCTCCACCTGCAGGCGCGTGTTCATCTCCATGAAGCACAGCTGTCCGGTGGTGGGTAGTCGCAGGAACTCGATGGTGCCCGCGCCGCAATACCCGACCTGTGCGGAGGCGGCTGCGGCGGCGAGTCCTATGTCGGTTCGTTCAGTGGGGGAGAGGGCCGGGCTCGGACTCTCCTCGATCAACTTCTGATGGTTGCGTTGGATGGAGCACTCACGCTCGCCCAGGTGAATGGCCGCACCACGGGCGTCGGCCAACACCTGAACCTCCACGTGTCGACCACCGGACACATAGGATTCCAGGTACATGTCATCGTTGCCAAAGGCCGCACGTGCTTCGGTTCGTGCCTCGACAAAGGCCGTGCGCAGGGTGGGCTCATCCTCGCACAGGCGCATACCGCGCCCGCCGCCTCCGGCGTCCGCCTTCAGCAGCACGGGATAGCCGACCTCACTCGCCACCCGGGCAGCCTGGTCCGCATCCGCAAGGATGCCGTCCGAGCCGGGAATCCCCATCAGGCCGGCGGCGGCCATGGCTCGCTTGGCCGGCCACTTGAGGCCCATGCGATCCATCACCGCGGGCCTCGGGCCCACGAAGGTCAGGCCGTGCTGACCGCACAGGGCGGCGAAGCGGGCGTTCTCGGCCAGGAAGCCCCAGCCCGGATGAACCGCGCTGCAACCGGTCTGCAGCGCCGCTTGCACCAGAGCGGATGCTCGCAGGTAGCTCTTCTCCGGCGGGCCCGTTCCGATGCAGACCGATTCCTCGAAAGCCTCCAGCCACGATGCCCTGGCATCGGCCTGTGAATGGACTCCGATGGGGACCACCCCCAGGTCGCGAGCTGCGCGGGCGATACGGACAGCGACTTCGCCGCGGTTGGCGATGAGGAGGCGGCGGAACATGGCCCCCAGCCTACCGTCTCGCACACAGCGTTTCCCCGGGTGGTGCTGCAAGCGACGCAGATCGAGCGGGGCCTGAAGGGCGGTTCGGAACTCTGGGGGGGTGGAGCCCCCTTGCAGCGTAGGATAGCCCCGTGCTCGGCTCTCACTTTTCCATCGTCATGCGCCGAATCCCGGTTCACCCCCTGGGAGCGTGGTTGGTGCTTGCCTGGCTCCTGATCCCGACAGCGGAGGCCCTTGGGATCGATGATGTTGAGAGCCAACTGGCAGGTCTGACCTCCGAGCAGGCGGCGGAGCGTTGGCGGGCGGAGCGCTGGCTTGCCACAAACCTCACTCCCGCACACCTGCCCGAACTCGCGCGGGCGGCCCTGGCAGGGGGGAGTGAGGTGCAAGGTCGCCTGGTGCGCGCCCTCTCCGCCGACGGGCGACACATGGGCTTGTGCGTTCTGCTCCTGACCGACCCGCGCAAGGAGATCGCAGGGCTTGGGCAGAGCGCCCTGGCGGAACTCCTGACGGTTTGGAGCGTCTCGGCCATGGACGAGGCGCTCAAGGAGGGCACCTGGCCTCCGGCGCTGGACGCGAGTCCGACGGGCTACCTCCTGGAACCGGGGCGCGGGGGGCTGCACTCGGCCATCGACCGTCTGGGACGCTGGGGCCAGGGGCCCATGCCCCTGATCCTCTCTCCGAGCCTGGATCCTGGCGTGGCTGGAAACCTGCAGCCCCCAGCCCAGGATGGTCGGCCGCGACGCATCCCTGATCCTGGTCCGATCAAGGGCACCTGGGTCCAGGGTTTGCGTGGGACGATGGACACCTACGGAGTGAGTGGGAGCGTCTGCGGCTGGCGCGGAACAGAGAAGGTCAGTGTCGCGGAGACCCAGCCATTTCTGCTTGTGCACAAGAGGCGCCGGCCATCTGCCACGGCAGCGGAGCACGTGATGGAGTGGTGCCGCGGAGTTCTTCGGCCCCACGACGAGGCTTGGAACGTGGCCTCGGCTCGGGCCCTGGGAACCCTCGGGTGGCCCGCGGCCTTGGGCTGGCTGGAGGAGCGCTGGCTCACTGGAGACCGTTCCGCCTTGGAAGGACTCCTGGCGGCTGCGCGCGGACGACAATTCGTTCCCAGTCTGCTGGATGGCGAGCGACTCTCCCGGCTCGTCCGCGAGGGGAGTCGGGATCTGGACCCCAAGCAGCCGGCAACGAGGCGGTACCTGGAAGATCTGGCGCGCACCCTTGCGGAGCTGCCTCTGGCCGCGAGCCAAGAAGAGCTCCTCACCTCTGCACTGCTGGAGGGGTCCCAGGCCATGGACCCGGCTTCTCGCTGGGTGCGGCTCGTGATCTGGGAAGGGCAGCGGCCCGGGAGTCAGGCCGTGCGTGCCCAATGCCGGAAGTGGCTTGAGGCATCGACCTCGGCTCCGATGCAGTGGCAGGTCCTGCGTACCCTCGGTGCGCTGGGCTCCACGGTTTCTGAGCTTCCGCCTTCAATCAGCATGTCCCGCAGCCTTGGGTGGGCGGAGCAGCAAGGTGCTTTGGACCTGTTCGTGCGGGACCTGATCGCAGTGCGCGCAGAACCCGCAGCGTACGAGCAGGCCTTCCAGGGTACGTCCGCACGCCGCCTGGCTTTCCTGCACTGGTGCGTGGGTCTATCGGACCAAGAGCGTGGGGTGCAGATCTTCGCGGGTCTACTGGAGGAGTGGGGGGCAGCTGAGCTGGCCCGACGCTGTCGCGTCTGGTATGGGAGCGGGTTGGCCGGAGGACTCGAAGCCCTGGTGCGCGGGTCCGTCCCGACCTCCGTGCCCGGCCTTGGCCAGGAGCTCGCTCCCGATCGGCTGCGGTTTCTGTTGCAGTCGGGCCTGGCTACTCCCGGTGAACGGGCAGCGGCCTGGGATCGTTGGGAGGCCTTCTCCCAGGGCGGAGAGAAGCCGAGCCGCGCCCAACTCGAGGACCTGGCCTCCCTCGTGGCGGACGCCCCGCCTCGGGGGGGGCGTGCCCGGGCCGCCCTGCTCAAGGCGACCGAGGTTGCCAGTCCAGAGGACATCGGGTCGGCTACCATCGTGGCGGGCCGTGTCCTGGTGTGGGCGGGATGGGGGCCGGAGGCGGAGAACCTGCGCCACGAGATCCACCGCTCGGTCTCCCGCTCGGGGTTTGACCTGTCGGGAGTTCTATACATCCCCGATTGGCCCTCAGGGGCCGCACCAGCCCTGCGTCTTCTGTGGGGTCGAGACCGCCACCTGGAGATTCAGGCCCCCTGAGAGCCCTCGGATTCTCAGATGTCGGTCAGACCTCAGGGATTTAGGCCGATTGATCTGGGGTCTTCCCCTCCGGGGGCCGATGATTGGAAGCAACGGGACTTCCTGCCCGCCAACCCGCACACCTGACCCCATGGCCCATCCCTTTTCCAAGAAGGACACCGCACTCAAGCCGGCTGAGCCCGGCGAGGCGGTCAACCACCCCATCTCTCGTGAGGAGATCGTTCTCTCGCATGAGCCGCGTGAGCAGATCTCCGAGCAGTTCCGCTCTCTGCGCAACTCGATCCACGCCCTCAACACTGACGGCGCGTCCCACACTCTGGTGATGGCCAGCGCCTTACGCGGGGAGGGAAAGACCGTCGCGACGATCAACCTTGCCGCGGCCATGGCAGAGCTGCCGGGGAATGAGGTCCTTATCGTGGATGCGGACCTGCACAACCCCGCACTGGAGTCCGTCCTTGGTCTGCCACGTCGCCAGGGTCTGACCGAAGTGCTGTCCGGAGTGCTCACCCTTGATCAGGCGATCCGCCAGACGTCCATGGGTGGGGTCTCCGTGATGGGGGCGGGCTGCTTGCCTTCCAATCCATCGGAGCTCCTGGGCTCCGACCGCATGCGCTCCCTGCTCAACCAGCTTCGTCAGCGCTACTCCTATGTGTTGATCGACACACCGGCCACGATGACCTACTCGGATGCCAGCTTGCTGGGTGCCATCGCGGATGGGATCCTGCTCGTCGTGCGCTTGGGCAAGACGCCTCGGCACTACGTTGAAGAGGCACACAACGGGCTCGAAGCACTGGGCGGAAACGTACTGGGGATGTGCCTCACCGGCGCCGACCAGGAAGACACCGCAAAAGAGTACGGCGCCTAGAAGGTCCGCATCTCATCGGCTGCCCTGGCGGCCCAGCAGGTTGCGGAGCCCACGGCTTCTCTTGGCCCGGAACTTTGTGCCCCGTCGAGCGCTCCGGATCAGGCCCGGCAGTTGCAGTGTCTCCCAGTCCTGCGCGCGCTTGAAGTCCGGGTGGGCGGCTTCCTCTGCTCGGAATTGTGCACCGTGGTGAATCCAGCGCTGACCGCTTCCGCGCATGGGGGGCCACTTGGCGTGGAGCAGTTCATGCGCCAGGACGAAGCACACGAACCAGCGCGGGACCTCCGGTTGGTCAAGGACGGGGTGAATGCGAATCACGTGGGTGACAGGGTCGTAGCTCCCCAGGCGCAGGGAGTGCCGGCTGCGGCTGCGGGCGCGGCGGCCCCAGGTCAGGCCCGGTAGGGGCCGCTCCTGACCGAAGTGGCCCTTGAAGTACTGGTTCAGGACATCTTGAGACAGCGTGCCGAGGTCGTATGTCGAGCCGTTGGGGTGCAGGGTGGGGGCGGAGCGAGAGGGTGTGGGCTCACGCTTCATGCGCTGATCGATCCAATTGTCGAGCAGCGTGCAGGCCCTGCGGGCACGGCGGCCCACAAGCAACCAGCGCGCGAGGGAGTCGCAGACCTCCAGCGGAGCTTCAGAGAAGGCCTTGTGTAGGCGCACGCAGAACACGGGGGGCTGGCCCCTCTCCTCGGCGCGAACAGGCACCGTGCGCGAAGTCCCGAAGCTCACCTGCACAGGGCGGCGCAAGGACTCGATCAATAGCTCCTCCCAGTCCGCGGCCGTTGGGCATGCACCCGGACTCTCGGAGAGATCCAGGGGGGGCGACGTGGCCATGGGGGACAGAATGCGAGGGCCGCGCCCGGAGGGCAAGCCCAAGCAGTCCTCTCCAGCTAGTTGCTGATGTTGAACTCCTGCACGTAGGAGTCGCCCTCGCTAACGGAGATGCGCTTCTTCGTCTTCTGCAGGTCCAAGCTGCCCTGGAAGGGGTTGTCAGCACCGCGACGCTGGGCGTGGATGTGATAGGAACCCGAAGGCACGTGGTTGAAGGTGTAGCGTCCCTGTGCATCGGTACGCGTGGTCAAGTTGACCTGGACATCTTCGGCTCCGCCTTCCAGCTGCAATTGCACCATGGCACCAGAGAGTCCGGCTCCGCTGGGTCCATGCACGGTGCCGCTGATGGTCGCGCCCGCGGCCAGCTGAATCTCCGGCAGCTCCACCATGTCCCCGTCCACGACAACGACACCTGTCTTGATCGTCTGGGCGAACTTCGCATGGCGCACATCAACCTGGTACGTGGCGGCTGACAGGCCGGTGATCTCAAAGTCACCACTGGCGTTCGTGCGCACTTCCTTCTCCGTGGCTTCAGAGGGGAATGCCGGCAGGCTACGCCAGAAGGGATCGTCGGAGTACTCGGTGTCGTGGGTCTTGATCCGGGCACCGCGGATGCCCTGACCCGTGGCGTCAACGACCCGGCCGCGTAGAATCCCACCCTCGCTCAATTGAACGACGACGCCCGTGAGCTCCTGTCCGTAGACGATCTCAAAGGGCTCGGAGAAGGAGGGGGCATGCTTGTCGTCCTTGGCTTCCACCACGAAGGTCCCATGGTTGGGGCAGGAGAGGGCGAAGGAGCCGTCCTTGGAGTCCTTCACATTCTTGGCCGTGTCCGGCATGGCCATCGTGGTCTCGGTGCCTTGCACGGGGTTGCGCAGCAGCACTGTGAAATTGGGAACCGGCTCTCCCAGGCCGTCCACCACCCGACCCCGGATCTGGGGCAGGGGAGTCATGGTCTTGTTCAGTCCCATCTCTCCGGTCTCCACCCGTGGTTCACGCTCGTTCTTATAGCCCTCAGCGATGAACATCAGCGTGTAGACGCCCTTGCTCACGTCATCAAAGAGGAACTCACCAGCGGCGTTGGTCTCCACAGTAGATCGTGTCGTCTCCGCCCTGTTGGTCATGGAGAAGGCCTGCACCGTTGCCTTGGCCAGCGGACGTCCCTCTTCAGAGAGGACAGAGCCTCCGATCATGTAGGCCACGTCCAAAGTCACATCGCGCTGAACGGCTGCCTGGCCGGTGATGTTCATCTGTTGAATGGTCACACGTCCAAAACCCTCTGCTTGCACGGTCATGGAGTAGTTGCCGTTGCCTACGCTTCCAAACTCATAGGAACCGTCCGCTGAAGAGGTGGACGAGAGAACGTCGGGGCTACCGTCGTCCGAGATCGAGCCCAGGCTGGCCATGCCCAACAGCAAGGACGCCCCGGAGATGGGATTGCCCGAACTGTCTGTGACGCGTCCGTAGAGTCGGACACCATCGCCCAATGTGATGACGAGACCTTCACGCGCCTCGCCCTCCGCGATTTGGATGTTGCCCTCTTCCTTGCGCCCCAGGTCGGGGTGCTTGGCGATCAGGGAGAGTTCGGTGTAGGTCTCCACGTTCCGAAAGACGAACTCGCCGTTTTCGTCGGTTTCCTTGGTCCGGTCCCCGTCCCGTTGGTCGCCGGAGACGGGACCGAAGAGGCTCGCCATGCGGCCGTACTTGGTCAGGGTGACCGTGGCTCCCTTGACTCCCTTGCCGCCTGCTACGACCCGCCCGCTGACGGAGTTGGCCAGAATGGCGTGGGGGGTCTCTACGTTCTGGCGATCGACGGCGGCGGGCACTTCGGCCAGGTCCCCAGCATCGCTGGGCTTTTGCAGTTCCGTCGGTGCTTTGACCTGAGGTGTGGATGCCTCCGGGCCTTGGGGCATTGGGGGAGTGGGATCGGGGGACTGGGCGATCTCTCCTCCCAAGAAAGCCAGATAGAAAACACCGAGGGCGGCAACGACGAGGAGTAGTACGGGGAGCGGGCGCATGATGGCTGGTTGGTGGCTGGTGAGGGGCGCGAGGCAAGGCAACCGGGCGGTGCTCTCGCTGGGTTACGACGAGCCTCTGTGGAGGCTCTTCCTTGTGTTCAGAGAATGTGTTCGAGAAATGTGCTGGGGCGCTGGGAGGCGTCTCAGACCCCCTTGGGGTGCCCTAGGTCGGGCCAGGCGCAGAGGCCCGAGCCGGGCTGGGGACGGCTCGGTCGAGCCAGGATGGGAAGAAGGACTCCATGGAGGTGAGGGAGCCGAGGAAGTAGCAGAACAGGAGCAGCTCGGGGTCCATCTTGCGCCGCATCTCAATGCGCGCTGCACGGCCCAGAAGGCCAAGGCGGATGGTGGCAACCTCTCCGGTTCGGCTCGCGATCACTCGCCAGCCCCGACCCAGACCCGTACGGGGTACGACCCGGTAGGGTTTGCTCCCAGTCCAAAGATCGATCTGACGCCGCCCCACGTGCCAGCGCAGGGACGATCCCAGCCACTCCCCATCCTCGGTCCAGAGGGAGAACTGGGCCCTCAGGATCCCAGGGTCCCGACGGAATTCCAGCACTTCGCCCTTCTCGGGCTGGTACTGGGCTCCCACCACGAGGCCCCAGCGGTTGCGCCGCACCTTCAGAAGTCCGACGGCGCTGCCGTCGGACTCGGAGATGGTATGCACGGGGTTCCAGAGTCCTCGGACCTTGGTGGTGAGGGTTCGCAGGGGTTCAGCCATGGGCGAATCGGGCAAAGACGGGGCAGGTGGGGTGGGGGACGGGGATGTTATCGGATTACGGCCGGGGGGAGGTGTAGGTCTAATACCGCCTCTCGGTATGCTCAGGGCCGCTCGGGAGGACCTCAAGATGGGCGCATCGCCCCCAGGGCGGCTGGATGCGGTTCCCAAGGAAGCTGCATTTTCGCCTCCGGGGCTGGTGAATCTCAGAGCCCTGTCATGACCGCCCAGATCTGCACCCAACCGGGCCGCCGGGAACGGCCTGCTATGATCCACGCCCCTACGAACATCTCCCTAGAACCCCTCCGAGAAGATCCCAACGTCATGAAGACCATCCTGGCCCTCAGTGCCCTGATCGCATCCGTCACCCTCGTCAACAGCTCACCCTCCGTGGGGGGCGCGACGGCTTCCGCAGTCTTCACGGGGCCTCCCCTTCACTGCCAGGTTCCGTGCGGAATCTATGGCGACAAGATGCGCATCGACATGCTGATGGAGGACTGCGCCACCATCGAGAAGGCGATGACGACTCTGCAGGCCATGGATGCTGAAGAGAGCCCGAGCAAGAACCAGATGGTCCGCTGGGTCATGACCAAGGAGCAGCATGCTCAGAGCATTCAAGACACGGTTGCCGCGTACTGGCTCGCCCAGCGCATCAAGGCACCCAAGGACTTCATCAGGAAGTCAGGCTTGGATGATGGGATCAACAAGTACTACGCTCAACTGAAGAGCATGCACCAGATCACCGTCGCTGCGATGAAGTGCAAGCAGACCACTGACAAATCTCACGTGGATGCACTGCGCAAGGCGGCCAACGAGTTCAGCGCCGGCTACTTCACCGCCGAGGACCTCAAGCACCTCAATGAGCACGAGCACTCCGAGGGCAAGTAGTCTCTGCTGAGCGAGGGATGGCGGCGGACGCCTTCTTACTCCATGCGTGTCGCAGGGCCTCGTACTGAGCCGAACGCCATTGAAGCTCTCAAAGCGACCTGAGAGCTTGAACGGCGGCGATGACCACATCGCCTGCCCGGTCGATCTCCTGGGCTGTGGTGTGGGCCGAGAGCGAGAACCTCAGGCTTCCGGACGCTTGCGCCTCGTCGCGTCCCATGGCCATCAACACAGGCGAGGGTGCGGTGCTCGTGGCATTGCAGGCCGACCCCGCCGAAGCGTCCACCCCCTCCTGACCCACTACGGCCAGGACATAGGCCGCCTCGAGCCCGCCCAGGTAGACGTTCGAGGTGTTGGGAACCCTGGGGCTCCCGGCGCCATTGGCTCTGGAGTCGGGCAGGGAAGCCAGCAGGCGTTGTTCCAGGGTGTCCCGCAGGTTCTCCATTGCTGCCAGGCTTTCCGTATCGAGGCTGCGGATCTGGGCCAGCTGGGCGGCGACTCCCAGGCCCACGATGGCCGCCACATTCTCGGTCCCGGCGCGGCGCTCGTCTTCCTGTGGGCCTCCGACGATCAATGGCCGGAAGGTCTGGCCCGAGCGCACGAAGAGTACTCCCACCCCCGCGGGGCCATGGAGCTTGTGGGCTGAGAGGGAGAGGAAGTCGCAGCCCAGGCTGCCAACGTCCAACACCATCTTCCCCGGGACCTGCACCGCATCCACGTGCAAGCTCGCGCCGGCTGCGCGGCAGGCCTCACCCACCCCCTGAAGATCGCTGAGTACTCCGGTCTCGTTGTTGGCGAGGATCAAGGAGACAAAGGCGCAGGAGGAGTCGATTTCACAGAGCAGCTGCTCGCGGTCCAGCCGCCCCTCTTCATCCACGCCGATGACGACCCGATTCCACCCTTCGTCCTCTGCCCGCTGGGCGCTGTACTTCACCGCACTGTGCTCGACGCTGGAGACGATCAGCTTGCGCCGTCCTTCGGGTGCGGTGGCCAGGGCTGATGCGAAGGCCGTGGCGATGCTCTCGCTGGCGCCGGAGGTGAAGCAGACTTCCGAGGGTAGGCAACCCAGGAGCGAGGTCACCTGGCCACGGGCTACCCGGATGGCGTCGGCGCTCGCCTCACCGGCCGGGTGGGGGCTGGAGGGATTCGCATGCCGCTCATGCATCCACGGTGCCATGGCCTCGACCACTTCAGGTGCCGGCCGGGTCGTGGAGTTGTTGTCCAGGTAGATGCGCTGCATGGGGCTGGGCCGATGCACGGCTGTGGGCTGGGTAGGGGCCGTACCCGCGAGATCCTAGAAGAGTGCGCTCAGCAATTTGGGCAGAGGGTTGCCCGAACTCTGACAGGGCTCACAGTAGTTGTTGGTCGCCTGAGGATGGTGCTCACAAGTCTCGCACAAGTCGAGGTGTGTCACGGACCCTTCAACCAGCTTGACTTGAGATTGCAGGGCATCGATGCGCTTTCGGATCTGACTCTCCTGTTGCTCCAGAATGCTGCGCAGTCGCGTCATCCACTCCTTGCGGAGGTTGGACTTGGGAATCCCCCGTAGGGAATCCCCGATCTCCTCGAGTGGGAGACCCAGTTCCTGCAGGAATTGGATCATCTCGACGCGGGCGAGGTCCGTGGGGCGGTAGTACCGGAAGCCACCCTTACTGCGGCGAGAGGGTGTGACCAGCCCCAACTCCTCGTAGTACCGGAGCGTGCGCAGGTTGGTCTTTGCGAGCTTGGCGAACTTGCCGATCTTGAGTAGATCGGGGGGATCGGGCTGTACGGTCATGTGGGGGAGGGGTATGGAGGAGTCGGGAGGGAAGGCCCGTGCCACACTCTGCCCCTTACGGTAGCGGAAGACCGATGGGGGGCATAGGCTCAATCGGGACGAGGCGGCCATGGACCCATCGGCCACCTCTTTCTTGGGGGGTCCGCGGATGCGGAGGGCTCCCACGGGTGGATCTGGCAGTCCAACGGCGTATCGTGGCGCACCGACCCTCTCCCCTCTGACCATGTACCTCTTCGATCTCCAGTATCTCCTCATCGTCGGCCCTTTCATGCTCATTGCCATGGGTGCCAGCGCCCGGGTGAAGTCCACGTTTCAGCGTTTCTCCCGTGTGGGTGTTCGCTCAGGGATGACCGGTGCGGAAGCCGCGGCGGCCGTGGCCCGCTCGGCAGGGATAGCCGTTCGCATCGAACAGTCCAGCGGTTTCCTTTCGGATCACTACGACCCCAGAGGGAAGGTCCTGCGACTCTCACCGGACGTCTACGGAGGGCGCTCGATCTCCGCCGTCGCCGTGGCTGCACACGAGGCCGGGCATGCGATCCAGGATGCGCGGGCCTATGCTCCCCTGCAGTTGCGATCGTTCATGGTCCCCGTCACCCAGTTCGGGTCGAGGGGTTGGATCTGGATCTTCTTCGCCGGAATGATCCTCAGCTTCAAGCCTCTGGTCACCCTGGGTATCGCCATCTTCGGTGTCACCGTGGTCTTTCAATTGGTCACCCTGCCCGTGGAGTTCGACGCCTCGCGCCGGGCCAAGCTCGTTCTGGCTGAGACCGGGATCGTGACCAACGCGGAAGAGGAGCAGGGCGTTGCCAAGGTGCTCAACGCAGCGGCCATGACCTACGTGGCTTCAGCCTTGACCTCGATCGCGACACTGTTCTATCTCCTCATGCGTTCCCGCGACTAGGGAACGCGACCTGCCCACACCTCTCCATCGGGTCCTCCGATCCGCGCGACAATGGACCGCATCCAACTGGACTACACCCACATCCTGGCCGATTCGATCGGTGCGCCCCACGGACTGGATGAGCAGAGCCTGATGGCGTTGGCCGCGCCATCCATGGCGGCACTGGCCGCCGTGCAGGCGCGCCGCACCACGGACCTGCGCTGGCTCGATCTGCCGCACCAGGACGAGATGCTCGACGAGATCGTGGCCTACGCAGCCTCTGTGCGCGGGCAGTTCGAGAATGTGGTCGTGCTCGGGATAGGAGGCTCCGCACTGGGGCCACGTGCCCTGCACACGGCTCTGAATAGCCCCTACCACGATTCACAGCCCCCCGCGGACCTTCCGCGACTGCACGTCCTGGACAACGTGGACCCCGACTGGATCGGCGAATTCCTGGCCCATGTGGACCCTCACACGTGCCTGTTCAACGTGATCTCCAAGTCCGGCTCCACCGCGGAGACCATGAGTCAGTTCCTGATATTCCAGAAGGTACTGATCGAAGCCCTGGGCCAAGAGGAGCACAAGCGGCACGTTGTCGTGACCACTGATGGGAGCCAGGGTGTGCTGCGCCCCATCGTGGAGGAAGAAGGCTATGCGTCTTTCGTCGTCCCCGAGGGCGTCGGTGGCCGTTTCAGCGTGCTCTCTCCCGTGGGGCTGCTGTCCGCGGCGCTGGTGGGTATCGACATCCGCGGGTTGGCAGCAGGTGCTGCCGACATGGATGCGCGCTGCAAGCAGGCGCCCTTCGAGGAGAACCCGGCACTGGTCTACGCGGCCATCCAGTGGCTGATGCAGTCGGAAGGCGACAAGAACATCGCCGTGACCTTTGCCTACAGCCAGCGCCTGCGCGACCTGGCGGATTGGTACGCACAGCTCCTCGCGGAGTCCATCGGTAAGCGGCTCTCAAGGGATGGGCAGGAGGTGTTCGTCGGCCCGACTCCCGTGCGCGCGGTGGGCGTGACGGATCAACACTCCCAGGTGCAGCTCTACGCCGAAGGCCCGGCGGACAAGTGGTTCACCTTCCTGTCCGTGGAGAACTCCGACCACACCATCACCATCCCCAAGGCCTACTCCGATCGGGATGCGCTGGCCTACCTGGGGGGACGGACCCTCAACGATCTCTTTGAGGCCGAACGCGAGGGCACGCGTATCGCCCTCACCGAAGCGGGCCGCCCATCCGTGGACGTGATCTTCCCCAAGGTGAATGCGGCCACCGTGGGGCAGTACCTGTACATGATGGAGCTCGCCGTGGCGGTCATGGGCGAGCACTACGGCGTGGATGCGTTTGACCAGCCCGGCGTGGAGGCTGGCAAGATCGCAGCCTATGCCCTGATGGGGCGCTCGGGCTTTGAAGAGCGGCGCCAGGAGATCGAAGCGTCCAGCGGCACGACGGCCAAACGCATCTAGGACCCTTGGCCCATGCGAGAACTGCAAACGATCCTGGTTGGTCTGCAGGTCGCCTTCCCTGAGGGGGCGCTCACCCTGGGTAGCGATCGCGCCTTGGATCAAGCCATCTGGGTGGCCCAAACGGCGGGTGCGGAGCTGCATCTCGTGCACTCGACCCACGGTCAAGCAGAGTCCGATGCCGCCTCGGCTTCCGCTCTCGGGGCAGGGGATGCACCGGGATTGGTGGAGGCGGTGGAGCGCTGCAGCGCCCATGGGCTGAAGGTGACCTCCGAGGTGACCGACCTCCGTCCGTGGCGCGCCCTGGTCCTGCTGGCCGTTCAGGGCCGCGGGCAGATGGTCGTGCTGGGCAAGCGCGATTCGCCCACCGCGGAGGGGCGCCGGCTGGGCGCCGTGGCGGTCAAGGTCTTGCGCAAGTGTCCGGTTCCCGTCTGGGCCGTGCGGCCCGAGCACGATCAGAACCACAAGCTGGTTCTTGCCGCGACCGACCTCTCCGAGGTGGGGGGGCAGGCGTTGGACCTGGCGGCCTGGGTGGCCGAGCACCAGGGTGCGCGCTTGCACGTGGTGCACGCGCTCTCCAACCCGGAAGGCTATGGGGAGTCTGAAGGGGAAGAGCGCGAAGCCCTCTTGGACAAGCAGAAGGCGCGGGCCGGGGCCATCGTGGACGAGCGGATTTCCAGGGGGCCTTTCGACGGGGAGTCGGCAGTTCACCTGAGTCGGCGTGAGCCGTACCTGGCGATCCGTGAGGCGGGCGAGCACCTGCACCCCGACCTGCTGGTCATGGGGAGCCTCACCACGGAGGGCGAGCCGGGGCTGTTGGTGGGTGGTACGGCCGAGCGCCTGCTGGGCCGCACCAACTGCTCACTCCTCATGCTGAAGCCGCAGGGGTTCGTGTGTCCCGTGACCCCGTAGGCTAGTCGCAGAAGGTGGCCTGCAGTCCGTCCGAGAGGTTGTTACCCGAGCCTCCACCCGGACGGTCGCGATACCAGAGCTGGAAGTGCAGGGTGTCGCCGGTGTTGACCGGGCCTCCGGGCAGGCTGGTCATATCCAGGAGCAGGCTGCTCGTACCACCGGTACCCGCCAGGACCACGCCCAGGATGCCGAAGGGCTGGGCCACACACAGGGTGCCGTTGCCTGCGGGCTGGTTGTCCTGGGTCGGCCCGTAGAGGTAGACCCCAAAGGTGCTGGCCGGCAGACCGGAGGTGGTCAGGGTCAGGTCGTTGGCGGCCAGGGAGGCGCTGCCCGTGAAGCCCATCACCGCGCCCACGCCCGCTGAGTTGGAGCTCGTGCTGCAGTAGTTGATGGGGTCGGCGCAGGAGCTCGTCGTGACTCCCGACACCACCAGGGCAAAGTCCACGTCCACGGCGGCGGTCTCCAGGTGGGCATCCTGGTTGACCTCGTCCGCGAAAATCTTGACCGTCCAGTTGCCCGCCTCCGGGTTGGCGAGCCAGACATTTTCGACGGTGTCCAGCTTGTTGGAGCTACCGCCCGTGGAGGTGAACATCCCCGTCTTCATGCCCTGGTTACCCCAGTACTTCACGCCACTGGGTGAGATCAGGCGCATGGAGACGTCGTTGATCCGGTGCTGGCTGGCCGAGGTGGTTCCGGCCGGGTCCAGGTAGACCAGGGTGGCGCGCAGCTCGGGAGTTCCCGCGGCCACGCTGACCTGGTAGACGATGGTGTCCAGGTTCTGGAGCACGTCGGTCTCGTCCACGATGAAGAACTCATCGCGCAGGTCGTGCAGCCGCTGCACGCTGGGCCGGCCCCAACCCTGTCGCACTCGCCGCAGGTCGCTGCCCTGGGTGAAGGAGTATTGGTTGGCCGTGTTGATCATCATGGCCTTGGCCGTCGTGGCCTTGGGGGCGCTGTCGAAGACCGTCGTGCCTCCCGGGCCCGTGCCAAACAGGTCCTGATGCCACATCTGGTGCAGCAGGCCCACGTGGCCGGCGGTCTCTGGTGTGGCGGCGCTCGTCCCGCCGAAGTTGTTGGTGTAGCCGCCGTTGTGGTCGGTCGTCCGAATCGAGTCGTACCAGTAGCACAGGTCCGGCTTGATGCGCCCATCCGGCGCCGGGCCGTGGCTTCCGCCCACGCCATTATGGAAGTCGTCGCTCAGGGTCTGTGTGTTGACGTGATAGATCCCTCCCACAGACAGCACGTTCTTGGCCCAGGAGAGCTGTTCGGACTGGTTGTTGCCACTGTTGCCCTGGGCCTGGCAGATGACCAGGTCGTTCTTGAAGGCCACGTCATCCAGGGTCGTGGTCTGATTGGTGTAGCTGCTGCTGTAGCCCCAACCCCATGAGTTGGTCTGGAAGACACACTCGTAGGGAGGCTGAAGCAACTGGGCCGTGTGTGTGTAGCGGTTGTTGAGGTTGTAGAGGCTCGCGAACACGTGGTCGCCGTCGGGCAGCATGCCGCGCGCCGTGGCGCTGCCCTGGCCATCGCCGAAGACAATGCCCGCCACGGATGTTCCGTGCCAGGTGTCCGCGTTGTTGCCGTTGTGCAGCAAGGGTGAGTTGGATTGGAAGTCCTGGTGGGAGGTCAGGAGACCCGAGTCTAATACCTCGCCCGCCACCCCTTGGCCCGTGAACCCCGTGAGCGACTCAAGATAATCCGCCCCTCCATCCACGCGCACTTTCTCCATGTAGGTGCGAGCCGGCTGCCAGCGATCCACGTACAGCACCGAATCCCAGGCCAGGACCTCGCGCAACAGCTCCTCATCCAGGGTCGCGTTCAGCATGAGGCCCTGCTCAGCGCTCGCATGCATCTGGGCACCCGCCTCAACGAGGCGCGCCGCGGTGGTCTTGCGCGATGCGCTGCCGCGCTCGGTGAGCTGGATCAGATAGCGGCCGGTCCCGAGGGCCTGGCCGGATTGCATGCGCTCGAGGAGCGCGGGCTCCACTCGCATGCGCGGGTCATAGGCACCCACCCAGCGCACGAAGGGCATGGCCTGCAGTTCTTCCCAGGACGCGCGCGGCAGGTGCACGATGTGTCCGTGACCCGGCAGGAAGCGTAGGACCTTACCGCCGGCGGCTTCGACCCTGTGCCGGTAGGAGTCCAGGGGTTGGGTCTCGTACTGAACGATGGCCAGCGCGCCGGACTCTCCCAGGGGCGAGGGGCGCTCTTGGGGCGATTGCGTCAGGGGGTCGAAGCGTGCCCAGAGCGTGTGCAACCGTTCATCGGCCACCCGTGTCCTTGCCCAGCGACCATCCGCAAGCTGGACCCGATAGTGGGGTTTCTCGCGGCCCTTGGGGCTGACCTCGTCCCACAGGAGGACTCCATGTTCATGGCCTTGGGAGGTACCCGAGAACATGGGGCGCAGGTCCACGTGACGCGCATTCGCGAGGGTGCGCGCGCTGGAGTGCAGGGCCTGGCCGTCGAGCAGGATGCGGTGGCGCTTGCCAGCCTGAATGACCTGGACGTGGGCCGGCTCTTGGGCGGGGGAGAGGGAGCAGAGTGCTAGAAGTGCAGCGAACTGGATCATGGATGACAACTCTTATATGGGGCACGAGCAGGCAAATACCCTCTCAAGTGTTACCCGGCTACGGGAACATTGGACAGACGATTGCAGGGGAGGCCCTCCTGTGGGCCCATCAGGAATCATTTTCCACGTCGGAACCCGGATTGATTCACGGCGGCGGTCTTCGCTGACCGGGGCTTGGGCTCAGCCAAGGCCCTTGGCCCCTCCTACAGCCCGCAGCGATTCTCGAGCGTGTTGAGGTTGGTGAACCCCAGCTCCCGGCGCGTGTCCAGGAGTCGCTTGACGTCTTCGGGTGGCAAGGGCTCAAGCCCACCGCGGGCCGTGTGGGCCAGCCACAGGATGTGCGCCGTGTGCTCGAGCATGTCGAGCTTTTTGTAGGCGTCGATCAGGTTCGTGCCCAGGGTCACTGAGCCGTGGTTCTTCATGACCATGGTGTCCGAGCAGCGCACGATTTCTCGAATGGTCTCACCGAGATCTGGAGTGCCGGGGATGCCGAAGGGGGCCGTGGGGATGCCACCGATGGAGACCACGGCCTCAGGGATGATGGGCATCTGCATGTCGATGCCGGCCACGGTCATGGCGACGGCGTGCGGCGGATGCGCGTGGCAGACGGCGCGTACGTCGGAGCGTTCTTCGTAGGCCACGAAGTGGATGCCCACTTCGCTTGAAGGGCTCGGGCCGCCGTCGACCACTCGGCCCTGCATATCTACGTGTGCGATGTGGTGGGGCTGAAGAAACCCCTTCATCAAGGCGGTCGGGGTGATCAGGAGGGTGCCATCGGTGAGCTTGGCGCTGATGTTGCCCTCGGAGCCGGAGGTGAAGCCGCGCTCGTAGGCCAGTGCCGAGATGCGGCAGATGGCCTTGCGCAGGCGCGTCTGCTCGTCGCCCCCGTCCTGGGGTAGTGAGGTTGCCGCTTCACTCATGGTGCCGATTGTAGCCTAGGAGTTGGCGTGGTCGAAGACGATCTCGCCCGCCATCTCGACTTCGTCGACAAAGCCGACGATCACCGTCTTGACGGCGCCCTGGGGTTCATCGAGTACCTGGCGGGAGGAGTTGCCCTCCTGGATGACGAGTACGCGGTCGCCGACGCCGGCGCCAATCGTGTCGATGCCGATGCGCGCCTGGCCGGCGGACTCGCCGCTTGGTGACACGGGCTTCAGGAGCAGGAGCTTGCGTCCATCCAGGACGGGAATCTGGACAGGCGACACCACCGTGCCAATCACATCGGCGAGGATCACGATTGGGTCTCCGCCAGGTTGGTGGTGTCGGCGCGCTGGACCTGCTCCACGTAGCCGATGATCGTTGCGTCCACGGGCACGTAGGTCTCCTCCAGGGCCAGAGCCGCCTCGCGGCCGTCCACGAAGTGCACCAGATCGCCGGGGCCGCTTCCGATCGCGGCGCAGGCCACGAGCTGTGGGCCATGGGCCTCACCGTCCTCATCCAGGGGCTGGATCCACTGCAGTGGGACTCCCTCGAGTCCTTCGTAGGAGATCGTTGCCACCAGCCGTCCGGTTACCCGTGCCAGAAACACCTCAGGCGTCCTTCCACTTCTCGTAGACGTTGTCGCCACCAAGATCCCAGGAGTCGACGATGGCCATGGTCACCGCATCGCAGGGGCGACCGTCGGTGAGGGTCGTCTGGCGCGCACTGGAGCCCGTGGCATAGAGCACCATGTCTCCCAGGCCCGCGCCCACGGAATCCACGGCCACCACGTAGGAGCCGGCGCCCTTCCCGTTCTGGTCGTGGACCTCCAGCACCAAGAGCTTGAGGTCTGCGAGCTTCTCGTCTTTTTGGGTCGCAACAACGCTGCCGACCACTTTGGAGATCATCATGGGGATGTGCGTGCTACCCGCAGGGGGTCATTGGTTGAGCCAGGTCACTACCGAGTCCGGCGGCAGCAACTCTACAAGGAATCGCCGCCTGAGTTCACCTTGAACCTTGGTGGCCATCTCTTCCCACGTGGGCGCAGGCCGGCGCTGGCCCAGGGCCAGCAGGAGGACTCCGCCGCCAAAGCGCAGGGGACCCAGGATGGTCCCTGAGACGTCATCCACCCCCGCGGAGCGGGCCGCATCGAGGGCGGCGAAGATAGCTTTGCGCACGCTCTCGGGGACCCCTTTCGAGTCCCGGGTGACGATGCCCAGGCCGCCTCCGCGCTCGCGGCTGACCGGGTCCTCGGAGTGCTCGGCGGTCAGACGCTGGAAGTCCTCAATGGAGCCGATCCTGGCCCTCAGTTCCACCAGCTCCGCCTCGGCGGCTTCGAAGGTGCGCGGCACGAGATCGTTGGGGAGCTTGGCAGCCTTGAGCACCAGGGCGAGGCTCTCCACACCCTCCCCATAGGCCCCATCGAACAGGGCGCGGTCTGCGGCATAGACCGTGCGCAGGGACGCGTCATCGTGAGCGCGGTCAATCCAGTAGCGCGAGAGTATGGCAATGGAGAGGGCGGGATCTCTCCGCACCGCATCAAGGGAGAGGCCCTGGGCCTCGAGGAGTCGCTCGTAGCTCACCCCCTGGTAGCGCGGGTCGGCTTGGGTTGAGGCCCGTCGACGCTCGATCTCTTCTTCTACCAGACGCCCCATGGCCTCTGCGGAGAGGTCGGGCATGCGAGCCAGGAGCCTTCGCTGCAGGATCAATTGATGGCAGGCCGCCGTGAGGTCGTCGGGGGGCAGCATCTTGCGCAGGTGCAGGGCGAAGTCGCTTCGGGTGATCTCCACCTCAGCGCTGCGGGCGACGATGCCCTCCTCCCAGGGATGCGGCAGGTGCTCCACCCCGCGTGCGGCCAGGGTGGACTCCAGCCAGGTGCTCTGCTGTTCCCCCGTGATCGGCTCGTCCGGCGCCAGACCGAGGGCCGCGCGGGTCAGGGCCTCGTGTACCAGGGCCAGGCGCAGATACTCCAAGAACGTCTCACGGGTGATTCCGCTCTGGGCCAGATAAGCGGGGAGGTCTTTGGCCTCACCCGCGGCCTTGATGTCCGCTTCCAACTCTGACCAGCGACGCGTGAGGTCTGTCGAGGAGACCTCGATCTTGGCTTCGGTGGCCAGGGCTTCGAGCACCTGCAGGTCAAGGAGTTGTTTCAGTGCGGCCTGGCCGTCGGGCGACACCCCATAGCGCCACAAGAGCAGCTCATCCAACTCCTCAAAGGAGAGGCTCGTGTCATCCGCTCGGGCAGCCAGGTCTTCGCCGAGGCGGGGCGCCGCCTTATCGGGATCTTGGGGCGTGGGCGGCTCCTCCACCTGACCCATGCCCAGGGTCGAGATGAGGACACAGGTCAGGCTCCGGAGGGCAGCTGAGCTGAGAGCCGTCGAGAGCGAGGCCGAGGGTGCAGGGCGGATCATGTCCAGCAGCCTACTTTCGACCAGCGCAATGCGCCTTGCTGCGCAGCGGATTCTATGGCGGCTAGCGCCTGGTCAGGTCCGGCTGCCCCTGGATGCGAGGGTGGCCGCCCTGACCGGACGAGTCCAGGGACCAGGGCCCCAGGAAGCCGTCGAATTGCAGGAGCAATCGAGAGGTGTCATCCGCGTCGGGGCGGGCTACAGGTTCGAAGGCGCCCGCGTAGCGCGCCCCGCTTGAGAGATGGACGGCGTCGAGACTGCCGTGAAAGGGTGAGGTGCTCTTCCCCTTGGAGTTCACGTCGGCACCGATGATCAGAGGCAAGGCGTTGCGCGTGCGCTTGCCCTTTCCTGGCGCGGCCGCCACCGGTTGACCGTCCACGTACAGTCGAACCTCTTGGCCATCGAAGACGCCCGCGATGTGGTGCCAACGATCGACTTCAAGGAGCGCTGCCTCCACGCCAGCGGTCACATAGGCCCCATTCAGGTGCACGATGAAGCTGGGTTTCCCCCCGTTGACGAACATCCCGAACTCGGAGCTCTCGGTCTTGCAGATGAGCCCCGTGCGCTCCCCAAAGCGCTTGGCGTTCAGCCAGGTCTCCAGGGTGAAGGGACCGTCGGGCAGGTCGAGGCTGTCGCTTGCCAGGACGAGCGCGTCCGTGGTTCCGTTGAAGTCCATCGAGTAGTCGAAGCCCGGCGGCAGGGGGGGCAGGTCATCGGGCGTGGCCTTGAGGCGCGGGGCGATCTCGGTGGAGCGCGCAGGAAGGGAAATGCGCACGTTCTCTCCCAGGTAGTCGGCCTGCAGTTGGGCCACGGGGAAACGCAGGCTCTCATCGATTTCCGCTCTCTGGTGCAGGGCGAGGGCCCGGAACTGTGTCTTCTGCCCCGCCTCCAGGCGCTCGTGATGGTGGTTGCGCATGAAGAGCCAGCGCGAGTCGGCACTCTCCAGTCCGATCTGCACCTCGATCGGCGTGGCTTGGGGGTTGGTGACCTCCACGATGATCTCTCCATCCACCGCTCCCTTGGCATCCATCTCGGGCGTGGAGATCACCTTGAGTTGCAGGCCGCTGCTCAGGGCGCGCACCTGATTACTGACCTCTTCAGTGATCTGACGTGGGTCCATGGCCGCGCCAACCGGGAAGGTGGAGACCGCGATGTGGCCTTCGCGGACCGTGACCAGGTTCCAGTGGTGCAGGTAGCCCGCTTCGGGGGAAATGCCTGACTGGCCGCCACCCACCGTGGCCAGGGTCATGTACTCGATTCCATCGCGCACGCCGCTGTGCACCATGCGATGGATGTGTCCGGCGAAGACGGCGGTCACATTGCCCGCTGCCGCGAGCCGTTGATGGACCTTCTCCCAATCATCCCCGTAGTTGCCTCCCAGCCAGCGTGGATGATGCAGGAAGACAAACACGTGCCGTGCGCCCGAGGCACGCTTCAAAGCCTGGTCAAGGAAGGCCATCTGCTCGGGGCTCATGCGCTGGCACTCGGCCTTGCTGAAGTTGCGCTCCCCCGTTTCGGGGTTGGGCTCATCGGTGTACAGGCTCAGGAACCAGCAGTCCTTGTGGCGCAGCGCGTACCAGAGGGGACCGAAGTGCGTCTCGTAGTCCGCTTCGTGTTCCCGCTCGGGGCGCCCCGGCCCGCGCCAGTACACGTCATGGTTGCCCGCTACCGGATACCAGGGGCACAGCAACCGGTCCATGATGCCCGTGAACTCAGTCATCTGCACCATCCACTCGGGTCGGGTGTTGTAGCCGTTGATCAGGTCGCCCACGGTCATCACCAGGTCGGGCTGCACCAGGTTCACGTCCTCCACGGCCTGGGCCAGGATCTTGACGCCCTCTGCGGGGCCGCCTGTGCGATCCCCAAATACAGCGAACGTGAAGGCCTCGTCCTCGGCGGGCACGTCCAGTAGCTCTCTACCGGGTCGGTCCGTCTGGATTCGGTCGGGATCTTGAGCGCTGACCTGGACCGAGCCAAGAATCCACAGGCCTGCGAGTAGTGCAAATCTCCTGGAGCGGTATGTGTGCATGCTGGCTACGGTAGCATGCAAGGGGAGCGCTACACTCTTGCTTCCTTGACCTTGAACGACCACCGCCGCGTATGAGCCCCCCAAACGATGCCCGCTTCCTGGCCCTCCTCGTCCATCGGGGGTATCTCTCCCGCGAGACGGCCGAACCTCTGCTCGCGCCCCTGAAGCAGGGTGAGCCGCTAGACGACCTGCTGGAAGCCCGGCTGGGTTGGGCGGCCGAGCGCGTCCTGATGCTGCGGCGCACACGTGCCGGGGAACAGCCGGAGGTCCCGGGGATAGAGGTCCTGGGCCTCCTCGGATCGGGCGGAACGGCAGACGTGTTTCGGGTCCAGGAGCGCAAGGGGGGGCGGGTGATCGCCATGAAGGTCCTGAATCGGCGCTGCACCGAGGACAAGACCCAGCTGGACTCCTTCATTCGAGAGGCACGGCTGTTGGAGAAGTTGGACCACCCCGGTCTGGTCCGGGGCTACGGGGTCAATCGCAGCGGCGAGACCTACCTCTGCCGACAGGAGCTCGTCGAGGGCAAGACCCTGCTCGAGATCCTCGATGAGGGCACGGCCTTCTCGGAGCCGCCCGCGCTCAAGATCATCCTCTCGGTGGCGGAGGTCCTGGAGTACATGGCCTCCAAGGACCTGGTGCATCGGGACGTCAAGCCGGGGAACATCATGCTCGCGGCGGGGGGCGAGGTGAAGCTCATCGACTTGGGCTTCTGCACCCGCTCCGACGATCGCAATCCTGAGGACTCTGCCGTAGGCACGGTGGCCTACCTGGATCCCAACCAGGCTGAGGGAGGTGCTGGCGCCGACATCCGTAGCGACATCTATAGCTTGGGAGTGACGCTCTTCCAGTTGGTCGTGGGCCGCCTGCCCTTTGAGGGCGACGGCGACGAGGACACCCTGCGCATGGCCGTGATGGACAACCTCAAGAGCCCAGAATTGAAGAGCAAGGCCTTCTCTCCACACCTGCACTTCATCATCGAGAAGATGATGGCCAAGGATGCCGACGTGCGCTTTCAATCCTGGGACGAGTTCCTCAGCGAGGTGCGCGGCCAGCTCAAGGGCTTTCAGGATCTCGATTTCACGGCGCCCGAGCCGAGCAAGAGCAAGACCCGCAGCGGAATCCGCCGGCGTCGGCCCCCGGGGCGCTAGGCTGAGATGAGTCACCCGCAAGTGGATCCAAAGAGTGAGCGTGTCGCTCCAGATCCGGGCCTGGAGGGTGTCGTACCGTTTCGCTTCGGCTGCCAGCGGTCCGGCCGCTGCTGCACCTTTGGCGAGGGGCACGTGTGGCTTGAAGACGGGGAGGTCGAGGCTCTGGCTTCTGTTCTGGGCATGGAGCCCGCGGCATTTGCCGCTCGCCACGTGCGCCAGGTCCCCGACCCCAAGAGTGGGCACCTGCGCACATCCCTGCGGGACGACCAGGGCCGCTGCGACCTGCTTGAGGGCACACGCGAGTGCACCGTCTACGAGCAGCGACCCGTCCACTGTCGCACGTTCCCCTACTGGCCCAGCGTGCTCAGCGACCCGAGCGGTTTCGAGAGTGCGCGTACCGTGTGTCCCGGAATTGCCGTGGTCGTGCCTGAAGAGCTGCGCCAGCGTGCCTTCGCCGGACTTGAAGCCCTCTACGCGGAGCTGGAGGTCGAGTTGAACGCGCTCTCACCCCGGTGCGAGATGAGCGGCCTGTGCTGTCGCTTCGAAGAAGCGGACCACGACCTCTACGCCACGGGACTGGAGACCGACTTCACCGCGGATCGTCACCCCCGGGCCCCCGCGCCGGAGGCCCCTGGCCGCTGCCCCTACCATGTGGGCGGTCGCTGTCAGGCTCGCCAAGGGCGTCCGTTGGGGTGTCGTACCTACTACTGTGACGACTCCAAACAGGAGGACCTGGAAGCACTGCACGAGTCCTATCTGGGCCGGGTGCGGGAGTTGGAGTCCAGCTTGGGCTACCCGGCCAGCTATGGGCTCTTTCCAGCGATGGCTGGTGCCCGGGGGATAGGGCGCGGTGGGGAGGGCGGGGCATGAGGTTCCGCTACACCCTCGCGGCGGCTCTGCTGGCGTTGGCCGTTCTCCTGATAGGGGGGCGATTCCTGGAGAGCTTTCGTGCCCCATCAGGTCCCGCCCGAACCCAGGTTCCAGATGGCCTCGAACAGGTGGCGCCAACCAGCACGCCTGAGTCCGCACCTGCGGCGCAGGAGACCCCTCCATCGCTTGCACCATCCCCTTGGTCGGCGCGCAACAAGGCGGGCATTGACGCCCTGGACAAGGAGGCTTTCGAAGAAGCTGCCGAGCACTTCGCCGCTTGTCTGACGGCGCGTCCGGATGAAGCGGTCTACGCCCACAACCTGGCGGAGACCTACGCGCGTTGGGCGATGTTTCTGCACGACGGAGATGCTTGGGACCGCACGCGCTCGATTGATCTTCTGCAGCAGGCCGTGGACCTGCATCCCGAGCGCCTCGACCTGCCCGGCCTCCTTGAGCGATACCGGCGCAGCGAGGAAGCCGAAGAGGGTTTCTTCACGCGGCACACTCTGCACTTCGAGGTGGCCTTCGACTTGAATCGCACGGAGGTACGCACAGACGTGCAGACCCTGGTGATGGCCCTGGAAGATGCCTATCTGGAATACGGTGAGTGGTTCGGCACGCGACCCGCCGATCACGGTCAACCCATTCGTGTGGTGATCTACACACAGGAGGGGTTCAGTGCGGTGACGCAGGTGGGGGCTTGGGCCGGGGGCGTGTATGACGGCACGATTCGCGTTCCCTTGACGGACCTCTCACGGGAACTGGTGCGAGTGGTGAGCGTCTTGCGCCACGAGCTGCTGCACGCATTCGTAGACGGGGCTGGTGGGGGGGCGGTCCCCGGTTGGCTCAACGAGGGCCTGGCCCAATGGCTGGAGCGAGGCCCTCGGGGGCCAGCGGCTGGCGATCTGGAGCGCGCGAGGATGGCGATGGGCACGGCACGGCCCTTTCCTCTCGATCAACTCAAGGGCTCGCTCGCCAAGTGGGATGATCCCAAGGCCATCGAGCGCGCCTACGCGCAGTCGCTTCTGTTCGTGGCCCACATGGAGAGCCACTTCGGAGCCCCCTTGCTGCGGGAGATGATCGAGTGCGGTCCGAAGGGGGATACTCCGCGGGCAGTCTTCAAGGCGCGCGTGGGCCTGGAATTGGATTCTGTGCTGGCAGATGTGTTTCCACCCCGCTGAGGGGGTTCGGCGGGCCGAGCCCGGCTGGGGGTCGGGACAAAAGAGAGCAGCCGCCTTGAGCCTGTGCTCTAAGCGCGGCTGCTCGTCAGCCTCTCCCGTCCAATGTGGGGGAGGCCCCCCCTTCGACCCTTAGGCCTATCCCATGGGGACAGGCTTGAGGGGCCGTGCATTCTCACTTCGCTTCAAGTCGCGCCAGTAGTAGGCGAAGATCAGGGACTCCACCAACCAAACCCCCAAGAGGGCCGCGCCTAGGGTTGTCGCAAGAACGCTCACGTTTCCTCCTTCGCTTCGTTCGCAGGCCGAATGACCCGCACCAATCCAGTTCGGTCGCATATCCAAATTTGATTCCCGGAATCCGAAAGGTAAATCCAGGACTTCCCGTTTCTGGGAATCGGCGTCCCCTCGGACACCATTACGGCTGGAGAAGCGTCTATCCGGGTGTGATTGTTTCCCGTGACCCGGAGCCCAAGACCCTCCTCACCAGACTCTTGGGAGGTAGAGCCGTGGGGGAGGATTCGGCTGGGGAGTTGCTCACCACATATGGTCTGCACGGTCTCTCTCGCCTTTCACCGGAGGAACTCACCCAGGGGCATGCCTTGACCCCTTGCCAGGCCGGACGCCTGGAAGCGGCCTTTGCCCTGGGTCGCTGGGTCGAGCGGGATCGGCCGGACCCTTGCCCCCACCTCGCCCGGCCGGAGGCGGTCTACCGCCTCTTGGCGCCCGAACTGCGCGGGGAGCAACAGGAGAGCTTCCACGCTCTTTTTTTGGATCCCAGGCACCGTCTGAAGGGTCAGCAGATTGTCAGCCTGGGTACCCTGACCTCCTCCCTGGTCCATCCCCGGGAAGTCTTTGCTCCTGCCCTGAGGCGTGGTGCTGCGGCGCTGATCGTGGCGCACAACCACCCTTCAGGGGACCCAGAGCCCAGCTCAGAGGACAAAGAGGTGACCCGGCGACTCCTGGAGGTGGGCCGCCTGGTGGGGGTGCCCCTGCTGGATCACGTGGTCTTGGGGCATGGGAGTTGGGTCTCATTGCGAGAATCCATGGGATTCTGAACCGCCCGGGGGCCAGGGCAGGGAGAACCAGGGCCAAAGGTCCCTTTGCGGGGCCCCGACTCTGCGCTACCCTCCCCGCGCCCGATGCGTTCCCATTGCCCTTTCCATGGGCACGGGGAGGGTTACTGGGCGCTCCGATGGGGATAGGCCCCACGCCCGACCCCACTCCACAATCTCCCCAGCCCTCCACGGTCAGCACGCCCCCCAGGGGTGCTTGGCGGTGGGAGTCGATTCGTTCCCCTCCGCCGCCCATGCCCCACCGGTACTCCCTGCGCGTCGAAAACGGCGCCCTAGAGGGTCAGTCCTTCCCCATTGAAGGGGACGGGTTCACCGTAGGTCGCAAGTCGGGTTCATCCCTGCAGCTGACCGACGCTTCCGTGTCAGGGGCCCATGCGCGTTTGAGTGTGGACGATCAAGGGGTCAGCGTGCGCGATCTGGGGAGTACCAACGGGACGCGCATCGGCAGCGCCAAGATCTTGGAGGCCCGTCTCGACATCGGACAGCGGGTGACCTTCGGAACAATCCACTGCACCCTCGCGCGTGTCGATGCGGAGGACCATGGCTCCGGAGGGATGGACGACATTGTGCTCGAGGGGGACTCGGGCGACTCTGAAGAACTGACCCTCGAGGAACCCGCCCGCCCTGTTCCAGGAAGCGTTCCCGCGCAGGCTCCCCAGGTTCGGGTTGAGCCGCTTCCCACACCGACACCCGTGCCTGCGCCCACCCTCGCGCCGACCGAAAGCGAAGAGCACACGATCAGCGCAGAGAACCTGGCGCGGGCGAAGAAGAAGTCACCCGTGGGTGCTCTGGTCCTGGTTGTTCTCGCCGCCGGCTCTGCTGCCGGCTGGTGGGCCATGAATCGCGGCGGCGAGGAGAGCTCCGGCGGTCGCCCTGTGACGCCCCTCGCCGGCAACCTCTTGGAGGACGGCTTCTCCTTTGAGGGTCCCAGTGATTGGGAAGCCCTGGACGAGGGCGAAGCGGCCTTCGGTCGTTCCCCCCGCGCCGCCTATTCCGGTGAGCTCGGCTTGTCCGTTTCCCTGGCTGCGGGGGAGAGTGCCGTGCATGCTTCCCCGTGGGTGGACGTGCGCCACAGCCAGCAGCTCATGGCTACTGCCCGCGTGCGCGTTTCCGGAGCAGCGCACCTCCGCATGGGCATCGAACTGGCCCGTGGCGCCCAGACCCAAGACCCCACCCCCTGTGCGAGCTTTGGCGATGCGATCTCCGAGAGCACAGCCTTCTCCGAACGGACCTTCTCCCTGACCGTGCCCCAGGGCTACGACCGGGCACGCCTCTTGCTGGCTGCCGCGGTTGGCGGGAGCGGCGAGGGAGAGGATGCGGACAATGCAGGGCGCGTCTCCGTCGATGATGCCAGCCTTGTGGCGAGTGCCGGCGGTGAGCCCCGAGCCGTATTTGACGAGTACCGTTTCTTCGAGGCGGGGCGCTCTCTGAGTCTGTTCAAGGTGGATGCCACCCTGCTCTCGGGGATGCACCTTCGCCCTGCGGGTACCACGGCTCAGGCTGCACTCGATCTGCAACTCACGGAAGAGGCCAACGGGGTGCGGCTCGATCCGAGTGGTGGCGAGGGGGCGGTCCTCGTCTGGACTGCCGAACCAAGTGCACTGGAAGGGGGTCTGGCGACCATGGGTGTGGGGGGCTACGCCCTGCAGCAGGAGGACTTTGCGGCGGAGGGCGTGACGGACCTCGTGATCGGCAAGGGCGTCAACCTACTGCGCGTTGCCCTGGGCAAGCCCTGCAACGTGCGCGGTCTCAGCAAAGGGGGAGCATTTCAGATGATTGTCGAGTTGTCCGGCGGCGCCATGCCCCTGATCCAGGTGCGCTTCCAAGAGGAGCGCACGGCTGCCATCAACCTGGCTGCGGATGCGGAAGGGGCTGAGCGAGCGGGCCGCCTGGGCGAGTGCCTCAACCTCTGGCAGCAACTTCTCGACCGGTACCCCTTTGAGGATCATCTCGTGAGGCGGGCCGAATCTCAGCGTGCCACCCTCCTGCGCACGGGCTTTGAAGCGGTGAGCTCTTTGGAGGGCCAGATCGAACGTGCGAGTTTCTTCCGCCTGGCCGGCCTGTACCGGGAGTGCCGCGACCATGCCAGTGAAATCGCCACCCGCTACACCGGCTCGGAGGTCGAGGCCGGTGCACGGTCCACGGTGTCTCGAGTGGATGAGGATCTGGCAGCCCTGGAAACCGATCTGGACCGGCAGGAGGTGCGGCGCTTGCAGTCCATCCTCCAGACTCTTGAGAGTCGCGATGCCAAAGGGTTGGCAGCGCGCATGCGAACCTATCTCCAAGAGGAGTATCACGTGTCCCCCGGCAGCGGAGAGAATCAGTAATGGCGCGCACCTCCACAGGTATCGACGTAGGTGCCAGTTCGGCCATTGCCCTGTGCGGTCAGTACAAGGGGAACACCTTCCATGTCACGGACTTCAATGCCCGTGGCAATCCCTCCCTGGGCTCCAGTGCGACTGAAGGGGATACCAGCTGGTTGTTGAGCGGTTGGGAGGAGCTGGCCCAGGGCTTCAAACCCGTGGCGGCACGGGTGGGGTTGACCGGGCGCGATGTCAACGTGCGCTACACCCGCGTGCCGCGGGTGCCCGACTGGCAGCTACGCAACCTGATGCGGTTTGAGGTGTCCGAGATTGGTGATCAGTCCGGCACCGAGGTGGCGAGTGACTT
>MPMD02246530.1_pt1 | contig 52286 bp, 44 predicted proteins | sample 1617291 | NCBI WGS metagenome assembly MPMD02 (sample SAMN05944810, study PRJNA350692) | marine metagenome | biome: marine; feature: ODZ; material: water; isolation source: 120 m water sample filtered on 30 um supor filter | place: Pacific Ocean | collected 2012-04-09 | depth 120m m | reverse complement strand
CGCCCGAGGGCCGTGCGAAGCGCGCAGCGGGATGCTTGCGCCCGAGGGCCGTGCGAAGCGCGCAGCGGGATGCTTGCGCCCGAGGGCCGTGCGAAGCGCGCAGCGGGATGCTTGCGCCCGAGGGCCGTGCGAAGCGCGCAGCGGCTTTTGATACGCTCGGCCGTCGTGAACGCCGCCGTGCTCGCCGTCCTGACGCTCGCGATCTTCGCTCTCGGCTACCGCTTCTACTCCCGTTTTCTGGCCCAGCGCATCTTCGCCCTAGCCGAAGACGAGCCCGTGCCGTCGCGCGAACTCGAGGACGGCGTGGACTACGTGCCGACCCGGAAATTCGTCCTCTGGGGCCACCACTACACCTCGATCGCCGGAGCGGCACCGATCGTGGGACCGGCGATCGCGGTGATCTGGGGCTGGCTGCCGGCCCTGCTGTGGGTCGGCCTCGGAACCGTCTTCATGGGCGCCACGCACGACTTCGCGGCACTCGTGATCAGCCTGCGCCACCGCGGGCGTTCGATCGGCGACATCGCGGGCGCAGTCGTCGGCCCCCGGGTGCGCACCCTTTTCCTGCTGATCGTCTCCTTCCTGATCTGGATCGTGCTCGCGGTCTTCGCGTTCATCATCGGAACGCTCTTCGTCTCGAACCCGGGGGCGATCTTCCCGATCAACGTGCAGATCCTGGTGGCCCTGGTGCTGGGCTGGCTGGTCTACTACCGCGGCTATTCGATCCTGGCGCCCTCGCTCGTGGCCTACGCGTTGCTCCTGGCCTCGATCTTCGTTGGAGACGACTTCGCGGCGGCGTTCCCGGTGGTGACTGAAATCTCGGTCGAGGCCTGGGTCTGGATCCTGCTCGTCTACTCCTTCATCGCCTCAGTGCTCCCCGTCTGGATGCTGCTTCAGCCCCGCGACTACCTGAACTCGCACCAGCTGGTGGTCGGGCTCAGCCTGCTGATTCTCGGGCTCCTGGTCCTGCACCCGCCGGTGGGCGCACCGATGTTCAACGCCAGCCCTCCCGGCGCTCCGCCCATGATCCCGTTCCTCTTCATCACGATCGCCTGTGGAGCAATCTCGGGCTTCCACGGTCTCGTGTCCTCGGGAACGACCTCGAAACAGATCGACCGCATGCCCGACGCCCGCGCCATCGGCTACGGCGGCATGCTCGGCGAGGGAACCCTCGGACTGCTGGCCGTGCTCGCCACCACGGCAGGCGTAGCCCTCAGCGGCGACTGGCACGCCCACTACGCGAGTTGGGGCGCCGCATCGGGCCTCTCGGTCAAGCTCGCCGCCTTCGTCAACGGCGGCGCCTCCTTCGTGGCGGCCGTCGGCGTGCCGGTCGAGACGGCCAAGACCTTCATCGCCGTGATGGTCATCGCCTTTGCCGCGACGTCCCTCGACACGGGCGCGCGCATCCAGCGCCTGGTGATCGCAGAGCTGGCCGGGGCCTGGAAGCTTCGCCCGCTGACCAACCGCTACGCCGCCGGTGCGGTCGGCATCGGTGCGGCACTGCTGCTCGCGGTGACCCAGGGCGGGGGCAAGGGCGGCCTGATCCTCTGGCCGCTATTCGGCACCACGAACCAGCTGGTGGCGGGAGTGACGCTGCTGGTGGTCTCGATCTGGTTGCGCCGCCAGGGCAAGCCGGTGGTCTACACTCTGGCGCCGATGGTGTTCGTCGGACTCGCCACTTTCGTCGCCATGCTCAGCGAGGTGCGCGGCTATTTCACACATTTCTCGGAGCAGTGGCTGCTCGCGATCATGGGGGGGCTGATCCTGGTGCTCGATGTATGGGTGGTCGGAGAGGGCTTCCGGGTGTTGATGAGCGCGACCAAGGCGCCTTCAGGAGGAATCGGCCATGCCCGAGCGTGAGCTTCGCGAAAGCCTGGAACACCTCCACCAACAGCTGGCGAACGATCCGCCGCTCGACCCGGAGGCACGCCTCCAGCTGGCGGATCTCGCCCGCGAGATCGAGGCGGTGCTCGGCGACGGGCCGGCGCACGCGCCCAGCCTGATCGATCGACTGCGGGCGGCGACGGAGCGCTTCGAGGAATCGCACCCCGACCTCACCGCCGTGACGGGACGCATCGCAGACCTGCTGGCACGCATGGGAATCTGAGCGCGGCCATTACCGGAGTTCGAACGAGCCGAAGAAGCGCTCGAGTCCGGGTCCGTTGCCGGTGCGAAGTGCGCCGACAACGAAGAGTCGGTCTCCGGTCAGCACCAGGCGGGCGGTGCCGGTGCGCCCCCCGGCACCGCGCCACGTCACCCCGCGAGCCGGATGGCCCGCCAGGCGGGCCGGTGCGGCGCCGAGATCCGTGCCCCCTTGATCCGCCACCATGTCCCGGCCGGCGCGTGCGAGCAGACCCTCTTCCGAGATGAAGGCACGCGCCAGGACGGGAAGCCGATGCACCGAGACCCAGTAGTCGTCGGCGCCGTTGGCCGCCCAGGTCTGGGAGCGCACGGGTCCGGCGAGCGTCCAGTGCGTGTCCGTCTCTAGCGTCGCGACACCCGGCAGCTCAACGGCGAATCCATCGGCCTCCGAACGGACCGGAAGCCAGCCATCGGCCAGAGCCGCACCGGCAGACACGAGCCCGGCGGCGAGCGCCACCAGCCCCCGGAAAGTCACGCCGTCGCGGCGGGCACCAGCAGCGGTGCGACGTCGAGCACGACGAAAGCCGCGTTGCCCAACCGGAGGCCCGGAACCAAGGCTCGGGCCACACCGCCGTGAGTCACCACTCCGATCCGCTGCGCGCCCGCGGCGGCGACGATCTCACGCAGGGCGCCGCGCGCACGCTCCGCCGCTTCGCGCCGACACTCGCCACCTCCTGCCCGCGCCTCCGGGTCACCGGTGTCGAACCCAGCCAAGGCTTCCGCATCCTCGCGAGCAATTTCAGCGCGTGTGAGCCCAGACCAACGGCCGGCGTCGAGTTCCCGAAGCGCGGGCACCGGCCGCGGAGTCAAACCGGACGCTTCGCCAACGCACGCGGCCGTCTCTGCGGCGCGCGCGAGATCGCTCGTGACGAGAAGCGACAACTGCGCTCCCCGCAACGCGCTCGCCAGCTCCTTCGCTTGCACGCGTCCCCGCTCGGACAAAGGCGGATCCGCCCTGCCCTGCCAGCGGCCCTCCGCGTTCCAAATCGACTCCGCGTGACGCACCAACCAGATGCAAGCGCCCTGCGCGCCGGGGGACGGCGCGCCCGTCCCAGCATTCGACACGCGCTCCACTGCGTCCGACAGCGCGCGAAAGGCCCGCGCCCGGTGGGAGATCCGATTCTTCTCCGCCGCCGGCCAACACGCCAGGGTGCGCGTGTCGCCGCGCGGCCGGAAGACCGGGTCGTAGCCGAAGCCGCCGTCGCCCTCGGGCGCCTCGACGATCGAACCCTCGCACTCACCTCGCGCCGTCCAGGTCTCACCGTCCGGAGTCGCGAGCGCCGCCACGCATACGAACCTCGCGCACCGGTCGGAGCCCTCGCGAGCGGCGAGTTCGGCGAGTAGATGCGCCACCCGGTCCGAGGAATCGAGACCAGCTCCGCCGTAGCGTGCCGAGTGCGGACCCGGCCCACCGCCGAGGCCATTCACCTCGAGCCCCGAGTCGTCGGCGAGCGCCGGGCGATCGAGTTGCCGAGCCGCCGCCTGGGCCTTCGCCACCGCGTTGGCCTCGTAGTCGTCTCCCTCCTCGGGAAACTTCACGCTCCCCGCGTCGTCCAGCCCGATGAGCGGAATCGGACGCTGCGCCAGGATCTCGCGGATCTCGCGCAGCTTGCCGGGATTTCCGGTGGCGATTACGACCGCCCCCCTCACTTCGCCGCCTCTAGTGCGCTCTGCTGCGCGCGCGTGAGTTGCGCGATGCCCTCCAGCGCCAACTCCGTGAGCGCGTCGAGCTCCCCGCGCGAAAACGTGGCTTCCTCACCCGTCCCCTGCACCTCGACGAAGCGACCCGAGCCCGTCGCCACCACGTTCATGTCCACCGCTGCCCGCGCGTCCTCGGCGTACGGAAGATCGAGCAGAACCTGGCCATCGACGACTCCGGCAGAGACGGCCGCGACCGTGTCGCGCAGCGGGTCGCGCTCCAGGGCACCGCGGCCGAGCAGGCGACGCACGCCGAGTGCAAGGCCCACGTAGGCGCCGGTAATCGACGCGCACCGCGTTCCGCCATCGGCCTGGAGCACGTCGCAGTCCACCCACAGCGTGCGCTCCCCGAGCGCCGCGAGGTCCGCCACCGCGCGCAGGCTGCGCCCGATCAGCCGCTGGATCTCCTGGCTGCGGCCGGAGGGGCGACCCCGCGACACCTCGCGGTCCGAGCGGGTGTCGGTAGCGCCCGGAAGCATCGCGTATTCCGCCGTGATCCAGCCGCGGCCCCGGCCCTGGAGCCAGCGCGGGACCCCGTTTTCTTCGCAGACGGTGCAGAGCACCCGGGTGCGGCCCATCTCGATCAACACCGAGGCGAGCGGATTCTCGGTGAAGTCTGTGGTGATGCGCAGGGGCCGCAGATCCCCTGCACCGCGTCCATCGCTCCGGGCCTTCACGGCGCGCCGCGCGCCGGACTCGACCGGATGCCGCGCCGGACATCGTGGCGCCCTCGGTACACCCCAATGGCCTCCACCAGGGCCTCGATGATCGAGCGGCGCCCGGCACCCGCCGCCAAGGTGCGCTCATCTCGCCGGTTGGTGATGAAGCCGATCTCGACCAGCGAGGCCGGCATCTGAACACCTGCCAGCACGACGAAGGGAGCCTGCTTGACGCCGCGCGAACTGGTGGAATCCCGACGTCCGAGCCGTTCCTCGGCAAGCCCGGCGAACTCCTGGGAGGCGCTCAGGTGTTCGGTGGCGATCAGATCGCCGAGGATGGCGACGAGCGGGTCCGCCGCGATCGGCTGCGCCGCCGCCGCCTCTCCGAAGGCCCGATTCTCCCGCTCGGCGAGACGCCGCGCCGCATCGTCCGATGCGTCGAGCGACAGGAAGAAGGTCTCTGTGCCGTGGATCCGGCCGTCGGCCGCTGCGTTCGCGTGGATCGACACGAAGAGATCGCCTCGCGCGTCGTTGGCGATATGGGTGCGCTCTTCGAGCGGGACGAATACATCTTCACTGCGCGTCATGACGACGGTGATACCACGCGCTCGAAGCTCTCGAGCCAGCTCCCGGGCCACGTCCAGAACCACGTCCTTCTCGCGGGTGCCACGGGGTCCCGTGGCACCATCGTCGTACCCGCCGTGGCCCGCGTCCAATACGACGACGTCGAAGGGATCCAGCGCAGGGGTACCCGTTGAGGAACCGGCTGTCAGCAGCGCAAGCGCAACGCCCAGAGCGGCGCTCCGGCCCGGCCTGCAGCTGCCCTCCCGACGACGCGCCACACTGCCCTCCGAATTGGCAACGTAGCGCGGATCCGGCCTTCCCGGAGCCGGGTGACACTCCGACTGGCCTCCCGTATGGTCGATTCTGCCGTGAGGCATAGGTGAGGCTTTCGTGATGCGATTCAGCGTGATGCTGCTCATTCTCGCGGCCAGCGCAGCAGGGCCCGTGTACGCCGCGGATCCGGCCGTGGCACGCCCGAGCTTCCCGATCGACGGGGAGATCCAGACCCGGGGTCTCGTCTTCTTCGTCCCGGCGGACACCGCCAGCGGAGCAGCCGCGGTCGGCACCGCGCACACCTTCGACCTGGGGAAACTGGCCGGAGTAAAACGCGGTGAGATCTCGCTGGGGCGGTCGCGCCGTGTGGTCGCCCGGACGAGCGGGTTCCTGGTACCGCCGGGACGCCCCTTCGACGAGGCGGGCGCGAGCCTCGCGGACGATTTCGTGGTCTACGCCCTCGACTCACCGCCCCGAGGCATACGCCTGCTCTCCCTCGACAAGGGCGGGATCCCCGAACCCGGGACACGCGTTCAGATCCTCGGGGTGCCGGATGCGACACCCGACGACGAAGACGCCCTGTTCGGCTCCGTCGTGGAAACCACCGCGGAGCGCATCGATATCGACCTCGACGTGCCTTACGACCTGCGCGGCTGGGGGGGCGCCCCCGCGATCAATGCGAATTCCGGTGCGGTCCTGGGCATGCTCCAGGCTTATTTCCCGCGCGGATCGACGTCGCGGGTAATCGTCTCGCCGATCGCGCGCGTTCGCGAGGCGCTGGCCAAACCACTCGATGGAGGCCAAGGCAGGGCTTTCGCCAGCTTCGGGAAACCCAAGCAGAATCGCCCGGCGCCTAAATCCCCCGCGGGCAGCACCCTCACCGTTGCGGGGCAGTACCCGGAACGCGAGGGTCCGCTGATTTCTCAGCAACTCGAGGGCAAGGGACGCGTCCACCTGTCCATCGACTACCCGAGCGACGGAGCCATCATCGGCAACACCTCCTGTGGCGCCTTCGTGTCGGGCCGCGCCATCGCACTACACGGCGAACTGCAGCGCTTCGACGTGATGCTCGTAATCGACACCTCGCGCTCGACAGTCGACCCGACCGGCGCCGACATCAATGGCAACGGCATCACCGGAAAGCCCTACCTCGGGCGCATCGGAACGATCTTCAACACCGGCAGCACGGATCCGGGAGATTCGATTCTCGCTGCCGAGATCGCGGCGGCCCGCCAACTGCTGCACAGCCTGGACCCGCGCAGCACACGAGTCGGCGTCGTCCGGTTTTCCGGGGAGCAGGACATGCAGGGCGGCGGCGTCTCCATCAGCGGCGGAAACGCTCCAGCCATCACACTCCAGCCGCTGACGATGGACTTCGCGCGTGTCGAGGCCGCCCTCGATGACATCATCGCGCGGGACCCGGCCGGCGCCACCCACATGGCTGCCGGCGTCGACCAGGCCACCATCGAACTGCTCGGCCTGCGGGGATCGGTCTCCCGCGCAAATCCGGACAGCGACAAGATCGTCCTCTTCTTCACCGACGGTCAACCCACCCTGCCCTACCAGGGCTTCGAGCGCGAAAACGTGCGCGCAGTACTGCGGGCGGCCAACCGTGCCGGTCGAGCGAAGATCCGCATCCACTCCTTCGCGATCGGCCCGGACGCCCTCGCGGGTCCCGTGGCCACCGTCGAAATGGCGTCTCGGACCGACGGCTTCTTCACGCCGGTGCGCCACCCCGGAGACCTCGTCGAAGTGATCGAGTCTGTGAGCTTCGCGAATCTGAAGAGCGTCTCACTCAAGAACCTGACGAACGACAAGCCGGCAGACCTCTTTCGCGCCACGGCCGACGGAGCCTGGGCCGGATTCGTCGCCATGGAACCGGGCAAGAACGAGATCGAGGTGCAGGCACAATCCAGCGACGGTGCCGAGGCGACGAAGAAGATCCAGGTCACCCTGGCATCGGAAGCGCCCGATCCGACCGTCCCCCCGGAATTCGTGACAGCGCGCAACCGTCTGCTCGAGGACTGCCTGCGGGCGATGAAGCAGGTGCGCGTCGCGGCGGAGCACGACCACGCGGAAAAGGTGCGCAAGGACCTGTTGGTAGAGATCGAGAGGGAACGCATGGCGGCTCGCGCGCGCGCGGCGGAGCAGCGCAAGCGCCTGAAACTCGAACCCGAGGCCGAAGAGCCCTGATCCCGGACTCAGGCGTCTCGCGCCGGATCGATCTGCAGGTACCGGGAGAGTTTCCCAACAGCCAGATAGAACGGCAGCGTGTCCGCCAATGCCATGACCAGCTTGAACGCATAGCCCCCGCCGATCAGTGCCAGCAACTCGGCCAGCGTGATCGCACCCGCCATGAGCGATGCCCAGAAGGTCACGAACACCACACATACGGTGTCCACCAACTGCGAGACCACGGTCGAGCCGTTGTTCCGCAGCCAGAGGTGCCGTCCGCGCGTCACGCGTTTCCAGAAGTGGAAGAGCCAGATGTCCACGAACTGCGCAAACAGGTAGGCGATCATGCTGGCGAGCACCGCCTGGCGCGTCGAAGCGGCCAGTCGCCCGAATAGCGACTCCTCGCGCAATACCGGCTGCCCGGTATCCGCATCGACGAGCCGCTGGGTGCCGGGCGGACCTCCGGGCAGCGGCGCAAGCGCAAAACGCTCCACCGGGCGGAGAACCGTCGCTCCCGCGGAAGTCCGCTCCGGCACCGCCGGGCGCACCAGGGGATGCCCCGTGGCCGGGTCCACGATCGGATCCCCCTTGGCATCCGTCTCGCCCACGTAATCGAGGGTCACGATGCGCTGGAGCGGGGTGCGAAACGCCATGGAGGGCGCCGCGTCTCCGGCCCAGACGAAGCCCAGCACGAGCAGGTTCACCAGCAGCCCCGTGAAAACGACGAAGTTCGCCCGGGCGCGTCCGTAGAGCTCGCAAATGAGGTCTGTGCACAGGAACGTCAGCGGATACGGCAGCACACCCACAGCGAGCGCGAAGGGACCGAGCTGGATGAACTTGGTGATGCCCAGGATGTTCAGCATCGCCATGGCGCCCAGGAAGGTGCCGGCGAGCACCAGGAACACGCGCTCTCGACGCGCGTGGAGGGGGGAGGCCTCGGCCGGATGGAGCCTCTCACTCACGGGCGAGTAGCCTAGCAGGCGTGCGGCACCCTAATTACTGGCGACAGACCGGGATCGTTCGACGCTGAAGTTCTCGTCCACGCCGAAGACCTTGAGCGGCACCCAGCCGGGCAGCTCGGACATGCGGGGCATGCCCGAGGTCATGGCGCCGGTGGGGTCCAGGACCCAGGGGTCGTAGGCGTCTTCGAACCACAGCGTCACCATATGGTGCTGGCCGTCGCGCTTGCGGTAGACGATGGCGCGGAAGACCGCGTCCTCGGAAAACCCGAGGTCGCGGAGCAGGTGAAATGTCAGCAGTTCGAGGCCGTCGCAGTCATCGCCATCCTGGCGAAGCGTCTCGGCGAAGGTGGCCCAGCGGTCGATCGGCCCGTCGGGCACGTAGTGTTCGCGCGACTGCAGTTGGATCCATTCGGCCAGATCGCGCGCCTGAGCCCGCTTCTGCTCGGCTCGGAAGCTGTTGTACTTCTCTCGCAGGTCGGTCGGGAGCACGTCACCGGATGCTGACTCCGCCACGCCCGGCTCGGCCACGGGCGCGGGGGCCCGAAGCGCGTCTTCGCCCGTATCGCTGCGCTCGCGCTGCTGCCAGCGGCGTATCTTGCGGCTCCACGGGTCGTCGTCTCGGGGTGAGACGAAGTAATCGTACGCCAAGCCGACAGGCGGAATCGCCGCGCAGCCAAAGCCCAGGAGCAGGCACAATCCGAGCGCCGCCAATCGAGCCAGACGGACCCAGTGCGGTGAATTCCCCATTGTCTGAATACATCGGCACGAGAGCTCCGATTATTGAGACAAGTAATTGAATTTTAAAGGGAAAACAGTCTATTGGAGCAGTGACGGGCGTCTGTGGACGCCGTTGCGCATTCCCGTTCGGTCCGCCGCCCGATACGCGTCTCAGGCGGGGAGGTTGCAGGCCCGGGTGAGCGAAAACACCAACACGAGAAAGCCAACCAGTGCCGGAATGCCCCCCACGATGTAGAGGATCGCCGGAAGGTCCACCTTGCCGCGGGGTTCGTCTTGCGTGGGCATATTCCTGCTCCTGCCGAATAGACGGGCCGCACCGTAGCGAGCTTCCCGCGGCCCGTCGATACTGCCAAGGGGGGGGGGGGTCGTGTCGTTCCGGTGCAAGCTCTTCGTCGTCGCTGTGGTCTACGTGGTGGAAGGCTTTCCGATGGGAGTCTTCACCGGAGTATGGCCGGCTTTTTTCGCCGACGTCGGCGTGCCACTGAGAGAGATCGGTTTCGCGGCCGGCCTCTCGATCGCGTGGTCGCTCAAGGTGCTGTGGTCACCGCTCGTCGACCGTTTCGGGGAGTGGCGCCAGTGGATCACGGGCGCTCAGTTCGCACTCGGCGCATCTCTTTTCGCGCTTTCGGGCTTCGAGGGCGGGCACTTCGCGGCGTGGACGTGGCTCGTCCTGGCGAGCTACTGCGCCGCGTCGGCCACGCAGGACATCGCGATCGATGCCTACACCATCGGCCTCATCGATCACGGCGACGAGGGTCCCGCCAACGCCATGCGCATGACCGGCTACCGGATCGGGATGGTGGGACTCGCCAACGCGTTGCTCTTCCTGCCGGCCTGGATCGGCTGGGAAGGTGCCCTCTTCACGGCGGCGCTGCTGCACGTCGCCATGGCCCTGGGCGCGACACGCATCCCGCGAGTCGAAGTGCCGCCCGAGAAGCGGCGAGCCATGTGGAGCGCCCTCGCGCGCTGGCTCTCGCGCCCGGGCGCCCTCCCGGTATTCGCCTTCGTGCTTCTCTACCGCATCGGCGACAGCACCATGGCGCCGATGGTGACCCCGTTCTGGAAGCACAGCGGGCTCACGAATGAGGAGATCGCGACGGTCTCGGGAATACTGGGGGGCCTCGCAACACTGGTCGGTGCCTGGCTGGCCGCGTCGATCGTGTCGCGTATCGGCATCGGACGCTCGCTGCTCTGGATCGGCGCGCTGGCCCTGGGATCGAACCTGGCCTACGCGGCGGTCGCCGCATTCCCGGAGACCGGCCGTTACGGTGTATACGCGGCTTCTCTGACGGAGTCGTTCTGCGCCGGAATGGCCGGCGTCGCCTTCATGTCCTTCCTGATGCGGATCTGTGAGAAGGAGCACGCGGCGGTGCAGTACGCGCTCCTCACCGCCATCTACAATCTGGCCGGGTCGCTGCTCCGGATTCCATCGGGAATCTTCGCCGAGGCCTTGGGCTATGCCGGCTACTTCGCACTCACCGGCGCCTTCGCGCTGCCTGCCTTCGCCTTCCTCCCGCGGGCCCGGCGCTGGCTGAACGAGTAGGAACCGGCGCAGTTCACTCGGGCACCTCGGGCTCGCCCCGCCAATCCGGGGGTACGCCGGCCAGGTTCGCCTCGACCTCCAGGTCCTGAATCTTCCGTTCGCTGCGCGCCACCTCCTCGCGGTTGCGCCGCAGTTCCTGGGTCAAATGGTAGTCGAGCGGGGTATCCGCACCCTCCGCCGACGCCGCGGTGCCGAAACCCGGAGCCGATACACGCCATTGTCCGCCCTCGGTGGCCGCCTTTTTCTCGAGCGCTGTGCGCGTCGCCACGAGGCTGGCCTCGGCCTTCTCGTGGTCCTGGCGGGCCTTGCGAAAGAGTTCCTCCCACTCCGACCGGGTGTGCCCTCCCCGCTTTCCGAGGCTCACCCCGCTCGCCGCACCCGCCGGAAGCTTCAGCAGCTGTTGGAGCGGAACCGAACCTCCGGTGTCCGGCTCCGCCGCCGCGACCCCCGCAACCAGGGCAGCCGCCCCCAGGACCGGAACGAACCGGCGGAAGCATCTATTCGCGTGAGGACGCAAGCCGTTCAGTCTCCCTTGACGATACGGGTCCATGAGTGTAGCCGAGCCCGTCACACACCCATTGAAACTCCGCTTCGCCCACGGATTCGGTCAAGAGGCCCCCCCGGTCGCCGATACCCAAGAGCGGGGGTCCCCGAGCGATGGAACGGGAGAAGCTCTACCGACTGTTGCGGCTCGGCATCGAGAAGGGTGCATCCGACGTCCACTTCCAGGTGGGCTACCTGCCCCTCTACCGGTTCCACGGCGACCTGGTCGAACTGCGCTACAAGGTGCTCACCGCGAAGGACACCGAGGCCATCGCCCGGACGCTCCTGGAATCCGAGCCACGCAGTCTGGACGAAGACTTCAACGAGATCGATCTCGCGTTCGAGCTTCCCGGAGAGGGCCGTTTCCGCGTCAACATCTCCCGCCAACGCCGTTTCTACAACATCGTTCTCCGCGTCATCCCGCTCCAGGTCCGCAGCATGGAGAAGCTGAATCTTCCGGCTGCACTGCGCGACCTCACCCAGCTGCAACGCGGCTACGTCCTGGTGACCGGTGCGACAGGCATGGGCAAGTCCACGACGCTGGCCACGTTGATCGAAGACATCAACAAGAACCGAAAGGCCAAGATCGTCACGATCGAAGATCCGATCGAGTTCGTTTTCACCCACGACAAGAGCATCATCACCCAGCGAGAGATCGGAACGGACACCGCGTCCTTCCCGGACGCCCTGCACTCCGCTCTGCGCCAGGATCCGGACGTCATCATGGTCGGGGAGATGCGGGATCTGGAGACGGTCGACACCTCTCTCAAGGCCGCCGAAACGGGCCATATCGTGTACTCGTCGATTCACACCAGTGACGTCTCGGCGACCATCCACCGCCTCGTCTCCTTCTTCCCCCCCGAGGAGCAGCAGAACGTCCGTTCGCGGCTCGCCGAAAACCTCCAGGCGATCGTATCGTTGCGGCTCCTCCCCACGAAGAAACAGATCGCCCGCGTTCCCGCGGTGGAGATCATGCGCACGACGCGGAGCATCCGCGAGTGCATCAAGGATCCAGCAAAGACCAGTGAGATCGCCGAGTACATGACCCGCGGCGAGTCGATGCAGACCTTCGATCAGCACCTGATCGACCTGGTCCGGGCCAGCAAGATTTCCGTCGATACCGCGCTCTCGGCGGCATCGAATCCTGCCGACTTCAAGACGAAGATCGCCCTCGAGGGTGTGGATCCGGAAGCGTCCGCAGACGAAGAGCGCGTGCTCGGTCCGTTCGAGATCGAGTCGGACGAACGCTTCTAGCTGCTGGGCCGTGCGGAGGCGCTTTTGAGCTCGAGAGCCAGGAACGGCAGTGCACCGGCCACCCGGAACCCGCGAATGCAGCGCCTCGCCGAGGCGACTCGTGCGGCGACCGCTGCCGCGCTGGACGCAACTGGGGGGGGTCTCGCGATTCTCTTCGCGTCGCCGGCTGGCGCCGACGCGCCGCAATCGGAAACGCAGCTCCGGTCGGCGGCCGGCTTCACGTCGGCCCAGGCTGCCCGGGACGCGGCGGAGTCCCTGATGCCCCGGGTGCGGGAAACCCTGGAGACGCGGCAGGCCGGCGCCTTCGCCGCCGAGCCCGCGCTCGGTGAGTGCGCCAGCGGTGGCATCGTGATGCACCCTCTTCTCTTCGAGGAGCGAATCTACGGCGTTCTTGCAGTCGCCTCGCCCGAGTCGATCGACACCCCCCGCCAGCAAGCCTTGGCCCAGCTGGCCGAGGGGCTCGCTCTGCATTTCGACCACGCCTACCTGACGACCCGCTTCCAGCAACTCGAGAAACAGATCGGCCGCACCCAGTGGGGGTTCGAGCAGAAGGGCGAGGAAATCCTGAAGCTCTCCGAAGCGCTCTTCGCCCAGGACATCGAACTGCTGCGGAGCAAGGAACGACTGAGCCAGGTCGAAAATCTCAAGAGCGACTTCATCGAGAGAATGTCGCGGGAACTCCGCACGCCGCTCAACGGAATCATCGAAACGATCATCTCCGTCCTGACCAACGAAAACGAGGCCCTGGCCGAGAACTCGAAGGAGAGCCTGCGCTGCGCCCTGGACGACGGAACGGGGTTCCTGCGCACGCTCCAGAACATCCTCGACCTCTGGCGCGTCAAGCAGGGCGAGATGCCCGTAGAACTCCAGGAGATCAATTTCCGCGACGCCGTGGACGAGGCGATCTTCAGCGTCCAGGACGCGGCCTCACGCAAACCGCTCGAGGTCGAGCAGGAAATCGTCGAGCCCTTCCCCAACATCCGGTCCGACCTGGCCAAGATCAACCAGTTGGTCTTCCTGCTGCTCGAGAACGCGGTGAAGTTCACGCCAGCAGGCAAGGTGACGATCCGTGCCCGCGCGGAGAAAGACCGCCTCTACTGCGAGGTATCGGACACGGGAATCGGCATCGCCCAGGACGACCAGGTCTCGGTGTTCGACCACTTCTTCCAGGTCGATGAGGGCTCGTCACCGCGCTACAGCGGCGCTGGTCTCGGCCTGACCCTGGTTCGAGAACTCGTCGAGTTGCTCGATGGCGAACTCTCGCTCTCGAGTGAGATCGGCCGCGGGACGACGGTCGCCTTCGAGCTCCCGATCCAGGTAGTCGGCTAGCCCCTATTCCGCAGGTTCTTCGGAGGGATAGTCGGGCTGGACGTAGCCCGCCGCGATCTCCCGCAGCGCCACCACCACCTCCTTGTTTTCCTCGGTCTGGAGCAGCGCGTGAGCGCCCTTCTTCAGCTGCTTGGTGCGTATGGATGCCATCTGCACCAGGTGGAAGCGGTTGGGGACAGCCCGGGTGCAGTCTTCGACTGTAATACGCGCCATGCGGAACCTCACCTTTCCCCGGGGGAATACACGGGGTTGGACGGAAGCCGGAGCAGCGTAGCGCCCCGCCCAAAGAAGGAAACCCCGGCCGACAAAACGCCGGCCGGGGTCCTGCGACCTTCTCGAAAAGAAGATCGATCGCCGTTGGCCCGAGGCCTACTTCTTCTTGCGGCGAGCCTTCTTGCGAGTCGCCTTCTTGCGACCAGCCTTCTTGCGACCAGCCTTCTTCCGGCCAGCCTTCTTGCGACCGGCCTTCTTGCGGCCGGCCTTCTTCTTGCGGGTGGCCTTCTTGCGGCCAGCCTTCTTCCGACCGGCCTTCTTGCGACCAGCCTTCTTCCGGCCGGCCTTCTTGCGACCAGCCTTCTTCCGACCGGCCTTCTTCCGACCGGCCTTCTTGCGCGTGGCCTTCTTGCGCGTGGCCTTCTTCCGGCGAGCCTTCTTGCGCGTCGCCTTCTTGCGGCCGGCCTTCTTGCGAGTGGCCTTCTTGCGGCCAGCCTTCTTGCGAGTGGCCTTCTTTGTCGCCTTCTTCTTTCGTCGAGCTGCCATACCTTGGGTTTCCCCCCTTGTCGTGGACCCGAGCGCCACGTAACCACACATCCATGAGCCATTCGGGCACCTGCCCGGGAAGCCGCCAACTTGCGCGGCCGAGTTGCTCTCGCCCCCTATCGGAGACTGGCTTGTGTGACTTGAAGGCGATCTGCCTTCGTTCTCCTTCGAATTCGCGGTGCTAGAGCCACTGTTGCGACTGACCGTATCGCCGTTTTTTTATGCTTGTCAAGGTACAAACCCAAAAAATCAAGACGATGCGCCCACATCTTGCGGATGGCGAACCGAAGATGCGTCGAATGGCGACTCCGGACGAGCGGCCGTTTTCGCGGCAAACCGGGCCTTTTGCAGGCCTGGAGGCACGCTCCGTACTTGCCGGCAACCTATCGGGTTTAAAGAAGAAAAGCGGTCTCGTTCGGAATCAGCGCTTGCGCTTGTGGCGCGCGCGGCGAAGCAGTTTCCGCTTCTTGTGCTTGCGCATCTTCTTGCGCCGTTTCTTGATCACGTTGCCCAGAATCCACCTCGCAAGAAAGATCGAATCGAGGCGTTTCAATACTGCGATGCACCGCCAAAGTCAACCAGCGCGAGAAAACGGCTCGGCCGTCAGCTCACCTCGCCGAAGCAGACCCCGAGATCCCGAAGCGCACGAGGGGTGTGCCGCGCCCACGCGCCCAGTCTCGGAGCCTTCCGAGCCAGCGATTGACCCGATTCCCACGGCGCAGGAAACGCAACACCGGTCCGCGGCGCACGCCGAGCCCGCACAACTCCTGTACCAGCGGTTCGCAGGCGGGATCGAGCATCAAACCGCGGTTCAGGTAGCGAATGGCTTCGGCCTTGAATCCGAATGCCAGGTGGACGCGGGCCAGGTTGTGGTAGAGGAGAGGATTGAAGAACTCCTCCCTTGCTGCCGAGCGACACAGTTCGAGCGCCCGATCGAAGCGACGCTCCGCCAGCCCCAGACAGAGGCCGTAATAGGAACGAAAGCACGCGTTGGTGGGATCGATCCTTTGTGCCGTCCTAAACTGCTCGAGTGCAGCGGACGGGCGATCCGCTTCGAGATGCCCACATCCCACCCGGAAATACTCTTCCGCAGAGGTGGTTTTTTCCATACGCGATCTCCCGATACGCGCCGCGGACAGGCCCGCAACGACACGACCCGGAATCGCAAAGAACGTGCCGTAGATCACAATGTGCAGCCGTCACGGCAACACTCCGGATTCCGGACGCAACGGCCGCAACGGACGCAACGGCCGCAGGAACGCAGCCGGCACCCGCGTTACCAAACCGTACTCCGCAAGTTCGGAATGGTGCTCGGATCCGTGAGCACCGCACCCTCGTCACGGCAGTCCGATCAGTCCTCGATGATCTCGAGGATGTAACGCTTCTTTTCCTTGCCGCTGGTCGCGGCCATGAGCGTTCGGATGGCCGTGGCGTGTGCCCCACCCTTGCCGATGACCTTTCCCAGGTCTTCCTTGGCGACCCGCAGCTCGAGAACGTGCGCGTGCTCGCCCACCACTTCCTTGATCTGAACCTGATCAGGCTGGTCCACCAACGAGCGAACGATCGCCAGAATGAGGGACTTCATCACGATCCTCCAAGTCAGCTTCGCCCAACGGTCGGATTCTACAGCCGCTTGTGGGAGCCTGGGCTCCACCCCCTAAAGAGAGGATGGATCTTCCAAGGGATCGGCGCAACCACCAAAACGACTCCGAACCAACAGCGTTTGTTCCGACGTCTAACGGCTCAAAGTGCTTCGCCAGTCGAAGCTCTTGCGTTGGTCCCAACCCCGTGATCGACGGTGCGGCGGTGGCAGACGCACTAGAGGCGAAGGCCGAATTCGATGTTGATGCGGTTCTGGGAGAAGTCGTCCGCTGTGAATGCGCCGACATTGCGCCAGTGGCGATAGCGCAGACCCACTTGGAGTCGGCGCGTCAGCTGTCGCCTCAACTGCAGTTCGGCGGCACCAAAAACATTCACGCCACCGACCTGAAAACCGCCGTCGACGCGGGTCCAGTCGATCCGAAGGCTGACGGCGGTGGCACTGCCGAAAAGCTGCTCGAGACCGATCTCGGCGACGGCCTCCTCGAGTTCGTCCCCAGAGAGATCGGGTGAGTGGGAAAACCCCCCCGATGCCCAGACCGAGAACCCGCTCTCGAAACGGCGCAACACCCGTGCCCGGGCCAGCGCGCGCAGCTCCGTGCCCAGTCTTTCGAAGGCGATTGCACCGGCTGCACCCGAGAGTTCGATTTCGACACCCCTCCAGCGACCCGAGCGAACGCCCGCAAACATCGAAAAGTTGGCGTGATCCGCAGCCGGGAGGGCATCGAAATCTCGGTAGGAGGCCTGCCAGCGGCCCCAGATCGCAGTGCGCTCTCCGAGCGGAACCTCGATCTGGGCAAAGCCCAGGCCCTGGAAGTAGTCGGCCTCGACGCTCGGGTCGAGCACGAAGCCGCCGCTCACGGGAGCCCATTCCGTGTACTTGCCGGTCAGGAAGTGGGTGCCCACGATCCCCGCCGTGAGCGTCGCCTGCCCGCCGGCCAACTCCCGCCACCAGCGCAGCTCTGCGTCGGCGCGATTCGTCTGTACCAGATTCTGTCCGTCATCATCCGGAAACCCGAGCACGGCCGGCTGCGGCACGTATGCATCCGCCACCCGTAGACTCCAGCCCGGGGCGATGCCCAGTTCGGCCCAGCCCAGGACGCGGTAGAACTCGTCGGATAGCTGCGAACCACCGTCCAGGTAACGCCGGACGTCGACTCCGACGTCTGCGCCCACCTCCAGGGCGGCGCCGCGGTAACCGGCCTCGACGCGCGGGGCCAACCAGAAGCCGGCGCTCCCCTCTCCCTCGCCGTCTTCGAAGAAAACGTTGTCATCGATGACCGTCGAGACACGCAGCGACGGCGACCACCAGAAGTCGGCCCGCTCGCCTTCCGCTGCAGCCAACCCCGGGCAGACCACGAGGAGCAAGACGACCCACCGGCAAAACGCGTACCCCACGATCAGAACTCCCCGGGCAACAGGGGCGCGAGCGGACCGGAGGTCGCCCGTTGAGGTTCGAGATCGACTAGCACCAGCGGGTGGTCCCGTCGGTCGCCGGCGAGTTTGCGCCAGAAGCCCTGGGTGAGCCGTCCGAAGGACGCGCCGGTCAGCTCGGCGCGAACCCGGGCTCGGGTCATCGGAGTCGCCGGCACATCGCCGCGAAATCCCAAACCCATCAAGACGCGCGCGTAATCCGCGTCGGTCGAGCGATGCGGAACCATCTCGACAAGGTCTATGGCAGTACCCGGCGCGACCCGCGCACGGACCACGTGGCGCCCGGCCGAAAGTGGCAGCGTGAATACGCGATTCCAGGTGAATAGCCCCGGAAACGCGTCGGGCTGCAGTGTGGCGCGGTAGCGGCCGTCGATGCTCCAGAACTGTTCCGGCGTGCCGCGTGTGCGTGCACGAAGTGTCACGACGCGCGGCTCATCCAACCAGATGCTCCACGTGAACTCTTCAGGGCTCGATGCAGCCTCGGCCCAGCCGCCTCCCGAGGCAGGGCCCCCGAGGCCAGAGGGAACCCCCGCAACGATTTCCGAGGCCCCATCGAAGTGTTCGCCCTCGACCCGGAACGTCTCTTCGGCGATCACCGGAAGCCGCCGGTCGAGGTCGAAACTGCGAACCAGGGTGCGGGCAAAGGCGCCGTAGCGAAGCGCGCGCGAAGCGTGCCAACCATCGGCCGGGGCAATGCACAGGGTGTGGTGGGCGGCGAGTTCCACACGATCGACGCGCGCCCGACCCGCCAGGTAGCCAGAGACCTCATGCGGCCCCGCGCGCAGCGGGACCACACCGCCGGCCTGCGCTGCGCCGAGCACCGAGAGGTCGAGATGGCCCACCGGGTGACCGTCGATCAGCCAGCGCTGGCGGCCAGCGCCCGTCACCGTGAGCTGGTAGAGCGCGGTGACCGGCACGCGCAGTACGACCCGGACGGGCCGCTGCGGACGACTCGGCGCCCCGGGATGCGCAACCGCAGAGAAGCTTTCGCCAGCCGGAAGGCTGCGCCTGCCCGCACCGATCCGGATCTCGGCCTGGTCCGGGCAGAGGAGCCCGCTCAAATCGGAGGGCTGGGGCTCCGGCGGCAGTGCGCGCTCGAGTTCGAGCACGCTGACGAGCCGCCGGGCCCACTCTCCCTGGCTCATAACCTGATTGCTCACAACCGGGGCGGCACTTGCCAATTCCAAGGAGCCGGCACCCGCCGTCCCGACCAAAAACATCACCCCGAGCCCGGCACACGACCCCTGCCACGCTCGCAACACGCTGTTCCTCTCGCTCCAGGGGGTGGGAATCCGGACTCGATCGGAGAACTCATCGGGTGCCAGAACGCAGGGCTTTACCCTCGTTCCCGCCTAGATCCGAGGCGCCCGACCGGGGGCAGAACAGCCAGAGGAGTCACCGCGAAAGCGACCAAAGGGCCCGAGATAACTCGCGAAGTTGATTTCAGCCTGCTGGCAGTACAGCCGAAACTGGGGTAGACAGTCTCCCTGGACAAATGAGTCGAGACGAGATGCACAGCGAACGTCGACCCGGGCACCAACCGGGCCGGCCAAGTCGAATTCCGATCGGCTGAGTCCTCTCGCGCGAGGGCTCCGGCGATCGGACCGGGGCCTTCCGAATGGCGACTCCTCAAGTCACCACGAGAATCCTGCGCCGCCTGCTCGCCAGCGGCGTGCACGGGCGTGCCGAGCGCCTGCTCGCGCGCATGGCGCCGGCGGACATCGCCCCCCTGCTTTCGGGCCTGACCCGCGAGGAGATCGCCTCGGTCATCGACCTCCTCTTCCGGCAGCGCCGCGCCGCACGGGTCTTGCGCGAGCTTCCGCCGGAAATGCTGCCCGAGATCTTCGATGCGGTGAACGACGAACGCCTCGCTGGGGTCCTCCACCGGCTGGAGATCGACGACCTGCTCGAGATGGTCGAGTGGATCCCGGAAGAGCGCCGCAGTGCGGTGGTCGGGCGACTGCCGGACGCCGCGCGGGCCGAACTCGAAAAGGCCGAGCTCTACCCGGAGTCGAGCGCCGGGCGGGTGATGCAGACGAGCTTCGTCTCGCTCGACGAGAAGATGACCTCGCAGGAGGCCATCGACACGCTCCGAGCGCGAGCCGATGACGATGAGTCGATCCTCTACCTCTACGTGATCGACGAACAGCGCAGTCTTCGCGGCGTGGTTCCGATCCGCCGCCTGGTCTCCGCACCGCCCGCACGCCTCATCCGAGATCTGATGATCCCCGACCCGGTGAGCGTACAGCCGGACGCGGACCAGGAGCAGGTGGCACAGATCGTGGCCCGCTACGACCTGCTGGCCGTTCCCGTGACCGACGTCGACGGCCGCATGCTCGGTGTCATCACGGTCGACGACGTCATCGACGTCATCACCGAAGAAGCCACCGAGGACATGTACCACCTCGCCGGCCTCTCCGAAGATGACCGGGTCTTCAGTCCGGCGCACATCGCGGTGCGCAAGCGTCTGCCCTGGATGCTGGTGAATCTCGCGACCGCGTTCCTGGCGGCGTGGGTCGTGGGGCTATTCGAGCGCACGCTCGAACAGGTCGTGGCTCTGGCGATCTTCATGCCGGTCGTGGCGGGGATGGGCGGCAACGGCGGCATCCAGTCCCTGACGGTCATCACCCGCGGCATCGCGCTGGGAGAGATCGAATTCTCGAGCGGTCTTCGCGCAGCCCTCAAGGAGTTGGCCGTCGGGCTCGTCATGGGCGCGCTGACGGGCACGGTGGCAGCGGGTCTCGCATATCTGACGGTCGGCGTCCCGGCCATCGGGACCGCCCTCTTCCTGGCCATGGTTGTCACGATGGCAGCCGCGGGCCTGATGGGGGCCGCCGTACCGCTCTTCCTGAAGGCGGTGCGTCTCGACCCGGCGCTCGGCGCCGGTGTGATCGTCACGACCTTCACCGACGTGTTCGCCTTCTTCTCCTTCCTCGGCATCGCCACGTTGCTCCTCGATCACCTGACTGGATGACGCGGCGCACACCAATCCGCGATCGCTTCGACCGGCTCTCCTGGGCGGCTCCCCGAAACGCGCAGCCGATGCGATCTCCGCCGCCCGGCTAGGGGCGGAAGAGTGCGAGCGTCAGGTCGTCCGGCTAGGGGCGGAAGAGTGCGAGCGTCAGGTCGTCCGGCTAGGGGCGGAAGAGTGCGAGCGTCAGGTCGTCCGGCTTCGACGGAACGCCCTTCTCCGGCTCGAGCATCCGCCGCCGCGCCGCTTCTACCAGGTTGAGTGCCGCTTCGACAGGATCGCCACGCCGCGCGAGCTCAACGACCTCTTCCGTGTGCAGATTGTCGAGCAACCCGTCACTGGCCAGAACGGCCGTATCCCGAGCGGCGAGTCGCCTTCTCGGCCCCACCTCGATGCGCATGTCCGGAGATCCCAGAACGTTCGAGACGATGTGCCGCTCCTTATGGTGCATGGCCTCGTCTTCGTCCAGCACGCCTGCTGCCACCGCAAAGCCCACCGGCGAGTGCGAAACCGTGAGTAGCTTGAGCTTGCCCCGCCCACCGCAGAGAAGCACCGACGAATCGCCGACGTGGTAGGGGCGCACACCGCCGTCCTCGATGGCCAATGCCACGAGGGTCGTGGCACCGACGGCGAGTTCCTCGACTGCGCGGTTTGCCGCCTCGAAGCCATCCATCATGACGGTCCTCAACAGCGTCTCGGGCTCGCGCTCGCGGACCGCGTCCGCAAGCGCGCGGACCGCCCGCTCCGCCGCCCGGGCCCCGCCGCGCTCGCCGCCCAGCCCATCGGCCACAGCAACGACTCCGCTCGTCTCGGTCATCGGAATCACCGCCGCAGCGTCCTGGTTGGTTCCACCTTCTGGAGAAGGCGCGGAAAAGACTACGCAGGTACCACCGGCGAGCGACCAGGCCTCGACATCGGTCATCTCCTCGGCGGTGAAGAGCGCACCGGTCAGGGGAAGACTCCCCGACGACACTTGGCCTCCTTCACCCGATTGATACCGAGAATCATCGCAGCCGTTCGCAGGTCGGCGCCGCGCCCTTCGGCCTCCGAGCGCACCTCTCGAAGGCCCGCTGCATCAACTCGACCAGGGACCCACACCGCCCCGGGAGAGCGCGGCCCAGAGCGAGCTGAATGCAGCGACGATGCGCCCCACAGCCGGCGCCTAGCCCCCAATCGCCATGCGATCGAGATAGCGTTTCACGTACTTTCCGAGCACATCGGCCTCGATGTTCACGCGCTCTCCCGGACGGGAGTCTCCGAGCGTCGTCGCCGCGAGGGTATGCGGGATCAGCGCGACGTCGAAACTCTCGGCGCCGACGCCGACCACCGTGAGAGATACGCCGTCGATCGCCACCGAGCCCTTGGGCACCAGTTGGTCGAGAATCACCGCGCCGCAGGCCACGGCGAGCCGGACATCGTCCCCCCGCCGCTCGAAATCACGCACCACGCCGGTTCCATCCACGTGGCCCTGGACGATATGTCCATCGAATCGCGCATCGGCCCGCAGGGCTCGCTCGAGATTCACCGGACAACCGACGCTGAGATCGCCCAACGACGTCACATCGAGGCTTTCCTTCACCACCTCGAAGGCGAGCGTCGGCGGCGTCACCTCGACCACGGTGAGGCAGGCACCATTGACCGCCACGGAGTCGCCGACCGCCACGCCTTCGGTCACGGTGGGGGCCTCCACCGCGATGCGCGTCAGCTCACCGCGCGGCGTGCATTCGATCACCCGTCCGACGCTCTCCACGATCCCGGTGAACACGAAGCCCTAGAACCGCCGCTCGATCTCGCGGAGCATCTGGTCGCGCACTGCGTCGTAACGCGCCGGGAGTTCGATCGGCGGATTGGCACACACCGCTTCGACGCCCTCGATCTGCATCTGGTGGTACTGGACCTTGAAGTCGACGAATTTCAGCCCGTGTGCCGTCGAGATCACCACGACGCGATCACTCTTCCCGATCTCGCCGCGCCCGATCAGCTTCTCCGTCGCGGCAAGCGCCACGCCCGTATGGGGACAGTTGAACAGGCCAGTGCGATCCGCCCGGGCGCAGGCGGCGACCAGCTCCGCCTCGGTCGCCTGCTCGACGATGCCGTCGTAGCGTTTCAATGCGTCGATCGCCTTTTCCGCCGAAACCGGGTTGCCAATCTGAATGGCCGATGCCAGGGTCGGGCGGGCTGCGATCGGTTCAAAAACCTCGAAACCGCGCTGGTACGACAGGTAGAGAGGGTTCGCCGCCTCTGCTTGCGCACACGCGATGCGCGGCTTGCGGTCGATCAGTCCGAGTTCGAGACAGAGATCGAGCCCCTTGGCCAGCGCCGACACGTTGCCAAGGTTTCCACCGGGGATCACGAACCAGTCGGGAACCTCCCAATCGAGCTGTTCGATGATCTCGATGCCAACCGTCTTCTGCCCCTCGATGCGCAGGCTGTTCATGGAGTTCGCCAGGTAGATCCCGTCCTTCGCAGAGACCTCCTTCACGATCTCCATGCAGCCATCGAAATCGGTATCGAGAGCGAATACGATCGCCCCATTCGCAACCGGCTGGATCAGCTGTGCCACCGAGACCTTGCCACGCGGCAGGAATACGATGGCCGGAATGCCGGCCGCCGCCGCGTAGGCCGCCAGCGCCGCCGAGGTGTCCCCGGTCGAAGCACAGGCCACCGCCGGAATCTGCCGGCCGCGAGCGATCATCTCCTTCACCATCGAGACGAGCACCGTCATCCCCAGGTCCTTGAACGACCCCGTGTGGGAGTTGCCGCACTGCTTGATCCACAAGTCGTCGAGACCCAGCTCCGCACCGTAACGCTGGGCCCAGAAGAGGTTCGTGTTGCCCTCGTACATCGAGACGATGTTCTCGTTGTCGATCTCCGGAAGGACCCACTCCTTCTTGCCCCAGACGCCGGAGCCGTAGGGCCACTCGGTGGAATGACCCCGGGCGCGGAAGAGGCGCCGCCACTCCTCGGCGGGCGTCTTCGCGAGTTCCCCCAGATCCTGCTCCACCTCGAGGAGACTCCCGTCTCGCGAGCTGTAGACGATCTCGTCGAGCGGGTAGGTCTCGCTCGGGTCCGACAGACTGCGGAACCGGGCGCGATAGTGGGGTTTCTCGCGGCTCATTCGACCTCTTTGCCGAGCATCAGAGCTCCTGCTCGATGCGCAGGAGGCGCGTGGGCGCCGTCACGTCCTCGAGCTCATCGATGTGGTCGAGCGCGGCACGCACTGCCGCCTCCCCCGCCGGATGGGTCAGCACGATCACGGGAACCGACTCCCGTGCGCCGCCCCGCCCCTTCTGCATCACGGATTCAATGCCAATCTCGTGCTCGCCGAGTACGCCGGCCAGGTGGGCCAGCACGCCGGGGCGATCGACCGCTGTGAAACGCAGGTAGAAGCGGCCGTGAAGCTCGCCGAGCGGTACCAGGGGCTTGGGCTCGAGCATCTCGGGAACGTACGAAAGGGGTGCCACGCGGCCCGCGTTGCCCCGCCGCAGCTCGCGTGCGATCTCCATCAGGTCTCCCACCACCGCGCTCGCCGTCGGCAGCTCCCCTGCACCAGCCCCGTAGAAGAGGGTCTCTCCCACCGCGTCGCCGATCACCGCCACCGCGTTCATGGCGCCATCGACCCGCGCCAGCAAGCTCGAGACCGGCACGAGTGTCGGGTGAACGCGAGCCTCGATGCGCTCGCTCCCGGGCTCGCGCCGGGCCTTCGCGATGCCGAGCAGCTTGATGCGGTAGCCGAACTCGCGCGATGCCTCGAAATCGATCGGTGCGAGACCCCGTATGCCCTCGGTCGGCACCTCTTTGCAGGTGAGCTCGGCACCGAAGCACATCGCCGCGAGCAGCGTCAGCTTGTGGGCGGCGTCGCCGCCATCCACGTCGACGCTCGGGTCGGCCTCGGCGTAGCCCAGGTCCTGGGCGCGCTTGAGCACCACGGCGAAGTCCTCACCGGTTTCCTCCATCTCGGAAAGCACGTAGTTGGTGGTTCCGTTGAGGATCCCGTAGATCGCTTCGATGTGGTTCGCGGCCAGCCCTTCGCGCACCGAGCGCAGGATCGGAATTCCGCCACCGACGCTCGCTTCGAACGCCACGTCGACGCCCCGGCGCGCCGCCTGGCCGAAGATCTCGGCGCTATGCAGGGCCAGCAGGGCCTTGTTTGCGGTCACGACGTGCTTGCCGCCTTCGACGGAGCGGAGGATGAGGCGCCGCGCTGCCTCGATGCCACCGATGAGTTCGACCACGATGTCGACAGCCGGGTCCGCCACCAGGCCTTCGGCGTCCGCGTCGAAGCGGATGCCCTCGAGGTCCACCCCGCGGTCCGTCTCGGTATCGAGATCGGCGATGCGCAGGAGCCGCAACGGAGCGCCGAGGCGCTGCTCGATGACGTCGGCGTTGCGCCGCAACACCTTCACCACACCGGTACCGATCGTACCGAAGCCGATCAGTCCGACCCCGATGGCGCGTCGATCGCTCACGCCCCGACCCCGGCGTCGCGCAGGAAGCGGCGAATGCCCCGCACCGCCTGACGGATGCGATGGCGGTTCTCGATCAGCGCAAAGCGCACGTAGCCCTCGCCGTTGGCGCCAAAGCCGATGCCGGGTGACACGGCGACTCCGGCCTCCCGGACAATGCGTTTGGAGAACTCGAGCGACCCCATCGACTCGAAGGGCTCGGGAATGCGCGCCCAGACGAACATCGTGCCCAGGGGCTTCTCGATCTTCCAGCAGCCCTCCCCCGGCTTCCCGAGCCCCTCGACGAGGGCGTCACGCCGCAACCGGTACTCCGCCTCGTTATGCGTCACCACGTCCTGAGGACCGCGCAGGGCTACGATGGCGCCGATCTGGATGGCCTGAGGCATGCCGTAATCGAGGTAGCTCTTGATGCGGCCCAGGGCGTGGATCATGTCCGGGTTTCCACACGCGAACCCGACCCGCCACCCCGCCATGGAGTGGCTCTTTGACAGCGACGTGAACTCTATGGCGACGTCCTTGGCCCCCGGAACCTCGAGAATGCTCGGCGCCTGGTAGCCGTCGAAACAGATCTCGGCATAGGCGAAGTCGTGAATCACCATCAGGTCGTGCTCGCGTGCGAACGCGATCACTCGCTCGAAGAACCCGCGATCCACCACGACGGTCGTGGGGTTGTGCGGGAACGAGAGGATCATCAGCTTCGGCTTCGGCCAGGTCCGCTCCATCGCCTGCTCGAGATTCGAGATGAAGTCCGTGTCCGGCGTGAGCGGCACGTGGCGCAGGTCGCCGCCGGCAATGATCGTCGAATACTGGTGAATCGGATACGCCGGATCCGGGCATAGCACCACATCGCCGGGCCCCACCGTCATCAACACGAAATGGGAAAGCCCCTCCTTTGCGCCGATCACCGCGATGGCCTCACGCTCCGGATCGAGAGAAACGCCGTGGCGTCGCTGGTACCACTCGGTGATGGCCGCGCGCAGGTTGGGAATGCCGCGCGACGCCGAATAGCGGTGGTTGCGCGGATCGCGCGACGCCTCGCAGATCTTCTCCACGACGTGCGGCGGCGTGGGCAGGTCGGGGTTCCCCATGCCGAGGTCGATGATGTCCTCGCCCTCGCGTCGGGCGGTCTTCATCAGATCGATCACCTCGGCGAGAATGTAGGGGGGCAGCCGATTGAGTTTGTCGAAGTCGTGACGGATCACGCCGGGCATGACCTCCCCCCTAACCCCGCTAGTCTATTGGAGAAATCAAGACACTGCACGCCTTCGAAAGACCGCGTAGAAGGGCAGCCCCAGCGCCAGCAGGCCGAGACCGTACAGGCACTCTTCCGGCTGGCCCCAGACCAGGATTCCAGCGACCACAGCACAGGCGACAATGTAGAGCGCCGGCACCCAGGGATAGCCCCACGCCCGGTACGGGCGCGGGCGGCGGGGCTGGGTGCGCCGCAACCGATAGAGCGCCGCCACATCCGCGATCGTGGCCAGCAGGATCGCGAACGTCGTGTAGTAGAGGGCGCGCTCGAAGGTGCCGAGGACGAGCAGGATAGCCGAGGCAGTGAGCGCCTGGACCCCGATCGCAGCCGAGGGCGTGCGAAAGCGCGGGTGGGCGCGGTCCACACCCCGGAAGAAGAGGCCGTCGAGCGCCATGGCGTAGGCAATGCGCGCTCCCACGAGCACCGTGGCGTTGAGCGTCCCGAGAATCGAGACCAGGACGAAAGCCCCCACCAGGGCGCCCGAGCCGGCTCCAAAGAGTGCCCGGGCAGCCGCATCGCCTGCGTTAGGCACCGTGCGCATTGATTCCACCGGCAGCGCATACAGGTACGCAACGTTGACCAGCAAGTAGATCCCGGTACACAGGGCGACGCCCAGGAAGAGCGACCAGGGCAGGTTGCGCCCGGGCTTGCGCAGCTCACTCGCCACGTAGATCGTGGAGTTCCAGCCCAGGTAGCTGAAGAGCACCGGCGACAGGGCCAGACCAAAGGCCAGGGGCGAGAGTTCGGAGAAACCGCGCACGACTGGTTGCAGGTGCTCCGCGCTGCCGGAGCCGAGCAGTATTCCCAGCGCGGCGAAGGCGACGAGCGCGCCGACTTTCAGCGTGGCGGTCAGGTTGTTCGCCAGGACTCCCCAGCGCACACCCACATAGTTGAGCCCGGAAACGGCCCAGAGGAGCCCGAGCGCGAGCAATCGCTGACCCGTCTCGCCGACGGGCACGAAGACGTCGAGGGCCTCAGCAAAACCCGCGCTCAGCGTGGCGACCGTTCCCGCGTAGATCACGAAGAAGCTCAGCCAGCCCACCAGGAAGCCGACCAGCGGATGGAAGGCCTCACGCAGGTAGACGTAATCCCCCCCCGCGCGGGGGTACATCGCACCCAACTCCGCGTTGGCAAGTGCCCCGGCCAGCGAGAGGACCCCGCCCAGGAGCCAGACGAGCAGGATCGCTCCCGGATGCGGGAGTTCGTCCGCGATGATCCCCGGCGTCAGGAAGATCCCCGAGCCGATGACGCCGGACACGACGAGCAGGGTCCCGTCGCGCAGCCGGAGCTCACGCCGCAGCCGGTCGCGCGGGTGTGCATCGGGCGCGCTGGTCACGGCGCCCGATGCTAGCTCGCCGGGTTTCGACTAGCCGAGGAAGGGAATCAGCAGCAGGGCCACCACGTTCACGAGCTTCAACATCGGGTTGATCGCCGGACCCGCCGTGTCCTTGTAGGGGTCGCCCACGGTGTCACCCGTGACGGCAGCCTTGTGGGCCTCGGAGCCCTTTCCGCCGTAGGCACCGGTCTCGATCAACTTCTTCGCATTGTCCCAAGCCGCGCCGCCGGTCGTCATGGAGAGCGCCACACAGACGCCGGACACGATGGATCCGATCAGGAGCCCGCCGAGCGCCTCCGGTCCGTCCGACCCAAAGCCGAAGGCCACCAGGACGGGAATGACCACGGGGATCAGCGCCGGTGCGACCATCTGGCGCAGCGCCTCGCGGGTCACGATGTCGACGCAGGTCTTGTAGTCCGGCTTGTCGGTCCCCTGCATGATACCGGGAATCTCGCGAAACTGGCGCCGGACCTCATCGACCACCTTGCTGCCGGCAACACTCACCGCATCCATCGCAAACGAGGCAAAGACGAACGGAATCATCGCACCGATGAACAGCCCCACGAGCACCGCCGGGTTGGAGAGTTCGAAGCTCGCCTCGATGCCGGCGAGCCGCTCCAGGTCCTCGATGTACGTCGCGAAGAGCACCACCGCGGCCAGGCCCGCAGAAGCAATCGCATAGCCCTTGGTGACGGCCTTGGTCGTATTGCCGAAGGCGTCGAGCGGGTCCGTGACGGCCCGCACCTCGTCACCGAGCTCGGCCATCTCGGCAATGCCGCCCGCGTTGTCCGTGATCGGGCCGTAGGCATCGATCGCGACCACGATGCCGGCCAGTGCCAGCATCGCCATCGCCGCCGTCCCGACGCCGTAGAGGCCCGCCAGGTTGTGCGTGATGACGATGGCGAGCACGATCGTGACGACCGGCACGACGGTCGCCTGCATGCCGACCGCGAGACCCGAGATCACGTTGGTCCCATGACCGCCCTCGCTCGCCTTCGAGATGCGGGCCACATAGCGCGAACCGTCGCCGGTGTAGACATCCGTAATCCACATCATGACGCCCGTGACAATCGCTCCCAGTAGCGCACAGATCCAAAGGGCGGCACCGGAAATAGCGTGGCCCGTGATGTCCTGAGCCGGAAAATCGGCCTGCACGTTGAACAACAGGATCAATCCCAGCATGATCGCCGCGGCAATTCCCAGGCCCTTGTACATGGCCTTCATCACCGCGGGCTGCTCGCCCTGACCTGGCTCCGAGACACGCACGAAGAAGATTGCCACGAGGGTGCCGACGATCCCGGCAGCACCGATCCCGAGCGGATAGAGGAACATCGTGTGGCTTTGAGCCGCAGTGAACCCTTCGCCGGAAAAGATGATGTGCGCAAGCAGCATCGCCGCAGCTGCCGTAACGCCGTAGGTCTCGAAGAGGTCAGCAGCCATGCCGGCGCAGTCGCCCACATTGTCGCCCACGTTGTCGGCGATCACGGCCGGGTTGCGCGGGTCGTCCTCCGGAATGTTGGCCTCGACCTTTCCCACCAGGTCCGCTCCCACGTCGGCGCCCTTGGTAAAGATGCCGCCCCCGAGACGCGCAAAGACCGAGATCAGCGAGCCGCCGAAGGCCAGCCCGATCAGGGCATCCGGTTCGGGATGGAGGGAGACGAGCACCGCCAGGGCCAGCAGGGCCAGGCCCACCACCATCAACCCGGTCACCGCCCCGCCCTTGAATGCGAGATCGAACGAGGGACCGAAGCCCGACTTGGCGGCCTCAGCGACGCGGACGTTGGCCCGCACCGACACGTTCATCCCAATGAAGCCCGCCGCCGCGCTCGCGACCGCGCCGATGAGGAACCCGATCGCATACCAGACGCCGAGCAGAATGGCGATCAGCACGAGAATCGGCCCACCCACCATTGCGACAGTGCGGTACTGGCGGTTGAGAAACGCCGAAGCGCCGGCGCGAATCGCCGCCGCGATTTCATTGGCCCGGTCAGTCGATGTCGGGGCATTCAGGACCGAGCGGTACAGATAGACGCCGAGCGCCAGGGCGGCGACGGACGTGAGGAAAGCGAGGCCATGCATGGGGAGTCTCTCCAGGAGAAGCAGGGTTCGGGGCGCGTGGTGGCGCGGAACGGACCCCGCTGGACTGCGAGCAGCAATCCGGCGGGGTTCGGGGCGCGTGGTGACGCGCTACGGACCCCGCTGGACTGCGAGCAGCAATCCGGCGGGCGGATCGGAAACTAGGCGCCCAGCCCCCGACCTGCCAGTACCCGCGGGGCTTTTTCGCCCTGGGACTCTAGGGGGATCGAACCCGCGTGACCCGGCCCAGCTGGACGCGCTCGACCGGCTCGCAGCTCCAGGCGTACGGGGTGTAGCCGAAGCGGTGACTGTAGAAGCCAGAAGCCGCGTCGAGGTGGGTCGTGCGCAGCGGCAGCCAGCTGGTGCGCTCCCAGCTCCGCACCTCGACGACCTCTGCCCGCCTCTGGTGTTCTCCCACATCGAGTTGGGCCACGTTGCGGGGTACGGCCAGCCAGTCACCCGGGGACAGCTCCAGGGGGGCGAACTCGAGGGGCAGCACGGGGCGGAAGCCCTCCCGATCCAGGTAGTGCTGGAAACCCCAATTGCCCACGAACCAGCGCGCACCGGGCCGCTCCCCGATCTCGGCGGCTATCGCGCGGGCGACGTCTCGGTAGAAGTTGGCATGAACGGCGTCCGCGCCGGCCAGGGCCACCGAGAGCGCCAGCAACACGCCGGCGCACGCGGCGCTCAAGCGCCGGGTCGGGCGCAGCTCCGAACGCCGGAAGAGCAGCAGCAGCGCGGGCGGCGCAGCCAACAGCGCGTCGGCCGCGTTCACGTGCCAGTTCACGAAGAGCGAGAAGACGAGGAAACCCAGCAGCCACAGGCAGAGGAAGGCGTCGACGCCACCCGCCGAAACCCGTGAGTGCAAGAGCAGCTGCGCCCACAGGAAGGCCGCGCCGGCAAACGCCACGACGGCGAGCGCGGCCTGGCCCAGCTCGAGGGGGTAGCGACGCTCCGGTTCGCCGGTGGCGAGAACGAACGGCACCACGAGCATCCCGAGAGCCATGACGGCGAGAGCGAGTTCGAGTCCGCGCCCAGTCCGCAGCAACGCCCGCCCCCACACGGCGACGGGAAAGCCGAGCGCAGCGCCATACCAGACGAAGGTCGCAACCGCCTGGTTGCCAAACAGCCGAAAAGAAAAGCTGCGCTCCGTCACGACGGCTGCCGACCCCAGAAAGTGGACGCTTCCGTAGAGATCCTGGGTCCACACCGCCCAGGCAGCCCACACGAACAACGGCGGGACGACCACGCGTGCCAACGCAGCAGCGCGCCCGGGGCAGAGCAGCAGCGCGCCCGCGGCCAGGAGCGGCGCCGACGCGAGGCCCGCGTACTTCAGCAGCCCGGCAGCGGCGACGGCCGCGCCCGAGGCCCACTGCCAGCCCGCCCCGCCGGACTCCGCCCCGCGCAGCAAGCAGTAGACGGCGAGCAGAATTGCGGCCAGCAGCGGAACGTCCAGCAGCAGGGTCGTGCCCAGGACGAGGAAGGAGGGACCCGTCACGAGCAGGGCCACCGGCGCCACCCCCGCACCGCAAAGCCGGCGTGCAATTCCGAGGAACGAGAGCGCCGCGACGAGCGGAAACGGGAGCACCGCCGCGTGCAGCACCCACTCCCGCTCGCCGAAGAGCGCGAGCCACGGTGCGAGCCAATAGGACAGGAGCGGCGGATTGCGATTGAACTCCGAGACCGCGAGCGACGTCTCGTCCCAGAACATCTCGAAGCCGAACGGATCGAGGGGCGCAGCCGCGATCTGCCGGGCCACGGCCACGAAGACAGGCGAGTCCAGGGAGAACGCCTTGTCGAGAAAGAAAAGCAGCGGCACCACGGCCAACGCGGCGACCCCGAGGGCCTCGCGGCGCGGCGCGGCGCGAGCGGCGTGCACGCGCTTCACGGTAGCCCCGGGACGCTCGACTCGCCCGGGGGCGTGGGCGATCCTCCACTCGATGCGCCGCCGCCCGATCCTCGGCTTCATGACAGGAGCCCTGCTCCTCGCCGCCTGCCAGGAGGCGAATCGGGAACCGGTACCGACGGCGCAAGCGGCGCCGGCAGACGCCGAACTCGCGGCCCTGCGTCGCGAGCTGGCGAACGAGCGCCGACTCCGAGCAGAGCTCACAGCGAAGCTCATGGCCCAGCAGCATCGCATCGAGGAGCTGACGGCCGCCGCCAAAACTCCCGCCCCGGAAGCCGACGATGAAAGCGCGACCACTCCCGCGGAGAAAGAACCGGGGCAAGGGACACCCGCCGCCCGGACCAAAGGGCCTCGGAGGTGGTTCAACGCCGAAGCCCTGCTGCACAGGGGAATCCCACCTCACGAGGTGGAACGACTCTACGAGTACTTCGGAAAATCGCAGATGGACCTGATCGAACTCCAACACCGGGCGATGCGCGAGGACTGGTTCAAGACACCGCGCTACCGCGAGGCACGCCAACAGACCAGCGCCGAATTCCGCACCGAGATCGGCGACGAGGACTACGATTTGCTGCTTTTCGGAACCGGTAAGCACAACCGCGTGGTGGTCGCCGATATCGTCGATCGCTCCCCGGGCTCCCACGCCGGCTTTGTGCCCGGCGACGTGATCATCCGCTACGACGGCTCGCGAATCTTTCACGGTGAGGAGCTGCAGCGCTCGAGCACTAGCGGCAAGATCGGAGAGAGCGTGCCGGTGGAGGTGCTTCGAAACGGGGAGATCGTGCGGCTCTACATCGACCGAGGCCCGATGGGCTTCGGCCTCAAGCACCGGCTCATGTGGCCGCACCTCCTCCCCTGAGAGTGGCGAGCTTGGGAAATGCCTGGAAGCGCGCCCTGCCCATCGCGGTCAGTGGGGCGAGCCTCGCCTGGGTCTTCACGCGCTTCGACCTCAGCGCGGTGGCCGACGCCCTCTCGTGGCGCATCGTCCAGGTGCTCGTCCCAGCGCTGATTCTCTACGGTGCCTTCACGCTCGTGATCGAATCCGCCTCGATCCTCCGCCTCCTCTCCCGGCGGCCACCGGGCTTCGGCGCGTGGACCGCCGCCCGCGTCAAGTCCGCGAGTTACCTGCTCGCCATCGTAAACTACGCGCTCGGCGGTGCCGCACTCACGCTGCTGCTGCGCCGCCGAGCGGCACTCGGCCTCGGCGAGGCGGTGGGCATCGTGCTCCTGATCTCGATGACCGACCTCTGCGTCGTCCTGTTGCTCGGCACCCTGGGCCTGCTCGCCCATGCAGACCGTCTCGCGATCAACGCCGGGCTCCTCGTGCTCGCCGGCGCGGGTTTTTTCGGCGCCCTGGTGCTGCTCAGGATGCAGGCGAGCCTCGGCCCACTGGAGCGCATCCGCTCGCTCGCCGTATTCGATGCCCTGCGCCACACTCCGGCCAGAAACCTGTGGGAACTCGGGGGGCTGAGACTCCTCTTCTGTATTGGCTTCATCGCTGTGGCCGGCGCCGCCTTCTCCGCCTTCGAAGTTGCAGTCGGACCGGCCCAGCTGATCGGTGGCGTGATGATCCTCGCGCTGGTCGGAGCACTTCCCATCGCCGTCGCCGGGATCGGACCGGGACAGATCGCAGCGGTCGAGATCTTCCAGGGCACCGCAACTCCCGAAACGCTGCTGGCGCTTTCCCTGGTCCTCTCCACCGGGCTGATCGGGTTGCGCGCCACCACGGGTCTGCTCTTCGCGCGCGAGTTCACGCGCGAGGCGCTCGAGCAGACACGAGGAGAAAAGGCGTGAGCGACGACGTCGCCTTCACCGGCGAACGTCTGCATGCAGACGACCCGCTCTTCGGCGTCGACCTGGCGCGACACGAGGCCGCCTACCGCATCGCAGCCACGCGCCTGCCGGCGGGGCCGGTGCTCGAGCTCGGAAGCGGCAGCGGCTACGGTGCCGCCTTCCTGGCCACCCAGCCGGGAGCGGTGATCGCTCTCGACCGGGTGGCGCCGCTGCAGGCCAGCCGCGGCCGGGCGCACTTCGTTCGGGCAGACCTGAATGGGATCCCACTGAAGCCGCGCATTTTTCCACTCGTCCTGAGCTTCCAGGTGATCGAACATCTCGAGGATCCCGGGCCCTACCTCGACGCCATGGCGCGCGTCCTCGCTCCCGGCGGGTCGGCGCTGATCACCACGCCCAACCGCCTGATGTCCGATGGCGTCAACCCCTTCCACGTACACGAGTACCGGGCGGACGAACTCACAGAGCTGCTCCAAACCCGCTTCGCCGAGATCGAAATGCGCGGCATCGGCGCCAGTGCACCGATCCGTGCCTATCTGGAGGCACGCTCCGGCCGCATCCAGCGCATCATGCGCCTGGACCCGCTCGGCCTGCGCAACCTCCTGCCCCGATCGCTGGTCGAATGGCTCTTCGCGCGCTTTGCCCAGCTCGTGCGTCGCGGCACCCAGGCAAACGAGGGAATGCCCGACTGCTCGTGGAAGGACTTCCCTTCCGGTCCAGCCGACGACGACTGCCTCGACCTGCTCGCGATCTGTCGCAGCCCGCGCCCTGGCGGTCTCTAGAGCGCGGCAAAGATCGTGCGGAGATCAGTGTCGTCGACGATCGGCTGCTGCTCTGCCAAGGCCTGAAATCGGCCGAATGCACGGTCGAGTCCATCAACCGGAATGTCGATCCCCAACGCGCGTACCCGGGCGACGAAGCCCGCGCGGCCGGAGAGCTTGCCCAGTACGATTTCCGTACCGCGGGCATGTCCGATCGATTTGGGATCGATCACCTCGTAGGTCTGCCGGAACTTGAGCACACCGTCCTGGTGAATACCGGATGCGTGGCGAAAGGCGTTGCCTCCCACCACGGCCTTGTTCGGCGGCACCGCGATTCCACTGCACTCTTCCACCAACCGGGAAAGCGGCGCGATGCCCACCGGATCCACGTCCGTGTGCAAGCCCAACGCTGCACCGTGAACGCGAAGGGCCATAACCACCTCCTCGAAAGCGGTGTTCCCGGCGCGCTCGCCAATGCCGTTCACGGCAACCTCCACCTGGCGGGCGCCCGCAGTAATCGCAGCGAGCGCATTGGCCGTCGCCATGCCCAGGTCGTCCTGGCCGTGAAACGAGAGCAGCGCTGCATCGAGTTCCGGAACGGCGCTCCGCACGTCGCTAAACATCCGGGCGCAGGCATCCGGTGTGGCGTACCCCACCGTGTCCGGAAGATTGATGATCCGCGCGCCGGCAGCCAGCGCCACCCGAACGATCTCCGCCAGAAACTGCGGATCCGCACGGGTCGCGTCCATTGGGCTGAATTCGACGTCGTCCGTATGGCGGCGGGCCCGCGCCACGGCGAACTCGGCCATGCCGAGCACCTCGTCGCGGTCCTTGCGCAGTTGCTGAGCGAGTTGGACATCGCTCGCGTTGATGAAGACGTGGATGCGCGGGCGAACGGCTTTCCGAAGTGCCGCACCGGCTGCGTCGACGTCGCCCGGAACCGCTCGCGCCAGAGCGCAGACCGCCGCCTGGCGGACTTCCCGCGCCACCGCGGCCACATTCCCCCATTCCGCACGGGACGCCGCAGGGAAACCGGCCTCGATCACGTCGACGCGCAGGGCGTCGAGGCGTGTGGCGATCTCCACCTTTTCGCGCTCGGAGAAGCAGACGCCGGCGGCCTGCTCCCCGTCGCGCAGGGTCGTATCGAATACGTGGACTTTTTCGGACATGTCTTGCTCCTGATGCCGGGCCCGGCGCGGGAGCGGGGGACTCAAAAACCCCAGAGACACGAAACCCCCTCCGGCCAGACGCGGCGGGAGAGGGTTGCGGAGTCGACTAGCGAACGGCGCAGGAACCCACTCCCGCCCTGCTAAGCAGCAGGGCGTCGAGAAGGCTCCGAAGGATCGAGTGCCGATTCGCCATCACTCGATAACTAGGCGATGCCACTGAACTCGTCAACCCAGAGGCTCGGCCAAAACACGGTGGCCCCTATTCGACGTAGCCCAGTTCGCGCAGTGCAGCTTCGATCTCGGGCCCACTGCGCACCTTCCCCTTCTCGGAGATGCCAACCGGAACGCGCTCCTGGAATGCCCGACGCTGGGCCTCGAGATCCGGCACCTGCTCGGGGCGGTTCTGCGGCTCCAGCGGCTCTCGTTCGAGGTCGTAAACGTCGCCCAGGCTGCCGTTGCGGTGCCAGACGGCCTTGAAGCGACCCTCGGGAGACAACGCCAAGGCACCCTGGCGCTGCGAGACCAGGGGCCCGCCCCCATCGACGCGGACCGACCACGGGTGCTCCACCCCGAGCGCGCGAGTCACCAGGTCCGGAACCGCAGCCAGGGTGAGTCTGTCGGGCAAGGGGCCGGCACCGGCAGCGATCAGTGGAATCCGCGTCAGAGGTTCATCGAGCCAGCGCCGGTGCCCGAAGCGAAATCTCTCGCCCATCATCTCACCGTGATCCGATGTCACGACGACGAGACTGTCGTCGAGGTGCGGTCCCAGTGCCTCGAGGATCTCGCCGATACGCGCGTCCGTGTCCTCGACCACGGCCCAGTACGCCTTGCGGTAGAGATCGACGCCCGTGATCCATTGTGCCGGTGAAAGCTTCCGGGCCCAATGCAACGACATACCGAGGGGATGGGCCTCGAGGTCCTCCGCAATCTGCCAACGCGCGGCGGCCTCGGTGCTGGGACGCAGCGGCTGGTGCGGTCCCATCAGGTGCACGTACAGGAAGTGCCGCTCGCCCGGTCGCCAGCTTGCGACTTCCTGGCGGACGAGCCGTGGAATCTGGGGGTCGCGGCTTCGCCGCCAGCGTGCGAAGCCGCGTTCGAAGCCAAGGTCCCACGCGAGAACCCGGCTGGCGAAGATTCCCGCCGTCTCGAATCCGGCCCGCCGCAATACCAGCCCGAGCGTCGGTACGTCGGGAAGCAGTGGGAAAGCGGTGGCGCGATTCCGGCGACTGCCGCGGAAACCAAAATCCCAGCCGTGCTCGCGAACGTGCATGCCCGTAAAGAGGGACACCAGACTCGGCGCCGTCCATGTCCCCGAACTCCAAGCGCGCTCGACCTGCTCGCCGCGTGCGGCCAGGGCGTCGAGCACCGGCGTGTCGGCGTGGTCGAGAGCATCGGCCCGCAGGGTGTCGACCAGGATGACGACGGCGTGGCGCGGCGGCTCCTCTCGTGCGCAGGCCGACGCGATGAGCGAGAGACACACGACAAAAGTGGGCAGGGACAGCTTCATTCCGCGTAACCCAGGGCTTCGAGGCGTTCCTCGTCCTCGGGGGAAACGGGCGCAGCGGGCGGGATGGCCGGTGTCTCCCGGCGCCAGCGGACCAGGCGCTCGGCCAGCGCCGCAGCGCGGGCCGGCTCGCGCTGCGCCAGGTTTACCCGCTCCCCAGGGTCGCTCTCCAGATCGTAGAGTTCGCGACGCTTCTCCTCGGGTGCCTCGATGTATTTCCAGCGACCCTCGCGCACTGCGAGCTTCTCGCCCCGCACGGGAATCGTTCCCACCCGATCGGAGCTGAACACCCGCCGCTCCAGAACGATGGGGCGCTCTGCGTCGGGCAGCGCACCTCCCGCCAGCGCCGGGGCGAAGCTTCGTCCGGCGATCCCGGAGGGCGACGGGCGGTCCATGAGGTCGAGAAGCGTCGGAAGCAAATCCACCAAGCTGACGGGGCCAGACAATACCTGCCCCGCCGGGATACCCGGACCGCGCAGGACGAGTGGTACCCGAACGGCCTCCTCGTAGAGGAAGACGTCGTGGAAGAGATACCCGTGGTCGAGGAGCCCCTCACCGTGATCGGCGGTCACGGCGACGAGCGTCTCCCCGGCGAGTCCGAGGTCGTCGAGCCCAGCGAGCAGCCGCCCGATTTCCGCGTCGGTGTAGCTAACCTCAGCATCGTAGAGCACCGCCGCTCGAACGCGCGGCGACGCATCCGCGTCCACCGCGAAGCGCCGGACGTACGGCGCCGGCGGAACATAGGGTTCGTGGGGGTCGAAGTAGTGGACGAAGAGAAAGAACGGAGCCCCCCCGACTCCCGCCAGCCACTGCAGCGCCCGATCCGTGGTATCCGACGCCCGGCGGTCGAACCCCTCCTCGAGCACGTGGCCTTCGAAGCGGCGGTGACCCACCGTGGAACGCTCCCGGTCGAACTGATCGTCCCACATCCCAAAGCCCCGGTCGAATCCGAAGCGCCGGTTCAGTACGAAGGAGCTCACGATGCCTGCGGTCTCGAGACCCGCATCCGCGAGCTGCTCGGCGAGCGTGGCGAAGCCTTCGGGCAGGGGCACGGCGTTGCGACGCACACCGACGCTACGGGGATGGCGCCCGGTAAAGAGTGCGGCGTGCGTGGGACCGGTGGTCGCCGTCGGGGCATACACCGTCGACACCCGAGCGCCCTCCGCAGCCAGACGTTCGAGCTGCGGGGTCGTCTCGCGCGCGTAGCCGTATGCCGAGGTGTGATCGGCGCGCAGCGTATCGACCACGACGAGCAGCAGGCTCCGGGGCGGGGCCTGCCCTTCCGGCGCGCCGCAACCCGCGAGGAACAAGCCGAATAGCATCAGCACCGGAAGCAACCGCTTCGCCATGGCTCAGCCGATCCCGGCCAGCTCGAGCCGATCGCCCCAATGGGTGCGCACGGCGCGCAACAGCCCCGGATCGCCTTTCAGACCGGGGTCGGAGCCCAGTGTCTGGACCGCCGCCTCGCGGGCCCGCGCCACCCAGTGCGCGTCGCGCACCAGATCGGCGAGCCGCAGGTCCAGCAGCCGTCCGTGCTGACGGGTGCCGAGAAATTCGCCGGGGCCGCGAATCGCCAGGTCCGCCTCGGCGATCTCGAAGCCGTCCGTGGTGCGGAGCAGCGCCGCGAGCCGCGCCTCGCTGTCCTCCGTGACCCTTCGCGCCATCAGGACGCAGGTGCCGGGCCGATTGCCCCTTCCCACCCGGCCCCGCAGTTGGTGGAGCTGGGCGAGGCCAAAGCGCTCGGCGTGCTCCACCACCACGAGTGTGGCACCGGGAACATCCACGCCTACCTCGATCACGGTGGTCGATACGAGCACCTGGGTACTCCCCGCGACGAATCCGCGCATCGCGTCTGCGCGCGACCGCGCATCGAGCTGACCGTGGACGAGGTCGATGTTCACCTCCGGGTAGGCGCGTCGCAGCTGTTCGACCGCATGGGTCGCAGCGCGGAGATCCACCTTCTCCGATTCCTCGACCAGGGGGTACACCACATAGGCCTGTTCACCCCGCGCCACGGTCTCGCGCAGGAGCCGATCCGCCCGCGAGCCTTCACCGGAACGCAGGAGCAGGGTACGCACGGGAAGGCGCCCCGGCGGAAGCTCGTCGAGAGTGGAAACATCGAGGTCGCCGTAGGCGGTGAGCGCCAGCGTGCGCGGGATCGGCGTTGCCGTCATGACCAGCACGTGGGGTGGGAGTTGCGTCCCCTTCCCAGCCAACGCCCCCCGCTGAAGCACGCCGAAGCGGTGCTGCTCGTCTACCACGACGAGGGCAAGACGCCGAAATCCGACTTCCGCCTGCAGCAGCGCGTGGGTGCCAACCACGAGGTCGATCTCACCGGCAGCGAGCGCCTCCCGCAAGCGACCGGCGTCGGCCCGGGGCACCGATGCGGTCAGCAGGCCGAGGCGCGGAGCAGCGTCCCCCACGGTATCGGCCAGTGCCGTCAGGGTGCGCGCGTGCTGCTCGGCGAGCAGTTCCGTCGGGGCCATCAGTGCGGCCTGGCAGCCGGTCTGCGCGGCTGCGATCGCGGCCAGGAACGCGACCACCGTCTTGCCGCTCCCCACGTCGCCCTGGAGCAGCCGGTTCATCGGGTGGGGCTGCCCCAGATCGGCCAGGATCTCCACCCATACACGCTCCTGGGCACCCGTCAGCGCAAAGGGGAGCCGACCCGGCGCCGCCCGCAACCTCGACCCCGCCACCTCGAGAGCAATGCCCGGCTCGCGCCCCCGAGCGGCACGCCGCAAGGCGAGCCCGAGTTCGAGCAGGTAGAGCTCCTCGAGCACCAGACCACTGCGCGCCGGGTGCTTTCCCTCGCGCAGCGCCTCCACGTCCGCGTCGACTCCGGGCACGTGAAGTTCCCGCAATGCCTCGGCCGGCACCGGCAGCCCCGCCTCGCGAACAACGTCGCGCGGGAGATAACCCGCCACCAGGTCCGCGTACTCTTCGACTGCTCCCTGCACGGCGCGGCGCACCGCTCGAGGATGCACGCCTTCCGGTGTCGGATAGTCTGGGACGACGCTGCGCAAGACTGAAGTGCCGGGCGGCTCCACCACCTCGGCGTCGCTGAGACGCTCGATCTCCGGGTGAGCGATCTCCTTGGCAAAGCGGTAGCGCTTGACCTCGCCGGTGACGAGCAGCCACGCGTCCTTCGGCACCAGCTTCGAAATGGATTCACCCCCGCGAAACCACTTGAGATTCACCGTTCCGGTCTCGTCTCCCACGATGACTTCGAAGAAATTCCCAAACTTGCGTCCGCGCCGCGCTGCAAAACCCGACCCGAGCACTCGTGCAACGAACGTGGCCCGGGTGCCGACCTGCAGGTCGCCGACCTGCTGCAGCGTTCTGCGGTCGTCCCAACGCGACGGTAGGTGGAAGAGCAGATCACCCACCGTCGCGAGCCCGCGACGCTCCAACGCCTGCGCCGTCTTGGGTCCGATCCCCGGCAACACCGATGGGCTGCGGGCCAGCGCGACCTCACACCAGCCGGGCGAAGCCAGCGGGTGCAGGGCGGCCAACGCCCGCGACACCGCGTCCTTCGCCCTCTCCCGAAACTCGTCCTCGAAATGGCGGGCCAGCGCGTCGAATCGAGGCCGAACGTCCCGAGGAATCGAGAGCACCGCCACCTCGCGCGCGCGCGCCGCCACACTCGGGCCCAAATCGCGCACTCGCGTGAGCGCCGCGTAATCGTCGCGTGCGGCAAACTCGAGCGGCCGCAGAAGCGCCCCGAGGGATGCGTGGAAGGGGCTCTCCGCCATGGCCCAAGAGTACTATGCGGTGTGGATGTCTTGGAGCGCGCGCACGCCGATCGACTGGAGCCGAAGCGCGCGAATCGCCCCGACCGCCGCCCGCGCCCCGGCCAGCGTGGTGAAGTACGGCACTCCCCGCAGCAACGCCGAACGCCGGATCGAGGCCGAGTCGCGCACCGAAACCGGATTCTGACCGGTGGTGTTGATCACCAGGTCGACCTCGCCCGCCTCGATGCGCTCCACCGTATCGGGGTGACCGTGACCCACCTTCGGCACCGTCTCGGTCGAAATGCCCCGCTCACCGAAGTCCACCGCCGTGCCGGGGGTGGCCAGAACGCGGAAGCCGTTCTCCGCGAGTTCCTTCACGGCGTCCACGAGCCCCGGGCGGTCTTCTGCACGCACCGAGACGAACACAGTGCCCGAGATGGGCGGGCGATTGCCGGCCTCGATCTGCGCCTTGGCATAGGCGCGCCCGAATTCCGAGTCGATCCCCATCACCTCTCCGGTGCTCTTCATCTCGGGTCCCAGCAAAGTGTCGGCCCCTGGGAACTTCACGAACGGAAACACCGCCTCCTTCACCGAATAATGCCGCGGCCAGATCTCCTCGGTGAAGTCCAACTCGGCCAGGCTCTTCCCCACCATCACCAGGGCGGCGATCTTCGCCAGCGGTCGGCCAATCGCCTTGGAGACGAAAGGCACGGTGCGGGAAGCCCGCGGGTTCACCTCGATGACGAACACCTCGCCGCGCTTGACCGCGTACTGGATATTCACGAGTCCGAGCACGCCCAGTTCCAGAGCGAGCTTTCGCGTCGAGGCACTGATCTCGTCGACGACCGAGAGAGAGAGAGAGTACGGCGGCAGCGAGCAGGCTGAGTCGCCCGAGTGCACACCGGCCTGCTCGATGTGCTCCATGATCCCGCCGATGACGACACGCTCGCCGTCGCAGACCGCATCGACGTCGACTTCAGTGGCATCGGCCAGGAAGCGATCGACCAGCACCGGGTGCTCCGGAGAGGCCTGCACCGCGAAGTGCATATAACGACGCAGGCTCTCGGCGTCGTGCACGATCTCCATGGCGCGGCCTCCCAACACGTAGGACGGCCGCACGAGCACCGGGTAGCCGATGCGTTCGGCCACCGCCTCGGCCTCCTCACTGCTTCGCGCCACCTGGCCCGGCGGACGCCGCAACTGGAGGGTCTCGAGCAGCGCGTCGAAGCGTTCGCGGTCCTCGGCGCGGTCGATGGCATCGGGCGTTGTCCCGAGAATCGGAACGCCCGCCTGCTCCAGAGCCACCGCGAGCCGCAGCGGCGTCTGGCCCCCGAACTGCACGATCAGACCCTCCGGCTTCTCGCACTCGACCACCTCGATGACGTCCTCCAGCGTGAGCGGCTCGAAATAGAGCCGGTCGCTCGTGTCGTAGTCCGTCGAAACAGTCTCGGGGTTGCAGTTGACCATGATGGTTTCGAAGCCCGCATCCGTCAGCGCAAAGGCCGCGTGTACGCAGCAGTAGTCGAATTCGATGCCCTGGCCGATCCGATTGGGCCCGCCGCCCAGGATGACCACCTTGCGGCGATCGCTAGGCCGCGCTTCACATTCCCGTTCGTAGGTGGAGTAGAGGTAGGGCGTGTGTGCCTCGAACTCGGCGGCGCAGGTGTCGACCCGCTTGTAGACCGGGCGCACGCCCACCTCGCGACGCAGCCCGCGCACCTCGGCCTCGCTGACACCCCACAACGCGGCAAGGCGCAAATCCGAGAAGCCGGCCCGCTTGGCCTCACGCAACCGGTCGCGACGTTCATCGCCCTCCGCTGCGGCCAACTCGCGTTCCAGAGCCACGATCTGCTCCAGATTGCGAAGAAACCAGGGGTCGATCTGAGAGCGCCGGGAAAGCTCCTCGAGGGAGGCGCCGCGCCGAAAAGCCTCGGCCAGCGCCCACAGGCGCCCCGGGCGCGGCGTGTCGATCGAACGCCAGAGCGCCTCGTCGCCCTCTGCACCCTCGGCGAGATCCGGGACCTCGAAACCCGTGTGGCCGACTTCCAGGGAGCGGATCGCCTTCTGCAAACTCTCCTTGAACGTGCGCCCGATGGACATCACCTCGCCGACGGACTTCATCTGTGTGGTCAGCACGTCGTCCACGCCCGGGAACTTCTCGAAGGTGAAGCGGGGGATCTTGGTGACGACATAGTCGATACTAGGCTCGAAACTCGCCGGCGTCTCGCGGGTGATGTCGTTGCGGATTTCATCGAGCGTGTACCCAACGGCGAGTTTTGCCGCGATCTTCGCAATCGGAAACCCCGTGGCCTTGGACGCGAGCGCCGAGGAGCGTGAGACGCGGGGATTCATCTCGATCACGATGAGCGTTCCATCCTCGGGACTCACCGCAAACTGGATGTTCGAGCCGCCCGTATCGACGCCGATCTCGCGAATGATCGCAATGGCAGCATCCCGCATTTCCTGGTATTCGCGGTCCGTAAGCGTCTGGGCCGGTGCGACCGTGATCGAGTCTCCGGTGTGCACACCCATGGGATCGAAATTCTCGATCGAGCAGATGATGACGACGTTGTCCGCACTGTCGCGCATCACCTCGAGCTCATACTCCTTCCAGCCGAGGGCGCTCTGCTCGATCAGGCAGGTGTGCTGGGGCGACTGGCGCAGCGCCCATTCGACCAGGGGGTCGAACTCCTCATCGCTGAACGCGACGCTGCTGCCGGTGCCACCCAAAGTGAAGCTCGGCCGGATGATCGCCGGAATGCCGGTCTTTTCGACGATGAGCCGCGCCTCCTCCAGCGAGTGCGCGAAGCCCGACGCCGGCAGCTTGAGACCGATCCGCTGCATGGCGATGCGGAAGGCCTCCCGGTCTTCGGCCTTGTGGATCGACTCGAGCTGGGCACCGATGAGTTCGACCCCGTAGCGCTCGAGCACGCCCGACTCCGAGAGTTCGACCGTCAGGTTGAGCGCAGTCTGGCCACCGAGCGTCGGGAGGAGCACGTCCGGGCGCTCCGCCGCGATGATCTTTTCCACCGACTCCGCGGTGATCGGTTCGACGTACGTGCGATCGGCCATCTCCGGATCGGTCATGATCGTCGCCGGGTTGGAGTTCACCAGGACGACCCGGTAGCCCTCCTCGCGCAATGCCTTGCAGCCCTGGGAGCCCGAGTAATCGAATTCGCAGGCCTGACCGATCACGATCGGCCCCGCCCCGATCACCAGAATCGTTTCGATGTCATCACGCCGCGGCACGGCTAGACGCCCTGCGCGGCTACGTCCGCGCCGGTAACGGCCTCACCGGCCCGGTGACGCGCAACCATCGCGCGGAAGCGGCGGAACAAGTACGCCGCGTCGTGGGGCCCGGGGGAAGCCTCCGGGTGGTACTGCACCGAAAAAAGCGGGCGCGAGCGATGGGCGAGACCCTCGACCGTCCCGTCGTTCAGGTTCACGTGGGTGACGTCCACCGGCTCACCAGCTGCTTCGAGGGACTCGGCGTCGACCGCATAGCCATGATTTTCGGCGCAGATCGCCACCTTGCCCGTGCTCCGGTCCTGGCCGGGCTGATTGCCGCCGTGGTGACCGAACTTGAGTTTGCGCGTCCGCCCGCCGAGGGCGAGACCGAGGATCTGGTGACCCAGACAGATACCGAACATCGGCAGCGACTCGGAGAGGGTGCGCACGGCGTCAAAGATCCCCGGGTGAACTCCCGCCGGATCGCCGGGACCGTTGGAGAGAAAGACCGCATCGGGTTCCAGCGCCGCCACGTCGACGGCGGGCGTGCGTGCCGGAACGACGGTCACCTCGAAGCCCTCATCCACGAGACGGCGCAGAATGTTGCGCTTGATGCCGAAGTCGTACGCCACCAGCCGGAAGACGGGCGTGGGCCGAGCGGCGCGTGGGCACTGCCCCTGTACGCCCGACCAACGGCCCGCGCTCCAGCGATAGGACGCTTCGCAACTCACCTCCGACGCGAGATCACGCCCGTCCAGATCCGGTGCGGACGCTGCCTCCGCCACGAGCGCGTCGGCGTCCTGTCGGGCCGGGTCGGTGGAGAGCACGCCCATCTGAAACCCGCCGTCCCGGATACGGCGGACCAGGGCTCGAGTATCGATATCGGAAAGCGCCGGGACGCCGTAGCGCTCGAGATAGACACCCAGCGGCGATTCCGATCGCCAACTGCTCGGCACCTCGAAGTACTCCTTCACCACGAACCCCGCCAGAAACGGGCGCACCGACTCCTCGTCGTCGGAATTCACCCCGACGTTGCCGATCTGGGTCGCGGTCATCGTCACGATCTGACCGGCGTAGGAGGGATCCGTCAGGATTTCCTGGTACCCGGTCAGACTCGTGTTGAAGCAGACCTCGCCCACCCCCACCGCCTGGGCCCCGAACGAAGCGCCCCGGAAGACCGTGCCATCGGCGAGGGCCAGCATCGCCGGCGAGTGCGGGCTCACGGGACGAGCACGCCCCGATCCACGTGGTACACGATCGTCCCGTCGACGATGGTAGCCACCACGCTACCCACCAGGTCCCGACCCGCCCAGGGCGAGTTGCGGCTTTTCGAGTAGCCCTTGGCGGGGTCGTAGTGCCAGCGCCGCTCCGGGTCGAGCAGGGTGACATCGGCGGGCTGGCCGGGCGCGAGGCTGCCCCCCGGGCACTGCAGGATACGCGCCGGGGCGGTCGAGATCCGCGCCACCCACGCGAGCGGCGAGAGCTCGCCGCTGCGCACCAGGTCGAGCGAAACCGCCGCAGCGGTCTCGAAGCCGATCATTCCGCACGGCGCCTCGGTGAATTCCTGGTCCTTCTCATGCGTGGCGTGGGGTGCGTGGTCCGTCGCAATGGCGTCGATCGTGCCGTCCACCAGCGCCGCCCGGCACGCCGCTACGTCCTGGGCGGAGCGCAGGGGCGGCGCCACCTTCGTATTCGTGTCGTACCCCACGGTTTCCTCGTCGCTCAGGGTCAGGTGGTGAGGCGTCACTTCGGCCGTGACGTTGATCCCGCGCTCCCGGGCCACCCGGATCGACGCGACACCGCCCACCGTAGAGACGTGCGCCACGTGGAGGTGCGCACCGGTGAGTTCCGCCAGGATGACGTCCCGCGCAACATGGACCGTTTCCGCAATCGCCGGGTTGCCCGGAAGGCCAAGCCTCGTCGACATGGCGCCTTCGTTCACGACGCCCTGCCCCACCAGCGTGCGATCCTCGCAGTGCACGATCACGGGAACTTCGACCAGGCGCGAATACTCGAGCACGCGGCGCATTACACCGCTGTCCATGATCGTACGGCCATCGTCACTGAAGGCGACCGCTCCCGCATCGACCAGGGCGGACATCTCGGTCATCACCACGCCCTCGAGGCCCCGCGTCGCTGCGGCGATGGGATAGACCTTCGCCGGCGAGTCCTGCCGGGCCCGGTCGAGGATGAAATCCGTCGTAGCCGGGTCGTCGTTCACCGGCTGGGTATTCGCCATGCAGGCCACCGCGGTGAAGCCCCCAGCTACGGCGGCCCTCCCGCCGGACGCGATGTCCTCCTTGTACTCCTGGCCGGGCTCCCTCAGGTGGGCGTGCAAATCCACGAAGCCCGGAGTGATCCAGGCGCCCTCCGCATCCACCACCTGCGCACCGCGCGCGTCGAGATCAGGGCCCACGGCCTCGACAAGCCCATCCTGGCACAGCAGGTCCCCGGGTTCGTCACGGTCGGCCGCGGGGTCGAGCAGCCGCCCGCCGCGGATCAGGAGCCGGCTCATCGGACATCCGGCAACGGCATGGGTCCATCCCCCCCGCGGCGGCCGGCAAAGAGGTAGAGCACCGCCATGCGGATGGCGACACCATTGCGCACCTGGTCGAGAATCACGCTCGGCCGGTGATCGGTCAAGTCGTGAGAGAGTTCGACCCCGCGGTTGACGGGACCGGGGTGCATCACGATCGCCCCGTCCCGCGCGTGGCGCAGCTTCGCCCGGTCGAGACCGAAGGTCGCGCTGTATTCGCGGACGCCCGGGAACCAGGAGCCCGCGAGACGCTCGTTCTGGATGCGCAGCGCCATCACCACGTCGGCCCCATTGAGCGATTCGCGCAGCGAGGTATAGGCCTTGACTCCGAGAACCTCGATGTTCGCCGGAATCATCGGCGGCGGAGCCGCGATCCGCACTTCGGCGCCCATCTTCCGGAAGCCGTAGATATTCGAACGGGCGACCCGGGAGTGAACGATATCCCCCACGATCGTGACCGTGAGCCCATCGATGCGCCCCTTTTCCTGCTGCACCGTAAGAAGGTCGAGGAGCGCCTGGGTCGGGTGTTCGTGAGCCCCGTCGCCTGCGTTGATCACCGGTGCCGCGAGCACGTCCGCGATCCGCTTCGGGACACCCGCCACGCCGTGGCGCACCACGACTACGTCCGGATCCATGGCGTCCAGGGTCCGCGCAGTGTCGAGAATGCTCTCGTCCTTCTTGAGGCTCGATCCGGCGGGCGAGAAGTTCACTACATCCGCAGAGAGGCGCTTGCCCGCGATCTCGAAGCTCGCCCGGGTCCGGGTCGAGGCTTCGAAAAAGAGATTCACGACCGTGCGCCCACGCAGCGTCGGGACCTTCTTCACGTCGCGCTCTCCCACTTCGCGCATATGCATCGCGGTCTCGAGGATCCGCTCGATATCCTCCCGCTCCAGGTCCTCGATGCCCAGAAGATCCCGGCCGATCACGCGACACGCTCCTCCGCCGGTATCACCACCACCTCGAGCAGGTCCTCCGGACCGCCGCCGTTCCGGCGCAGACGCACGGCTTCGCCCACCTGCGTCGGCACGTTCTTGCCCACGTAATCGAGCTTGATCGGAAGTTCGCGGTGGCCGCGATCGACCAGCCCGACCACCTGCACCGCCCGGGGCCGCCCGAAGTCCATGAGGGCGTCCATCGCGGCCCGGATGGTGCGGCCGGTCTTCACCACGTCGTCCACCAGCACGACCACCCGCTCGTCCACGACCGACGGCATCTCAGTTCGCCGCAGCGGCGGCCTTTCGCCCGATATCATGAGATCGTCCCGATAGAGAGTGGTATCGAGCACGCCCACCGCCACTTCGAGCCCAGCGAGCTCGCTCAAGGCGTTGGCCAGGATCCGGGCCAGCGGAACCCCCCCGTTCGGGATGGCCACGAGATAGAGGATCTCGGGCTCCTCGTTGCGCTCGAGAATCTCGTGGGCAATGCGCGCCAAGGCCCGCCGGATACCCCGGTCGTCGAGAATGGAACGCAATTTTGCAGCTTGCGGTCCGCTCTCACCGGAGCCGGTAGGGGGGGCTGCGTGGCTCACGCGCCGTCTTTCTCCGCCTCACAGGACGGAATTAAAAGGCCGTCGTTCCGCTGACCCATGATAATACCGACGACACGGCGATCGTGCCACGCCGCAGGCAATCCGCGGACCACGATACCGTCCGCCCAACGCTGGATCTGGAGCTGAGTGCGTGGCTGCGCTGGGGGCCAGCGCTAGGGCACGCCGTCTCCCATGCGGTCCCAGCGCATTTCACCCGTGAGAAGTCGCACCCAGGTGAGCGGGTTCAGCAGTTCCGCCCAACTGCCGTTGAAATTCCAGGACCAGTAGAGCAAGAAGGCCGGGCCCTTGATCTCCGCCAGCCGTACGGTGCCCCAGAAGCGACTGTCCTTGGAGTAGTCGCGGTTGTCGCCCAGCATGAAGTAGCGCCCCTCTCCCACCAGGATGGGGCCGAAGGGCGGTGCCTTGCTGTACGGGTCATTCAGGGTCACGAAGGTGTGCGCGTCGAGCGTGACCTCGTTCTCGTGCAGCTCGCGCCCGTGGCGGTCGGCGAACGAGTCGGGCAGAGGACGCGACGGCACCGCCTCTCCGTTGACGTAGAGCAGATCGTTCCGAATCTCGATCCGGTCGCCCGGAATCCCGACGATTCGCTTCACGAATTCCTCGCGAGGAAGATCGGAACGCAGATCGGCAGGGTATGTCTCGCCACCCTGCTTCGCAACGGTGAAGACGACCACGTCACCGCGCGCCGGAGCCCTGAGTGCCGGTGCGCGCAATTCTGTAAACGGGAGCTTGGCACCGTAGATGAACTTGTTTACGAAGAGGTGGTCTCCGACGAGAAGAGTCGGGATCATCGACTCTGAGGGAATTCGATAGGGCTCGATTACCAAGGCGCGAATGCCCAGGGCGATCACCACCGCCAGCACCAGGGTACTGACCTGCTCCCAGATCGACGACGCCACCGACTTCTCGGCTTTCGATCCAGACCGGGATACCGAGGCCTTCCGGCTCACGAATCCCCCAGCTTGAGCGCCGCCATGAAGGCCTCTTGGGGAATTTCGACCGAACCCACCTTCTTCATGCGGCGTTTCCCCTCTTTCTGCCGTTCCAGAAGCTTGCGTTTGCGGGTGATGTCACCACCGTAGCATTTGGCCGTCACATTCTTCCTCAACGCCTTGACATTGGTGCGCGCGACCACCCGCGCGCCGATGGCGGCCTGGAGCACCACCTCGAACATCTGCCGCGGAATGAATTCCTTGAGCTTACGCACCAGTTCCGTACCCCGGGCATAGGCCTTGTCCCGGTGGACGATCAGGGAGAGCGCGTCCACCGGATCGCCGTTCACCAGAATATCGAGCTTCACCAGATCGGCAGGACGGTAGCGAAGGAAATCGTAGTCGAATGAGCCGTAGCCGCGTGTCGCACTCTTGATCCGGTCGTGGAAGTCGACCACGACTTCGGCCAGCGGCAGCTCGTAGCGAATCTGAACCCGGGAGCCGTGCTGGACCATATCGTGCTGTACGCCGCGGCGTTCCTGACATAGCGCAAGCACGGCTCCCACGTAATCTGCCGGCACGTGGACCGTGGCCAGAATCACGGGTTCCTCGATCCGGTCCGTATCCGCCGGATCGGGCAACGCCGCCGGACTTTCGATCTCGGTCGCGTCGCCGTTGGCGAGCACCACCCGGTAGCGCACAGTCGGCGCCGTACTGATGAGGTTCAGGTCGTACTCGCGTTCGAGACGCTCCTGCACGATCTCGGCGTGCAGGAGGCCCAGGAAGCCGCAGCGGAAGCCGAAGCCCAGCGCAGCGCTCGTCTCCGGCTCGTAGACGAGCGACGCATCGTTGATATGGAGCTTCTCGAGCGCCACTTTCAGGTCCTCGTAATCGTCCGCTGCAACCGGATAGAGTCCGCTGAAGACCATTGGCTTCACGTCGCGAAAGCCCGGGAGCGGCGCCTCGGCCCCGCCTTTTGCGAGCGTTATCGTGTCCCCGATTCGCACCTCGGCCAGCGTCTTGATGCCGGCCACGATCAGGCCCACCTCTCCCGCGGCGAGCATTTCCACCTCGCGCGGATGGGGATCGATGAGCTGAACGCTCTGGATGTCGCGCTCGATTCCGGCGACCATCAAGCGCACCGCGTCTCCGCGGCGAAGTGAGCCGTCGAAAACGCGCACGAGCATGACCGCGCCGACGTAGGGATCGAACCAGGCGTCAAAGACCAGGGCACGTGCCGGATCTTCGAGGCTTCCCGAAGGCGGCGGAACGCGCTCGACGACGGCCGCGAGCAATTCACCGATTCCCTCGCCCTCCTTGGCCGAAACCGGGAGCACGTCTGCGGCGTCGAGACCGATCACGTCCTCGAGTTCCTGCGCCACGGCGTCGGGGTCTGCCGCGGGAAGATCGATTTTGTTGACGGCAGCCACGATCTCGAGCCCGGCATCCACGGCGAGGTAGGCATTGGCCAGGGTCTGGGCCTCGATCCCCTGAGAGGCATCGACCACGAGAATCGCGCCCTCGCAGGCCTGGAGCGCCCGGGACACCTCGTAGGCGAAATCCACGTGTCCCGGCGTATCGATCAGGTTGAGCAGGTACTCCCGGCCTTCGTTGGTCCGGTAGCGCAGACGCACCGTCTGCGCCTTGATCGTGATGCCGCGCTCTCGCTCCAGGTCCAGCTTGTCGAGGAACTGGTCGCGTCGCTCGCGTTCGCTAAGGGCTTGTGTGGCATCGAGCAGGCGGTCCGCAAGCGTGCTCTTGCCGTGGTCGATGTGAGCGATGATGCAGAAGTTCCGAATGTGCGCGAGGTCGCTCACGATACCGACGCCGCCCAATCCGGCGAGCGCAGATACGCCGACACCGCTTCTCGCCACGCGCGCAGGCTCACGCCCTGGCCCTCCGCCTTCGAGCAGTCGAGTACCGAATAGCTGGGACGCGGCGCGTCGACGACCAGATCGCCGCTCTGGATGCGCTCCACCTCGAGCGCCTCGTGGCCGGCCACGTCGAGGCAGTAACGCGCCAGTTCCCACCAGCTGGCCTCGCCACCGCCCGCCAGGTGAAAGAGTCCCGTGGCGCCGCCCGCGACCAACTCGCGAATCCCGGCCGCCAGGTCCTCGGCGTAGGTCGGCCGTCCCCGCTGGTCGTCCACCACCCGCAGCGGTCCCGACCCCTCGCCCCGCTCCCGCGCCGACGCCTGGTCCAGGATAGCCGCCAGAAAGTTCCTCCCTCGGCCGAAAAGCCAGCTCGTCCGTACGACCAGGAAATCGGACGAGACCGCCCGGACCCGCTCCTCACCCTCCAGCTTGGTGCGGCCGTAGACCGACGCGGGCGCCACCGGATCGTCTTCGCGATACGGGCGTTTACCATCGCCCGCAAAGACGTAGTCGGTGGAGACGTGCACCAGCTGACAATGCGCTCGGCCACAGGCCTCGGCCAGGAGCCCCGGAGCGAAGGCGTTGGCACGCCGGGCCTCCGCGGGCTCCCGCTCGCAGCGATCTACGTGGGTAAAGGCGGCGCTATTCACCACCACGTCGGCGCGCAAACCCTCGAAGAGACCTCTCACCGCCCCGGCATCCGAGGCGTCCAGTTCCGGCAAATCCACCGCCGCCACGACCTGCGCATCCCCACACCCGGCAAGCTGCCGCCCGAGCGCTGTTCCGAGCTGGCCGCGGCAGCCGACAATCGCCCAACGCTTCATCCTCGCCGCCCGCAGCTACCCGCTGCCATTCTCATCCAGAATCCAGGTCGGCAGCTTCTCTTCCGCCTTGAGCCGCTTCGCAGAGCGCTCGGCGTCCTCGCGCGTATCGAGCGGACCCACCCTCACTCGCCACCGCGCGTCACCGGCTCCGGCACCCGGCGAGACATAGACCTCGTAGCCCTTGGCGCGCAGCGAGTCGGCCAGCCGGTTCGCCGCACCGCCCTCCACAAAGGCACCCACCTGCACCGCGAACCGACCCGCCGCTCCCCCGGGCGTCAGCACCTCCGGCCGCATCCGCGTCACACTCGGCGCCGGGCGGGCCGGAGTCAAAGGGTCGGGCGCCCGATCGGGCAGTGCCGCGACGTCGGGCAGCGGTTCGGACGCGGCCTCGTCTCCCGCGGAAGCGTGCCACACCACGTCGGTCGTCCGTCCGAGCAAATGCCGCGCCACGAGCGAAGGCTCCTCCCAAATGATCCCCGCGATGAGGCCAAGTGCGAAGCCGGGCAGCGCCACGAGCACGAGCGCCACCGCCGCCCAGCCCGGTGAGCGGGACCGCGTGCGCCTGCGTGCGGCCGTCACGTCCGCGCCAGTGCAGCGGGCGGACGGGACCGCGTGCGCCTGCGTGCGGCCATCACATCCGCGCCAGTGCCGCGGGCGGACGGGACCGCGTGCGCCTGCATGCGGCCGTCACGTCCGCGCCAGTGCCGCGGG
>MPMD02421610.1_pt1 | contig 52371 bp, 35 predicted proteins | sample 1617291 | NCBI WGS metagenome assembly MPMD02 (sample SAMN05944810, study PRJNA350692) | marine metagenome | biome: marine; feature: ODZ; material: water; isolation source: 120 m water sample filtered on 30 um supor filter | place: Pacific Ocean | collected 2012-04-09 | depth 120m m | reverse complement strand
CCTTGGGGCTGCTTGGGCGATTCAGATGCGGTGATTCGTCCTTCCGCCCACGATGCGCACAGAGCTCCCCCCGCCCGCGGCCCTGTAGCGAGCACGAGCGGCTTCGTAGACCTGGCGGCGGCGGCGGCAAACGCCTGGGACGGCTCGTCCACCTGCTGGGCATTCACGGTGCCCTCGACGAACGGGTAGGTGCGCCAGACATCGCCGTTGGCATCCCGATGGAAACCCTGACCGTCCCGTGTGGGAATGATCCGCAGAGCCCGGCGCTCCGGGTCCTGATGGCCCTCGCCGTAGCGGGAGCCCGAGAGGAACCGTCCCTCCAGCAGTAAGGGCTCGGCCAGCGCAACGAGATCAACGGAGTCGTGCAAGGGACTGGCCGATCCACGTGGAGTAGGGGGGACGGGACACGTCTTGCCTAGCGTACCCGTCGCGCGACTCGACTCCCTGGATGGGCGGTGCATTCTCGGGGGAAACCACCTCCGCCTCCATGCGCGGCCCCGTGCCTCGCGATAGACTACCATGAACGGCAGAACCACTCCCCGGAGAGCCCTGCCGCTGATGTCCTCGACCGATTCCCCTACCCCTCATCCTGTTTGGAATCCGGAGCCGGTCCAGCGAGCAAAGGAGCATCGAGCCCTGCTCGGCTACCGGCGGAAGCTGCTCGCCCGCCTGGCCAGCCGACTGCCCACCAGCCCGTTCCGCATGCTTCCGGACCTGGTCATCCTCGGTGCGGCCAAGAGCGGCACGACCACGCTGCACGCCTACCTGGTACAGAGTCCGCATATTTCCTGGGCGCTGCGCAAGGAGACCTTCTTCTTCACCCGCACGTACCACTGGGGTCTGAGCTGGTATCGAGCCTTCTTCGAGTTGCAGTCCGTGCGCCGCAGGGCGGAACGCACCGGCCGTGGGCCGCTCCTCTGTGGCGAGGGAACACCGGACTACCTGCTCCATCCTCACGCGCCGAAGCGGCTCAAGGCCACCATCCCGAATGCCAAGCTGATCGTCATCCTGCGCAATCCGGTGGATCGTGCCTACTCGCTCTACAAGCACCAGGTGCAGAGAGAGAATGAGCCGCTGACATTCGCCGAGGCCGTGGACGCGGAGGCGGATCGCCTGGATGGGGAACTCGAACGGATGCTCGCGGACGAGCGCTACCACAGTATTCACCGCCAGGACCACTCCTACCTGGCACGGGGCTGCTACATGGACCAGCTCGACGGCTGGTTGGCGTTGTTTCCGAGGGAGCAGTTCCTCATCTTGCTAATGGATGACCTGGCCCGGGAACCCGAACGGACGATCCGCCAGCTCACGGACTTCCTGGAGATTCCGCCGCTCGACAATGAGGGCGTCAAGAAGGCGAACGAGAGCATCGTGATCGAGCCCATGGAGAAGGAGGTCCGCGCGCGCCTGACGGAGTACTTCCGGCCCCACAACGCCCGGCTGGAGGAGTTCCTGGGACGGCCCCTGGATTGGGATCGCCAGGGCTGAGAAGCCCTCCCGCGTGCCCTGTGGTCGCGTGACTACGGAAGCGACCGTGCCCAGTCGCACACCGACTTCTCCAGGTGGTCCTGGCTCCACTGCAGCGTGAACATGTGGTTCGAACCGAGGACAATCTCGAACTCCGCCCCGTCGCCGCGCGCGATGCGATCGGACTCGGCACCGAGGACGAGGTGGAAGTAGTCCAGACCCTCGTCGCCCTCGCAATACAGGTGATAGAGGCGCACGCCGCGCTTCGCCAAGGCGCGCAGGTCCTTGGCCGCGTCTCTGGCCAGGTCCGAGTCGGCGCTGCCACGACGACCGAGGAATACTCGCAGTGGGATGCCGACCATCATCTTCAGGATTCGCAGCGGGTTCAGCTGACCCTGCACCGCCTTGCGCCAGTTCTTGGATCGGAACGAGCTCTTGAGCGCGATGCGCCAGAAGTGTCGCGCCATGGTGCGATCGCGAAGCTGGGCCGTTCGGACCGGGTCCGTGCCATGGAGATGCCCCTGGGCGTTGAGGATCGCCGCACCGACCACGCGCCGGTCTTCCTTGGCCACCATGTAGGAAACGGTGGCCCCCGAGCAGATGCCGATCAGGACGAAGCGCTCGGTCCCACGTCGGCTCTTCAGGAAGTCCATGGCCTGGCGCGTCTCGTCAACCACGCTCTGCACCACCGGGAGATCGTCCATCCGCACGGAGCTGTCACCGAGGCCCGAGAAGTCGAAGCGCATGGCGACGAATCCCTGGGACGCCAGCGCGCGTGCCAGCCGAACGTACAGGCGGTTGGGCCCCACGTGATGGGTGACGCCGGCGTTCAAGAACAGGAACGCAGTGGGTGTCGGGCCGCGCGCCGGGTTCGTTGGGCTGGTGATCACGCCAATGAGCGAGTCGTCGGAACCGAAGCAGACGGCCTCTTCCTTCACACGCACCGGCCCATTCATGCCGGCGTCTCGGCCACCCAGGTCCCGATGGTCTCCAGCACCTGGCGTGGCACATGGACCCTGCCGAAGTCTTCGGTCCAGGCCCAGAGATTCGGGTTCGAGAAGCGGCGATGGTCGACCTGGGTGCCAAGTCCGGACAGGTGTTCCCGCAGGGCGTCTTGAGCGAAGGCTTCGTTGCTCTCGATCACGAGTACGCGCTCGGCAGGAGGTCTCTGCGGGCCGAGCAGATCGACACGGTCCAACTCGGCGGCGAGTGACCGGGGAAGCGGGAAGCCGAGCACCTCCTCGTCGCCGCCGCCGTCGTCGTTGGCCGGGAGGACGTGAGCGTAGCGGAGCATGCGCTTGTACTGATCCCGCATCTCGCTCAGGTAGGCCGACCCGTCCACGACCGGGTCCCAGACAACGACGGCGTCGATGTCGTCCCGCGTCTCCGCGACCTGCATGGCGAGGGTCGCGCCCAGCCGAAGCCCCACCAGTCCGACCCGCGTGGTGCGCACGCGTTGCTTCAGCTCCTCGATGGCGACGGCGACGTCGTCCCGCCAGCCTTCGAGACTCCAGCCCTCCTGGTTGCCCTCGGAATCCCCGCAGCCGGAGAAGTCGAAGCGCAGCACCGCGCATCCCGCCTCGCTCAGCTGGATCGCGAGCTGCCGGAATGGGCGGTGGAACTGGATGTACTCGTGCCCCTGCGCCGCGCACAGGACTAGTCCCATGCCTGAGGCCGGCCCGCCTGATCCGGCAGGCGGGTGGAAGCAGCCGAACAGCCGACGGCCAAGAGCTCCAAAGTAAAGAGGCGCGAGCCGTTCGGGCATGACTGGGGGCTTCAATTCACTCGCGGTCTGGAGCGCGGTCCTGGGTCCCGCCGTCGTTTGGAGATGCCGAACCGCGGACGGCATCATAGATCCGGCGCATCAAGCCCGCAGGTGCCGACCCTTCTGATTTCGCCATGCGCTCCTCGCAGAGCGCCGCGAGCTGCCCGAGGGTCGGGCGCACGAGCTCGCTGGCGATGATACGCAAATCGAACGCCCTCTGCAACTCGTCGGTGACCGGCAGCAACAGCAGCGAGTGACCGCCCAGGTCGAAGAAGTTGTCGTGGACGCCGACCCGATCGACGTCCAGTACGGTCAGCCAGATCTCGGCGATCTTCTTCTCCACGGGAGTGCGCGGCGCCTCGAATCCCTGTTCAAGCTGCGGGCGCAGAGCGTCCGGCGCCGGAAGTGCGCTCCGGTCCAGCTTGCCGTTCGGTGTGCGCGGCATCTCGTCCAGCGGCACGAACACCGCCGGCACCATGTACTCCGGCAGGCTCTCGCGCAGCGCTGTCCGAAGCTCACCGAGGTCGGGCGAGACCCCCACGGGACTCACCAGGTACGCCACCAGCCGCGTCCCCGTGCGACCGTCATTGCGAGCCAGGACAACGGTCTCGGCGATCCCGTCGTGGCGCGCGAGGGTCGCCTCGATCTCGCCCAGCTCGATACGAAAACCCCGGATCTTCACCTGGTGATCGATCCGCCCCAGGATCTCGAGCGCACCATCGGGATGCAGGCGAGCCAGATCACCGGTCCGGTAGATGCGCGCGCTCGCGTCGTCACGGTAGGGATCCGGCAGGAACTTCTCGGCCGTCAGGTCCGCGCGGCCCCGATAGCCACGCGCCAGTCCGGCGCCGCCGATGTAGAGCTCGCCCGTGACGCCGATGGGCAGCCGTGCGAGCGTGTCGTCGAGGATGTGCACCTGTGTGTTGCCGATGGGCCGACCGACGGTGACCCGCTCGCCGGATTCGACGCGGGTCAGAGCAGACCAGATCGTCGTCTCCGTGGGGCCGTACATGTTCCACAACTCACGACACAGGGGTCGCAGATCGGTAACGAGTTCGGGCGGCAAGGCCTCGCCCCCGCAGAGCACCTTGAGCCCTCGCCGCCCCGGCCACTCGACCTGGATCAGCATGCGCCAAGTTGCAGGCGTGGCCTGCATGACGGTGGCCCCGGTGTCCTCCAGCAGAGCTGTCAGCGACGAGGCGTCTGCCGCGGCGCTGCGGCTCGCCAGCACGAGCTGCGCTCCGGTGGTCAGCGGCAGATAGAGCTCGAGCCCGGCGATGTCGAACGCGAGCGTCGTGACCGCGACCAGCACATCGTCAGCCGTCAGACCCGGCTCGCGTCGCATCGAGTCGAGAAAGTTGCTGAGTGAGCGGTGCGTCACCTCAACGCCCTTGGGGTTGCCCGTTGAGCCGGATGTGTAGATCACGTAGGCGAGTTCTTCGCCTGAGAAGGCTGTCGCGTCGCCGCTCGGTGCCGAGCCATCCGCACCGGGTTCGCCGGGCGCGTCGAGCAGGATGACCCGCGCCCCGTGATCGGCCAGTTCGGAGAGGATGTCCGTCTCCGTGACCAGCACCGAAGCGCCGCAATCCTCGAGGATGTAGGCGATCCGCGCGGCCGGGTAGGCCGGATCGAGAGGAACATACGCCGCACCGAGCTCGAGTACCGCCAGCAGCATCGCCACCATCTCCGGCGAACGGTCGACGCACAGCGCGACGATGGAGCCGCGCCCGACGCCTTCACGACTCAGCCTTGCAGCCATGCCTTGCACCATGTCTCTCAGCTCTGCATAGCTGAGCACGCGCTGCTCGAAGCGCAGCGCCACGGCGTCGGGCCGCAGGACAGCCTGGGCCGCCACCTGCTCGTGCACACACCCCGCCATCCCGTCATCCGTGGCCGTGTCGTTGAACCCGTCGAGCAGCTTGCCTTCGGCTTCGCTCAGGAGCGGCAGGTCTGCCAGGCGTCGATCCGGATCGACGGGCAGAGCCTCGAGCAACACGTTCAGGTTGGCGAGCAGGCGCTCGATCGCGTCAGCGTCGAACCGGTGCCGGTCGTAGGTGATGGTCATGCTGAGCTGCGGACCCGGCACGACGGTGAGCATCATCGGGTGGCCCGGCGAACCGTGATGGCCCCGGACGTCGCGGACCTCTAGCCCCGGCGCCCAGTCTGCGACGGTGAGGTCGCCAGCCCAGTTCTCGAAGACGAGCAGGCTCTCGAAGAGCGGCAGGCCGGCCGGTACGTCGCTCCAACGCTTCACGTCGGTCAGAGAGAGATACTCGAACTCGCGCTGGCGGACCTGCCGTTCCTGGAGCCGTTGGAGCCAGCCGACAAGGGCCTCGTCCGCTCCCACGCCGACCCGTGTCGGCAGCAGATTCACGAACAGGCCAATGATCGTCTCGACGCCCTCCAGTGGGACGGAACGGCCGGAGACCATCGTGCCGAACACGACGTCCTGTTCACCTGCATAGCGCGAGAGCAGTACCGCCCAGGCGCCTTGCATGAGCGTGTTCAGCGTGAGCGAGTGGTTCTTGGCGAAGGACAGCAAGGCTTGCGACGCCTCCGCGCTGAGTTCGAGCCTGCGCTCGTCGAACTCGCGCACCGGTGCGTGCATGCCACTGGAAGACCTGTCGATTCCCGGGTGCGTGGGACTCTCGAGTCCCTCGAGTTCGGAACGCCAGTAGGCCTCCGCCGTGGCGGGATCCTGCTCCTGGAACCAGGAGACGAAGTCTCGATACGATCGATGCTCTGCGACCGTCGCAGTCTCTCCGGACACGAGGGCGCTGTAGCGGGTGCGCACTTCGGCCAGGACAAGCGAGGCCGACCAGCCCTCCATCAGGATGTGGTGGAACGTCCAGACCAGGCGAAACGCGTCTTCACCCTCCTGAAACAGCGCCAGGCGCATCAGTGGTGCGTTTTCAAACTCGACGCCTCGACGCCTGTCTGCCTCACGAAACTCGGTGGCCCGCTGCTCCCGCTCCTCGGCCGAGAGCTCCGACCAGTCTTCGAAGGTCAGCGAGAGCTCCGCATCGTTCTGCACCACCTGCAACGGCTTGGGCATGCCCTCCCAGTGGAAGCACGTGCGCAGGATCGGGTTGTGATCGATCGTCTGCTGCCAGGCGCGCTCGAACTCGGGCACGGACAGCTTGCCCTTGAAGAAATACTCGAGCTGGATCAGGTACATCCCCGAGTCGCCGGCGGTCACGCTGTCAAACAGCAGACCGTGCTGCATCGGCGACAGCTCGTAGATGTCCTGGACGTTTTCCATGGGTTCGTCGCTGCGCTCTTCTACCAAAACGGGTCCGTTCCCAGGAATTCCGCCAGACGGGCGTTGTGCGGTGCGAAGTGGTCCTCGAGCTTGCGTCGCACGTGGGGCTCCAGGGGGTCGTAGGGGGCAGTGTTGATCTTGCGGAACTGGCTCGGGGCGTGGTACGGCAGGTCTAGGGCGTCAAAGGCCTTGCGCAGGGTGGCTTCGGGATCCGCGTGGAGGTCCTCGGTGCGCAGCACGAGCAGCTGTTTGCCGGGGAAGACATCGGCCCACTTTGCGAGCTGGTCCACGTAGACCCCGCGCGCCTTGTAGGAGTAGTTCATGAACGCGAAGCCATTCTCGCGATCGGGATCCACCATGCGTTCGCGCTCCTCTGCGAGGCGCTCCTCCTCTGCATCGATGGCGGCCTCGAAGGAGAGTGTCTCCAGCCCTGCGCGCAGGTTGTGGTTGTAGAAGGAGTAGGCCCGATCCACCGGATTACGCAGGATTGCGATCAACTGGGCCTTGGGAATCAGATGACGGACACGCTCGGGACACTCCCTCTGATAGAGGTAGTCGGGCGTGGCTTCTCCGGTGAGAAATGGTTGGCCAGTCCGGCCCTTCGCCATCATGCGTTCGAAGAGTGTCGGGAAGAACGCGCGATACCAGTACTGGCTGCGACCGTGGAAAGCGTTGAAGTAGTAGATCTCTTTCTTCAGCGCCGGCGCGATGGCGGGGTGCTGGGTCATGTAGTCGTACAGGGCGGTGGTCCCGCATTTCTTGGCGCCGATCACCACGAAGTCCGGTTTCAAACGCAGCGGGCTGGTCAGGAAACGCAATCCATGGCGCAAACTGAACATCAACGAGCCCGCCGGATTGAGGTGCGAAGTCAACATGTAGCGCGCACCCTCCACAAACTGCTTGGTGCCCTCGGGGCCGGTGATCTCCAACCAGACCCGATGGGTATCGACTTCGCGCCGCAAGCTGAAATGCATGTTCGGACTACCGACTCGCCAATCCGACATAAACGCCTCCAGCTTCTCCTCCCAGGCTGGCGTGTCGGGATAGCACAAGCCGTAGCCGTCATCCAATTCGACGGTCTCTACGCAGCCCGTGAACACCGCCTCGGTGTTTTTGTGGCGCACCTGCAGATTGGGCGGCCCTGCTGACAGGTTGGAGTCGCTGGGCTTACTCACTGACTTCTCCGCGCGAGATCGTCTCGTGGCACACTTGGCCGTCCTTGAGCTTCAGGCAACGATCTGCGTAGCGCAGATAGCGATCGTCATGGGTGATAACGAACACGGTCTTGCCGCGCCCTTTCAGGTCCGGAAGGATCTTGGTGTAGAACACTTCGCGGAACTCCGGGTCCTGATCGGCGGCCCACTCGTCGAAGACGTAGAAGGGACGGTCCTCCAGGTAGGCGCCGAGCAGTGCCAGTCGACGACGCTGGCCCTGAGAAAGTTCGACGGTGGACAGGCGTCCATCCTCCACCTTGACCTTCTCTGCAAGTTGTAGCTCCCGCAGGTAGACGCCCGCCTGAGCATCCAGGTCTCCGCCCCCAGCACCCATCAGGTCCGGGAATAGGTGGAAATCGAAGAACACGACCGAGAACAACTCGCGGAAGCGCTCCTTGTTCTCCTCGTCGATGACAGCGCCATCCAGACGGAGCTCGCCCTCGTCAAGGGGGTAGAGGCTGGTAAGTACCTTGGCCAAGGTCGTTTTGCCGCTCCCGTTGCCTCCTATCACGAAGAGGATCTCCCCAGGGTTAAAACTCAGGTCAACGGGACCCACCGTGAATTCCTTGTCATCCTCCCCGCGGGTGAAGCTGAATTTCCCACCCACCAACTCCAGAGTCTCCCATTCAAGGGGGTCGCCCGAATCCTTCACCGGCTCCGCACGTGATTGAGGTGCAAGGCCGATGTCCTCGATCTTCTGCAGGGCAACTATCGCATTCCCCATCTCCGGTACGACCGCCATGAGAGTCCCCATCGGTCGATACAAGTAGACGGACATGACGATGTAGCCCGTCAGGTTAGCGAGAGCGTCGGGATTCGATTCCGTCTCTGCAATAACGGGCACAACAAAGATCAGCACACCAAGAATAATGAAGAACAACAGGCGCGTGCTGCTCTCTGCCCCGATCAGGAGCTTACGCCCAGCCAAAGACACGATCCGCAGCCGCTCGAGCCCGCCCTTCATTTCATCGCGCATGAAAGTCGTCCGGCGTTGACGATTGAGCTTCAGTTGCTTCACGCCATCATGCAGAGCACGAAAACTCTGGAAGACTCGATCGAAAACCTCCCGGCCCGCGCGCATGTGGCCCAGGGCGCGCCACAGAATTACCTTGTGCACCAGGATGCCCACAGTGGCGAATATGGAGACGATGATAAACGCCTTCCATGACAACCAGGCCATGTAGGCCACACCCGCAATCAAGGTGGTCAAGTCGATGATCACCCTCGGGATGGCTGGCAAGACTCGCGCCAGGGTGTTCACGTCTTCGGTGAGGGTGGCATAGAGTCGCGGGGCCCCGATCTCTTCGATACGGCGTAGGGGAGTGGCCAGGATGCGCCCGCTCAGTTCCATGCGCAGGTCCACCACCGCACGGAAAGCAAGGTCCAGCACCATGACCTGCCCGATGACACCGCTGCCAACGGTAACGATGATCATTCCCAGAAAGGTCCAGGCCCAGGGCATTGAGCTGAATAGCGCCCCCTCCCAGATGTGGTGCACCATGGCGATCAGCCCCGTGGAAGTGACCCCGCTGATGATGCTGACAAGCACAGCCCAGCGCAGATGAGAGGCATTGCTCTTCAGTAGGAACGCGAAGAGCTTCATTGGGTGCCGTCCGAGCCGGGCCCCTTGCGGCCAATCTTGGAGAGGAGTTTATCCAGACTGGCCTGGCTCACCCGCGCCCCGGGGAAGTCTGAGGGTGTGTGACCACCGGCCGTGGGATCCTTGCAGTGCTCGATCAATTCGATCAGGGCTGCCAGAAACGCATCGAGAATCCCTTGTGCCGTGGCCTTTTCGTGGCGGTTCTCGCTGTAGGACAATTCAAGGTGCAGCTTGCCTTCACTCACAAAGACCACGGACTCCAGGAGGTACTCGCGCAGCATCTTCGGATTACAGGGCTCGCCGCTGCGCTCTTCCAGGAGGCGCATGCTTGTCCCCTTCTCGTCTGCGGCTTTGGACCCGAACTGTCCCAGATACAAGAAATTGATGTCCCGCGCCGGTAGCGCTGCGAGCGTCTCGCGCAAGGACGCATCCTCTGAGAGATAGCGCAACACGCCAAACCCAACGCCATGGTGAGGAATGGCCCGCACTTGCTCTTTGACCTGCTTGAGGGCCTCACCTGGGCCCGCACAGCCCGCGCTGGACACCAGGCCGGGATAGAGAGTCGTCAACCACCCCACCGTCCGGGAGAGATCCGCGCCTTGCACGACGTCCTCCCGCCCATGACCTTCAAGGTCTACAAGCAGTTGGTCGACTCCCGTACTTTCTTTCATGCCGCGCACCAATGCCGTCAGCAGTACCTCGTCCACCCGCGTCCCATACACGCCAGGTACGTCTTGGAGCAGGGCCTTGGTCATGTCGGTATCCAGTTCCCCTCGCAAGGTCCTCGAGGAGGCGGTGTCATTGGGCCCGTTGTCAAAATCCACGCCCAGGGGTGCGACCTTCGCCTCTGCCAACCCACTCCAGAACTCGCGCTCCTTGGTCAGATCCTCTGAGGTCGCGTAGCGCTTTAGGCCTGAGGTCCAGTCCTGAAGGGAAGTCGTCTTGGGTGGCAAGCTCAACTCCTCGCCTTTGCTGAACTGACCCAAGGCCGTTTGAACGTCCTCCATCAGGATTCTCCAGGACACCGCGTCCACCACGAGGTGGTGCATGACCCAGAGCAACTCGGGGGCAGCGGTCTGACCGTGGGTAAAGAGCGCCGCCTTCATGATCGGCCCCATCTGCATGTCGAGCGAACCATGGAGTGCCGCTGCTCGTGACGCGACCACCTTGCTTGCGTCCTCACTCCCCATCGAAGAGAGGTCGACCACTTCCACCTCACAACCTCCGGCATTGGTCGAGTGACATACCGATACGGAATCTCCTTCCGAACAGAAGCGCGCGCGAAGCCCGTCGTGGTGGGCCACGGCTGCATCCAGTGCAGTCTGCACGTGCTCGGCCTGCGCCCCATGCGGAAGATTGAAGAGCATGGGCAGGTTGAAGTGGTCCGGCGTGGGAACCTGCTGCTCGAAGAACCAGTGTTGGATCGGAAGCAGTTCAAGATCGCCGCTCACCTCCCCCTGGGATATCTGGCTCACTTGCTGACTCTGGGCCACGCCTGCGAGTCCCGCGATGGTCGGATGCTCGAAAATCTGTGCGGGCACGACCTTGAAACCCTGCTGCGCCACCCTGGAGACGACCTGCAAGCCGATGACCGAATCCCCGCCCAGCTCAAAGAAGTTGTCGTGCACGCCTATCTGAGCGATGCCGAGCACCTCGCCCCATGCGGCCACCAGAACCTGCTCGGCCGGCGTGCTGGGCGCCTGATAATCACTGGCGAGATCGGGTCGCTCGTGCAGGTCCTCGGAATCCAGGTCCATCCCGCCGTGCATGGCGCCCTCGATGCGGGCCTGCAGATCCCCTGTGGATACAAGCAGCTGCGTTCCCGCGGGTAGAGCCAATACACGGCGCATGGCCTCCGCCCCTTCTTTGCGCTCCATGTACAACGCTTCGTCGCCCTGGTCGTGTAGGAACTCAGGCTCCTTCCAGGTCAACCAGTGATCCCAGTTCACACTCATCCACTGGGTTTGAGCGTTCCGATTGTGACGAGTCACGAAAGTGTCCACCCAATCGTGGGCAGCCACGTAGCCGACCATTCCGTAAACGCCCATGCACGATGCAAGGGATGACTGAATCAGACAGAAGTCCAGGGCGCGATCTCCGAGTACTTCCTCTAGGGCCTTGAGACCGGCCACCTTGGGGTGTAGTTGCTCCTCTACCTGTTCGCGTGTGGTATCCTGCAAGAGGGCCATGTTCTTCGCCGCGCCAGCGGCGTGTACGGCACCCGACAGGGAACCGAACTGTGCTTCCGCGATCTGGACCGCTGCGGCTAGGCTCGACGGATCCGTCACGTCAGCTTGCAGGACGTTAACCTCGCTGCCGCCGCTCTCGAGTTCCCGCAGGATGAGAATGGCGTGCGAGGTCTCGTCGTCGCCATCATGGGAATCCACCCACTCACCCCAAGCATGGCGACCAGGGAAGGTGCTCCTGCCGATAAGGGTCAGCTTCGCCTGCTCGGCGGCTCCCAGGCAGCGGGCCACTTCCAAGCCCACGGAACCGAGCCCTCCAACAACTAGGGTGTGGCCGCCGGTGCGCAGGGGTGCGACCTCTTCGCCGCCCACGGGAACAGGCTCGTACCAGCGCACCCAGCGGTGGGCGCCGCGGCAGACGACCAACTCCTCGTCGCATTCGGTAGTCAACTCCGCCGCCAGAGCTGAACCCGCTGCATCCCCCGTCCAGTCGATCACTCGGCAGCGGACAGTCTTGCACTCTTGGGTGATAGCCCGCGCCAACCCAACCAGGGTGGCATTGTCGGGCTGGAGCGTTTCATCCCCAAAGACATCAGCCGTTCCGGTGGTCACGATGGTGACATCTAGCGGCACGTCACCGGCCAAGGCCTGGGTAAGGAACAATACACTCAAGAAGCCGCGATCCAGCGAATCATCACTGACCGCCGCAAGGCTCCACAGATGAAAGACCGCATCGGGGCGCTGCTCTTGGTCCATCAGCGCGCCAGCCAAGACGTCGTAATCCCTGCGCTCGCCGGGGCGCAGGGTGAAGTTACCCCCGTCCCCGAAACTGAAGGTCTCGCCCGGATGCACACAGATCACTTCGCTCCCGAGGCCCTTCAGGTTATCAGCAAGCTCTGCACTCGCACTTCCTTCCTCAGCAAGAAGCAATACACGCTTGGGCACCTTGGTGCCCTGGCTCTGGAGCGTGCCCGTTCGGCGGCGCCACGAGGCCTGATAGAACCAGTCACTGACGTCTTTCTTCTTGCCGACCGTGCCGGCCAAGGCACCCGTCCCAGGCTCGATCCAATAGCGCTTGCGCTGGAAGGCGTACCCGGGCAGGGCGACACGACGCCGCGGCACACCCCCATGCACTGCCTGCCAGTCGATCGGCACCCTCGCCACCCACAACTGCCCCAGTGCATCCAGGAGACAGTCACCATCGGGTGTGTCCTCACGCGGGTGGCGCATGGACGCTTGGAAGACTCCCGGACTGCTGCCGGCGGGGTGCTCGCTCTTGCGGGCAATGCGCGTGGACAGGGTCGAGAGGGTCGTTCCGGGGCCGACCTCCAGGTAGACCCGCCCCGGCTCCTCAAGCAGGGTCTCCAAGCCGTCCGCGAAACGCACGGTTTGGCGTAGATGTCTTGCCCAGTAGCCTGGATCGGTTGCTTCCTCCTCCCGGATCCAGGTTCCGGTGAGGGTGGAAACGAAAGGCAAGGAGGGTGCCTGGGGATCAGCCTGGCGCACGCGCTCCGTGAACTCGTCGAGGATGGGATCCATCATCGCTGAGTGGAAAGCGTGGGAGGTGTGCAGGGCACGGGTGGCGACTCCCTTCTCCTCAAGTGATTTGGCCAAGGCGGCTATAGCCGCCGCAGGTCCGGAAACCACGCAGGAGGTGTGCTCGTTGACGGCCGCCAAGGAAAGCTCCGCGCCAAGGTGCGGCTCGACTTCTGCCTCCGGTAGGGACACGGCCAACATGTCCCCTTCCGGCAGGTCCTGCATGAGCTTGCCGCGCGCGGCCACCAGGGCAATCGCATCCTCAAGTGAGAAGACGCCCGCCAATGCGGCCGCCACGTACTCCCCGATGCTGTGGCCGATCATGGCCCCGGGCTTCACGCCCCACTGCATCCAGGCCCGGCTCAGGGCGTACTCGATCACGAACAGGGCCGGCTGGGTCAGCCAGGTCTGCTTGAGTTGTTCGCTCGCCTGCTCTTCAGCACCCGGAGCCGGAAAGAGCACTGCGCGTAGATCCAGGCCAAGGTGAGGCTGGAGGAGCTCGCAGCATGTGTCCACCTCGGCTGTGAATGCCGGCAGGGACTCGTAGAGCCCGCGGCCCATGTTCGCGTACTGCGCGCCCTGTCCTGGAAAAAGGAACACAACCGAACGCTGATGCGCCTCTTCGGTCATGGTGCGCGCGCCCTCGCCACCGGCCAGCTGGGTACGCAGGTCACTGACGTCCGTCGCGCGTAGGGCGCGGCGCACGGAGAAGTCCTTGCGGCCGGTCTGCAGCGTCCAGGCTAGATCGGCCAGGGAGAGTGAGTCCTTGCCCTCGAGGAAATCGCTCAACTCTGCAGAGGCCCCCTCGAGGGCCTTGGAGGTGCGCGCGGAGAGAACGACCAGCTGCTGCTCCCCCGCTTCCTCGCTGACCTCCCGGCCAGGGGGCTCCTCCACGATCACGTGAGCATTGGTGCCACCGATGCCGAAGGAACTCACCCCCGCGCGTCGCGGACCCTCGCACTCCCAGTTCTCCAGCTCGGTCTGAACGCGGAAAGGAGTGCTCGGGAAGTCGATCTGCGGGTCGGGTTCATCGCAGTGCAGGCTGGGGGGCAGTTCGGCGTGGTGGACCGCCAGTGCGGCCTTGATGAGCCCCGTGACGCCAGCGGCGGAGTCCAGATGACCCATGTTGGTCTTGATGGAGCCGAGGCGGCAGAAGTCGGTCCGCTCGGTCTGCTCGCGGAACGCGGCGGTCAGGGCCGCGATTTCGATCGGATCGCCGAGCGCCGTCCCTGTTCCATGGCTCTCGACGTACCCGATACTGTCGGGCCTCACGTCGGCCATGGCCAAGGCGCTGCGCACGACCTCGGTCTGGCCGTCCACGCTGGGCGCGGCGTAGCCCACCTTGTCCGCTCCGTCGTTGTTGATGGCCGAACCCTTGATGACGGCCAGGATGTTGTCCCCGGCCTCGATGGCGTCTTCGAGGCGACGCAGGGTGACGAGGGCTACGCCGCTGCCCCCCACCGTCCCCTCGGCCTGGGCGGAGAATGCCCTGCAGTGCCCGTCCGGAGAGTAGATGCCCTGCTCTTGATGCAGGTACCCACGGCCCTGCGGCACGACAAGGCCCACACCACCCGCGAGCGCCATGTCGCACTCGCCGGCGAGCAGGGACTGGCACGCCAGGTGCACCGCCACCAGGGAAGAGCTGCAGCTGGTCTGCACGTCGAGGGCGGGCCCCTTCAGGCCCAGCTTGTAGGAGACCCGCGTTGCAAGGAAGTCGTTGCCGTTGCCGAAGAGAACGGGCAGAGAGCCGCGATCGACCTTCTCATTGGTCAGCAGGTTCTTGATGAAGTAGCCGCTTTGGCTCACCCCGCCGAAGACGCCCACGGGTCCGGGGCAGCGGTCGGGGTCGTAGCCCGCGCTCTCCAGGCTGACCCAGGCGTGCTCCAGGAACAATCGCTGCTGAGGATCGGTCAGCTCCGCCTCGCGCGGGGTCATGCCGAAGAAGCCCGCGTCGAACTGATCTATGTCCGCCAGTCTGGAAGCCGCGCGTACGTAGGCCGGATCTTCCAGGTTCTTTGGATCCTCACCGGCGGCAAGCAACTCCTCGTCGGTCAGCACCGAGATGCTCTCCACGCCTGCCCGCAGATTGGCCCACAACCCTTCCACGTTCTTGGCCCCCGGAAAACGGCCCGCCATCCCGATGATCGCGATCTCGAATCCGGTCCACTCGCGGGGATTGTCGGTGGTGCTCATGCGTCACCCCCCTCTGGGTCTTGGGAATCGCTGATAGCGTCCATGATGCTGGAGAGTTCGCTCGCGCTCCAGTCAAATTCACTGAACTCCGAGGTGTCCAACTCACCCGTGTCGATGGCGAGGCAATGGCGGATGATCTGCTCCAAGCTGTCCGAAAAGTCATCGGCCAGGGCTTCGATGGTACTGGGTTCGTGCAGGCTCTCGCTGTATTCGAACTCGAACTGCAACCGGCCTTCGCTGACCCGGCCGTAGACCTCGAGTACGAAGATCCGCTTGCCGTCGGGGCCCAGGGCGGGACCGACGGACTCGTCGCAATAACCGAAGCGCGCATCCTTCCCGAAGAGTTGATCGAACTGGCCCAGGTAGTTGAAGCCCACAGCGGGCACGGGGAGATCCGCGAGCGAATGACGGAGGCCCTCGTCCTCGCTCAGATAGCGCCCCAGCCCGTAGCTGAAACCCTGGCTCGGAATGGCCTTGAGTTGTTGCTTGGTGGCCTGCAAGGAGGCCCCCGGATCGAACTCCCCGCTGTCCGACTTCAGGAGTACGGGATAGTCACTGGTGAACCAACCCACCGTGCGGGACAGGTCGACCTGAGCAGGAATCTCCTGGCGGCCGTGGCCTTCCAAGGTGAAGAGCACCGAGTGCCCCCCCATCCAATTGACAAATGCGCGAGACAGCGCTGTGAGCAGTACGTCGTTGATCTGGGTGTTGTAGGCACGCGGGACCTCGCTCAGGAGGGAGCGGGTCAGATCCTGGCTCAGACTCGTCCGCACGCGCCTGGCTGAGGATTCCAGATTATCTCCCCCGGGGTGGTCGATGGGCAGTTCGGCGATGTCCGCTTCGGCCAGATGGGACCAGAACCGAGCCTCCTCGGCCAGCTCCGAAGTGTTCGCGTACTCGGCTAAGCACTCGGACCAGCGCTGGAATGAGGTGGTCTTGAACTGCAGGACAACCGCCTCGCCGCGCTCGATCTGATCGAGGGCCTGCTCGAGATCCTCGAGGAGGATGCGCCAAGAAACCCCATCGATTATCAGGTGGTGCACGATCCAGAGCAGGCGATCAGGCTGGGCTTGCCCACGCTTGACGAGAACGGCGCGCAGGATTGGACCCTGCTCCAGATCCAGAGCGGCCTGATGGCGGACGCCCAACGCCTCGAAGGCCTCGGCTTGCTGCTCGGGGGCAAGGTCGCTCAGGTCTTCTCGGACAAGAAGTTCGCCAGACTGATCGCGTTCAACGCGTTGTTTCCACTCGCCCCCTTCCTGCACGAAGCGACTGCGGAGGGCATCGTGGTGGGAGACGAGGGCCTCGAGAGCTTGCTGCAAATGCGCGGCATCCACGTCGCCCCGCAACTCAAGCAGCATGGGCATGTTCCAGTACTGGGGGCGCGGCAGGTTTAGATCGAAGTACCAGTGCTGCACGGGGGTCAGGCGTGCCGGCCCCTGAACAGACCCCTGCTCTTCTTCGGGAGCCGGGGCGGCGTCCAGATCGGCCACAGCCACCAACTCGGCGATGGTCTGATTCTCGAACACCTGGCGCGGCGTGATCTTGATGCCGGCCTGACCTGCCCGGGACACGACCTGGATGCTGAGGATGGAATCGCCGCCAAGCTCGAAGAAGTTGTCGTTCACCCCCACCTTCTCGATGCCCAACACGTCAGCCCAGATGCCCGCGAGGCCTCGCTCGACTTCGCTCGCGGGGGCCTCGAATCGGCTCTCCAACTCCGGCCGCTCGCTGCCGGGTTCAGGCAGCGCCTTCCTATCGACCTTGCCGTTGGGAGTGCGCGGCATGTCGTCCAGGAACACGAAGACGGCGGGCAGCATGAAGTCTGGCAGGGTCTCGAGGAGAAAATCACGCAGCTCCGCGACGCTGGCCTTCTGGCCCGTCTCGAAGAAGACGTAGCCCACCAGGCGCTTCTCTTCGCCCAGGTCCGCCAGCGCCAAGACGGCAGCTTCCTTGACCGCAGCGTGTTTCACGAGGGCCACCTCGATCTCTTCGAGTTCAATGCGGAATCCACGGATCTTGACCTGGTTGTCGAGCCGACCCAGGAACTCCATCTCGCCGCTCTCAGTGAAGCGGGCCAGATCGCCGGACTTGTAGAGGCGTTCGTCGGCTCCCTGCCGGAAGGGATTGGGGATGAAGCGCTCAGCCGTCAGCTCCGGGCGCTTCAGGTACTCCACGGCCAGGGCGGGGCCACCAAAGTGCACCTCGCCAGGGAGGCCGATGGGGCACGGGTGGAGGTACTCATCGAGAACGTACATCTGCATGTTGTCGATGGGATCGCCGAGGGGCGCAATGGGCTCGGTCTGCTTGAGGCAGTTATAGACGGAGCTGAACACTGTCGTCTCGGTGGCTCCGTACTCACTGAACAGGCCCACTCCCGGGAGCAGCTGGCGGTGGTGCTCGACCATCTTCAAAGGGCAGGCTTCGCCCGCCACGATGGCCGCACGCATGCCCAACAGCTGGTCGGGCTGACACTGCTCGAGGATGTGCCTGTAGAACGAGGGCAGGGTCAGCAGGTGGGAGGCACCATGCTCGGCAATGTAGGCCGGGATGCGCTCGATCTCCTTCTCAAGACCCTCGGGCATGAGCAGCAGGGAGCCCCCACCGCACAGGCTCCAGAAGATTCCCACCACGGAGCTGTCGAAGGCTACGGACGAGAGCAACAGGAACGCCTCGGGGCAGTGACCAAAGGCCTGCATGCGCGCGTTGTTCGAAATGACCAACTTCTCGTGGGTGATCACAACGCCCTTGGGCTTACCCGTGGAGCCCGAGGTGTAGATCACGTAGACGAGGCTGCCCGGTCCTGCGGCACAAGCGGGTGCCGTTGTCGGACGTGCGTCGAGGGTCTCGCGGTCCCCATCCATGCACAGGAGCTGGGCATCCCCCCCGCTGAACTGAGAGGCCAGACGGGATTGGGTCACGAGAACGGGGGCGCTGGTGTCCTCGATGATGAACTGGATGCGGTCCGTGGGGTAGGTCGGATCTACGGGCACGTAGGCACCGCCAGCTTTCAGGATGCCCAAGATGGACACGACCATGTCCAACGAACGATCAATGCACAGGGCCACCATGACGTCCGGACCCACGCCCATTTCCTGCAGCTGGTGCGCCAGTTGATTGGCCCGGGCATCGAGCTGGGCGTAGGTCAGGACCTGGTCGCCTTGCCGCACGGCCGTAGAGTCGGGAGTGGTTCGCACGTACTCCTCAAACCAATGATGTGCACACTGACCTCTCGGGTAGTCCGCCGTTGAATCGTTGAAGTCCACGATGAGCTGTTTCCGCTCTCCGGCACTGATGATCTCCAGCTGTGAGAGGGGTGTGGAGGCGTCTGCTACGGCGCTGCGCAACAGAGCTTGGTACTGGCCGCAGAGACGCTCGATCAACGCAGGGGTGAAGAGTGTGCTGTCGTAGTGCCATTGAAGATCGAATCCTGTGGCCTGCTCCTGGATGAGCAGGTGGCAGCGTTGAGGTTCGGCCCGGGTCTGGCGCTCCAGGATGGAGAACTCCACGTCGGCAGCGCTAACGCTGGCCGTGGCCGGGCGAGCCTCAAACCCGAAGGGCAGGCGGTCCGGCAGTCCCAGGTCCTCCGGCTGCAGGCAATCCTGCCAGGCCATGGCACCGGAGAGGGCATTGGAGGCCTGCTTGGTCAGCTCGGCGAAGGTGGGATCAGCGGACAGATCCACACCAATGGGCAGGGTGCGCGCCAGCAGGCCCAGGGGATCTTCAAGCTCCTCGTAGCCTCGACCGGGAACGCACACCCCCACGAGCACGTCACTGCTCAGAGTCATGCGGCGCAGGAGGCCAACCCATGCAGCAAGCAACAACGCCGATGCATCCGACTGCGCTTCCTGCGCCGCTTGAACCACCGCCGCAGCTTCGTCCCCATCCAGGGTGCAGGCAAAGGTGGCCATCGTCGATCCGGCACCCGCCTCCATCTGAAACGGAAGCTCCACGTCAGCCCCAAGCGTGAGGTCACGGTCGGCCCAGTAGGCGCGACCAGGGGCGGACTCCGGCGAGCGCACCAGTTCGTCCTGCCACTCCGCGATGTCCAGGTACTGCATGGCGTCACCCGCTGGTTCACGCCCCGCGCAGCGCTCGCCATAGGCCTGGCAGATTTCTGTCACCAGGTTCGTGAGGCTCACCGCATCAGCCATTGCGGCGGGGAGGCCCAGCTGGAGCTCATGTTCCTCCGCGGACAACGCCAGCAGGTGGAAGTGAAGGCCCCACCCCCTGGCTTGAATCTCGGCCGTCAGATCCGCGGCACCCGCCACTTCCTGGACCCCATCCCCTTCATGGATGAACTGCAAGAGCTGAGCGTCCGCTCCCTCAGTGCGGACCTCCGTGCGCAGGATCTCGTAGGTGCCTGCCACATCCGAGAGGGCTTGGTGCAGCGCCTCTACCTGCAACCTGCCGCTGAGTTTTACGCGGCAGATCGCAGGTGCTACGGATTCGTGTCCACGGGCAACGCCGCCCAGAAGGCGGCGCTGTTGAACGGACAGGGGAAATCCTGCGGAACCCATGGAAGCATGTAGCGGTGAAGATCTTTGGACGGAGCCGTTGGCCTAGGCAGAGGCCTCGGGGTTCGGGCGCAGGTCGAAAATGGCGCTGTAGGCGATGGAGAGGTCGTGCTGGGCCTTGCAGGTCCAACCGGCCTCTTCGAAGAGCTCCTGCCATTCAGCCACGTTGGGAATGAACTGGCCCATGAGGTCGTGGGTGAACTCAAAGCCCAAGGTAAAGATCGGCGTGTCCCCGGGGACGGGCAGGTCCGAGCGGTAGGTATCGCTGAACAGGAACCGCTTCAGGCTGGGGAAGGAGGCGCGAATGGACTGAAAGGCCCTGAGACAATTTGGGCGTGGCCACAGGTCATGGCCCATGAAGAAGCAGAACAGCACCTCCACGTCCTCGAACTCCGGCTGGTAGACGAGGTTCTTCACGTCGAAGTGAACAACCTGGACGCGATCGGCCAGCCCAGCCTTGTCGATGGCCCGGCGCGCAAGGTCCACGGCGCCCTTGTTGACTTCGACACCCACGCCACGGAATTCCGGATTGGCGCGTGCCAGACCCATGAGGCGCTCCGCACTGCCGCAGCCCAGGTCCGCCGCCACCTTGAACGGCTCGGCATTCATGACCTCGGTAAAATGGGGGTCCACGAATCTGCTGCCGTAGTCCCTACCCGACATGGCGATGTACCTGCCATCGCGGCCGATACCGTCAGTGGTGCAGTTGTTCTCCTTGACGATGGTTCCCAGGTTGTGCAACAGGTGCCCGTAGCCTCGGATCAACCACAAGAAGTAACCCTTGTTGTCGTAGGCGTCGTCGAATTCAGTGGCTGGTGTGGCGGTCTTCAGATCGTCGGAGACGGCCACGATGTCGAAGCGGTGCAAGACGCGCAGAATCGAGGTGACCGACCAGACGCTCAGGTCGTTTTCAGCCGAGAAGCTGTCGATATCCAGGGAGCCCTTGGACTTGATCTCCTCAAGCAGGCCGAGCTCAAAACTGGCGGTGATGGCTGAAGCCCCGATCGAGGCGTTGAAGATGCGGGTGGTTTCGTTGACCATGGCTGGGTTTATCGGCAATTCGGGCCGCCGAGGAATGCTGGAACCGCTCCTACTATGCCCAGAAGTGGGATGGAGCGGCGATTCGGGCGGGTCGAAAGAGGCTCTGTCCCCCCCCAGAATCTACCTCACCTGCTCGCATTCGCCATTCTTGGGGCCCTGAGGGGCCATGAGGGGCCATGAGCCCAGGGTATGGGAAGGAAATACCCTCTGGAGACCCCCCAAAGCGGGATCCCACGCCTCAAGGGTTGATCTCAGCCCTGTACTGGGGGATAGGTGCGGATCGGGCGTAGGGCGCATAGACGCGCCACCTCTGCCTCTGCCCTGGCCGCGGCACCGGCGTCGACCCGGTACTCCTTCTCTCCGCTCTGCTCGAGGTGGCTCAGGACGTCGTGGATGACCTCCACGCACTCGACCATGTCCTCGGGTTCCATCTCGCGAATCGCCAGGCCGTTGGTCCCCAAGCGGATTCCACTGGTCACGGAGGGTGGCTTCTGATCGAAGGGAATACGGTTCTTGTTCACGACGATGCCACAGTCCTCAAGGGCCTTCTCGGCGTTCACGCCCGTGATGCCCTTTTGCATCACGTCCACGACGACGATGTGGTTGTCCGTTCCGCCGGTGATCACCCGGTAGCCCTTGTCGACGAAGGCCGCCGCAAGTGCCTGGGAGAGATCCACAATGCGACGCGCCACAGCCTTGAACCCATCACTTCCCACAAAACCCATGCCGCGTGCCTTGGCCGCAATGGAACTCTGGTTGGGCGCGCCCTGGAAGTATGGGAAGACCCGGTTTTGGATCACCTGGGCCAAGGTCTTGCCCGGCTCATCATGGGATGGCTGATCGTGGTCCTTGCCGATCATGATCAGCCCCCCACGCCCACCGAAGAGCTGCTTGTGGGTGCAGGTCGTGGTGAAGTGTGCGTGGTCGATCGGGCTGGAGTGAATGCCAGCGGCCACGAGGCCCGCAACGTGGGTGATATCCGCCAGCACGTAAGCGCCCACCTCATCCGCAATCGCGCGGAACCGCGCCCAGTCGATCTCCCGCGCGTAGGCGGTCGTGCCGCAGATGATCAACTTCGGCTTGTGCTCGCGGGCCAGCGCATGAGCCTGGTCGTAGTCGAGGCGCTCGTTGGAGTCGAGCCCATAGCCCACTGCGTTGAAGACCTGGCCTGAAATAGAGGCCTTACTGCCGTGGGTCAGGTGTCCACCGGAATCCAGATCCATTCCGAGCAGCGTGTCTCCGGGCTTGAGCGTGCTGAACATCACGACCTCATTGGCCGAGCTGGCCGTCATCGGCTGGACGTTTGCGAACTGAGCTCCAAAGATCGCCTTGGTCCGGTCGATGGCCAGCTGCTCGATCTCATCAATGTGGCGGCAACCGGCGTGAAAGCGGCGGCCCGGGTAGCCTTCGGCCGTCACGTTCATGGGGGTCATGGCCTCGCAGATCAGGGACGAGGGGTCGGCGATGCTCGACGAGGCCACCATGGTCAAGACCTTGGCTTGTCGGCGATATTCATTGTCGAGAATCGCCGACAGCTCCGGATCCACTTGCTCCAACTGGTGGACAGCTGCCTCAGCGAAGCGGGCAAGGTTGGACTTGGGTGAGGGTTCAGTCATGGATGAACACCTAGGGGGCTGCGTCCTCTTCCATCAGGGCAGCTACTTCTTCGTCGGATAACTCGTCGATCGACTCCAGAATCGAGCAGACTTCTTCTGCGTTCACGCCGTCCTGGGACCCAAGGCCGGTGATGCGTTCGGACAGTTGCTCCACGCTGGGATACTGGAAGATGTCCGCCAAGGTGAGTTGGAAGGGGAAGATCTGGTTCAGCCTGGTCTGGATCAGGACGGCCAGGAGCGAGTGTCCACCCAACTCGAAGAAGCTGTCGCGAACTCCGATGCGGTCGAAGGAGAGGACCTCGACCCAGACCCCAGCCACGACCCTTTGCAGGGCCGTCCGCGGTGCGGTGAACTCCGCCTCCACTTCGGGGCGTGATGTATCCGGGGCAGGCAGTCGCTTGCGATCCACCTTGCCGTTGGGTGAGAGCGGCATCTCATCCAATGGGACATAGAGAGGCGGAACCATGTACTCGGGAAGTTGGTCGCCGAGAGTCTCACGCAATGCGGGGCCCAGTTTGCGCGAGAGCTTGCCCAGCATGGGGTTGTTTGCGAAGTCTCGCGCCTCAAGATCTGCTTCGACATTGAGGCCTGATTCATCGGGAAAAAGCAGGGCCTTGCCGTGGCCGGGGCGTGCGATAGTCACATCAAAATCCCCCGAGGCCAGATCGGCTGAGAAGCGGACATCTACATCCAGCCCAAGGCTCTCACCCAGTGCCCAGAAATCCTCGGGATTGCAGCCGGGCTCCTGCTCCCGCGCGAGCTCCAAGGCCGAGCGCAGGGCGGCAGCATCTTCCAGATCGCCGGGTTCAGCGATCCGTGTCGCACAACGAATCGCGTCCAGCACCCGCGCATTGGGAACGGCGCGCAGGCAAAGGAGTCCCTGCTCGCTGCCCGCCTCCAGGCGCTCGCGCAAGGAGTCGAGAGTGAGCCCCTCGGAGCGCCAGTCGAGCCAGATGGCCTCTTCTTCAGCCATGACCGAAGCAGCCCCTACGTGCAAGGTCACGTCGTAGCGGAAGGCGTTCAGTTCGTTGGTGAAATCACCCCGCTTGAGCTGGATCTGTACGCAGCCGATCTTCGACATTCGCGTCTTGAGCCAAGCGAAGAAGCGCGGATCGATGACCAGCTCCTCTTCGTGACGCAGGAGGCGCCGAACCCGGGAGGCAAGGGCCTCAACAGACAGGTCGTCAGCAGCCTGAAAGAGCTGCACCGAACTCTGATAGGCGTTCAGCATGGGTAGCCCGCGTACATCCCCCAGGAAGATGGTCCCTCCGGGCACGACGGCCTCCAGCGAGCCCTCAATGACCTCCATCAGGTAGTCCATGCTCGGGAAGTCCAGGATGATCGAGTTCAGCACCACGCAGTCGAGGCTGTCGGGCTCCACCCCCTCGAAGTCATCCGCCCACCGCCGGGCAAGCTCAACCTGGGGAAGCCCAAGTGGCTCGCGGTAGCGGGCCACGTAGTCGAGCGCCACCTTGGAGAAGTCCGTGCCCACGTAGCGTTCACAGGAAGGAGCGATGCGGAACAGCAAGAGGCCCATGCCGCAGCCGATCTCCAGCACGCGCTTGGGATTGCCGCGTTGGATGCGCTCCACCGTCTGCTCCACCCAATTGCGCATCTGCTCAGGAGGCAGTGCGGAGTTGGTGTAAGACGAATCCCAGCTGACGATATTGAAGGTCGGATCTTCTAGCTCGACGTTGGCCTGGGCCGTGTAGGCGTGATCGTAGACGGCCTCCCACTGCTCAACCTGCTCGGATCCCAGATCCCCGGTGTCCTCTTCAGGCCCTTGCCATTCGGGATCCTGGACGACGTAAGCCACCAGCACCTTCTCGCCCGTGCTGTCCTCGCGGGTCACCACCACCCCTTCCCGAACGGCCGGATGAGCATTCAGGCGCGCTTCGATCTCACCCAACTCGATTCGATAGCCACGGATCTTGACCTGATTGTCCACGCGACCAATGAGCTCCAGATTGCCATCTTCCATCCAGCGTGCCAGATCACCCGTGCGATACATGCGATGCCCATCACCCTCGATGAAGGGGTTGTCCAGGAACCGCTCGGCCGTCAGCTCGGGCCTCTCGAGGTACCCTCGCCCCACACCGATTCCGCCCAGGTACAGCTCTCCCGGAACGCCCACTGGCAAGGGGTTCAGGTTTGCATCCAAGACGTAGGCCAGCTGGTTGGCCATGGGCTCTCCGTAGGGAATGCTCGTCCAGGCTGGATCCACCTCCAGCACCTCGAAGATCGTGCTGTCCATGGAACACTCCGTAGCCCCCCCCATGCTTATCACCTGCACCTCATCAACGAGGGCGCGCAGGCGATCGGGCAGGCTCACCGGGATCCAGTCGCCGCCGAGCAGTACCAGACGCAGGCTCTGGGGCGTGCGCTCGGGGTGAACTTCCAGGTAGTCCACGAGCATCTTCAGCATGGCGGGCGCGGTGTGCCAGATAGTGACCTGCCTCTGACCCATCAGCTCTGCCCAGTGAGCCGGATCCTGCAAGCGATCGGGCTGGGGAAGCACAATCGTCGCTCCGGCGGCCAAGGTGCCGAACACGTCGTAGGCACACATGTCGAAGGAGAGCGAGGCGAGGGCGATCAGCGCGTCCCCCTGTCCCACGGCAAAGCGCCGATTGAAGTCGAGGAAGTTGTTCACCCGGCCCTGGTGATTGAGCATCACGCCCTTTGGCGCACCCGTGGAGCCAGAGGTGTAGATCACGTAAGCCAAGCTCTGGCAGTCGGCGCCGCTCTCCACAGGTGAGTCGTCAAGGCCATCGAACGTGGAACGTTCGTCGAGCAGAACCAAGCGCGCATCGCTTGCCGGCAATCCGCTGGCCAGGTGCGATTGGGTCAAGATGACGCCGACTCGGCTGTCACGGATCATGTACGCCAGCCGCTCGATGGGATAGGCGGGATCCATGGGCACGTAGGCGCCGCCCGCCTTGGCCAGACCGACAAGGCCAACTACCAGGTCAAGGCTGCGCTCCACGCTGATGCCCACCATCACGTCGGGGCCCACACCCAGCCCGGACAGGTGCCGGGCAACCTGGTTCGAGCGGGCATCGAGCTCGCGGTAAGTGAGCTCCTGGTCCCCGAAGGTCGCCGCGATGGCGTCGGGACCGGATCGGCTCCGCTCCTCGAAGAGACCGTGCAGGGTAGCCTCGAGCGGGAACTCGATGGCCTTGTCATTCCACCCCACGACCACCTGCTCGCGCTCGTCGCTCGTCAGAACCTGGGCGACCTGCAAGCCCGGCTCGGAGTCCGACGCGAGGTTGCCGAGGAGGGTTGCAAAGTGGCCTCCCATGCGATCCATGGAGATTTCGCTGAAGAGCTCGGCATTGAACGTCAGGCTCAGTTCCGCCTCGTGGGCTAGATCGAAGACGAGATCCAAGCCGGCGCAGTCGTCCGGAACAGAGGCCTCCGGCTCGAGGAGCACCAGAACCTGAAAGAGAGCCGCTGCGCGCTCAACGCCGACGCTGGCGAGGATTTCTTCCAAGGGACTGGCGTCCACGCCATCGATGCCTGCCAGGCCCGTGCGCACCCGGCTTATCAGATCCCGCAAGCTGGGATCGCCGGTGAGGTCCACTCGCAGGGGCACAACACCCTCCGAGCGGGCAAGGCCCAGGATCACATCATCTTGACCGCAGGTTCGGTACATGAGGGCGAACACCCCGGCCAGCAGAGCTTCCTGCAGTGACGCCCCCTGACCTGCGGCCAAACCCTGTAGCCCTGAGACTGATTCGGCATCCAGAACCAGAGCCAGCTGCCGGGTGGTGATTGACTGCTTGGGGGAGCGCGCCGTAGTTGTAGGCAGCTCCAGGGCAGGCGGGTGACCAGACAGAGCCCGGGACCAAAACGAGACGGTCGGGGAATGAGGGTCGGGAGGGATCATGGCCTACATGAGATGACTGTTAGACGATATCTCAGCCCAGGGAGGCAAGCATCTCAACAGAATGGGTTTCCAGACCGTGGATGGGGTCAGGCTGCCGAAATGATCCCTCAGGATCGTGCCTCGTGCGAGGTACGCTTGCCTTGGCGCCGCACCCACGCCACGCCCATGCCCATGCCCAGCAGATCCACGAACCACGCCGTATACCCCCTGTTGCTCGCCGCCACCTTCCTAGCGGGCTGCAGCAGCGAGGATCCGCCACCGCGCCCCAACATCGTTGTCTACTTGGTGGATACGCTGCGCCAGGACCATCTTGGGCTGTACGGGTATGAACGCGAGACGAGCCCCAGCGTGGATGCCCTTGCCGAAGACTCCATCGTGTTCAAGCAGGCCTACGCCACGAGTGCTTGGACCAAGGCTTCCACCGGCTCGCTGTTGACCGGCCTGCATCCTCGCCAGCACGGTGCCACCTCGCGCAGCAGCCCGCTCTCATCCCAAGCCAAACTGCTGAGCGAGTACCTCAGCCCCATCGGGTACTTCTGCGCAGGACTCGTCACCAATCCCTTCGTAGTGGAGCATTGGGGTTTCAATCGTGGCTACGACGTTTTTGAGGACCTCGGGGAGAACCTCCCATCGGTTGGAGGCTGGATGCAGATCCAAGCGGAGCAGGTCAACCAGCGCGCTTTCGAGGTTCTCGATGGGCGCCCTGATGACCAGCCTTTCTTCCTGTACCTGCACAGTATCGATCCCCACGGGCCCAACATCCCCATCGAACCCTACGACACACTCTTCACGGACAACCCGCGGCCTCCCGGTGTGGCAAGCATGCTCGCCATGCGTCCTCAGGCACGCCGGGTCAAGAACACGATTGCGCTCTACGACAGCGAGATCCGCTACTCGGATGATCAGTTCGGGAACTTCATCCAGGGACTGAAAGACCGGGGCCTGTACGAGGATACGGTGATCTGGTTCGTGAGCGACCACGGTGAGGAGTTCTTGGACCACGGGCGGGGCGGACACGGGACTCAGTTATTCAACGAGGTTGTCGAGGTCCCTCTGATTCTCAAACTCCCTGGACAGGATCACGGTGGCCAGTTGGTGGACACTCCCGTCTCCCTTGTGGATGTGATGGTGACCCAGCTATACCTGCTTGAACGCCACGCTCCCGAGACTCTCGCCGGGAGGGATCTCCTCCAGTTGCTGGGCGCGGCGCCGGAACCGGCCCCTGTTTTCTTGGACCTGAATCTGGTTGCAGGCGGAAAGAAGGTACTGCACGTCTCAAAGGGGGTTGTGCTGGGCGACTACAAGTACTTTGAAGAGCTCGCACCTGAACCTCGGCAGTTCCTGTTCAACGTTCGGGAAGACCCCGATGAGATGGACAATCTCATCGATTCGCTACCCGAGAAAGCGACCGAATTGGACCTGTTGCTACGCATGCAGCGATCCACGGAGAAGTCGGGGCTGATCATCCAGGGGATTAGCAGCAAGGCAACGGAGCACACACAATGGAACTTGACCTTGAGGACGGATGGACAGTTCGTGGAGGTCACGCCCATCGACCTCGAGGCGATGGACTCCTACGACTTCGAGCCCGGTGGCACACGACTGAAGATCGAGTGCCTTCTCATGCCCCAGCAGGACAACGTGGTGAAGAAAGGCCTACTCCAAGACAAGGACGCCTTTGAGATCCGTGTGGACCCACCAGACGCCAGGGTCTACGTGGAGTCCAACGAGTACGGCGGTGTGGAGGAACGCATGCCCGTCTTCTTGGGTCCCTTGCGAACGGAGACGACTGCGCCGTTGGAGTTCTTGGCCAACCAAGGAGATCTGAAAATGGACGACCTCTCGACGCTGTTCACAGAAGCAGAGCGCAACCCCGGCAGTTCGGTTGAGGGTGTTTTCATTCCACCTGGCGTGTACGTGATCCACTTGCCCAATGCGAGATCGGGCGATATTGAGATTCCAGCTGCGATGGTGGAACGCCTGAAGGCGCTGGGCTACCTATAGGGATCCCCCCGACAAGTTGCGGGCACAGGACTTCGGCCATGGAGGTTACGATGCTCTACTGCCTTGGCGCCCATCCAGGGCCCGCCTGATGATGCTGACCAAGATTCTCGCAGCAGGTTGCCTTGCCTGCGTACTCGCAGATCCGTGTAGTGCGCGGCAAGTTCCACCAGGCTCCCCCATCCCGCCACAGGCAGACCCAAACTGTGTGGCCGTCGGGGAGCGCAAGATCAAGCCTGCGGATCTGGCTCAAGGTGACATCTACGCGGCGGCCATGGCGGTGGATGGCAACGTTGCTTTGGTCGCATCCGAGTGGGACGACGACCAGGGCAAGGACTCTGGCGCTGTGTTTGTCTACCGCTGCGACGGCCGTCAGTGGGTGGAAGAGCAGAAACTCCTGCCCAGCGACGGCCAGGCCGGCGACAACTTCGGACGCTCCCTTGAACTGGATGGAAACCTTGCCGTCGTAGGAACCCATTGGGACGACGACAATGGCGAGAAGAGCGGCTCGGTCTATGCCTTCCGATACAACGGTGCCGCCTGGGTTCAGGAGCAGAAGCTCCTAGCCAGCGACGGCAAGGCAGATGATCGGTTGGGTAACACGGTCTCGGTGGATGCCGTCGTGATCATAAAAGGCGCCTGGAAGAAGAATGGCGGCGGTAAGAACTCCGGAGCAGCCTACGTCTATCGCTTCAATGGGCTGCAGTGGGTCCAGGAGCAGAAGCTCGTGGCCTCCGACCGGGAAGCCTATGACGGCTTCGGTCGACACGTCAGCGTGAGCGGAAACGTCATCGCGGTCGGAACCTGGCAGGACGACGATGGTGCCTCGAATGGAGGTGCCGTGTACATGTTCCGCCACACTGGAACCAGCTGGGTCCAAGAGCAGAAGCTCGTGGCCTCCGATGCCGGGACCAACAGCTTTCTGGGCTGGTCGGTGTATCTGGACGGTCGCACTGTCGTGGCAGGAGCCTACGGGGATAGCCCCAAGGGCACACAATCGGGAGCTGCCTACGTCTGGCGTTACGATGGTGCCAGCTGGAGCCACGAGCACAAGATCGTGCCGCGGGATGGGAGTGCCTACGACTACTTCGGGTTCTCCATAGCGCTCGACGGAGACAACCTGGCCGTGGGAGCCTATGTGAAGCTGACGGAGTTCTTGGGCCCTGGTGCGGTATACCTCTACCGCTACCGCAACAATGAATGGTCCAAGTTCCGCAAGATCGTGCCCTCCGATGGTGCACCCCAGGATGCTTTTGGGTTTCACGTCGCTCTCAAGGGAAAGCTGTTGGTAACCGGGTCGTGGCGAGACGATGATGCGGGTGCCGACTCGGGTTCGGCCTACCTGTACACCTTCCCGGACCTGTAGCGTCTGCTGCGCTACCCCCTGTCCCTGCTTCTTGCGAATGCCTCAGTCGAGCGGATCTGACCACCCCCCCCGGCAGGGACTGTCTCCGGCGCGTCGGGCCCTCTTGGCCAAGATGCTCAAGCAGAAGGGGATGGCCGCACCTGGGGAGGAGCAGAAGATCCCTCGCCGATCCGATCCCGGGCCGGCACCCTTGAGCTTTGCGCAAGAAGCCCTGTGGTTCCTCGACCAGTTGGAGCCCAACGAAGCTCGCAGCAACCAACCTGGAGCCGTCCGGCTGAGCGGACAGTTGGACATGGCCGCGCTGGAGAAGACACTGGGCGAGATCATTGCACGCCACGAACCCCTGCGCATGAGTATCGAAGTGAGGGACGGGCGGCCCTACCAGGTGGTCACCGCGCCGGAGCCCTTCCAGCTCTCGATCTCGGATCTGTCCGACCGAGCCCTGGACGCTGCCGAGCAGGAGGCCACGCGTCTGGCAACGGAGGACGCCCACAGGCCATTCGATCTGGCACGCGGCCCCCTCTTTCGAACGTTCGTAATGCGCCTGGCGAAACACGAGCACATTCTCGTGCTGAACTTCCATCACATCGCCACCGATGGCTGGTCCATGGGTGTGTTTACGGAGGAGTTCAAGAGACTCTATCGCGCCTTCCAGGCCGGGAAGCCCTCGCCCCTGGCTGAGCTTCCGATCCAGATGGGCGACTTTGCCGCCTGGCAGCGGGAGACACTGCAGGGTGACAAGCTCGAAGAACACCTCGCCTACTGGCGTGAGCAACTGTCAGGCGAGTTGATCAGCGCCGAGGTGCCCCTCGATCATCCACGCCCAGCGGTTCAGTCATTCAAGGGTCGCCACGCGGCAATCCAACTCTCCAAAGAGCTGAGCGACCGCCTGCGCAAGCTCTCCCAAGAGCAAGGTGTGACGCTGTTCATGACCTTGAATGCGGCCTTCTTGGCTCTGCTGCACGAGACAGGCAAGCAGACGGACATGCTCATCGGGTCTGCGGTCGCTCACCGCAATCGCAGCGAACTCGAGGGGCTGATAGGGTTCCTTGTCAACATGCTGGCCCTGCGCACGGACCTCTCTGGGAATCCCGGATTTGACGAGCTCTTGCAGCGCGTGCGCACGACCACGATCGGAGCCTGGTCCCATCAGGATCTGCCCTTGACCCAGATCCTCGCTCAGGTGCAGCCCGGGCGGGACCTGGGGCGCAACCCGCTCTTTCAGGTGCAGTTCTCCTTGCTCACGCCCGACCGGAACCCCGCCGTCTACGGCTACGGTCTTGAGATGGGCCAGATCGAGACCATTGAATTGCCCGGCCTGGTCATGAGTCCCGTAGAGGTGAAGTTCGACAATGCGAGATACGACATTGCGATTTTCTTGTGGGACATGCCCGAAGGCATCGAGGGCACCCTGGAGTACAGCCGGGATCTGTTCGAGCCCTCGACGATGGAACGCTTCGTAGAGCGCTACAAGACACTTCTGAACTGTGTGCTGGCCAATCCCCAGATCCGCCTGCAAGAACTCGTCTTGAGCCTGCAAGAATCTGATTCCACAGCCGAACAAGAAGCTGCCGACCACCTGAAGGCGTCCACCCAGGCCAAGCTGAAAGGTCTGCGCAAGCGCTCAGGGCGTCGATCCCGCAGTCAGCCTGAGGACCCTTCGTGAGCGACTTCAAATCCATCTACGACCCCGGCGTCCAGGTCTCCATGGCCGATGTCCTGTGCCTACATCGCAATGAGAACCTGCTGGTGGGGCGTGATTGGGCCGTAGACGCCGCGCGGGATCTGGTGGAGCAAGCCGCCATCTCATCGTATCCCGATGCTGCCTGCCTGCCGTTGCGCACTGCCATCGCCGAGCTCCACGGCGTAGGTGCCGAGCAGGTCTTTCTAGGCAACGGCGCCGACGAGGTTCTCTCCGATCTGTTTGGTGTCCTCCACGAGACCTACGACTGCATGCACGTTCTGGACGTACGCTTCAAGGTCTACGACCTTCTGGCTGAACGACTCGGCTTCCGCCAGGAGGTGTTGGCCGGTGACGCGTTTGAAACTGGGCACGTGGATTCGAGCGGCTTTCAGGGCCTTGCCGTCGTGGACTCGCCCAACGCCATCACGGGACGCAGCGTGCCCACCGATGAGTTGATGCAGTTGGCCTCAGATACAAGGTCATTTGTGATATGGGACAACGTCTACGGCGAATACGGCCACGACTCGATCCCCACTCCCCTGCCAGCCAACATGGCGTTCGTGCGTAGCTTCTCCAAGTTCTACGGTTTGGCCGGACTACGCCTGGGATATTGCATCGCGGGAGAGAAACTGATCTCGCGCATGCTCGCTCAAAAGGACGTCTTCAACGTCAACGCCATGGCCCAGGTCATGGCCATGGAGGCTCTCCGTCGGCAGGATTCCTTCGAGGTCTTGCGCGACAAGCTCGTGGGCAACCGTGATCAGCTGGTCCACGGCTTGGAGCAGCAAGGCTTCTGTGTCCTGCCCTCCAATTCCGTGGGGGTGCTCGCTACGCACCCGGGCCACTCGGGCGCCTCGATCCAAGCCGCGCTCCTAGAACGCAAGATCGCAGTACGCCGATTCGACGATGAGCGGATCCGGGACTACATTCGCGTCACTGTCGCCCCCATGGAGCAGATCGAGCACTTCCTGGCGACACTGTCCGACTGCCTGAAAGCCCTCTAGAGCTGGCGCATGGCGGCCAGGATCGAGCGCGTGGCATGGCTCTTGTTGAGCGTATAGAAGTGCAGCCCTGGCGCTCCGGCCTCAAGTAGTTCCCGGCACTGGGTGATAGCGTGTTCGATGCCCGTGGCCATCACAGCGGCGGCATCATCTCCGCATCGCTGCAGGCGCATGCGCAGTTCCGCAGGCAACTCGGCCCCACACATCTTCGTGAAGCGCTCGATCTGGCCCAGGTTCGTTATGGGCATGATCCCCGGAACGATGGGAACCGAAATGCCCGCCTCTCGAGCATGTTCCACGAACTGAACGTAGCAATCCGACTGGAAGAACAGCTGGGTGGTCAAGAACCCCGCGCCGCTCTTCACCTTCTCCCGAGTCCATGCCAGATCATCCTCCGCGCTGGTCGCTTCGGGATGCACCTCTGGATAGCAGGCTGCTCCAAGTGAGAGGTCGAATTCCGCAGTCAGAAACTCCAACAACTCATTGGCGTGGGAGAAGCCGTCTGCGGGGGGCTGCCAGTCTCCATCCGTGTCCGGCGGGTCGCCGCGCAGGGCGAGAACGTTTTGGACACCCGACGCGGCAAGGCGCTTGACGTTTTCGAGCACGTCTGTGCGGCTGGCGGCCACGCACGTCTGGTGAGCCATGCCAGTAATGCCGAGCTCGTTTTGGATACGTGTCACGACGCCATGGGTGCGATCGCGGGTGCTACCCCCCGCTCCGTAGGTCACGGACACGAAGTCCGGCTCCACAGCGGACTTCAGGTCCGCCATGGTCTCCATGAGCTTGTTCTCGCCCGCGTCCGTCTTGGGGGGGAAGAACTCGAAGCTGAAGACAGGGCGGCCTTGTCCGTAGAGGTCGACAATTCTCATGAGTCGCCCGCCGCCATCTCGACGCCCTCCTCAAGCAGCTCCGCGAACTTCTCCCGGAACGCGTCGGGAATCGCCACCGGCTTCATGGTGTCCACGTCGATACAGGCGGTGACCTGCTTGGCTTCAAGGCAGAGAGTCTCGCCCAAGCGGAAGACATAGCGTAATCCAAGGGAGGTTCGGCCCAGCTTGAAACAGGTCACGCTCACAAGGGGCCTGTCCCCGAACCGCAAGGGCGACTTGAAGTCCACGCTGGAATGAACCAGCGGGAAGCCGACCTTCTTCTCCAGCAGCAGGTGGTAGTAGCGCTGGCCAACGTGCTTCTCCCACAGCTCCTCAAAGACGTCGTGGAGGTAGTCGTAGATACGAGGAAAATAGACGATCCCCGCGGGGTCCACGTGGCCAAAGCGCACCTGCAAGATGGTGTCGTAGGAACTCATGCGATGGCCTCGAAGAGTTCCGGCCATGCCTCTTCGATGGAGGTGACTAGCATGTTGGCGAGCTGTTCGATGTGACCCTCTCCTTCGTCCGCGGTCGCCTCGGCCGGTGCGCCACAGTAGGCCTGATCAGCCCCGCACTCCTGAAAGCTCTTGGCCCCATCGCGGATGCGCTCTACAAGTCCTATCTCCACCGGCTCAAGCGCCACCCGCTTCTCTTCCCGCACGCCCCCGGGGTCAGCCTTGAGAATGATGCTCGATTCGTAGCGGCCGGCGTGGCAGTCGCCACCTTTGAATTCCTCGCCCAGGGTCTCTGCCCAACGTCTGCGCGTGTTGTCCGGGAAGATGACCTGGGCCGAGCCCTTCTTCTTCTCCTGATAGTCCAGTGGCATGCCCCGCAACACCTCAATGTGGCCGGGCTCCAGGTGGCCATTCGAGAGAACCACGTGACGCACGCCGGCCTCCTCGAGGCTCTCAACGATGTCCTCGAGGAGGGACCACAAGGTGCCGGGGCGCAAGGTGACCGTTCCGGCGAAGCCATGGGTCCAGTGAGTCACGCCGTAGGGGACGGCGGGCAGGATCACGGCCTTGACCCCCTTGGCTTCAAGGAGAGCCGCAGCTCGCAGGGTCTGGGCCGTTGCAATGGTCACGTCCGTGTCCAAGGGCAGGTGCGGGCCATGGGGTTCGGTGCTACCGATGGGCACAAGGGCCACGGTTTCGGGGCCGAGTAGCTCTTGGGCTTCCGGCCAGGTCTGCTTGGCGAGTTCGGACATGTGTGTAGGGATTCTACTCATCCAGAGCGCAGGCGGCGATTGGCAGAGGCCAGTTGCTCGCCCTCAGCTCCTCGCCTTCAGGAGCTTGCGATTGACCTTGCCACGGTCGTTCTTGGGGAGTTCCGCGCACCATTCGAACCAGCGTGGGTACTTGTGGGGTGCAAGGTGGTCCTTGAGGTGAGCCTTGAGATGGCCGGCTAGAGCTTCATCGCCAGGGTGACCCTCCGCCAACACCACAAACGCCTGAGGCTTGACTAGGTCGTCCTTGTCAGCCTTGCCAATCACGCAGACTTCATCCACGGCGGGGTGAACGAGCAAGGCGTTCTCGATCTCCAAGGGCGACACCCATATGCCGCTCACCTTCAAGAGGTCATCGCCCCGGCCCACGTAGTGGAAGTAACCCTCTTCATCCACGCTGAAGACATCGGCAGTGGTACAGGCATCGGCTTGAAAGGTCTCCTGCGACTTGGCCTTGTCGCCCCAATAGCACAGCGCCGTCGAACCGCCCCGGATGCGCAGGCGTCCGGGTTCTCCCGGAGCCACAACCTCACCGTCGGGACCAAGGATATCGGCTTCGTACCCGGGAACGAGTTTTCCCAAGCTCCCGACGCGTACATCACCCATGCGATTGGAAATGTAGATGTGGAACATCTCAGCCGATCCGATTCCATCCAGGACCTCCACGCCCGTGCGTTCCATCCACTGCTCGTACAGGCTGGCCGGCAGAGCCTCTCCGGCGGAGAGACACACACGCAGGCTGGAAAGGTCGGCCTGATCACAACGCTCCGAGCGCAACATATTGTTGATGAGGGTCGGGACAGAGGTCAGAAAGGTGGGGCGATGCTGCTCAATAAGATCGAAAATGGCGTCGGGAGTGGAGCGCTCCGGGAACAAGATGGCCGTTGCACCCACACGAAAGGGAAACATGAGGTTGGTTCCCGTCGCGTAGCCGAAGAACAACTTGGGGACGGACAGGCACACGTCGTCCTCTCGATATCCGGCGACCTGCAGGGCAAATGTCTCGGTGGAGAAGGCGAAGTCGCGCTGCATGTGCACGCAGGCCTTGGGCTCCCCAGTCGAGCCCGAGGTAAATAACCAGCCCGCCAGATCGTCGGGGCCCGTGGGCTCCACAAACCCAGCGCCGGGCTCCTCGGACTGAGCGTCGATGGCCCCCTCGTAGGGGGTGAAATCCCCCGCCTCACTGCCCACGACGAGTACGCCCCGCAGGTGGCGTGACGAACGGGCAGCCTCCCCTATCTCGGCAAGCACGGATGAATCCGTCACCAGCACACGGGCCTTGGTGTACTCCAGGTAGTAGTTGAAATCCTTGGCCTTGAGCAGGGGGTTGACCATGGCGAAGACGCCACCGGCGCGCAGGGTCGCAAACCAGGTCTCCGCGAACTCCAACCCGTCTGGAAGAACGATCAGGACGCGGTCTTCAGCTCCGAGCCCAAGCCCTCGCAAGGCCGCGGTCAAGCGAATCACACGCCTCTGCAGGCTGGCATAGGTGTGGCTCCTTTGGCCGCAGACAAGGGCCGTCTTCTCCCCTCGGCCCTCGTCCACGTTGTGGTCGAGGAAGTAGGTGCAGAGGTTGAAGCGATCAGGCCAAGCCTGGCCAAAGGGGGATCCGAGTTTGCTCATGGGGGGGGCCATTCTGGCCGACCCCAGAATAGGGCAAGGTCCCTGCCCTGGCCAACTCCACCCGGGGACCCCTGTGAGATCCCATGAGTTCTGGAGGATCTAGTCCTCGGTAACCACGGTCAGGATGACCTGGTCCGTGACGAGATTGTCCTGAGCCTCCGACTGCAGCTTGGCATCCAGCCAGGCCCGGAAGCCGTCAAGATCCGCACCGAAGGAACGTCCCATCTGGGTGAGCTCGCTCGTCTCCGTCCCCGGGCCGCCGTTTGAGGTCAAGGTCGAGGCCAGCCCCACGAGATCCAATTGGTAGTCCGTGTCCGCGGCCTCGACCCAGACGGCCACATTGAACACCTCGCCCAACACGGCTTCGTATTCAGTTGTGATGGTGTCTCCCGCCGCACCGGCATAGGAGAAGATGATCGTGCCCACAGGGTCGAGGATGTGAAACCTGATTTTAGAGACGTAGTTCGCGGGTATGAGTCGGATGAAGACATCAGAGTTATCGCTGGCGGTCAATTGGAAGATGTCGTACTCCTCGAAGGCCGCGCTGATGTTGCCCGACACTCTGTAGGAGAGCTCCTCCTGGATAGCACCAATCACATTGGAGTTGGCCACATTGTTGTTGGGCTCCGCCTCTGCGACTGACTGTGCGTCTTCATCGGTGATGGTGAGACGGTGGGTCGTGTTGTCGCCAAGGGCCCCTCCAAGGGGAGTCAACAGGGTGAAATCCACGGCCTCGTCTTTTTCCCCAAGGGTGTCCTCGAAGATCTGGACCAGGATCTTCGTGCTGACGACCCCCGACGGAATCTTAAGCGGGGTGCCGGTAAGGACGTGGTAGTCCAAGGACTGCTGGGCATCGCCCGAAACGAAGAAGTCCACAATCAACAGGCCTGAGGAGGGCTTGTTGAGGACCACATCCACCTCTAGGAAGCTGGCATCTTCCTGCACGATCGTCGTTGACACTCCGAACTCCACCTCTGCCGGGGCAGGACTACCACCGCCACCACCACCGCCGTCGTTGTCGTCGGAACTGCAGGAAGCCAAGAGGGCGAGAAGGCCGAAGCCGGCCACGGATTGGATTTGTAGATTCATATGATGAGTGGCAAAGGTGCACATGAACCGTATCCCACAGGGGGGCCACCGCAGGTGAATCCCGGATCACTCACGCCTGGCCCTCGTGGCTCACTCAAAGTGAGCCACGCCTCGCTCGGCATCCCCCATGATCCCCACAGCGGGGCCCCGACTTGAGAAACCAGGCTTGCTCCCTACCACGGGCTCCCGGCCACCCCTGGGGATTCACCCTCCCAAGGCCTCACACAACCCCTCCCGGTTTCATACGGACGGAAAATTATTCCCATCCGGCGTGCCCTCCCCCCACGGAGAGGTCAAGAAACGACCCTATCCGTGACCCGTGACGAGCGAGAGCTCACTGCGCGCACATTCGACGGCCCGCTTCGAGCCCGACCTAGCGCCCGCGTGGGAGGAGTTCGAGCAGCGCATCGCCGAGAGACTGCCCGATGCCGAAGAAGTTCGCGGCGTTTCCGAAGAAGTGATACCCGCCATCGTGCCTCGGCTCGGCGGCGTAACAGTGCGTCGTCCGGGCAAGCCGCACCGTTCCCTTGAACTCCTTCAGCGCCGCGACGTCGGCCTGATGGCGCATGAGCGACAGCGCGCGCGGGTGTTTCTCCTCCGGGCCGCCCTGGCCGGACTCGCCGATGACGAACGGGAGCTTCGGCAGCTCGAACTCCGCGCGCACGTCGCGGATCAGATGCGCGAGGTTGGACCCGTACTCGTCGTTGTGCTCTTGATTGACGCGATCGTTCCAGCCTTGGAACCAGATCAACCCCGCGATCTCCGGCCGCATGCCCTTGGCCTTCGGGAAGTGCGTCTCGAGCTCATCGAGCACGGCCTTGGTGTGCGTGAAGATCTCGTCGTAATACGGACCGCGCTCACCGCCCGCAGAGGGCGGACGAAAGTCCACCGCGAGACTCTTGCCGCCCCACGCGATCTTGATCAGTAGCACCTGCTCGTCAAGTGCGTCCCCCACGACGTGGCCGAACTGCAGCTCGGGCCCGAAGCGATCCGCGGGTGACGCGAAGCCGACGTCGAGCTCTCCGGTCTTGCCCATGTACCAGATCCACACGTCGTCCCGTGGCTTCCACTCGCCCTGATCGTCGACGAGGTGCCCGTAGGTCGCACGCGTCTTCGCAGCCGTCGCAAGCGCATGCAAGTGTTCAATCTTACCTTTGCCCTGCATGTTGGACTGGCCGACGAGCAGAAAGACCTTGAGCGTCTTCGGCGCTTGCGGGAGGGCGAACGAAGCGCAGACGAGTAGCAGCGCGAGCGCGTAGGGGAGTCGCATGTCAGTTCCGTATAGGACGCAGTCGATTCAGCCCTGGGCCACCGCCTGGGACAACCCCTCAAGGAATGCCTCGGCTGACGGGTAGCGTTCACGCCTGGACGCAAAGAGGCCCCTGGCAACGGCCTCCTCCAACGCACGCGGCACTTCCGCATCGGGTGCACGCAGAGACATGCTGGGCGGGGTCTCCTGCATCTTTGATTGAAACACTTCGATATATCCGGTGCCCGACCACGGCAAGACCCCCGTCAGCAATTCGTACATCACCGTCGCCAGGTTGTAGAGGTCGGACAGCTCATCGGGAGAGTCACCCGTGAACTGTTCGATCGGCGCATAGAACGGAGTGCCAATCAAAGCCGTCCGGGTCCCCAGGTGTTTGGCGGCCCACATCGCCGGAGTCACACCCGCATCCACAAGCCTACCCACTCCCCCAGCTTCGGAGCAGAACACCGCTGCCGGCTTGATGTCTCCATGAACAAGGCCCTGTCCGTGGATTACATTCAGCCCATTCAAGATTGGTGTGACCAGCGCAAGCACGTCACCCGGATCCATGCGCCCTTGACCCTCCACCAAAGCTCGCAAGTCCTGTCCCTCGGGTAGGTCCGCGAGCACCAGGACGGTGCCGTCATCCAGAGCCTGGACGGAGTGCATCCGCTGTAGAGCTTCTTCGGCCACGTCTGTCCAGGGTCCCAGCTTGCCAGCGAACTCGCTCGCCTGATCGGGGTCTTCAAAGAGGCCCGCGGGGAACACCTGCAATTCCCGTGTGGCGCCCCCTTCGGCATCCTCTACTTCAAAAGTGGAGGCGATGCCGTTCTCGCGCAGAGGCCCTTTGAGGAGAAACCGGTCGAGGATGGTGTTGCCTGGCCGAAGATCGAAAATGCTGAGGCTGGTGGTGCTCATACCCACAAGATAGCGACTAACCCGCTTGGCGAGGGACAGAACTCAAAAAGAGGTGCAGGCGATCAGCCACGCGTGACGCTGAGCCCGAGTCCGCGACCTGACAGAGGGGGAGCCTCTCCACCTCAGCCTCAATGCCAAAGGCTGCAAAACGATCCAATGCCAAGGTTGCCTGCTCTGCCTCGGCTCCGCCGGCATCTGTGCCATCCAGGAACAACACCGGCACGCTCAGGTTGAGGACCATCTCCAAGGGCTGTACGGGTTTGGTTGCGCTCAGGCGGGGGTAGATGAGACGCCCGTTCACCGCCGCCACGGCGGACACACCTACACTCTGGCACCCCAGGAGCAGCGCCCAGGTCGCGCCCATGCCCACTCCAACCACGGCAGGACGCTCAGGACCCATCGCCCCGGCGAGCAGGTCCAACTCACGGACGGCTTGCCGGTCGGGGTATCCCTCTTCCCGCTCCCAGAGCGCGTCGGCCCCATCTGCCGTGGGGCCCGAGGGTGAATGCGGAGGGGACATGGACTCCGTATCGACCCACAAGACCCGCTCGCCAAGCCGAGCCAACGCCATGGCAAGAGCACGGGCATCAGCTGGATCAGTCAACGGGTCCCGTACAAAGAGGACCGGAGGATGAACCGCTGCAAGGGTCTCAGGGGAAGAGAGCCACTCGCCGCGCACTCCTTCGCCGACAACGATCCAATCCTCGTCATCCATGGGATCGTCCTGGGGTCAGCGACTAATAGACGCCCGCTGCGTCGGCGTCTTTTTCCCAATCACGGCTGGATCGCAACTCACTCATGGCCGCCGCGAACCCAGCAAGCTCCTCCTCAAGCGTGTAGAAATGTGGGCTGACACGGATTCCGGCACCCGGCCTGTGGTCCACGAGAATTCCTCGCCGCTCAAGACTCTTCACGAATGCTGGTCCCGACTCGTCCTCGTTCAGGGCGATCGTCAATGTTCCACCACGCTCGGTGCCAGCCTGAGGTCCATAGATCGCAAAGCCACGCTCGAGCATGTCCTGCCCCAACCCTTCGGTCAGGCGTAGCGACCAATTCCGAATAGCCTCAACGCCAGCCTCCAAGATGATCTCGTACCCCGCGGAGGCCTGCAGCAGACTCGCCACCGCCGGTGAACCGTGCAGGAAGCGCCTGGCAGAGGCGGAGTACCTTTGCGCTCCCGTTTCAAAAGCAAACGGGTCGGCATGTGCCATCCAACCGGTGATGCGCGGCTGCAGCTCCTCCTGTAGGTCCGGGCGCACATAGAGGTAGCCAGCCCCCGGTCCGCCACAGAGCCACTTCACCGATCCGCCGCAGACCATGTCCACGCCAAGCTCCTGCACGTCAACGGGCACAGTGCCGAGCGATTGGTAGGTGTCCAAGAGCACCAATGCTCCGACTGAACGGGCTCGCTCACAGATCGCCTTGGCGTCCTGCAGGTAGGAATTGCGGAAACAAACGTGGCTGATGGGCACGATCCGCGTGGTCTCATCGATCGCCTCCAGCAGGCGTTCAGTAGGGACAATCCCACCCTCGTCACTGGACACAACCTCGATCTCAGCGCCCAGTTTCCTGAATCCCTCCCACACGTACATGTTGGTCGGGAAATTCTGGTCGCTGTAGACAACCTTGTTTCGCGGCCCGGTGAAGTCGAGAGCTGAAGCCACGATGCCCTCAATGACGGAGACGTTTTGGTGCATCACGACGCACCCCTCGGGGGCGTTCATGATCTTGCCCAACAGGTCGCCCACATCTGAAGGCGCGCTCCACCATCCCTCGCCCCAAGAACGAACTCCGCGAGTTTCCCACTGGTCCATGAAACCACCCAGCTTTTCGCGCACGCCGATGGGCATGGCACCCAGGCTGTGATTCACCAGGTAGGTCGTTTCTTCGACGATCGGAAACCTGCTACGCCAGGACCGCGCCCAGCCCTCAGACTCCTCCACAGACGTCATGCGTGCAGTCCACCCTCCGGGAACCGCCCGCGCAAGTCCTCGGGCAATTCAATGCCCAGCTGATTGAGCGAGGGCATATTCAAGCCACAAGCCCTGCGCATGGGCTCTGCGTCGCAAACGAACCGCCGAATGCACTCTCCCGCGCTGGCCCCGCGCAGACCAAGCTCTTGAGCTTGCTCATCCTGGCGGGTACGAGGCCGCCCAAGCGATCGCAGGGCAATGGGAAACCATCGGCTCCAGTGGGTCTGGGCTGATGAACGGCGACCGGGATGGGTGCAAGCCTCGATGAAGAGGCGCGCCTGGGCTTCAGCCTCCTCACGCAAGGAATCCACGAGATCGCGAGCAATGGCGGCAAGGCCCTCGTGGCAGCTCTCGACGAGCCCCCCCGCTGCGGCGTACTCCGCTCTCCCCAGGAGTGCGAGCGCCACGCTGAGTTCGAGTTGGGACTCGGGCATGGGGACGCGGTCGATGCGAGGCCGCACTTCGCTAACAAGGTCTGACCCACCGAGCTCGCAATGGATGCACTCCACCTGCTCCATCAGGCGCAAGCTGTGCTCAAGATCGTCCGCCATGCGTCCCTTGGAGGCCACATCTGGGAGCATCTGGATGCCCGCCCCGCGAATGTTGCCCAACAACAGCTGGCGATAGGCTTGGCCCTCAACCAGCTGTCGCAGGAGGGTTGCAGAGTGGGCCTGAGACAAAGTACTGCTCATTCGAAGTCCTGATCGTTGGGGGCCAGAAGCCCGTCTAGCGCCAGAGGTCTTGATTCGGCCCTCTCCCCACCCTGAGCCTCCGCGGGCCAAGGTCTCCCTGTGAGGTCCTCATCGGGAATCACCAGTCGCTCGACGACTTCGCCACCGATGATATGTCGCTGGATGATCTCATCCACGTCACTCACGCCGACACCGCCGTACCAGACCCCCTCGGGGTAGACGACCATGGTCGTCCCGCGGGAGCACTGATCAAGGCACGCAGACTTGTTGGCGCGCACGATGCGTCGCAAGCCGGCCGCATGAAGCTGCGTATTCAGAGCCGCAGCCACGTCCTCACTCCCCTTGGCCGCACAGCACCCACGGGAGCTATCTGCGGCGCGCTCATGGACGCACGTGAAGATGTGCCGTTGGAGTTTGGGCATGGAGAACCCACGCCAGGGACGACTGACGCCCTAGAGCGGTGACAGGATTGCGGTGAGGGTTGCGGTACGGTGGGTGCCGAACCGTGTGCGACCTGGAACTTTGCGGATTCTCCCCAGCTCGCAAGGGCCCCGGATTGTCCCCGGGCCCTTCCATTCCCGCAATGGGGGCGCCGCCAAGTGGCTCTTCAGGAATCAGCGTCTTCCAAGGCCGCCTTGGCCAAGATCAGTTTCTGGACTTCGCTCGTTCCTTCGTAGATGCGCAGGGCGCGCACCTCGCGATACAGGCGTTCGACAATTTGCCCACGTTTGACGCCCAATCCCCCAAGATGTTGGACGGCTCTATCGCAGATCCAGCCCGCGGTCTCGGTGGCGAAGAGCTTGGCTCGAGCAACTTCACATACGGCAGTCTTACCGCGCCCCACGGCCTCGGCCGCCTCGTGCACGAGCAGCTCCGCAGCCCGTAGGCGAGTGTCCATCTCCGCCAGGTCCATGCGCAGCCCCTGAAAACTGGAGAGCGGCCGGCCAAACTGCTGCCTCGTCCGCAGGTGGTTGAGTGACTCGTCCAGGGCGCGTCGAGCCATCCCGCAAGCCGCTGCCGCCACCGACGTGCGGAAGTGCCCAAGGGTACCGAGGGCGAGAGCCATTCCAGCACCCTCATCACCGATCAGCGCGCCCGCACCAAGCTCCACGTCACTGAAGTACACGTCACCGATCGGGTGGGGTGCCATGACCTCAAACCCTTCAACCCGGATGCCCGGCGCATCGCCACGCACAAGAAACATGGACAGCCCCTCCTTGTCTCCGGGCTCTCCTGCCGTGCGCGCCAGAACTGTGTAGACGTCCGCCAGGGTGGCGTTGCTGATGAAGGTCTTGTGGCCGTTCAGGACCCAGCCTCCAGAGGTTGCCTCGGCGCGAGTGCTCACTCCCGACAGGTCGGATCCCGCTTCCGTTTCAGTCAAGGCGAAGGCAGCCACGTCCGTGCCCGCAAGAACGCCGGGTAGGACGCCCTCGCACTGATCGGGGGAACCCCCGAGAGCGAGGGGGCAGGTCCCCAATCCCTGCATGGCGAACATCACGTCCAGCATCCCCGAACTGCGTGCGAGCTCGTAGCGCACATCGCAGAGAGCCGCTACAGGAACAGGATCTCCCCCTGGTACCGACACGGCGTGCTTAAAGAGGTCCTCGCTGGCCAGCAACTCGAGAGCCAACCGCGCAGCAGTCGCCTCATCCGGCGCCGCCTCCAGCGCGGACTCCGCGGCGCTCGCAAAAGCCCGCACCTGTTCGCGCAAGGCACTCACCCCTTCACCCCCTGGGCCCCATGGCCGGGGTAGTTCTGCACGAAATCCGTTGGGCGCTTTTGGGTGAAGGCCTCGTAGGACTCGCGATAGTCGGGGTGCTTCATGCACTCAGCCTGTATCCAGCCCTCCTTCTGCATGGCCTCCGCAAGGTCCATGTGAGCCTCGGCGTTGAGCATGCGCTTGGTCATGGCCAGGCCCATGCTCGGGCCAGCCGCCAACTCCCGTGCCCAATCACGCGCTTGATCTTCCAGGTCTTCGCTGGGAACGACCCGGTTGTAGAGACCGATCTGTGCCGCGCGTTCCGCTGATATGAACTCGCCCCCCATCAGTAGCTCGCTTGCGTGGCCAAGTCCGACAACCCGTGGTAGAAGCCACGCCGCCCCCATGTCAGCGCCGCACAAACCCACTTTGGTGAACAGGAAGGCGATCTTGGCTTCGGTAGAAGCGATGCGCACATCGCACGCCAGGGCCATGACCGCTCCCGCCCCACACGTCGTCCCGTTCAACGCACCCACCACGGGTTTCTCCAGGCGCCGCATATTCTCGATCAGATCGCAGGTCATCCTCGTAAAAGCGAGAAGCTCCGCATCGCTCACTTCAAACAAGCGACCGATGATGTCCTTCACATCGCCCCCCGAGCAGAAAGCGCGGCCGGTTCCTGTCAACAGGACGCTACGCACCGAGTCCCGGGTCCGCAAAGCGAGGAACGTATCCCGCAGTTCGGCATAGGAATCGAAGGTCAGTGCATTGAGCCGTTCGGGGCGGTTGAGCCGCAGGGTCGCCACCCCATCGGACTCGGAGTAATCAAAGTGCTTGGGGTTCATGGTCTATTCGCTGACAGGCAGAACGGCGGTGGCTTCGATTTCAAGCAGAGCGCCGGGTTCAATCAGGGCCGCAACCTGGACGGCCGACATGGCGGGGAAGTGCTTGCCCATGATGGAGCGGTAGGCCGCTCCGACCTCCTTCTGGTGGTCCAGGTAGGCGGCGCAGTCCGTGAGGTAGAGGGTCATCCTGACGACGTGCTCGGGACGCCCTCCCGCTTCAGTCAGCACACTCGCGACGTTCTCGAGGGCCTGGGTGAACTGTCGCACGAAGTCACCCTCCCCCACGATCTGCTGTTGCGCGTCCCAGGCCACCTGGCCCGCGATGAACAGCATCGAACCGCCGCCCGTGACGAGCATGCCATTGGAGTATCCCTTGGGTGCCTCCCATCCGGGGGGTTGAATCGGATCAATTTGCATGGGGTTCAGTCTCCCTTCGGAGTATTGGACGCGATGGGCGAACCGCTCTCGATTTCGCGCTGTTCGGACCCGGTCAATTCTACGACTGCGCCACTGGTGTCGGACTGCAAGAGGCGCAGGATGACACCTGCGACTTCATCGGCCTGCACCAACTTGCCCCCCGGGTTGAGTTCAGCCAGGGCCGCCCGCGCTTGCTCATGATCGCGACCGGTCTTGTCCGCGATGCGTGCCACGCTGGCGTCGGTCATGGGCGTGTCCACGTAGTGTGGACAGACAACTCCCACGCCCACGCCCTTGCCCTCCATTTCGAGGGCCGCGGAGCGCGCATAGCCCAAGAGCGCGTGCTTGGACGCAGCGTAGCCGGTGATGTAGGGGTAACCCATCAAAGCCGCGGATGAGGCCACCATCACGACGCGGCCGTGCCCTTGCTTCAACATGTGTGGCAGGAAGGCCTCGAAGACCCGGCGGGTGCCGTGGTAGTTCACATCCATCTGCTGCCGAGCTACGGACTCCGCCTCATCACTCGTGAGTGCCGCGCTGATGGCTACGCCCGCGTTGGCCACGACCCAATCCACCGGACCCACCAGGTCCAGAGCGGTCTGGCGGGCGTCCCGAATGGAAGCCACGTCACACACGTCAAGACACAAGGGGTGAGCCACGCCACCCGCGGCGCGCACCGCCTCGACGCTGGCCTGCAAGCGAAGCTCATCCCTGCCGCTTACCAGGACGGTGGCGCCCGCTCCGGCGAGCGCCAGGGAGGTTGCGGTGCCGATGCCCCCTCCTCCTCCGGTCACCAGGGCTACGTGATCTGCGGTCATGACGTGGGCAGAGTAAGGCAGGGACCTGGCCTCACACCTCGATCTTCGCCGAATCTTGCTCCGGGAGGCACCCGCAGGGGATAGCCTCATGCCCAAGGCCCCCGCACCCTGCTCCCACAGACTCTTGGCTGCCCGCAAGAAACACCCCCTGCCGAACCATGCGTGGCCCAGTGCCGACGAGGCCAGTCGAAGCCGCCTCTTCTCGCCCTGCACCATCGGCTCGCTGCCCGTCTCGTCGCGCACCTGGGTTCCAGCCATGGTCCCCTGGCGCGCAACAGATGAAGGCCATGTGACGCCTGCGCTACTTGAGTGGTACGGCCGTTTTGCCGAAGGCCAGCCTGGGGTGCTGGTTGTGGAGGCCACAGGCATCCGCGATGTTCCCAGTGGGCCGCTGCTGCGAGCGGGACATGAGCGCTTTCTACCCGGCTTGAGCGAGCTCGCCCAAGTGGTGAGGAAACGCTCAGAAGGTCAGACACGCCTCTTCATTCAACTGATCGACTTCCTGCGCGTGCGCAAGCGGCCCGTACGCGAGGACTACCTGTTGCGCTTTCTCAAGGTCCAAGAACGGCACCGGGAGGCCTTGGGGATCCAGGACGAAGACGCCTTGCGCCAGGCCCTGATCAGACTTCCCGACGAGGAACTGGCGGAGGTTCTCTCGACGCGGGAGTGGGAGGACCTGCAGTACGGCGCACGCGAGCGGGTCACGGACACGCACCTGGATACGGTCCGCGAACTGCCTGACGCCCTTCCGACACTGTTCGCTGATGCAGCAGACCTCTCACGACGCGCGGGATTCGATGGGGTCGAGTTGCACTATGCGCACGCCTACACCATGGCCTCGTTTCTCTCTCGTACGAATGATCGCACGGATGGTTACGGAGGAACTCGGGAGGCCAGGCTACGTCTCCCACTCGAGGTGTTCGCAGCCGTGCGAGAGCGACTGGGGCCGGACTTTCCTATCGGGTGCCGCATGCTGGGAGACGAGGTGATCCCGGGTGGATCGAGAATCGACGATGCCTGCGAATACGCCACGCAGTTCGCACGAGCGGGGATGGACTTTCTCTCCATCTCCAAGGGCGGCAAGTTCGAAGATGCCGCGCAGCCCAAGGTCGGCCAGGCCATCTATCCCTATACGGGCCCCAGTGGTCTTGAGTGCATGCCCACGGTGTACGTCGGCGAGCCGGGGCCTTTTGGTCGCAACCTTGGCCTCTCGAAGCAGATTCGAGCCGCGGTGCACGCGACGGGGGTCCGGACTCCCGTCATCGGAGCGGGAGGCATCGGCACGTTCACGACCGCAGAGGAGGCCTTGCTAGACGGTTCTTGCGATCTGGTGGCGGCGGCGCGGCAGTCCCTCGCGGACCCTGATTGGTGGCGCAAGGTACGCACGGGCCACGGTGAAGAGGTCCGGCGATGTGAATACACGAACTACTGCGAGGCACTCGACCAGCGTCACAAGGAGGTCACGTGCCAGCTTTGGGACAGACTCCCAGGGGAGGGGGAGGGCATCAGAATGAGCCGCGATGGTCGAAGGCGCCTGTGTGCACCGACGTGGCCAGGAAGTTCGCCTCAATAGGCCCATTCCCGTAGAATCGGGGCGTATGCGTGCCATGCCTTCTCTCCAAAAACGACTCTTCTGCCTGCTGCTGGCAGGCCTGCTGTTGCCCTGTGGGCTGCAAGCCGCCTGCTTGCAGGGAGAAACCAAACCCACCGAGGAGACGGCTCGCACCAAGGGGCTCTTTGCCCGGGTGGCCGTGATCGGTGCCAGTGTTTCCGCGGGCTATGGGCTGCAGACGGACTTGAAAGCAAAGGTCAAGCTGGGCGATATCGTGGAGTGTCTGGTCGAGGGGGAAGGGGAGGACGGCCTCGACCTGGGCAGCAACATGCTCTTCAGATCCCCCAAGACAGTCGGTGCAGACCAGGTCGACGCTGCGCTCTTGCACAAGCCCACGCTCGTGATCGCCGTGGACTTCTTGTTCTGGTTCGCCTACGGAAGGAGCGGTGGTTCCACACAAGATCGAGTGGAGCGCGTGGATGAGGCCCTGGCTCTCTTGGACCGCTTCAAGTGCCCCATTCTCGTGGGAGACATTCCAGACATGAGCATGGCCCTGAAGGGCAAGGGACCCTTCGGCTTCCCGCTCATCACGCGCAACATGATCCCCCCCGAGCCGGCGCGAGTGGCAATCAACAAGCACCTCCAGAAGTGGGCCAAGGCCCGCCCACGGGTGACGATCGCCCCCCTGTCCGAGTTTCTGGAGACAGTCCAATCCGGTGGGACGCTCAAGGTGCGCGGGAACAAGTGGAGCGGTAAGGACCTGGATTCCATGCTTCAACAGGATCTGCTCCACCCGCGTCCACAAGGGACCCTGAGCCTGCTCATACTGGCTCTGGACCGCCTTGCAGATTCAAATGATCAAGTGAGCGACCAGATCTGTTGGGATTCCGATCTGGCTCTCAAGCGCCTCCTGGAGTCGACCCTGGAGGAGCGCACCCGCTACGAGGCCGCGCTCAAGCGCAGGGAAGAGCGCAGGGCCGAGCGGGAGAAGAAGAGACAGGACGACTGAACGCCCCTGGGGCGAGGCTCAATCCCCGATCAGGATCCGGCCGGAACGCATGACGAAGACCACGTTCTCCATGCATGCCATTCCTTCCAGCGGATCTCCGTTGACCGCGATGACATCGGCTGTCTTTCCAACCTGAAGGCTCCCGAGCTCCTGGCCCAAGCCACACAGGTCAGCCGCATTCAGGGTTGCCGAGACCAGGCAGTCCATGGGAGGGATCCCGGCCTCCTCCATGAGGACGAGCTCACGCCAGTTGTCCCCATGCCGACTGACGCCGCTGTCCGTCCCAAAAGCGATGCGCACGCCCGATCGCTGGGCCATGGCCATTGCACCACGCATCACGGGCCCCACGTTGAGGGCCTTGGCTCGAATGGCCGGTGGGAAGTAACCCTCGATCTTCGCCATCTCCACCACCGTCTGCCCAGCGAGGAGGGTGGGGACAAGGTAGGCCCCTGTCTCCTTGAACAGCTGGACAGCCTCCTCATCCAGGAAGCTGCCGTGATCGATGGAGTCGACACCAGCACGAAGGGCCGCCTTGATCCCATCCGCACCATGGGCATGGGCCGCCACCCGGCGCCCGAGACGATGGGCCGTCTGAACGATGGCCTCCAGCTCGTCGTCGAAGAACTGCTGGGAGGTCCCCGCATTGGTCCTCGACAGAACTCCCCCGGTGGCCGTGAGCTTGATCACGTCCGCACCGCGCTTGACCTGTAGTCGGACAGCCTTGCGACAAGAGTCAGGGCCATCTGCAATCCCCTGTGCGGGACCCGGAAGGTCGAACAGGTCCTCGCGATACCCATGTGTGTCATCGCCATGACCACCAGATGGTGAGAGCGCACACCCTGCGGCAAGAATGCGCGGCCCTGCGATCTTCCCTGAGGCAATCGCATCACGCAGGGCAAACACGGTATCGCCACTCGACCCCAGATTCCGAATCGTCGTTACGCCCGACTGCAGGGTGTCCTTGGCGTAGATTGTGGCCTGGATGGCCACGTCCGCCTCGCTGTCCTCCACGGCCTCAAGTTTGCTGTCCTTGCTGAGTCGAAAAGTGATGTGGGTATGACAGTCGATCAGGCCGGGAAGGACGAAGCTCCCAGAGAGGTCCACGACCCGGATCTCAGCCTCCTCCGGATCCGGAAAGCCAGCCTTGATGCCGGCCACCTGCGCCCCCCGCAGGGTCAAGGTCACGCGCTCCAGGGGGGCGTTGCCCGGATCAGCCAAGAGCTTCCCGCAGCGGATCCAGGTCCGTGACGGGACCGAATCCTGGGCGGCCAGGGTTGAAGCCAGAGCCAGAAGGGCCACAGAGAGTCGAGTGAGAGACAACATGCTGAAGATCCCTGGGGTTTGGAGTTATTCGCGGCCCTGAAAGAGGGCGCGCAGGCGTTCAAGGGTGGCGTGATTGGAACCAAAATCCGAGTGGCCCACGCGGGAAGCCGAGCGCAGTTGGATCAGGCGCTCTGGTGCGTCCAGGTGTAACTCCAGGTCGCTCCGGAATCGCAGTATGCGCGTGCACACCTCGAAATGGGCATAGTCCTCCGTCAGCTGAAGCAGCTCAGTGCGCGGTAGGGACTGCGTCAATCCGACCAGCCGTTCGAATTCGCTCTGGGGGTCGCCGTAGATCGGCAGCGGGTCAGCCCCGTGAGCTCCGTCGACACAGACACTTGAGGCGCAGTTTGGGCTTGTGGGACAAGGGCGCAGGTGCCCGTCGACCAGACCCGAAGTGGGTCGCCGACGGGAGGCCAGGGAAAGGCCCACGACAGCTGTCGCGACCAGGGCCAGAACGGCCAGGAGGAGCGGCTTGGAACGCACGGGGAGGGGGAGGGGGTGAAGGCACTCCCAGCCTGCATCCTGACCCCTGCCGGGCTGGATTGCGAGGGCTAGCCGAGTGGGCCGAAGCGACCAGATTCAGGGGCACTGAAAGAGGGAATCGGGGTGCGGGTTTCGCTAGGATCGAACGCGTCGACCTGGGGCAGGTTGACACCCACGTGCGGACCTTCATTGGGCATGCCGCGCGCGATCCAAAACCACCGCATCTCCCGATCCTGGCGCACTCATGGAACCCGTTACGACTCTTCTCGTTTTGACCGGCGGCTCTCTCGTCGGCTTTGTCATTGGAATGGCCTATAGAGGCAGCCAAGGCCATCGCCAGCGGCGCGTTCAGCAGGAGTTGATGGACCGCAAGTTCAAGCTCGCGGAGAGCGATCGCGAGGCTGCGGTTGTCGCGCTCAACCGGGCAAAGTCTGAAATGACAAGCTCCCAGGAATCCCAAGCCTCCGCAGAACGGGACCTGCAGCGCTCCGCTTCGCGCATTGCAAATGCGGTGCAATTGGAAGAGGCCGTGACGTCCCAGAGCCAGCGCATCCAAGAGTTGGAGGGCGAGTGCCAGGACGTACGCACGAAGTCTGAACGCCGGAGCGAGGTGTACAAGGAGCTGACCCAGGAGCACGAGGCCTTGGAGAAACAGTGGGAGGAAGCCCAAGAGAGCATCAGCGCCCACGAGGCCAGGCAAGACCGTGACGCCACCTCCCTAAGCAAGTCGAAGCGGGAGCTGGCAACAATGGAGGCCAGCAAGTCCACCGCCATCGCCGAGTTGGAGGGTTGCCTTGAAAGCCTGAAACCCCTGCCCGCCAAGCTCGAGAAGAGCGAGGGCGAGGCCCGTCAGTGGCGTGAGAGGTTTGAGGTTCTTGAAGGAGAATCCGGCCTTGAGATCGAAGAGTTACGACAACAATTGGTCGTACTTGAGCCTCTACCTGAGGAGATCGCCGGATGTCGGGATGAGCTGCAGGTGGCCAGGGACCTTCTCGTAGAAACAAGAGAGAGAGCCAGCGAGTCAGAGACGACGGCATCCAAACTCGCACAGGTGGATTCAGAACGAGGTGAAGAGCTGCGCACGTTGCGCGAGGAGTTTGTGGATCTTGAACGCACAAGCCAGGAGCTCATCGAAGATCAGCGCGGGCAACTCGAAGAACTCGCCGACCTGCCCGAGACTGTCAAGGTGCGCGAGGAACAACTGCGAGTGAATCAAGCCCGGCTAGAAGACCTTGCGACCTCCACTGACGAAGAGCTGAAGACCCTGCGAGCGCGGGTGGATGAACTCTCCCCCTATCCAGCGCTGCTCGCGGAGCGCGATGAAGAACTGAAGACAACCGTATCCAACAGCGAGGACTTCGAAGAAGCGAGCAGCCAGGAAATCAACGCCCTGCGCGCACGCCTTACAGAGCTCGACCCGGTGGAAGCCGAGTTGGGTAAGCACAAGGAGACCCTGCTCGTCACGGAGGAGCGCTACCGCAACTACTCCGCCCGAGCCAAGGACGAGATCAAGGCCCTGAAAGACCGAAATCGCGTCCTGGAGCCTCTCTCGGCCCAATTGGCCCGCACAGAGGCCGAACTGCGAGCCTCTGATGAGCGCCACGAACGCTTGCTTGAGGACAGCGAGAAGACCATCGCCCAACTACGCACTCGAGTGAATGAACTGGAGCCCATTCAATTGCAGTTCGCCGAACGTGAGGGCGAGCTGCGGGTGATCGAGAAGCGCTTCGCAGATCTCCAGGCCCACTCACGCGAGGAATCTACTGTGCTCAGCGAGCGGCTGACCTCCCTCACGCCCTTGCCCGACCGACTGGCCGAAAGAGAAGCCCAGCTGAAAGAAATCCGGCAGGAGCACCAGCATCATCTGAAGGTCAGTGGGAAGGAGATTGCGATCCTGCGTGAGCAGGTCACGAAGCTTGCAGCGCTGCCCAATCAGGTGGACCGGGCTGAGAAGCTCGTGGAGGAAACCCGCGGCAAGCTGGCTGAAGTCGATCGCCGCAAGCGCGAGGAGGTTCAGGACCTCAAGGGCGTCTTGGAAACTCTCGAACCGCTGCCCGCCCAGCTCGCCACCAAGGAAGCCGAGCTCCAGCGCAGCGAGAGCCGCCACAAGGATCTGCTGCAGGCCACCGATCGGGAGCGCGCCAAGTTGCAGCGTCGATTGGAGACACTCGAAGCCCGGGCCAGCGAGCTGGCTGAGACGCGTAAGCACCTCGCGGCCACACGCCGCGTCTTGACCAAGAGTCGTGCCCAGG
>MPMD02372733.1_pt1 | contig 52905 bp, 48 predicted proteins | sample 1617291 | NCBI WGS metagenome assembly MPMD02 (sample SAMN05944810, study PRJNA350692) | marine metagenome | biome: marine; feature: ODZ; material: water; isolation source: 120 m water sample filtered on 30 um supor filter | place: Pacific Ocean | collected 2012-04-09 | depth 120m m | reverse complement strand
GTCCACGACCGTGGAGATCTCCACCTCGTGGATCTCAACCTCCTGCTCGCGCACCAGGTGCAACAAGAGGTCCATGGGACCTTCAAAAATACGGTCCAGTTGAACCGTGTAGTCCTTGCTCACCAGATCCCCCCGGTCAGTGTGTCCACAACGTCAATCATGGGCCCCAGCGTAGCGCCCAAGACCATCCTGAGGGATCCCGTCATCACCAACAAGAGCACAATCAGCAGGCCAAATCGTTCCAGCGAAACGTAGGACTCCCGCAAGCTATTGGGCAGCAAGTAGGCCATGACCCGCGAGCCATCCAATGGGGGGACGGGGATCATGTTGAATACAGCCAGGATGATGTTGAAGGTGAGGGCCATCTCCATCACACGCGGGGCCAGGGCGGAGGTGGGCATGCCTCCCCAGTAGATCATGGCCTTCCAGGCTACCGAGAAGAGCAGGGCAAGGATGAGATTGGAGATGGGCCCTGCCAGGGCGACCAAGCTCATGTCCCGCAGGGGGTATCGCAGGCGCATGGGGTTGACCGGCACCGGGCGCGCTCCACCAAAAATGAACCCGGAAGTCATGTACAGGATGAGCGGCAGCGCGATCGTCATGAACGGGTCGATGTGAGCCATCGGGTTGAGGGTCAGGCGGCCCTCCTCCCGCGCCGTTCCATCTCCGCAGCGATCCGCCACGTAGGCGTGAGCGGCCTCATGGACCCCCAGGGACAGGATCAGAAAGGCGATCCCGAGGGCAATCTGGATGGTCTGGGGAGGCACTCGGTGGTCTCGGGGGTTTCTGGGGCTGCGCCAGGGGTCGGGGGGCGGGTATCGTACCCCTGCCCGGAGGGCACGAGCAGGGTCTTGGCACCCTTTCTTGCCCTGCCCCCCTTCCCTTGCACCGCACGTCCAGCCCAGACTCTGCGCCCCGTGGACGACCCCAAGAACAAGTTGGCCGAGCGCCTGGCCCAGGCGGCTGAAGTCGTACGCATTGAGGCAGAGACCCTGTTGCGGCTGGAGGAACATCTGGACGAGTCTTTCTCCCAGGCCGTGGACATGGTGCTGGCCTGTACCGGCCAGGTCGTGGTGACCGGCATGGGCAAGGCCGGCCTGGTGGGCCAAAAGATCTCGGCGACCCTGGCGAGCACAGGAACCCCCTCCTTTTCTCTCCACCCGGCTGAAGCCCTGCACGGGGATTTGGGGCGAGTCCGTGAGCAGGACCTGATCCTGGCCCTGTCCAATTCCGGCGAGACCCCCGAGCTCTCCGCATTGGTCTCCGCCGCCACACGACATGGAACACCGTCCATCGCCATGACCGGCCAGGTGGGCTCTTCCCTTGGTCGCCAGGCCTCGGTGGTCCTGAACATTGGCCGCGTGGAAGAGGCCTGTCCCTTGAAGCTCGCACCGACCGCTTCGACCTCCGCCATGCTTGCGCTGGGGGACGCCTTGGCCATGGTCGTTCTCTCCGAGCGTGGATTTGAACGGGAGGACTTCGCGCGCTTCCATCCCGCCGGCAGTCTGGGCCGCCAACTGTTGACCGTGGGTGAGGTCATGCGCAAGGGCACCGAGCTCCCCCTCGTCGCTGGCACCCGGACGGTTGCCGAGGTTCTGATCCAGACCTCCAAGACCCCGGGCAAGTCGGGCGCGGCCCTGGTTGTGACAGAAGCCGGCACCCTGGAGGGCATCTTCACCGACGGAGACCTGCGCCGGCTCCTCGAGGGCGGTCAATTCGACCGACTGCAGGAGGCTGTCGCCGACCATATGGGCCGAGACCCCAAGACGCTCCATCCCGACCAGCTCGTTGAAGAGGCTCACCGCTTGTTGCGGGAGAACCGGATTGACCAGGCCCCCGTGGTGGATGAAAGCCGCATTCCGGTGGGACTTGTCGACGTCCAGGACCTACTGGAACTTGGGGATTAGGGCCTCTTCGTATCACGATGACCCATCCACTCAAGGACCTGGACGACGGACTCATCGAGCGCCTGGCCGCCATCCGGCTGGCCGTGTTCGATGTAGATGGTGTGCTGACCGACGGCCGCGTGGCCTATCTGGGCGAGGAGGAACTGCAGACCTTTGACGTAAAGGACGGGCAGGGGCTTGCGTGGCTCTCCCAGGCGAGCATCGAACTGGCTTGGATCACGGGCAGGGGTTGCCGGGCGACCGAGCTCAGAGCTGCCGAGTTTGGTGTACACCTGCATATGCATTCGGGGCCCAAACAGGAGCGGTTGGAGTCCGTTCAAGAAGAGTTGGGTATTGGTCCGGAGCAGACCCTTGCCATGGGGGACGACCTTGCCGACCTGGCGCTGGCCTCCCGCGCCCAGGTTTTTTGTTGTCCGGCCGACGCTCGACCTGAGGTGCGTGCTGCAGCACATCTGGTTTGCACCCAGGGTGGCGGCCGCGGTGCCGTGCGCGAAGTTTGTGAAGCATTGCTCGCCGCCAAGGGGAGCTGGCCTCCCGGCGCTGGTGGGTCGTGCGGCTGAGGCCGTTTCTCGTGTTCGCCGCCGTTCTTGCGGTGGGCGGTACCCTCCTGTGGGTGGCGAATCTGCAGCGCTCGGATCCGGGCCTTGGCAGAACGACGGCGCCCGGTGACGCGGACTCGCAAGGGCAGGAGAAGCCGGTCGACGCCGCCCCGACCGGGGGGGCTATCGAGGGTCAGGAGGCCCCCCTGTTTGTGCGCATCCGTGGCGAGGCGAGCGTGGACACCTACGCTGAAGGCGAAGGTGCGCGGCAAGGGGCCAAGAGCCGGCTGGAGGGCAACTTCACAGCGCTGGATGAGGCCTATACCCGCTACCGCGTGGACGGTCTGACACTCGAGGTGCTTGACCCCGTCAGCCAGGAGGTCGTTCAGACGCTCACCGCGGAATCGGGGACCTTTAGGGTAGAGCCCGGCGGGGGGGCCCATGCACTGACAATCGCCGATGGCGGCCGAATGCTGCTTGAGAGCGTGAAGTTCGTGCGGCATTCCCAGCACGCGTTTGCGCCCCTGACCCTTGAAGCCCCGCGCTTGGAGCTGTCGCTCTCGACCAATGAGTTGCGCTCGCTCGACGAAGACGCCGTGAAGCTGACAGGCAAGGGGCTCTCTGGCGGAGGCCGGGACCTTCTCTTCAGTGGAGAGTCGGGGTTGTTGCGGCTGGGGCGCGGCGGTGAGGTTGTGATGAATCGCGCCCAGGGCGGAGAGCTGTTCTTCTCCACCCCCAACAAGGGCCCGCTCGAGATCCGCCAGGCAGGCGAGAGCGGAGCGCTCGGATCCATGGAGGCGATCGCGGCCGAAGGCGCGCGCCTGATCATGAAGGGCGACCCTCCCGGCCAGGTGGATGCTGACACCCTGCGCCTGATCGGGCACAGCGTAGATGGAACCGTCGTCTTGGAGAGGGCCGAGGCGGAGGGGGAGGTGCTCGTTGTACGGAAAGACGGGCGCTACAGCGGAGCGCGGGCGCAACTGGAGTTGGACGACAAGGGAGAGCTGGAGACCCTGGTCCTCGAAGAGAATCCCACGGCGCAGTTCACCATGCAGCGCAGCGCGGGTGCCGCAACGCACATTCTCTCCAAGGGCCAGGGCCCATTGAGCGTTTCCATCTCGGACGCCGGGACGCGCTTCACCCTCGCCGGACCGGGATCAGCCGAGGCGCTCGGGGAGGGCCTCGAGATCCTGGCTGAAGGGTCCCTGCAGGGCGTCATCGACCCGGAGCGGACCCGCGCCACGATTGTCGCGCGCGAACGCGTACGCGTCGTCCAGGGTGCGAGCCGACTGGAGACCGACACTCTTGAGGCGGTGTTTCTCGCGGGAGAGGTGGAGAGTGCGGACCTGTACTGCGAGGGCCCCACCCGCCTGGCGCGGAGAGATCCCGCGCGTGGCCTCGTCAGCGTGGACGTACAGGTAGAGTCCGACGTCCGCTTGAGAGGGCCTGACTGGCAGGTGGTCACCGCGCGCTCGGTAAGGACGGATGTGGTGGGCCCCGAACCGCTTCGCGTCACTGCGGGGCTGATTGAGAACCTGGACCTCAACACGTGGACCTTCGAGGCCAGCGAGGGGGTCACCTTTGCGGGCGTGGAGGGAGAGGGCTCGTCCAATCGGGCACGCATGGATGCTGGCGGGTCACTACATCTTGTCGGCACCGAAGATGTCGTGGCCAGCGTGCGAGTGATTGGCCGGGGCGACCCCAATGACATATCCGAGGCTCTGGTCGGAGCGACCATTCGGGGCTTGGAGGTCCGTGTCTCGCGGGAGCATTTTGAGGCCGTCGGAGACGTGCACCTGGAAGCGGAGACCGGCAGTGGACATCTGGTCGTGCTTGCAGACTCAGCCAGCTTCGACCTTGTTCGGCCCGAGGCCGACCCCCCAGAGTCGATGGGTGTCGCCGGCCCAACCCCTTTTGCCCTCGAGGCCACAGGCGTCCGCGAAGCGAGCCTGGAGGGTCCCGGGTCGAAGACCCTCGTCGCCGCGAAACACGTGAGCATCTTGGGCGTACTTGGCAACGAAGGCGACGGCGAGAGCCTGGCAACCTCAGATCTGGTGGCAACGGGGGACGTGCAGGTCGAGCGAGGGGGTGCGCTCCCCCTCACGGCCAGCGGCGAGACCCTTGTCATGGAGAGCGAGCGCGAGGGGCGCTTGGTGGCCGCCCAGGGCGCGAAGGTGAATGTACATGGGCGACTCATGCCCACAGGTCGGGAGTTCCAACTCCTCGCCACCAGCATCATTTTTGACGGGCAGGAGCTCATGGCCTCGGAGCCTGAGGCCTCACTGCAGGGGCTGGGCCTGGCCCCTCCGGGCGGAGCGGGGCTGGCGCTTGGGGAGTTGCGCGTCGCCGCCAAGAGTATGGAGGCAAGCCCCGAGGGCGTGCGTTTCTCGGGGGGGGTCCTGCTCCAGGGCACGGACACACAAGGTGTGCCCATGCTCCTACGCTCAGGCAGGCTCTGGATTTCCGGGGCCTTCGATCTGGGTTCGGGTGCATTGGCTCCCGAACAGGCATTGCGTTCGTTGGAGGCCGCCGATGGCTTCAACTGGGTCTATGGAGGACTGGGCCGCGCGCGCGGAAAGCGCATGATCGCGACGCGACAGGGCGCCTCATTCTGGGGCGATTCTGGAGAGCCCTGTTCGATCGAAGTGGGCCGCAACAGCGGAACCATCAGCCTTCAGTCCCGCTTCATCGAGTTGGATCTCGACCGCTTCCTCGTCACCGCCGAGCGGGGCGTGATTCGCTCCACCGGAGAGGGCCGCACCTGGTCCATATCTTTCGCGGATCTCCGGCCAAACGATCGAAACGGCCGGACCCTCGTTGCCATGGCTGCGCCGCGCTATGAAGACGCAAGCAACCAGGCGCGCGCCGACTTCGTCGGCTTCTGGATCAATGGAGATCAGTGGCGGGCGAGAGGCTATGAGAGTCTTTGGGGAACACCCCCTCCGCCCGACGGGGACATCGGGTCCACGCCCAGCGCTCCCGAGCTGCCCCGGGGTCCGTTCATAGACAATGTCTTTCGACGCTTGATGGCGGGGGAGTTGGGCGAGTTCATGCGTGCAGCGTTTGCAGAGGGGAACATTGAAGTGGTGGAGGATGGCCGGCTCGGGGCCCGGGCTTCGGCGATCTACCTGGACATGGAGACGGAGCAGGGTGTTCTGGAGGGGGCCACCCTTGTGGCTCGGATGCAGGTCGCCAGAGGGCGCACCGAGCGCGTTCGCGTCTCCGCAAAGGAGATGAGGATGGGGTCGGACGGCTCCATGCGAGCGGACAAGGCAACCCTCACCACAAGTACCCACGACGTCCCCAGCTACGTCATCGAGACACGCAAGTTGGTGCTCGGCCCACGACCGGATGAACTATGGGAGCTCTCAGCCACAGGGAACCGCCTGGTGTTTGCGAACCGGTTCGGGATTCCTCTGCCGTCTCTTGGAAACCTGGCCCTCAATCAGCAAGGGGACGTCGTCGGCTTTGTGACGGGTGATGACACCGTGCGCAGCATTGAGCATCTTGTCGTGGGCGATTCAGCACGCTTTGGCCCCATGATCGGGACGGCTTTTGGTTCGGACGTGGGAAGTGTGGGGCGCAAGGCGGGGGAGTTGCTGGGATTCGGAGAGAATGCGACAGGTCGCTGGCACTCCCAGGCCTCCTATCTGGGGGGCCGGGGAGCCCTGCTCGGGCTGGGGCTTGACTTGCGCGAGCGCCAGCCCGATGGGACCCAGGACTCCTGGCTACAGGTCACCTCGCGTGGAATCTACGACGACAGTGAGGACCACGGTCTGGTGCGAGTTCCCGAGGAGGAGCGGGATTCCCTGCGCATGTGGAGTAGTGCTCGCGGACGCCATCCGTTCTCCGACGTGGCCTGGGCGGATCTCGCCCTTTCAAGCCAGACAGACCCGGGCGTCCAGGCCGAGTTCTTCCAGCGCGATTTCCAGCGGTACGAGGAGCGTGACAACTATCTGCACTACCGAGACGGGCGCGGGGCCGACTACTTCGACGCCATGTTCCGAATACGCGCTGACGACTTCCGAACGGATGTGGTCGAGCAGCCCACCCTCGGTTACTACCACGGCGAGCGCAGCGTGGGGCGAGTGGCCGGGGTCGAATTGCTTTACGGGGCCGACCTGGAACTCGACTCCTTATCCCGTCGCGAGGGCGATCTGGACTATGAGTTTCCCTTCTTGGACAGCGAGGGGCTGCCGGATGGGCTCGGCGACCGAGATGTGCTGCGCGCCAACACCTCACATCGGCTCTCAGCTCCCCTGCGAACGGACCTGGCTGGGATGCGTGTGACTCCGTGGTTGGAAGGGCGTGGCACGGTTTGGGACAAGGATGCCGTGGGAGGCCGTGGGGTTTCGCGTTCGGCGGCGCTGGCGGGTATCGACTTGGCTACCACGCTCTTCAAGGTGTCGGACTCAGGATGGCGCCACTCCCTCACGCCGACCTTGAGCTACTCCAGCGACCTGTTCGTGGAGCACAGCGGTGGACCCCTCGTGCGCTTTGATGCGCTCGATGACCCCCTGGGTTCAGAGGAATTTGGCGCGGGCGTTCGGGCCCTCTGGACCGACCCGGCGGACAAGAGCCACTACGACCTGGAAGTGAAGAGCCTGCGTCGCTTCAACCGGGCCTCAGGCGGGGCCGACCAGACCCAGATCGCCAGTCTGGGATCTCTGCGAACGAAGTTTGGTGACGTCCCGGTGGGACTACTGCATGACTCCCGAATCGACATTGAAACGGGCAAGACTCTGTACTCCAGGAGCACCTTCGCGTGGCAGCCGACCGAGCCCCTGATGCTGCAGTTTGGTTTCCGCCGAGGGTTCGATCCCCTTCAGGGCCGGCTCTTTGAGGTGGGCTCTTTCGATGCCCGCTGGCGTGTCGACCGGAAATGGGAGATAGAATTGGGCGAAGACGTGTCCACTGTGGGAAACGGAAACCTACGGTCCCACTTGGCTCTGCGCCGCTTCGGGGCTGACTTCTTATTGGAGTTGGTTTTGATCGACCGGGCGGGAGAGGGCGGCCCTTCTCTCTCAATCAGTTTCTCACCGTTGTTCTTGTGGTCACCCAAGAGGATGGGGATGCTGGACGATTAGGATGAAATGAACCGATGATTGCTCTGATTGGCAACCTACACCTCCTGGAGGTGCTCACGATCGCGGGCGCCGCGCTACTCGTGTTTGGCAAGCGTCTGCCTGAAGTGGCAGTGCGTGGGGCGGGTCAATTGGTTCGCCTGCGGCGTTCGGTGATGCGTATGTGGCGCGAAGCCGGGCTGGAGGAAGAGCTGCGCCGCGTGCGGCGGGAGATCGAGCAGGAAACACCCAAGCTGCCCTCCGCCGAGGACCTCACTCGCGAGGTCGAGTGGCGCGCCGAGGTGCAATCGGACATCGAGTCTCTCGACTTGCCACAAGGCCCAAACGAGCTGTCGGACGGTGGGGGTCCGCGGGAAGACCACCCCGAGGATTACGATGATCGCGAGCCCATCGCCGACGACCCTGAAGATTACGACGACGGCGAAGTCCGCGATGACATCCATGCCGCTTCAGACCTGGAGCCACCCGTTGGGGAGGCCGCCCCCGAGGACCTTGAGCAGCCTCCGCCCGAATCCGGGGAATCGAACTAGAGCCCGCCTTTGTTCCGTCTCGGCTACAACACCAACGGCCTCGCCCATCACCGCCCCTTGGATGCCCTGCGCCTCCTCGGGGAGCTTGGCTACGAGGGCGTCGCGCTAACGCCCGACGCCGGCTTTCTCGACCCGTTTGAGGTCAGCCGGGGCGAGCTGCTGGAGGCCCGCCGCTGGGCAGACGACTTGGGCCTCGCGCTCTCAGTGGAGACCGGAGCCCGCTTCCTCCTGGATGCCCGCGCCAAGCACCAACCCAACCTGATGGACGCCGACCCGGCGGCGCGCAAGCGGCGCGTTGAATTCCTCTTGCGCTGCCTTGTGCAGGCCCATCTTCTGGGTGCCGATGTGCTCTCCTTGTGGGCGGGCAGTGAGGCCGGTGACCAGACCCTCGAGAGTGAGAGCTTCATTGCTGGCGGCAGTGAGGAGCTTCTTGAGCGGCTGGCCATGGGTCTGGTGCCCATCCTGAAGCGTGCCAGCGAGCTGGGTGTGCGAGTGGCTTTCGAACCCGAACCGGGGATGTTCGTTGAGAGGCCCGAGGGCTATGGCCGGCTGGTGGAATACATGGGGAGCGATGGAGAGGACCTGGGCCTTTGCTTGGATGTGGGGCACCTTGTCGTGACGGGCGACCTGCCGGTGGAGAAGGAGATAGAGCGCTGGGCGTCGCGGCTGATCCACGTACATCTCGACGATGCGGTTGCCGGCACCCACGAGCATCTCATGTTCGGCGAGGGCGAATTGGACCTCTCCGCGACCCTGAAAGCCCTGGTCGAGACAGAATATGGGGGTCTCGCGGCGGTGGAGCTCAGCCGGGATTCCCACCGGGGCCCCGCAGCTGCCGCGGAGGCCCTCGACCGGTTGCGCGAAGCTCTTCGGCCGTAACTACGGGCTTTCTTGGCCTCCTTGCTGCGAAGTGGTTGGTTCCGGGGCATGCCTGGGCTACCCCCGTACCGCGGACAATTCCCTCGGGGCGACTCAAATTTCAGCGGTGGAGGGAGCACAGGCCGCGACGCTGCCGATGGAGTTCTGCATGACTGCAGACCAGCAACGAACGTGCCCGACGCTGCGGGACAAGATGGAGCCCAGATTCGCTCATCGCATCAGTGTGAGCCGGTGCCAGGATCAGCAGCGCGCCTGCTTTCATAAGTGCTATTCCTGCGAGTGGAATAACTCATACCAAGCCCAGAAGGCCGCCGAAGAGCGCGCCAGACGCCCCTCTCGGTCCAAGCCGGAGCCGGTTCCGGTGCAGGCGGCCCAGGTGGAGTCCTTGCCCGAACTTCCGGAGCTGACGACGCATTTCGTGCTCTCTACGACCGAGTAAGCTCGGAGTCTCCGGCCGCGTCCAGAACCTCTGCGTCTGTCAACTGCCGGGGCGTCGTCTTGGCCAGGTCCAGCACGCGCTGCACCCGCTCGTCCGTGGGTTCGATCCCCCGCTTCTCCAGGAACCAGATCACGTTGGAGCGGCCCGACATGGGCCCCACGGCTATCACCTGCTCGAGGCCAAAGAGGTCGGCGGGGACCCCCGAATAGACGCGGTTGGCGAGCCAGTCATCACCCTTGCGTAGAGCCTTGATCACGGCCGAGGCATGGACGCCGGTGGAGGTCTCGAAAGCATCCTTGCCGAAGACGGGGTAGCCGCGGGGAATGGGAACATTCAAGGAGTCCGAGGAGGCCTGCACGTACTCCCCCAGGGTGGACAGGTCCTGGTCGATCCAGCCCAAGAGCGCGAGATTCACCAGCAGCAGGTCCATCTCCGTATTTCCGGTTCGCTCGCCGACACCCATGGCCGTGCCGTGGATTCGGGTGGCACCGGCCTCAATGGCGGCCAGGGCGTTGATCAGGCCCAGACCCCGGTCGTTGTGTCCATGCCAGTCGATGCCGACGTCGACCCCCAACTCATCCACCAGGTCCTTCACAAAGCGAACCAGAGCGCGCACACCGCTGGGGGTGGCATGGCCGCAGGTGTCGCAGATGCAGATCCGCGCGGCGCCCGCTTCGATGGCGGTCGAGTAGAGGGCGCGCACGGTTTCGGGTCGGGCCCGGGTCGTGTCTTCGGTCACGAACATGGAGGTCACGCCCTGGTCGGTGCAGAACTCCACAGCCTCGCGGGAGAGGCTGAGCATCTTCTCGACCTCCCAATTCTCCGTGTACTGGCGAATGGCGCTGGAGCCGATGAACATGCACACCTCGATAGGGGAGCCCAGCTCCTGCTGCAGCTCGATGGCGGGCGAGATGTCCGAGATCAGCGTGCGGCAGGCTACGTTGGGTGTGATCTTCAGACTCTCCATCTCCTGACAGAGGACCTTGATGTGTTCGCGCGCCTTGGCGCTGGCCCCGGGCAGGCCCACGTCTGCGGTCTGGATGCCGAGGCCGTCCATCAGGTGAACGAGACGGATCTTCTCATCCAATTCAGGATCACGAGCCGAGGGACTCTGGAGACCATCGCGCAAGGTCTCGTCGTCGAACTGGAGCGTGCCGTGGATGGGCTCCCGGTCATTCCAGTCGTGAATCAGATCGTCGTGTTTGTCGGCGCTCATGCCCAGTCTCCTGGCGCGGGATGGTGGTGCCCGGGGGCGGCGTGCCGGGGGCAGGCGCCCATTCTAGCCACCCGGGCCGGATCCCTCCCCCCTTTTGCGCTTATGCTGGGCCCATGGTCCCTGGCTCTTCGGCTCACATCCTCAAATTCGGGGGCGCGGCTTTGGCCGATGGGGAGGGCGTGCGGCGTGTGGCGGGCATCATTGCCGAGCGCTGGCAGAAGTCCCCGAAAGAGCGCACGGTGGTGGTGGTCAGCGCTCACCGGGGCGTAACGGACCTCCTCGGGGCCGCTGCATGGGCCGCCTCCAGAGGAGACGTGGACCCCTCTGGCGTACGCGTGCGCCATCGGGCGCTCTTGAGGGAATTGGCCCTGCCGAGCGACGTGTTGGACCGCTACTGGCGCGAGTGGGGACATTTCCTGGAGAGCCTCGCCCATGCCGGCCCGCTCTCCGCCGCCCAGTTGGATCTGGCGCTGTCCTTCGGCGAGCGACTGAGCGCCCGGGTCGTGGCGCGGGTGTGCACCGAGTTCGGGCTGCCTGCGGTTCCGGTGGACGCCTGGGATCTGGGCCTCGTCAGCGATTCCCGGCACGGGGCCGCACGGCCCCTGGAGGGCTCGGGCGACGCCCTGCGCAAAGGCCTCGATGGAATCGAGGGCATCCCGGTCGTGACCGGATTCCTGGCCAAGGACTCGAGCGGCAACCTCACAACCCTGGGCCGCAATGGATCCGATCTCACCGCGTCGTTGATCGCGTCGGCTCTTGGCGCAAAGCAGATTCAGTTCTGGAAGGCCGTGGGGGGCATCATGACAGCCGACCCCGACCTCGTTCCCGACGCGAGAAGTCTGGCGAGCGTGACCTATAGCGAGGCCGCCGAGTTCGCGTTTCACGGCGCGCAGGTTCTGCACCCTGAGGCCATCATGCCGTCCCTGCGGAACTCGACCCGGGTCAGCGTTCGCGATGTCAGCGAGCCCGATGCCCCAGGAACCCTGTTGACGGTTTCGGTTGAGGATGACGCCGTGGGGCCGGTCGGTGTGGCTACCCGACCCGATCTCCTGCGGATTGATGTCGACGTTCCCTCTCCCAAGATGCGCGCCGAGCGGGTCACCGCGCTGTTTGAGATCCTTGGCAAGTGCGGAGTGGAGGCCAGCCTCGTGGATGCCGAGGGTGATCAGATCAGTGCCTTTGTGGAGTCTGGACCCGGCGTTCCCGCAGCCCTGGATCAACTGGGTGACATGACCCAGGTGCACGGAGACCTGGCCTCGGTGGCACTGATCGGCCACGGAGTGGGAGAGGACCTGGCCCTGGGCCGTGGGGCACTGGAGGCCTTGGATCTGGCGGGGATTGAGGTTCAACGGGCCTTCTTGGGTGCCCGTCGCTCAAGTCAGGCCTTTGCCGTGGCGGCCACGGATCTGGTTCGGGCCGCGCGTGCGCTGCACGGGTTCGTCCTCTCCCACAAGCGATGGTCGGGGACGGAGAACCGACCCTAGCCTTCAGGGAGCGGCGGGGTTCGGATTGGAATCAGATCCTGTGACTCACGCCAAGCCGCTCGTACAGGCGGTTTTTGACCTGCCCGTATTCCGGTGCGCCCAGGTCGCGAGGGTGGGGTAGGTCCACGTCGATGACCTCCTCGATGCGTCCGGGGCGGGCGCTGAAGACCACCACGCGCTCGGCCAATTGGATGGCCTCGTCCACGTCGTGTGTCACGAATAGAATCGTGGGGTGCCGATCTTCCCAAATGCGGATCAGCTCGGAGCGCATGGTCAGGCGGGTCAGGGAATCGAGGGCACCGAAAGGCTCATCCATGTAGATGACGTCTGGCGACACGGCGAGGGCGCGCGCAACCTCCACGCGCTGCTTCATGCCGCCGGAGAGCTCCATCGGGTACGCGCGCTCGAAGCCGGAGAGGCCAACGAAATCGATCACCCCCTGGGCGATCTCATGCTGTCGCTCACGAGAGAGGTGGCGGACCCCGAGCACGATGTTGTCCCAGACCGACGCCCAGGGAAAGATGCCGTACTCCTGGAACACGAATACCCGGCGTGGGTCAGGGCCGGCGACAGGCTCACCATCCACACGGACGGTTCCCGTCGTTGGCGCCTCGAATCCCCCGGCGATATTGAGCAGGGTCGACTTGCCGCAGCCCGATGGGCCCAGCAGGCAGACAAACTCGCCCTCGGCAATGCTCAGGTTGACATCCTCAAGGACCAACAGGTCCTCACCCTTCTTGTCGAAGGCCTTGGAGACGCCCTCGAACACCACCTTGTCGGGGTTTGCGCTCATCGTTGGACATACCCCCAGCGAACCTCATCGAAGCGCTCAAGGCGCCGAATGAGGAAGTCCAGCACGATTCCGATCAGGCCAATCAGGATCATGGTGGCGACCACGAGGTCATAGCGACTGCCCGCGTTGCGGGCATCGTTGATCAGGTAGCCCAGCCCGGAGTCCATGCCCACCATTTCGGCCGCGACGATCACCAGCCAGGCCACGCCCAGGGCGATCCGCAGGCTGGTGATGATCTGGGGCAGGGCAGCGGGGAGCACGACGCACCGGAAGAGGGCCAGGCCGCGCACCCCGAAATTACGTGCGCTGCGCTGATGCACGAGCGAGATGTTGCGGACCGCGGCGGTGGTTCCAACGGTGATCGGGAAGAACGAGGAGAGGAAGATCAGGAAGATGCCTGCGCCGTCTCCGATGCCGAACCACAGGATCGAAATGGGTATCCACGCTATAGGGGATATGGGCCGCAGCCCCTGGATGATCGGATTCATGGCGCGGAAGGTGCGCGTTGACCAGCCGATGACCAGCCCCAGAGGTATGCCCACGCCCGCGGCCAGGAAGAAGCCCCAGGTGACCCGGAACAGGCTGGCCACAACATCTCCCCACAGCCTCTGACTCTCCACCAGCTCCAAGGAGGCCAGCCAGGTCTGGTGGGGCGTGGGGAAAATCACGCTGCCGGTGAAGCGGCAGGCCAGATCCCACAGGGCGACGAGCGCGACGGCCACGGCAGCCGGTAACACCCACTCCTGCGTGCGCTTGGAGAAACGCAGGCCAAGCGCCAAACAAGCGGAGGCGAGTGCCAGGGCAATCCATGCGAGGCTCATTGATCCCCCCCCTCTCTGGGCAGGCGGCCCATGTTCCAGTCGAGCTGGTCCAGGGGCCGAACGAACGAGTCATCGGCGTACTCCTCGAATTCGACACGCCGGGAGAGGACACCAATCTTGAACGCCAGCTCCATGATCTCGTCGAAGTCTGCTCGCAGCGGAGCGAGATTCGTGTACTTGACGCGGTCCTCTGGCTTGGAGAGCACGTACTTGAGCAGCTCCGGCGGCTGGAAGTAGTAGTGCTTGGCGGTGACCTCTGCTGCGTCCATGCGGTGCTGCATGTCCTCGTCCAGCCACTTACCGGACTTCGCGATGCCATCGATCATCTCCTGCACCAACTCTCGCCGCTCATCGATCAGGTCCTGGCGGACAACCATGACGCAGGAGATGAACTCGGGCCAGATATCCTTGGTGTGGTACAGCACGCGACCGAATCCGTCGACCTCGGCCTTGGCCGCGAAGGGCTCGCCCACGATGTAGCCATCGATCGCGCCGGCACGCAGGGCGGTGGGGTGTTCCGGAGGCGGCACCTCACGCAGGTCAATGGAGTCGTAGGGCATACCCCACTCGTCCATCATCCGGTGCATGAGAATGTTCTGGTTTGCGTAGCGGCTGGGGATGGCGACGACCTTGCCGCGCAGATCCTCGAAGTCGTAGATGGGTGCGTCCTTGCCCACCACGATGCCCGTGCCGTCCCGGTGTCCGAGGTAGACCACCTTGATGGGGACTCCGTCTGCCACGAGCTGCATGGCCATGGGGGCAAGGATGAAGACGCCACCGATCTCCTTGCTGATGAGCGCCTCCTTCACCGTGGGCCAGTCGGTGAACTTCTTGGAGCGGAAGAGCGTGCCCTCGTCGGAGTGCTTGGTCACCCAACTGGTGACCGGGCAGGTGATGTGTCATGTCACCGGGAGGAATCCGATGACCAACTCCTCGCGCTGCTGCCCTGTCAGGATGGCGACCTCCTTGCGCAGGGCGGACCAGCCCAGGTTGAGCTGGATGTGGCCGAGCGAGATGAGGAGGGCCCACAAGAGCATTCCGATGCCGACCTTGCGCTTCATGCGGTGCCCTCGTTGCCCGAACGCAGCGAAGCCCGAGCCTGGGGTGCGAGGACATCCTGGGCAGCGGGCTTCATGACTGGCTCGGAGGAAACCTCCGACCGCGGGGGGATCGTATTCAGCGTGCGACGGCAGTAGACGGTCAGATTGAACATGGGTTTGGGCCCTGAGGAGTGGTGGAATCGACCGTTTGGGGGCGGCACTGAGGTGGCGCAGGGCAAAAAAACTCTACCACGCGTGGAAGACCCGTGAGGGAGGGGGATTTTCAGGCCCCCGAACGGGGTCCTTCGGCTCACTCACCCACGCTCTGGCCCGCAAATCGGGGGTGTGGCCCCCAATAACCCCGGCCGATCTGCCCCCAGGGAGCCCAAGCGCACGGAAATCGGGCAGGAGTTTAGAGCCCGGGGGTCTCCCCCGACCCGGGGCCCTGCCAAACTGGGCCCAACCATGTCTACCAGCGACCAGTCCCAAGCCGACCGCCGCCGCTTCGAGGAGGCCCTGGAGAGCTCTCCCCAGCGGGCCGCCGAAGTACTTGGGGAGGTCCACGCCGCCGACGCCGCGTCCTGGCTGCAGGATGTTCGCGGTGAGGAGGCCTGGCAGGTGTTCTCCCTGCTCTCGACGGAGGATCAGGCGGACCTGCTCGAGTATGCCGAGGACGAGCTGGCTCACGAGCTCGTCACGCATATGTCCTCCGAGGGCTTGCGGGAGGTGGTTGAGGAGTTGCCCTCCGACAAGGCCGTGGACGTGTTGGCCGAGGCCGACGAGCGTGTCGCGGCTGACGTGCTCGATTCGGTCTCCGAGGAGACAGCTGAGGACCTCCGCACCCTGATCTCCTACGACCCGGAGAGTGCCGGCGGGGTCATGACCACTGAGTTCGTGCTGGCTCAACACGACGCGCGAATCGGGGATGTGGTCAAGGAGATCAAGAAGGAGGGCGAGGACAGCGAGGAGAACCTCGGGATCTTCGTCGTGGACGGGTCCGGTGTACCCGTGGGCTACATCTCCGATCGCGACCTGATCACCCACTCGATCCACGATTCGGTTGGCGAGGTGATGGTGGATCCGTTCGTCATCGAGGCCGGCGAGGACCAGGAGGTCGCGGCTGGCCTGATCGCCAAGTACGCCCTCTCCGCCCTGGCCGTTGTGGATGAAGTGGGAAGCCTGATTGGCGTCATCTCCCTGGATGACGCGCAGGAGATTCTGGAAGAAGAGGCGACAGAAGACGTGCACCGGCTCGTGGGTACCTCTCCCACCCAGCAGACGCGCCTGCCCATTCTGGTCCGCGTTCGGCAGCGCCTGCCCCTCATGGGCGTCACCGTGGCGGGCGGTCTGGCGAGCGCGCAACTACTGGGGGAGTTCATGGGACCGGGTACAGAGTCGCCCATCAACGAGGCCATCCTTCGCTACCTGCCTCTGATCGTTGGCCTTGCAGGCAACGTGGGGGTGCAGACGTCCACCATTCTGGTGCGCGGCTTTGCCACCGGCGAAGTGGAGCAGGACCGGGAGGCCGAAGTCTTCCGAAGCGAAGTGGCCGTGGGTGCCCTCATCGGTGCTCTCTGCGGGCTGGTGACGTTCCTGTTCGCGGCCTGGCTGGAGGGGTCCCTGGGGCAAGGAACGACGCTCGGGCTGTCCGTGGGCACCGCCGTCTTCGTGGCCGTGACCTGGGCGGCTGCGCTCGGGGGGGCGGTCCCCATGATGTGTCGCAGGATGGAGATCGACCCCGCGGTCATTGCAGGCCCCTTCCTGATCACCCTCTCGGACATCTCGGGAGTGGCCATCTACATGGTGGTCGCCGACCAGATGCTCAGCCGACTGGGTGCGCTCTAGGCCATGTCCATGTCCCGCGCCCGGCGAGTGTTGTGGTGGGTGGTCATCGGCGTTGCCGCGCTGCTGGTGCTCAAGACCTTCGTTGTCGACATCTATCCCGTGAGCAGCTCCTCCATGGAGCCGACCCTGCACCGCGGCGAGTGGGTTGTCGTCGCCCATGGCGGCGGCCGGCCCGAACGGGGCGAGGTGGTGGTCGTGCGCCATGGGGACGACGTGCTTGTCAAACGCGTGTGTGGCGTTGGAGGCCAGGGAGGGGAGCGCCTGACCGTTGACCCATCCGGGGATATCTGGATCAACGGCGAGCGTCCGGGCAAGGAGCGGTGGCGAATCGGGCTCGAAACGAATACGACCATTGATCCGCGCGTCAAGATCTTCGACCTGGGCGAGCAGGACCCCGCGGAGGTCTTTGAGGGCCTGGGCGAAGAGTCCCCGGGTTGGCATAGGGGACCGAGCGGGGAGCTGGTGGCGGGAAGCCCGGCGGGAGAGGAGCACTCCTCCGTCCTTCAGTACCAACGCATCCTCCGCGATGGGTATAGAGACCTCGAGGGCCGGGTCCACGATGGTGAGGTGTCGGTACCCGACCTGATCGTTGATCTGAAACTACAGGAGCTGGGGCACCCGAGCTCCCTGGTCGTGTCCGTGACGGAACAGGGGGATCGGTTTGAACTCCGGCTCGAATCGGCGGATTCCAATGGCGGGGCCCGGATGAGTCTCGTGCGGGTGACCCCCGAGGCGGAGATCCGCCTGGGCGGACCGTCCAATATTTCACTGGGTGGGTCTGGTCGGGAGACCCTCATCCATCTGTCGAACGTAGACAATCGCGTTGAGGCGCTTGTTCACGCCGAGGGCGACAACGTGTGGAACACGCTGGCCCATGACTACGATCGCAACAGCTACCAGCCGGGGGACGAGGAGCGAAGGGGCACCAGCCTGGGGGCTCGCATGCGACTGACGGCCACCGGACACGTGGTCCTCAGCGAACTCAGCCTGGCCCGGGACGTCCAGTTCAGGCCCCGGGGGAAGCTCGGCCCCGGCGGCGTCCGGGTGGGTCCCGGGGAGATCTTCGTGCTCGGGGATCACTCCGCCGACAGCCAGGACAGCCGGGACTTCGGCTCCCTGCCCGAGAAGGCCATCGTCGGGCGCCCCCTATTCGCCATCTGGCCGCCCAAGGCCATGCGCAGCCTACGCTAGAGGCGTAGGAGGGCACATTGTGTCTAGAATGGGGACCGGGTCAGGTTGGACGGAATCCCGCTGGATCGCACCCGAAACCCGGGCCCGACAGGTGTGTTCAAGGCCGACCGGTGGACCGTGTTCCGCCATTCCACTCACCCCATGCCGACCCAAGCCGATTTCAAAGACGATCCGGGCGTGGCCCTCATGCTTGCCTGGCAGGGGGGGGATGAGAGCGCCTTCGATGAGCTCGTCAGCCTGTATTCCGGCCGGGTCTACTCCCTGCTGACGCGCTTCCTGGGCCAGCACCCGTCCCGGGAGGATTTCGTGCAGGAGGTCTTCTTGCGCGTGGTGCGCGCGAGAGACCGCTATGAGCCCAACGCGAGGTTCACGACCTGGCTGTACCGCATCGTGTTCAACCTGTCGGTCAACGAAACACAACGAGCTTCCGGCCGCTATCAACTCTCCTTGGATCAGCCTACCGGCGACGAGGAGCAGGGCCGCATCGAGATAGAAGACACGCGCGACCCGGATCCCACAGCGGCAATGCAGAGCGGCGACGTGATCCACGCCGTACGTCGCGCCATTGCGGCCCTGCCAGAGAACCAACGCATGGCGGTGGTGCTCGCCAAGTTCGACGACATGCCCTACGTGGAAATCGCCAAGGTGCTGGACTCAAGCGAGAAGGCCATCAAGTCCCTGATTCACAGGGCGCGTGAGACCCTGAGAGCGGAACTGGCGCCGTTCCTGGAGGAGGACCTGCTATGAGCACATCCTGCATGGGATTCCGCCAGCAACTGGAGGCCCTGCTCGGTGGCCGTCCGGACCCTGAGCGTCTGACTGTCCTGGGTTGGCACGAGCATCTGCTCTCGTGCGGTGCCTGTCGGGAGATTCTCGAGCAAGAGGAGGCTCTCGAACTACTGCTCGCCTCCTTGCCCGACCCACAGCTTCCCCCCGACCTTTCGCGCCGGCTGGTGCGGCGTCTGCGTCAGGTGGAGTCAGAAGCCTCGGACCCGAAAGGAGGAGCCTTGGAGTCCTTGCTCGCCCTGGATGAGGTGGCCATTCCCACCGGCCTTGCCGGTCGGGTAAGAGCAGGTGTGGCCGAGGCCCGACGCGAGGATCGGCTCGACGCACTGTTGGAAAGAGCCCTCCGCGTTGAAGTTCCCGAGGATCTGGGACAGCGGGTGCTGGCTGGACTTGAAGGTGAGCGGAGCCGGGATCGCCTGGTTCCTACTGCGCCCCAAAGCCGGCCTGAAGGCCGCACGCTACCCATGAGCCGCGGCGTTCTGTTGAAGTTGGCCGCCGCCATTCTGGTGGGGGCCTCGGGCGTAGCGCTCTGGCGAGGGGTGCTTGGCCCTGGCAGCGAGAACCCTGAGACGCCGAGCGATCTTCTTGTCCAAAGGCAAGGCGGCGAACTTCCACAGATGGCCAGCCTGGACGAAGAAGTGATAGAGAACCTCTCCGAACTTCTCTATTGGGAGTCCATCGAGAGTCTCGGCCCCATGGAGCGGGACCTGCTCTCCCAGTTGGACCTGACGGACGAAGCAGTGCTCGATAGTGCCCTGGAGGCGGAAGGCTCATGAGTACACCGCGCACCGTGGGTCGACTGCTGAGCGCCGCCGCCTTCGCGTCCTGCTTCTCGTTCGCGACCGCAACTTGGGCCGGCTCGGCCCAAGACGCCGTGCGCAATCCCGACCGGGGAGCTGCCTCGAGCAAGGCCGATCAGCGCAAGCGCTTCGAGTCCCTATCAGAAGAGCAGAAGCAGGCCCTGCGTCAGCGCCTGGAGCGGCTCAAGAAGCTGCCGGCGCAAGAGCGCCAGGATCTGCGCGCCCAGGCGGGTCAGCTCGAGGACATGAGCCGCCGGGTCTATCGCAACCTGGCGGACGGGGACCGTGAGCGCCTCGACAGCTTGTCCGCCGACAAGCGCCAGGACCTGCTCCGTGAGATGGCCTTGGCCGAAGCGCGGGACATGGGCCGCCGAATCCTGCGCAAGCTGCCCCAAGAGGAACGCGAGCGACTCGAGGCTGCCGAGCCCCAAGAGCGCCAGCGCCTGCTGCTGGAACTACGCCATCAGATGGACGGCCGCATCGGGCAGAGCATCGAGCGCATGGCGCCGGAGCTCGGGTTCAGCGCGGAACAGGTGAAGAAGTTGAACGCCCTGCCCTCCGATGAGCGACGGGGCAAGTTCCTGCAGGTGGTCAAGCGCAGGTGCATCCAGTACGTGGACCGCAGGGGTCTACCCGAAGGCATCCGGCCTGAGCACTGGGACAGGGTCCAGCAGTTGCCCCCCGACGAGTTCTACCTGGCGCTGCTGAATCTGCGCCGCGAGTTTCCGGGCCTTGCACGGGCAATGAAACCCAAGCCCGGATCGGACAAGAGCGCTCCGAAGCCCTCTCCGGAAATGCAGCGCGTGCGCCGAGCCATGGAGGCCCACCTCAACCCCACCGAGCGACTGGAGCTCGCGGAGAAGGGCCGCGTTGAACGGGAGCGAGAGCTCAAGGGGCGTAGGAGAAAACGCGTCTTGGCCGCACTGGACAAGGGGGGGTATGTGGCGGGCGAGGACCTGAAGCGACTGGAGGCCCTTCCCGATGAGGCCTTCTTCGCCCTGGTGAGACGCTTCTTGGACAGTGGTGGCAAACAGGCCCCCGTTCCCACGCGTTTACCCAAGGAGCGCTCCAGGAGGTCTGATACCTCGAACGGGCGGTCGGGCGACAAGAGATAGGCCGGGGCGCGGGCCTCCCGTGCCGGGCCTATACTTGGGCTCGCCATGGCTCGCCCCCCCACAAGTGCTGCGGCCCGAGCCCGGGTACCGATGATCTCCGCAGGTGATGCCTTGGGCTCACCCTCGGCCCACATCATCGACCTGCGCACGCCGTCCGAGTTTGCAGAGGACCACCTGCCGGGGGCATATAACCTGCCGCTACTCTCGGACGCCGAGCGGGCCGTGGTTGGATTGCTCTACAGCCAGGACTCGCCCGAGAAGGCCTTCGCTCACGGCCTGGATCGGGTGCTGGATACGATTGAAGAGTTGGTGGTGGGTATCGGCCGGGTGGCGGAGTTGGAGATCGATGGAGCGCAGATACGCGAGCGGGTGCTTGAGTTGGCGGACGGTGGCATCGTGGGGATGCAGAGCCGGTTGGACCCGACCGCCTACAAGCCGACCCAGGACGGTGCCGCACCGATCATCCTGCACTGCTGGCGTGGGGGCCTGCGATCCATGAGTGTGGTGGCACTGCTCGGGCGCCTGGGTGTGGCGTCCGTTGCGGGATTGGAGGGAGGCTACCGGGCCTACCGTCAGGCGGTCATGGAGCAGCTCGAAGAGTGGCGGGCTCCGCAGGCCGTTGTCCTGCGCGGCCTGACCGGGGTGGGCAAGACCCTCGTCCTCAGAGAGTTGGAGAAGCTGCGACCCGGCTCCACCATCGACCTGGAAGGCGCGGCGGGGCACCGCAGCTCCCTCTTGGGCATGGTGGGCCTGGAGCCCGTATCCCAAAAAGCCTTCGACACCCGTCTCGCCCTTCGCCTACGGGAACCTTCTCTGGCCAGCGACGCGCTTGTATTTGAAGGCGAGAGCCGAAAAGTAGGCAACGTGATCATTCCCCCGCGAATCTGGGGGGCGATGGGCAGCGCTACCAACATCCTGCTCACGGCAGAACACGAGCGCCGCATCGATGTGCTGCTGGAGGACTACCTTGCAAGGGAGCAGGATCGCCCCCAGCTTCGCGAGCAGCTGGCTCAGGTGGAGCGGCGCATTCAACCTGAAGCTCCCCTCGTGCAGTGGTTCGATGGGGGCGAGGAGCGCAAGCTCGTCGGGGTGTTGCTCGACACCTACTACGACCCGCTCTATAGACATAGCGAGAAGGGCAAGGCCTACCGACACACCCTTGCAGCCGACGACCCAAGGGCCGCGGCGAAGCAGATAGATCAGTGGCTCACAGAGGGGAGCCTCTGGGCCCAGCCCTGATCCGCCGAGCCCAGCAGCCTAGCTGAGCGCGCGCGTAACGATCTCAAGCGTGTTCTTGGAGAGGCTTGAGGCGGAGAGGATCCGCTCCAGTTCGCTCTTCATCAGCCCGGCGCGCCCCTGGTCGTAACGCTTCCACAGCAGGAACGGTCCGACCAACCGTGCGGCGAGTTGAGGATTGTTGCCGTCGATGGCCAGGATGTTGTCGGCCAAGAAGGCGTAGCCGCTGCCGTCCGCCTCGTGGAACCCCGCTGGGTTCATGCTGGGGAAGAAGGTCAGTACGGACCGCGCACGGTTGGGATTGGCCAGGGAGAACTCGGGGTGGGAAGCCAACTCCCGCATGCGCTGCACGCTACCGGGCATGGACGAGCCAGCCTGTACCGAGAACCACTTGTCTATTACCAGTGCGTCCGTAGCCCAGCGGCTGTAGAACTCCGCCAGAGCCTCCGCGCGCTGCGGTACGTCGAGCTCCACCAGGCAGGCGAGGGCCGCCTGAGAATCCGTCATGTTGTCGGTTGCCTGAAATTGCTCCCATGCCATCGCTGTCGTCTCGTCCTCCGCGAGGGTCGTCAAGTAGGCCAGGGCGCAGTTACGGAGGCGACGACGGTGGATGTCTTCGGCTTCAGTGGTGTAGGGGCCCGTTGGCGCCAGGGCTGCGTAGATCTCCACCAGCGGTGCACGCAGGGCCTGAGCCAAAGCGTGGCGCATGAACTCGCGCGCCAGATGCAGGTGCTCGGGCTCGATGACCTCCATGCGCTGGGCCAGCTCTCCTTCCGAGGGCAGGGTAAGCGCCAGTGCGCGGAGTGAGCCATCCACGCTCTCATCGCTCAGCACACGCCCGAAGGCCTCTGCCAACTGAGGGTCGAGCTCAAGCTCTTCACCCTTGGCGCTGGCTGCCGCGAGCTCCAGGAGTGCATCGGCGAAGAGCTCCTGGCCAGCGTCCCAACGGTTGAAGGAGTCGGAGTCGTGGGCGAGGAGAAACGCGAGCTCCTCCCGGCTGCGTTCCATTTCCAACAGGACGGGTGCGGAGAACCCGCGCAACAGTGAGGGCAGGGGCTTGGCCGTCAGCCCGGTGAAGACAAAGGTCTGTTCTCGCTCAAGGAGCTCCAGGACCCGCTCGGTCGGTGCAGAATCCTCGGCTTCTCCTCTCAGGCGCAGGGGGCAGTCGCGTCCATCGCTGCCCACAAGACCAAGGCGAACCGGAATGTGCAGAGGCGGGCTGTCATCCCCGGACTGTTGGGCAAGCGTGAGGCTGAACTCGCCACTCGCTTCATCCCATTCCCCCTTCACCTTCAGACGCGGCGTGCCCGACTGGACGTACCACTGCTCAAAGGGACCCAGATCCACTCCATTGGCGTCGGCCATGGCGGCCCGGAAATCATCACAGGTGACGGCCTGTCCGTCGTGGCGCTCGAAGTACCGGTCCATTCCCTTGCGGAATCCATCGGCCCCCACAAGCGTGTGGATCATCCGGATGACCTCGGCCCCCTTGCAGTACACGGTGGCCGTGTAGAAGTTGTCCATCTCGATGTAGGACTCGGGCCGAATGGGGTGAGACATGGGCCCGGCGTCTTCGGGGTACTGGCCAGCCCGCAGCTTGCGCACCTCGCCGATGCGGGTCACCGCCCGGGAGCCCATGTCCGAGCTGAATTCCTGATCGCGGAACACGGTCATACCCTCCTTGAGCGTGAGCTGGAACCAGTCCCGGCAGGTCACGCGATTGCCCGTCCAGTTGTGGAAGTACTCGTGACCGATGATGCCCTCGACATTCTCGAAGTCAGCGTCAGTGGCGGTGTCAGCAGCGGCCAACACATACTTGGAGTTGAAGATGTTGAGGCCCTTGTTCTCCATCGCCCCCATGTTGAAGTCACTGACCGCGACAACCATGTAGATGTTCAGGTCGTATTCGAGACCGAAGACCTCCTCATCCCAACGCATGGCCCGTTGCAGGGATTGCATGGCGTGGGGGCACTTGTAAAGGTCGCGCTCGGCGACAAAGAGCTCCAGTTCGACATCGCGCCCGCTCCCCGTGCGGTACGCACCCTTGTGGCAGGCCAGATCTCCAGCCACCAGGGCGAAGAGGTAGGACGGCTTGGGGAAGGGGTCCTCCCAGCGCACCCGCTGGCGTCCGCCCTCAAGGGCCTCCGTCTCGATTCGGTTGCCGTTGGAGAGCATGACCGGATAGCGCTCCCGGTCACCCTCGATCGTCACCGAGTAGCGAGCCATCACATCGGGCCGGTCAAGGAAGTAGGTGATGCGGCGGAATCCCTCCGCCTCGCACTGGGTGCAGAAGTTTCCGCCTGAGACGTACAGGCCGCTCAGGGCCTTGTTTTCTGCTGGCGCGACCTGGACCTCGATCTGAAGGCAGAAAGAGTCCGGGGGCGAGTGCAGGGTGAGCGTGTCCTCTCCCAGGGTGTACGCGCCCTCATCGAGCGTCTCTCCATCGAGCGCGACAGACAAGAGGGTCAACTCTTCGCCCTGCAGGACCAGGTCGGCTCCGGGCTCGCCCGCACGCCGGATTGCCATACTGCTCCTGACCCGCGTCTTCAGTTCATCGAGCTCGAAGTGCAGGTCGACGGTCTCGATCTGATAATCGCTCGGCCGGTAGTTGGAGCGCAGAATGGGTTCAGGTGGCGCAGTGGTGACACTCATCGGGGGTGATCTTGGCCCGTTGGGGGGGCCGGCTGTGGGGGGGGGCCAAACGAGAAGGGGCGGGCTTCTTGCCCGGCCCCTTGGTGCCGCCTATCTTACGCATCCGGCCCCCCCGAGGGGACCCACGCTCTTCCTTACACGCAACCTCAATCGGCCCCCATCCAAGGGACTCCAGCCGGCGGCCCCCATCGCCTAATACCGGCCTCGGACTTCCCACGCAACACAACCATGTGCGGATTCATTGGCATCTACGGACCGGACGGCACGGACGTCGCGACCGAAATATATGAGGGCCTGCTCGCTGTTCAGCACCGGGGCCAGGATGCAGCGGGCATTACCACCTTCGCGGACAAGTACAACGTCAAGAAGGGCAACGGGTTGGTGGTTGAGGTCTTCAACGAGGAGAACATGGCGAGGCTGCGCGGACACCTTGGGGTGGGGCACGTGCGCTACCCAACCGCTGGTGGCAGCCACGACGAGGATGCGCAGCCCTTTCACCACACCTTTCCGGTTGGCGTGGCCATGGTGCACAACGGCAATGTGACCAACTTTCAGGAGCTGGGTGATCGACGCTTCAAGTCTGGTGGTGTTCGCCTGAACTCCAGTTGTGACCTGGAGGTCATCCTATGGGTGTTCCAGGAAGGTCTTGCGGAGACGATTCGTGAGCGGGGCAAGGTCGACGCCGAAGGAGTCTTTGAGGCGGTCCGCCGCGTCTACAAGGAGGTCAAGGGGGCCTACTCCGTCTGCGCCACGATTGCCGATGTCGGCATAGTGGCCTTCCGCGACCCGTTCGGGATCAAACCCATCTGCTTCGGGGAGCGCTCCGGCGAGGCGGGGACGTCATTCGCATGTGCCTCCGAGAGCGTGGTCCTGGACGTAAACGGCTACACCCGCACCCACGATATCGGACCGGGAGAGGCTCTGTTCGTTGACTCGGACCGACAAATACAGACGCGTCACCTGGAAGCCCAGCCTCACCGTCCATGCGTATTTGAACTGGTCTACTTTGCCCGACCGGACTCATTCCTCGACGACATCTCCGTCTACAAGACGCGCAAGCGCTTTGGTGAGGCGCTGGGCAAGCAGTGGAAGGAGAGCGGAGCGCCCATTCCGGACGTGGTCATTCCGGTCCCCGACTCTTCACGGGATGCGGCCATGGCTGTTGCTCAAGAGCTCGACCTGCCCTACCGGGAAGGTCTCGTCAAGAACCGCTACATCGGGCGGACATTCATCATGCCCGATCAGAGCAGTCGCTCGGATTCGATTCGTCGCAAGCTCAACCCGATCCCCCTTGAATTCAAGGACAAGAACGTGCTGCTGGTCGACGACTCCATAGTGCGCGGCAACACCTCGCGTCGCATCGTGGCCATGGCGCGCGCAGCTGGCGCACGCAACGTGTATTTCGGGGTGACCAGTCCGCCGCTCAAGGCCCCATGCCCCTACGGCATTGACATGGCGAGCAAGCGCGAGTTCATCGCCACCGACCGTGACAATGACGCGATCGCAGCCTCCCTTGGCGTGGACCACCTGATCTACCTTGCGCGCGAAGGCATGAATGCTGCAGCGCGCGAGGGCAACGAGAAGATCGAGAAGTTCTGCAATGCATGCTTCAACGGGGAGTACCCCACCGGAGACATAACCGTCGAACGCTTGCGGGCAATCGAGACGGAGCGCAACGGTCAGCGTGACAACGTCCCCGTCCATTGAGCCCCGAGTTGGCCTCCGTTCAGGACCCCCCCCTCGGATTCTTCTCGCGCGGTAGAGCCCAACGATGCGCGTCCTGATCACCTCGCCCGTCTTCCCCCCCGATCTGGGTGGGCCGGCTACCTATGTCCCTTCCCTGGGCCGCTTCCTGGTGGGCAGAAATCACGACGTACGGGTTGTGGCTTTCTGCTCGGACCCCGCTCCCAGCGGCTATCCGTTCAGCGTCAAGACGATCTCCAGAGGGTCCCTGCCCGTGCGCTACCTGAAGGCCTTCTGGGCCGTGTTCAAGGCGGCCAAGGGGTGCGACGTGGTCTACGTGAACGAGCACCTGGCGCTCCTGCACGTGCTTGCTGCCAAATTGCGTGGTGTGCCCGCGGTCATCCGCATCATGGTGGACGGCTCCTGGGAGATCGCTCACCGCAAGGGATGGTGTGACGGCGATGACATCGTGACCTACCAGTCCAGGTCGTACGGCTGGCGGGTGGGCCTGACGCGTGCCCTGCAGCGAACCTGGTGGGGTTGGTGTCACCGCATCATTTGTTGTTCGGAGTTCTTACGCCAGATCCTGATCCAGAGCCACGGTGTCTCGCAGGACAAGGCTCAGAGAATCTTCAACGCCTACCATGGGCCAGCGGTGGAAGATGTGCACGCCACCCCGGACCAGGCTCGTGACCAGTTGGGCTTGAATGGAGGTCGCCGCTACGTCCTGACTATCTGCCGCCTGATGGGCTGGAAGCGGGTGGACGGGATCATTGAGGCCCTGCAAGGCCTGCCAGAGGATGTGGACCTGTTGGTGGCTGGGGATGGGGACATGGAAGAAGCTTGGCGCAAGCTGGCCGCCGATCTGGGGCTGGCCGAACGCGTGCACTTCTTGGGCAACGTGCCCCACGAGCAGATTCCCCTCTACATCCGCTCCGCCCACGTGTTCGTGCTGAACTCCGAGTATGAGGGCCTGTCCCATACCCTTCTTGAGGTGCTCTATCTGGGCACCCCGATCGTCGCGAGTGGAGTCTGCGGCAACCCCGAAGTCGTGGAGGACGGGGTGAATGGGCTGCTGGTTGATCCCCGGGACTCCTCGACCTTGCGCGAGGCCCTGGCCCGATTGCTTGCGGATCCCGGGCTTGGCGAGCGACTCGTGGCCGCGGGTCTGGGCCGGCGAGCGGACTTCGATCGGGAGTCAACGTTCACCCAGGTAGAGACCGTTCTGCAAGAGGCGTGCACCAAGAGGTGAGGGGCATGCGCAGGCTGTACCTCATCCTGATCTCAAGCCTGGTGGCCCTCTTTGTCGCGGAGATGTCCCTACGCCGCTGGTTTCCCGTGGGGGGAACGATCTACGTGCTCCACCCGCAACTGCTGCACGCCACCCGTCCGGGTTCACGGCGCATCCAACCCATGCCGGAGAGTGCGGGCGGTGCACGCAGCTTGATCGTGATCAATTCGTCCGGCTACCGCGGCCCGGAACTGGAGCGGTCGGGAAGGCCACGGGTGGCGGTCTACGGGGACTCGCTGGTGATGGGCGAAAACGTCGCGCAGGAGGATACGTTTGTCGTCCGCTTGGCTGGTGAGTGGGAAGGTGTGGCGGAGGTCGTCAACGCAGGAGCCTCCGGGTACGGGCCGGACCAGGCCTGCCTTCGGATCGAGCAGGAGCTGGAGACGTTGCGACCCGACCTGATCATTCTCGTGCTGTGTGCGACCAATGACATGGGCGACCTCTTGCGCAACAAGCTCTTTCGGTTGGAGCAAGGCCAGTTGGAGCGGGGCCACCCGGTCCTGCATGAGAGCGTTCGCGTCAAGTTCGAGGAGGCATTGAAGGCCAGTTCCCGCCTGGCTCTCCTACGTGCCCTGGACCATGCTCGGGATGATGGCATCGAGGAACAGGAAGCCATTCCAGGCGCGGCTTCTGGGCTGATCCCAGAGTACCTTGAGCAGGCGGCTTGGGAATTCCGGGAGGGTGTCCAGGAGGGGGGTGAGACCGTGTTCAGCCTGCTGAAGGATGTCTATGACGCGGACTTGGCCGTGCATCCGGAGAGCGCGATGGCCCAGTACAAGAGAGATCTCATGGCCGCGGTCCTGTCGCGACTTGCTCGGGTCTGCGCGGCCGACGGAGTTCCGCTCGTCTGCGTCGTTGTGCCCTCGCCGGTAGACCTGGACCCGGACTTTCGAATCCGAGTGGAGAGGGCGCTATTCCCCAGCTACGAGCCGCAGAGACTCACCAATGCCTGCGCGGATGCGGCTCGGTCAGCAGGCATCGAGGTGCACGACCTGTATGGGCTCTTTGCGACAAGTGACCCGGGCCAAAATTTTGTCGGCGCCGAGGACATTCACTGGAATGAGCGCGGGATGGCCTTGGCGGCCAAGGATGTGGCCAGTTGGGTGCGCGGCCTGGAGATCGGCGCTCTCCTTTCCCGCTAGGTTTCGCTGGAGGAGGGTGGTACGCCCGACAGGATTCGAACCTGTGACCTTTCGCTCCGGAGGCGAACGCTCTATCCAGCTGAGCTACGGGCGCAGCATGACTTGACCCTCTAGGGGTCCAGCACGCGGCGCAGGATCCTACCGGAGCATGGGTGGTCCGACCACCCGGGCCGAAACAGATTGGGGATCGCTGGCGCGCAAAAAGGTCTGACCGTGGCCCCTTGAGGGGGGGGGCTTACGGCATTGCGGGGTCTTTCCTTGACCATTTCCGGATGTTGGCTCACATTCATGGTCCTCCCCCCGGCGTCGCTTCACTCACAATTTTCGGAGTTTGCAAAGCATGAGGAATTCTCTCCCTCATCGGTCCCTATGCCGCAGTCCATGGGCTCTGCTCCTGCCAGCATCTGTGCTGGCTGTTGCTGGCTGGGCCATTGGTACGAACTGGGAACCCACCCCCCTCAAAGCGCTCACCTGGAACGGGGTAGATACGGACCAAGACGGACTTCCTGACGGCCAGGAGCTCGTGTTGGGAACGGACCCCCTCAACGCTGACACCGATCATGACGGGTATGGAGACGGCGAAGAGTTTGCCCTCCAGACGAATCCTGTGAGCTTCGCGGACACCCCCAGGGGCTTGACCTTGTCCATCGGCATGACTGCCCGGGCAGTGGGTCCGCGCATCAAGGTGTTCGCGGCCATACTCGACCCTGGTGGGAGCGTGGCGGACAACCCAGTCCGCTTTGGTGCCCTGATCAACGGCGAATTCATACCCCTGAACTTCACGACCCAGCGAGGAAACAGCGTCGGGAACGCCACTGGCGCAATGGGTGGTCCCCTGTTCCTCATGGAGTTCGAGGTTCCCAGGAAGCTCTTCAAGCGGTACGACGGGGTTACCTACTTTGCAGCTGTCGGGGCACCGGGTGAAAGTGCCTACGCCTCGGCCGACAAAGTGGATCTCTTCAAGCACAAAGGCCTGATCATCGTGCGAGACATCCTGTCGGACCCCCGCCAGGCTATTGACCCCAATGCCTCACAGACTCCCGGCACGACGATTCACCACCCGATCCCCCCGGATGGGGATGGGGGTGTGCCCATCGGCTGGGAACCCGGGCAGGTATGCTTCCAGGAGACTACGGTCGTGGGGGTAAGCGGGGCCCTTGTGTCCCACGAGGTTATTTCAGCGGATTGTGCCGATGGTTGGGACACCTACTGCGCCTCGGACTGCGCGGGGACGGTGGGAAGCTCCTACCAGACGGTTGATACAGGGGTTTTACTCGGCGGCTGAAGGCGGTCGAGTTCCCCAGGCAACCATGCTCTTGAGCGTCCTGCCCCAAGGTCCCCGCCGGATTGCGGAGAGCCCACGGATTGAGCGACCGCGAGGGGTTCTCAAAAGGGGAGAGATTGGGGCCTGCGGCCCCGCCAATAGCCACATTCGCGGAACCCCGTCGTTCTGCCTGTCGTCCTAGACGAAGTCTGCGAGTTCCCAATGCGAGTTGATCCTGATCGAACCCTTGTGATGGCCTGCCAAGAAAGCCCCGACCGGGGTTTTGACGGGGCATTTCGAGACCTGTACGAGCAGTACAAGGACCGGGTCTACAACGTCTGCTACCGCACAACCGGGAACGCAGCCGACGCCCTCGACGCATCTCAAGAGACCTTTGGCATCCTCTTCCGTAAGGTCTCCGCGTTCCGCTTCGAGTCCAAGTTCTCGAGTTGGGTGTACCGAATCGCCGTGAATGCCTCCATCGATCTCAAGCGCCGGTCGGCTGCCCGTCCGGCCACCTCTCTGGATCGTCTGCGTTCCCCGTCCGATGACAGTGCACCCATCGACTTCAAGGATGATGAGGTTGAGGGCCCCGAAGCCGCCGCAACTCGCCACGAGCTGCAGGCTGAGATCCAAGAGGCCATCACCCGACTGAGTCCCAAGATGCGAGCCATCACGGTGCTGCGCTACAACGAGAGTCTCTCGTATGAGGAGATTGCCGAATGTCTCGGCACCTCCCTCGGCACCGTCAAGTCACGCCTCTCAAGGGCTCACGCCGCCCTCGACCGAGAGCTTACTCCGGTCCTGGATCGGCATCACCTTCGCTGATTCCCCAAGCTGTCCTCCGCCATGAACCGTCAGTCCATCAGGGATGCCATGATCGAGAGCCTTTCCGGCGTGACCACCCGTCACGCAGCGGAAGGTGCCAACGTCGATCATGGCACGGACCGGCTGGAGCTCTTACCGCAGGCAGTGAGGGAACACCTCGCCGAGAATGAAGTGTTGCACCAGGAATGGCGGCAACTCCTCCGCCAAGTACGCGCGATTCGCACCCTAGAGCGCGTGCCGGTGCCCTCGGACTTGGACGGCAGGGTGGTGGCCTCCCTACAAGCGGGTTATCGCCAGGAGCGCGTCGCGGAGCAGGTCCAGGCCCTGCCCACAGAGCGTGCTCCCCGCGAGCTCGATTTGCTGGTACGCCGCTTGGCAAACCAGCCCTTCGCGGAAGCCTCCGCTGATCTGGGAGACCTGAAGGCCCCGGCATCGCTCGAGCGCCTTGTCGCTGTGCGGGTGGAGACAGAGAGGTCGGCCAGGAAGCCCAGCGGAATGCCCCGCACAAGCCGACTTCTGGCGGCGGCCGCCTTGCTCGTGGCCACCAGCCTGGGTCTTGTGCGCCTGCTGGGGGAGCGGGATGCGGGCACAGGCGATAATGGGCTGGAAGTGGCCTCATTCTCATTCCGCGTGACCCGAATTGAAGACCCCGCCAATGCCGATCCTGCCCTCTTGGGCCTGTTGGGCGGCATGTCTGGCGGGATGCTGGATGGAAGGGAGGGCCCGCAATGAGCATCATTCAGCGTATGCGCGAGCCTGGAACATCGCGGGACAGGATACAGGGGGCCGCGCGGGGGCTCCGAGGGAGAGGCGTGATGCTCGCAGCTTCACTGGCGCTGGTCGCATGCGGCGGCGGGATTCCCGCCAGCAACTCCGACACAGATGGACCTCCGGTCTATGGGGCAAACGGCCCCCCCGACTATTTTGCCATGGGCCCCACCGCGCCCTTCACGACCGCCTACCGCGGGCTACGGAAGGTGGAGCTCTACTACGACGCCCAAGCACCCATGGTGTATAGGGAGGACGTAGGGTCCGATGGGCAAGGCAAGTTCTCGGTGGAGACCCTGGACGTGCTTGTCAGCTCCAATCCCAATACGTCCCTGTTCCTGCTGCTACAGACCCAACGTCAGGCGCAGATCTACCGGCACCGGGACTTCCGAATTCGCGACCTTGGCCTGTTCCTCGCCAATTACGACTATGTCGTTGCTCCAACGCCGACCAACGTTGCCGGCGTAACCTGCGATCGGGTTCAGGTGCAGGCCCGCGTGGCGGCACAGTCGCGCTTTGAGGTGGATATCGATCCCACGACCGGCCTCGTCATGGCCTGGGAAGAGCACGATCTGGCTACTGGCACCCTGGAAGCTCGCATTGCTTTTGAGACCTACGTGCCCAACGGGGACCTGAGTGACATGGTCCTCATGGACCGTGTATTCCAGACCAGCCTGTATGGGGTTCACACGGGTGCCTTCCGTGATGCCCTGGGCTTCCTCCCCCTCATTCCCGAACTCCAACCCGGAGTGGGGTATCAGCTTGTTCCTCAAGCTGAGGTGCTCGTGGTCAACGGTGAGAACTGGGCCAAGCTCTACCTGACTGACGGAATGGCCACCTGCATCTTCATGGATTCCACGTTGCCCAACTCTGGCGGAGCTTCGGCCGGCCCCTCCGAGAAAAAGGGCGAGGTTGCGGTCATGCAGATCGGGTCCTGGTCGGCCCTACGGGGAACGGTAGGGGGCCACTCGGTGATCATGGCTGGGCGCGTGAGCGAGTTGGATCTCGTCACGGTGCTTGATTCGTCCCTCCGCTAGGAGCGGATTCGAGCCTCGTATCGGGATTACGCGTTCTGGGCTGCTGGCCTGGGGGTGCGGGGGGACTCGAGGAAAGTTCCTCCCATGTTCGCTGAAGGTGGAAAGCACCCCGCACGGTCCCTGGAAGGGGGGTAGGCTGAGGTGTCCGACGATTTATCGCCCTCTCCCTCGAACCCCCCCTCGATCCGTCCCCTCAACGCAATGCACGGCCAGCCAGAACGACCCTTCCGCGAGAGCGACCTTGAAGATCCGGCCTACAGGCTCAGGCTTCTTCGCAAGCTGAATTGCCTATTCGCCGTCCTGGAAGTGGCCACCGCACGGGTCAAGCGGGCCCTGGCCCAGCCCGACTCGGACCTCGAGCGCCTGAGCCGGATCCGAACAAACCTGGGTAGCACCATGGATGTGTGCCGGCGGGCAAAAAATGCCCTGGAGCGCCAAGAGGGTCTGCCCGAGGGTCTGCCCGAGAATCTGGCTGTGATTGCCGGCGGAGGTCAGCGCCTACCCGAAGGGGCTCGCGTCGAGATGCGCAGCCGAGCCGAGTTTGAGTGCTTCTCCGCCATGGGGCCCATTCTTCGCGACGAGCTTGAGGCCTGTGACCTCGACCGACTGATTCAGCGGTTGCAACCCTGAGGGCGGCACCCTACCACCGCACGGCTGCAGCCATGCGGCGAGCGGCCTTCGAAGGTTCCTCGGAGGGGTAGCACTCCACCCCCACGAGCCCTCGATAGCCCAGGTCATGAGCCTGCTTGAGGACCCGGGCATAGTTGATCTCGCCCGTGCCGGGCTCCCGGCGGCCGGGATGATCCGCAAGCTGCAGGTAGCCCACCTGATCGAAGCCCTCTTCAAGCCGGCCGCACAGGTCGCCTTCGCTGATCTGCATGTGGTAGAGATCCCAGTTGATCTTGACGTGGGTCGAATCCACCTCCCGGCAGATACGTACGGCATCGGGGCTACCGTAGAGGCAGTGCCCCTTGTGGTCGACGCGAATGTTCATGGGCTCGAGGATCAGAGTGATGTCGTTGTCCTCAGCGATCGGAGCCACCCTCTTCAGACCCGTGATGATGTTCTCATGCATCTCGGCCTGGCCCAGCCCCTTGACGTCATTGCCACCAACGACCGTCGCCATCTTGCAGTCGAGGCGCTTGGCGACAGCGCAGGCTTCGCGGATCTGCGCTTCAAACCTGTCGTGATTGCCGACCTCGTTCATCCCCGGACGAAAGCCCCAGGCGGTGAACTGGGCGATGATCACTCCGGCAGCCTTGGCGCGGGCTGCCACCGCATCGATGTCCTTGCCCTGATAGGGCCAGAACTCAACGGCTGGAAAGCCTAGGGCCGCGGCGGCGTCAATACGGTCCAGAAACGGCGTACCTCCCCACCACATCTCTATATTGGCGGCGAACCGGGTCTGCGTATCTTGGTCGAAGGGTGGATCGTCCTGGCGCTGTCCGGCATGCACGCTGGAAGTAGACAGCAGCCCTGCTGCGGCGGCGGAGGAGCGAAGGAGTGTGCGGCGATCTAGAGTCATGAGGGCCAACCTTGTAGTGGGATTGGGCCTAGCCTAGCCCGGAGACTCATCTGTGGGCCCTACAATGGGCGGATGCTTGCTCGTTTGTTGCTTCCGCTCGCCCTCACACCGGCCTTCCTTGGGCCTGTGCCGCAGGGCCCCGACGACGACCTGACGGAGACGTCGGTCAGCGGCCTCGTGGGTCTCGTTCGCAACACGCGCAAGGACCTCATCGATCGTGAGCCGGCGATGGAGGAGCTGTTGGGGCGCGGCCACGAGGGCGCGTTCACCCTGGGCCGGGAGTTGGAAAGGCAGTCCGAGCGGGTCGTGACCAAGTTCAAGGTGAGCAGGGACCGTTTCATCAGGGACTTCGAGAAGGCGGCGCTTGCGGGCATCGCGACCCCCCTGGACAGGAAAGCCTGGGCTCGCATCGAGGAGTTGAGGGCAAGGTCCCTGGGCGCTTCGCGGAGCAAGGGCCTGGCGAAGTCCACCATCAAGCAGACCTGCGATCCCGCCATGGAAGAACTCGCGGGGCTGCTCGGGACAACAATCCAAGCGGTGTTGGATGGCGATGAAGAGCTGGCCGAGGACCACCAGGCCACCCGGTCCTTGGCTCAAGACGCCTGGGCCTTGCGGGATTGGTGGGATGACGCGGTGGCTGTCCTTGTTGCGACCGAACGGGGCGAGAAGTTCATCAAGCGACTGAAGGGGCCCGATGCGCTGCAGGATTCCCTGGAGAGCCTTGAGCGTCAGTTGACGCAGGCGGTCGAGCGCGCAACTCCGATGTCAAACACCAGCCGAGCGGTCTTCAAGATCAATGAGGGAACGCGCCTCGAGCTCAAACCAGAAGAGTATCTGGGCAACCGCCGTCTGAATGTGATTCGCGTGCGCTTGGGCCTTCAGGCCTTGCGCACGGATCTCAGGCTCACACGGGCCTGCCGCGGCCACTCGCAAGACATGGTCGAGCATGAGTTCTTCTCCCACACCTCTCCCGTGGCCGGGAAAGAGACTCCTTGGAAGCGGGCGGCCTTAGAGGGGGCGAACGCCGGTGCGGAGAACATCGCTGCCGGACAGAGCACCGGGCACGGAGCGATCTCGGCTTGGTGGTACAGCCCCGGGCACCACCGAAACATGCTTGGCAGCCACGGCTTACAGGGCCTGGGTCGTCATCAGGGCCACTGGACCCAACTGTTCGGCGGCTAGTCTCCCGAGGGCCGGGATCCGGATGCGCCCGAGCGGCCAGCCTGAAGCGCTGCCTCGACCAACTCATCGGGGGACACCCCAGAGGCCTCGCCCTCAAAGCCCAGGATCAACCGATGCCTCAGCGCCGGAGCGGCGACGGCCTCGATGTCATCCTCGGTGACGTGTAGTCGACCCCTCAAGAAGGCCCGCGCCTTGCTCCCCAGCAGGATCGCTTGCCCGCCCCTGGGGCTGGCGCCGTAGCGCACCAGCGCGCGCACGGATTCGGGTGCCCGGGAGTCGTTTGGGTGTGTGGCGAGAACCGTTGCAGATACCAGTCGGGTGAGCTCGCTGCTGACGGGAATCTCGCGCACCAGGCGCCGAACCTCGCAGACGTCCTCGCGTGCGAGAGCGGCCTTTTGTTCAGAGCGATCATTGCCGGTGGTCAACTCAAGGATGCGTGCGAGTGTCTCGCGATCAGGCATGTCGAGCGTGAGCTTGAACAGGAACCGATCGAGTTGTGCCTCGGGTAGAGGGTAGGTGCCCTCCATCTCGATCGGGTTCTGCGTGGCAATAACCATGAACGGCTCTTCAAGGGCCCGCGTCTCACCAAAGACGGTCACCTGCTTCTCTTGCATCGCCTCAAGCAGTGCAGACTGGGTGCGCGGCGTCGCGCGGTTGATCTCATCAGCCAAGAGAACCTGGGTGAACACGGGGCCCGGCTCAAAACTGAAGTGGCGTGAGCCCCCTTCTTCCATCTCCAGGATCCGCGAACCCAAGATATCCGGAGGCATCAGGTCAGGCGTGAACTGCACACGCCGGAAGTTCAAGTCCAAGCTGGCGGCCAGGCCATGCACGAGGGACGTCTTGCCGAGACCGGGTGCGCCCTCTAGCAGGGTGTGGCCGCTGGCCATCAGGCACAGCAGCAGGTGCTCACAGATCTCACCCTGTCCCAGGTGTTGGGTCTCCAGGTCCTGGCGGAGGGCGGTGATAGCACCTCTCAGGGAGTCGACCTTTTGGGCAGCGGCTTCCAGATCGGTCATGGGCAAGGGGCGGGCATGGGGGAGAGTTGCAGGCTGCGAGCATTCTAGTGTGCCAAAGGCCGGGGACGGGCCTGCTGTTGCGGGTCGTGCTACAACTCAACCCGTGAAGCGCGCTTTTCCCCTTCTGACCGCCGTGGCGGCCCTGTTTCTTGGTTGCGCCACGCCCCCGCCAGGGCCTGGTGCCATGCAGCGGGCGGAGGTTGCCGAAGCTCAAGGACGTCTCGTCGAGGCTGCCAGTTGGTGGCAGGAGGCCCTGGAGGGATCGGGCGGTCGGTCGACCCGGGCGGCAAGAGGTCTGGCGCGAGTACTGTCAGCTCGGGGGGACCGCGATGGGGCGCTGCGCATTCTGGTCTCAACCTTGCCGCCCGCAGGTGTGGAAGACGTCATGGACGCGCAATTTCTGGAAGACCTCGCGCACCACTACTCCCGACTCGGGGCGTACGAGCAGGCGATCTCAGCTCTACGGGTTGCGGCCCTCAGGGATCCAGACCGTCCAAGCACACCTATCCTTTTGGCGGAGCTCTTGCTCAAGGTGGGTGAGGTTGAGCTTGCCGCCGCACCCCTGCTTCGCTCGGTCGACGCCAGGCCCGGCCACAGGCCAACCTATCTGGCCCTGGCGACGGTCTTGGAGAGCCAGGAACAGTGGCCCCTCGCCCTTGAGCAATACCAGGTCGCCGCCAGACTCTCGTCGCTGGGGGTGGACGAGTGTCTGCGGGCAAGCCGTTGCGTATTGGCTTTGCCTTCGGACGAGGCGCGCATTCGTTGGGCCGTCTTGACTGCGGCCTGGCTGGAAGTGCACGGCTCGCCGGAATCTCAGAAGGGCGTCACCCTCAGAGCCTTCGGCGAACTCTATCTGGCAAGTGGCAAGGCCTTGGAGGCCAGCGCGCTCCTGGAGAGGGTTGTGGGTGCGGACCCCGGCGACACTCGCGCCATCTTGGCCTTGGTTGGCGCCTACTTACAAAGCGAACAGTGCCGGCGGGCTCTGTCGGTCGCTGTTCACGCGAGAGGCCTGGACCTGACGGAGGTTGAGCGCGTGGCTCTCGGGACGCTCGAAGCAGAAATCAAAGAGGTAGCCGAGCGGCTTGAGGCCGCCGAGCTAGAAGACTCAGGTGACGACGGGCGAGGGCCGTGAGCCTCCCCCGCATCATTCGCTCGCGAGCACCTCTGCCATGACCTTGTCGAGCTTCTCACTCAACTCGTCAGCGAACTCCTCGCCGAAATCCGTGCTGAGAACGTCGATCTCCTCGAAGGTGTAGCGTCCGGTGGATCGACTGAAGGGGATCCCGTACTCCCACTTGTTGCCGTCAGAAGCGTGGATGGTGATACAGACCTGATCGTCCCCTTCGACCGGCTCGACGGTGTAGCTGACAACTTCATACTCAGACATGGGATCAGGATACTCGATGGGTTTGGAGCTCAGAGCCTCTCATTGGGGATCTTGGTCGTGGTCGGAGGCTTCTTCGCTGTCGGCGATACGGTCGACGGCGCGCTCTTCCACCATCCGCAGGCGCTGGCGCTTGCGTGCATCCTCGTGATCGTTGTCGCCGGCCTCGCCAGCATCGCGGCGGCGCAGACGGGCCAGATCCGGAGCCAGGCCATAGACCATGATGCGGTCGCCATCACTCAGGCGGGTCGTGGGGGAGGGGGTTCCAATGATGACCCCGCTCTTGCGCTCGACGTTCAGGATCAGGATGCCCTCGTCTCCCAGGGCCATCTCGTTCAGGTTCTTGTCGAGCAGCCAACTCCCATTCGCAAGCGGCAGGGTGGCAACCGTGTAGCCCTTGTCCAGGTGCAGCATCTCCTCGAAGTCCATCACCTCCAGGTGCGCCATGCGCTCGAGGCCGCGGGTGATGATCCCGTCCAGCAGGCGTTCAAGTGGGCGGATGCGCGCGCAGGCCCACAGCACCAACACACCACTCAGCAGTAGGGCCGTCTTGAGCCCTGGGTCTAGACCTCCCGACTCACGCGCTGCGAAGGCCACCACGAGCGTGCCAAGGGTGGATGTGACCGCGCCAAAGCCGAGCAGCATCAAGATGCGCAGGATCCGTCGGCGCACAGGGTGACCGACGACCTTCTCCGCCTCCGAAGTCGTAAACCCAACACCCATGAAGGCCGACTGGGCTTGGAAGCCAGCGATCTCGCGCGAGAGGCCGGTCTTTTGGAGCGCAATCGTGCCCACCCGAACGAGCAACATCGACAGAGTGATGAGCAGCAGCAGGGTGGCGAGTTCAGGCATGGGATGACCGTGGGGGAGGGGCGAGTATCCCCATTTACTTCCTCAGATTCACGCCACAACCGGAGCGGGGGCTCAAGAGGTTGGCGGTTCGACCTTGCAGGCTGTCATGCCCGCGGCAATCCGGCCTCCGCTCAAGACTCGGCAGGTGAACCCGGTGCGACCTTGGAGCAGGTCCGGAAAGCGCGGATCCAGCGACTTCAGGGTGTCGCAGGGCGATCGAACGTCGTGCACCTCCAGTCGCACCTCTGCCCCGAGGGCGATGTGGTCCCCCGGCCGAATGGACCGAAAGTCCAACCCTTCGGTAAGCACGTTCTCGCCAAAGCTCCCGGGTTGCGCGCAGGGGACGCCCTCCTGCGCCAGGCATGCCTGATCCTCGGCCGAGAAGAGGCAGACTGCCCGGTCGCGACCGCCATGGAGCAATGAGTGGTGGCCATCGCCCACCAGACCCTCTTCGGTGACCTCCGCCTCGGGTACGACGGCCTTGGGAATGCCACCGGGGCCGAGACATACAGCCAGAAGAAGGCCCGCAGAGGAGTCAGTCATCGTGTTCCAGCACCCCGCGTGCGACGGCCAAGGCAGAGAGAGCTCCACGGTCTGCCAACTCCGAGGGGACAAGCTTTACGCGAGCGAACGACGCGGGCAGAGTTTCGGCCCGAAGAACCTCAAGCGCGTGCGGGATGAAGAGGTCCGGGAACGACGCGCCAATTGTGCCCAGCACAATGACATCCGGGTTCAACAGGTCTACAAGCAAAGCACACAGCTCTCCCAGCTTGTGCGCACACAAGTTCACGCATGCCTTGGCTATGGCGTCGCCATCGTCAGCCGCCTGGCACAGTAGTTCGGGCGTGACCTTCACTCCTTCCAGGCAGGAAGACACACCCTGCCCGGTTTGGCGCAGGAGCTCTGCTTCAGCTACCTGCACCATGCCCGGTCCCGAGAGGTAGCCCTCCACACTCCCAGACTTACCAAACCCAACGGGCCCCTCCGGACTCAGCCGCACGTGCCCCACCTCTCCAGCAAAACCGGCGGGCCCCTCAAACAGGCGACCCCCCAACCAGAACCCCGCGCCCATACCTGTACTCATGGTCAAGAAGATCGCCGTGTCCGCCTCTTGAGCTGCACCCCAGAGGCGCTCGGCCAGGACCCCCGCGTTGGCGTCGTTCATTGCGGCGAGGGGCCCCTGGTACACGGACTTCAGGTGGCCAACGAGATCAAACCCCTGCCAGGCGAGGAGGTTTGGAACATCGAGAAAGCGTCCCTCCGGCTGCAAGAACGGGCCCGGGCAGGCAACCCCAAGGTGCGCGGCTGGACCGCAACCGGCTTCTTCGGCCAGCTCGGCCAAGATGCGGAGGGCCCGATCGATGGTCGCTTCAGGGGAGCTGGCAGGATCTGTGGGAAAGCGACGCTGGGCGAGAACCTTGCCCTCCACCGTGCCCACGGCACATCCGATCTTGGTGCCACCGATATCCAGTGCGGCCAAGACTTCCGGACCCTCGCGATGATCCTCGGGGTCAAGGTGGTGAATGGCCGGAGTATCCATGGGGGCGACAGGGCGAACTCCAGCCTACCAATCTGTCTACCGAGCTAGCACCCTCACAGGCGCAAGAGTCGGCACCAAGCATTGTTCTCGGGTCCGGCACGGGTGTCCGAGACACGTCGAGACCTGCACGAAGAGGATGCGCTGAACCAGGAGTTGGATCTAACCGAGGAGACCTATGTGGGATCCACGGAACGGCGCTTGAAGGGCACAGCTGAGAAGGTGTCCCGCTTCAAGTGAGTGAGGAACCAGGTTCGCTAACCCTGGCCCAGGTACCTCCGCGCAGTGCCTGCGTGTAGGGGGGGGATGCTACACTCGGGAGGGCCATGCTCCTCCGTCGCTTACTCCTATCCGCGGTCAGTCTCGCGGTCGCCTGGTTGGCGGTAGAGTTCTGGTTTGGCTCTCGGGTGCCGGGCACCAATGACAGGAGTGAATCACTTCCTACGTTCGAGCCGTCCCCTGAGCAGTTGCAGCGCTGGGAGAAACGCCTGAAGCGGCTGCGCCGTATTGAGTCGGGCGTGGGTGTCCAGAAGTCAGCGCCCATGATCCAATTCTCGGAGCGTTACGGATGGGCTCTCGCGGCGGACGCTCAGGGAGTCCTCAACGGGGACCAGATCAGCCTGAACGCGATCGCGGCGCGGCGCTCGGGTGAAATTGGCGAACAACCGCCGCCTGGGGCCCTGCGAGTGGCCTGTTATGGCGAGTCTTTCACCTTCGGCTCTGAGGTTGACAACGGAGAAGACTGGCCTGCTCAACTGGAGGTCGCAGCCGCTGGCGCCCTTGAGGTGCTCAACCTGGGTGTCATCGGATGGGGTACCGACCAGGCGCTCCTGCGCTTCCGTGACGGCCACGACCAGTTGGATTCGGACGTCGTCCTGATGGGCCTCATGGCCGAGAACATCCAGCGCAACGTGAACCGACTAGTGCCTGTCAGGGCGCCCAAAGAGTTCGTCCCATTGGTCAAACCGCGGTTCTTATTGGACGGCGGCGAGCTGCGCCTGCTCCCACACCCCTACGCGTCCGAAATCGAGCTCTACGAGGCTGCGGTCAACGGGAGCCTGGGCTACGACCTCGCCGACCACGAGTGGCTGGCGGAGTCCAGCGAAGGGTCGGGGTGGTCGAATGTGGCGAACGTCGTGCGCGCCAAACGGGAACGTGAGCAGCGAGCACGGTGGTGGCTCCAGTGGAAGGAGCCCGATGGCGAGCCTTTCCGCGTGACGGTGGCCCTGCTAGAGGCGTTTCACCGGGAGGCGCTTGAGGCCGGCGCCCAAATGGCGGGCGTCGTCGTGTTCTGTTCTATCCTCGACATTTCGGATCCCGACCGCGAGCTAACGGCTCTGCACGCGGCCCTCGATCAGCGAGGCATTCCCTATGTTGATCTCTATGACGTCATCCGTGCCCGGCACGCGCGAGGAGACGGCGCCTACGGAAAGACCCACCTGACTGCAGGGGCCAACCGCGAGGTAGCGAGTGCCGTGTTCGAGTGGCTGAAGCAGGAGCTCGGGCTGTAGTCTGCGCGCCCGGGGCAGCAAATCTGGGCCTGCCATCCCAGGGCGCCTCTCGCGACGCTCATTCTTCCAGGAACAGATAGTAGAGCTGGCCCTCGCTACGGGTGGCACCGGCACGCTGCTCGGCCTGAGGGCCAACGCCGAGATAGATGTCGGCACGACCAGCGGTACGGATCGCCCCTCCCGTGTCCTGGTCCAACATGAGTTGGCGGAAGGGAGTATGGCCTCGGCGGCCAGCGGTAGAGGGCAGAGGCAGTGTCGCATCCACATACACCAGTGCCCCGCGCGGGAAGAGGGTCTTGTCGGTGGCCAGGGTGCGCTGTGGGCTGACCTCGACGTTGAGTGAACCACGAGGGTTGCCGTCGATCTGGGTGAAGAAAACGTAGGAGTCGTTGCGGTTCAGATACTCACTCACAAGGTCCGGGTTCATGCTGGCCCAAGTTCGAATCCCGGCCAGGGAGACCTGGTCTTTGTGCAAGAGACCGTCAGCGACGAGCTCACCACCCAAGGACGTGTAGTCGCGTCCGTTCTTTCCCGCATACCCCAGCCGGTACTTGGAGCCATCTTCGAGTTCGACCACAGCTGAACCGTTGACGTGTGCGATGTAGGCGTCGATCGGATCGTTGAGCCAGACCAACTCCAGCCCCTTTTCAGCCAGGTGGAAGCCAGCTTCGATTTCGCGGCGTGTGGGGTAGGGCTGGTAGCCCCCCTCAATGATCTGTCCCAAGATCGCGCCCTCTCTTGTCTTGGCAAGATCCCCGGGGAGCCCATAGAGGGGGAACGCGTAGTCCGCTTGCGCCGTGAGGGAGCCATGCAGGATAGGCGTGCAGTAGGCGGTGAACAGAACCCCGCCGCCTTGTCCATCCCAGCCGGCACTCTTGAAGACACGGAATTCCTGGCCGATGGCGCTACCGAATTCCACGGGGCCGGTGGTTTCTTGCAACAGCTCCCGGAAGCGCTCGAGGCTTCGAAGTGCACGGCCATGATCGATACCCGCTTGGGGAAAGAACTGCTTGGCTGAAGCAAGGCGGGTCCAGCCGATGGACCGATCGAGGGCCGGCAAGATCATGGCCCGCTCGTGCCATGCTTCCGTCAATCCGGGAGGCAGGGTTCCCAGGGGCATGGGTAAGAGGGCCTGGGCACCCCGCGGAAGCTCGCGACCCCACTCGGGCTCATCGGGTTTGGTCGTGGCACAGGCGGAAAGGGAGAGCAGGGCAAGCAGGGCAATGGAATGGCGCATAGGGTTCCTGGGAAAGCGTCTGGAGCCAGACTAGCTTTCTCAGGGGAGCGAAGAAAGGAAGACGCTTTCATCACCCGGCACCCGATTCGGGCCGTGCCGGGCTCCAACCTCAGGAGGCCCAGGGGGTGCGCTCGGGCTCGTGGGGCAGCACGGCGGTGATGCGCCAGTCCTGCTCGGTACGGATCAACACGTACGTGACGGCGAACTCTCCGGGGTCCATGGCATTGCCCCGCGTATCCTCGCGCTCGAAGATGACGGTCGCCAGTGCCGAGGAAGGACTCAGCATGTGGATCTGTCTATCGGTAACGCTGGTGTGGGAGTAGCCGCGAGCGCGCAACCAAACCAACTGGTCCTCGAAGATCGCACCCAGTTCTTCCAGGCTACCAGCTGTACGGGCCCAGCCTTCGTTGATCCAGACGGGTGCCTGGTAGTAGTGCTGGGCGGCCTCCGACACCCGATCGCTCTCCACGTAGCTTGCGTGGGCATCGAGTAGCAGGGAAAGCTGCTCGCGATCGGACTCCACGTTCCACCGGTCGACGGTGTCGGTGGCGGCGCAGGACATGCAGCAGAGCAGGCCAAAGAGGATTGCGGGGGAGTGTTTCATGGGGTTGGTGGGAGGGGGGCGCGGTTGGACTACATCGTCTCCGCACCTGTTCCAACTCCACGGCAATCGCCCCCCCCTGATCCCATGGAGTGCGGGATGGGCGGGAATGCCCCAGGGGCGTCTCAGAGTGAGACAGACCCTGCCGCCCGCTCCCTCCTAACGCTTCAGGGTCACGGCCGTTCCATAGGCCAGAAGCTCAGCCGCCCCGGCCATCACTTGCGAGGTGGTGAAGCGGAGATTGACGATGGCGTCTGCTCCCAGGCTCTCAGCCTCCGCCACCATGCGCTTCACGCTCTCATTGCGGCACTCGGTGAGCATCTCCGTGTACTCCTTGATCTCACCACCCACGATGGTGCGCAGGCCCGCGAGGATGTCCTTGCCCATGTGCTTGGCGCGGACGGTGTTGCCCCGGACAAGGCCCTTGAATTCGGCAATCTCGTGGCCGGGAACGCATTCGGTGTTGACGATTATCATGAGAGTCTCTCAGGAAGGGGGTTGAGGAGGATCATCGCGGAGGAGGTCTTGATCAGCTTCACGTTCTTCCATGCGCTCCCAGATGAGTGAGGCAAATAGTAGAACGAGCCCTGCCCCTGCAGCGCCAAGCCCCAATTGGATGGCGATGGGTAGGGACCGAAAGGCGGGCCAGACTTGGCGCAGGGGCTTGAACAACCAGCTCAGCGTGGCGATGACGCCCGCCACAATCAGCAGGTAGCCGGTAATACGAATGAGGCGCACCATGGTTTGTGCACCCTATGCCTGGGCGTCCTGTCTATTCTCCAGAATCAGGGAGGCCAACACGAGCAACAGGCCAGATAGAGCCAGCCCCCCTCCAAGCTTCAAGGCCTCGGGCAGGTCGAAAAAGGCCAAGAAGGCTCGGGCCATCTCGTAGGCTGCCACGGCGGCAGCCAGCAAGAGGCCGCCACGCCAGAGCATGAGGCCCACCAGGTGCATAGGTTTCACCCGTTAAGGCTAGCGCGCCGACCGGGAAGAAGCACGGACCAAGGCCACGCAGGGGGAGGTAGGATCGCCCCATGAGCAATCTGGACATCGACTGGTCTGCGGCCTGGGATCTGGACCCGGACGTTCTCTTCTTGAACCACGGGTCGTTTGGGGCTTGCCCGCGGGTCGTTATGGAGGAGCAGAGTCGCCTGCGAGCCGAGCTCGAACGGGAGCCCGTGTTGTTCATGGCACGGCGCCTGGAGGGTTACTTGGACGAAGCGCGCGAGTCCTTGGCGAGCTTTGTGGGGGTCGCCGCCAGCGACTTGGTCTTTGTTCCAAACGCGACCACCGGGGTCAACGCCGTGCTGCGCTCACTCGACTTCGAAGCTGGCGACGAGCTCTTGGTGACGAACCACGGCTACAACGCCTGCAGCAACGCGGCCCGCTTTGTCTGCGAGCGGGCGGGAGCCGCGGTCACCGTGGCCGAGATTCCCTTTCCCCTGGAATCGGAACAGCAGGTGCTCGACGCGATCCTGGCTGTGGTCACACCGAAGACGCGACTGGCGCTCATCGATCACATCACCAGCCCAACGGGGTTGGTGCTTCCCATCGGGCGAATCGTCCGCGAGTTGCGCGAACGGGGAGTGGAGACCCTCGTCGATGGAGCTCACGGGCCGGGCATGCTCAAGCTGGACATCGACGAGATCGGCGCTGCCTACTACACCGGCAACTGCCACAAGTGGCTCTGTACGCCCAAGGGTTCGGGGTTGCTTCACGTTCGCAGGGACCTGCAAGGATCCGTGCGGCCCACCGTGATCAGCCATGGAGCCAATTCTCCACGTGCAGATCGCAGCCGCTTTCAGGTGGAGTTCGACTGGGTCGGGACCGACGACCCGTCCCCCCTCCTGGTTATCCCCACAGCGATCGAGCACCTAGCGAGCCTGGTTGAAGGCGGCTGGCCCTCCATTTGGGATAGGCACAAACGTCAGGCACTTGCGGCAAGGGAGTTGCTCTGCGCAGCACTGGACGTTCCCGAGCCCTCACCCCCTGAGATGATCGCCGCTCTGGCCAGTGTCCCTCTGCCCCCGGGAGAGGTGGAGGGGCCGACGGGCGCCTGGGATATCGATCCCGACCAGCGTGTTCTTTTTGAGACGCACGCCATCGAGGTCCCGATCATGGCTTGGCCCGCGCCCCCCGAACGGCTGCTGCGCGTGTCCGCACAGCTGTACAACACCATGCAGCCCTACCGCGATTTGGCTCAGCTTTTGCCCCTCGTATGAGCGAGGTTGGAGCTACCGGAAACGGGGCAATTGGAGTGGAATGGATACACGCCGGGTAAGCCTGGCAATTGCCATGGCCCGCCCCCTCCTAACTCTCTGCCTACTGGTAGTCCTCGCAGCTGCGCCAGCCTACGGGCAAATAGGCGCCCCCTACTGCTTTGGCACGGGGTGTCCCTGTGGAAATGACGATCCTTCGGCCGGATGCGGCAACCATGGGCTCGATGGGGACACAGGCACGGGTGCGCTTCTGTCGGCATCGGGCTCTGCGGATCTGTTCGCGGATGACTTGTCCCTGATAGTGAACGGCGTAGATCGCGGCAAGTTCGGGATGCTGTTCATGGGCAGTGCGAGAGCGGGAACGCCATCGGGGGACGGACTCCTGTGCATTGGGCCGGGGGCTACAGGGCTTTGGCGCTTTCCGGTTCAGAAGTCCAACCCTGCAGGAGAGCTGTCCCTGGTCAACCCCATCACACTCAGTCAGGGGTTTGGAGTGGGGGGGCAAATCTTAGCGGGCTCCACCTGGGGCTTTCAGGCCTGGTATCGCGACCCCAAGGGTCCTTGTGGCACCGGGGCCAACTTCTCCAATGCCCTGGATGTGACGTTTGAAGCCCCTGGAGCAAGTGCGCCAACCAGTGCTCAGTTGGCGGGGAACAAGCTCCAGGCCTACCCTTACTTTGAGTACATCACGAGCATGAACGAGGGCGCCCGGGTGCGCGCGGCTCTGGACTCGACCCGCTTTCCCTGGCTGGTGGGCCTCACGGGAGACCTCTACGTTGTCGCAGCAAAAGGCAAGTCCCGTTGGGATGTGGACCCACAGCTGCTCGACGTACGCGGTGCTCCCACCACCGTGTCCATCCAGCCCGGGGGGACAAAGGCCAACACCTTCCTCTTGGCCAAGGGCACGCTGAGTGGAACGACGGGTGTCGAGCTCGGCGTGGGCTATGACGTGGTGTTTGACACGGATTCAGATGGGCTCTTGGGCCCCGGCGATGTGATCGATGGGTACTCGGCCGAGGCGGGCTTTTACGTGGTGCGTGACACAGCCATTCTTGGCCCCGAACCGATGACTGGCCTGCTCTACAGCGGGGGTACGTGGCTGAAACAGAACATCTTCTATCCAACGAACATAGCCAGCCTTGGGCCGCGACCTCTGGTTGTGGTCAGCCACGGCAACGGGCATGACTATCGGTGGTACAACCACATTGGCGAACACATGGCCTCCTACGGCTATGTCGTCATGAGCCACTCGAACAACACCCAGCCCGGGATCGAGACGGCTTCGATCACTACGATCGACAACACCGACCATTTTCTAGGGAATCTGGGTGTGATTGCCGGTGGGGTGCTCGACGGGCTCGTGGATAAAACACAGATTGTCTGGCTTGGACACAGCCGAGGAGGAGAGGGCGTTGTACGCGCCTACGACCGGCTCATCGACGGCGAGAACGTACCCACGAACTTCACATGGCAGGACATTCGCCTTGTGTCCAGCATTGCCCCAACAACATTCCTGGAGAAGAAAAAGGTCCTTCCTCATGAGGTGCCCTATCACCTTTGGATTGGCAGTGCCGATGCAGATGTCACCGGGGCCCCTGGAAGTGGGCATGAGCCCTACTCAATTCTCGAACGTGCCAAAGGGGACAAGATGTCCATTACGCTGCAAGGTGCAGGCCATGCCGTGTTCCACAACGGTGGCGGCAACTGGTGGGCAAGTGGCCCCTGCCTGAATGGTCCAACAAAGGTGCACTCCATCGTGAAGGGATACTTCCTGCCGCTCGTGGACCATGTTGTCGGTGGAGGACCTGCCGGGCGAGATTTCCTCTGGCGGCACTACGAGGCGTTCCAGCCGATCAGCGCCCCACCCAATGGCAATGGCTGCATCGTTGTCAATCTGGAACTCCACGAGAAGGATGGTCCCGCGGTGTTTGTGATTGACGACTTCCAGACCAACGATGGGCTGGCTCTCTCAAGCTCCGGCCAGAGCGTCACATTCAATGTTACCGATGCAAGCGAAGGACGCCTGGACGATAAGGATGGCTCCCTCGCTTGGGACGGGACGGACCCATTCAATGGAATGACCCGCAACGTTCGCCCGGTGGACAAACAGAAGGGGATGGTCTTCTCTTTCGACGCAGTGCCGAGCTTCATCGAGTGGGCCGTGGACCCCGCGCAGTCGAATCTGGCCGATGACACCTACCTCTCCTTCCGTGCGTGTCAGGGAACCAGGCACCCACTCACGGCTGCTACCTTGCAGGACGTGACCTTTGAGGTGAGTCTTCGCGATAATCTGGGAGTGACAAGCACGATCGCCATCGACTCATATGGTGGAGGCATTGCCGAGCCTTACCAGCGCACAGGGCTTGGTCCGGGTGCGGGGTGGGGCAATGAGTTCGAGACCATTCGTATTCGATTGACCGACTTCTTGGCTGATGGAACAGGGCTCAACCTGGCCCGCATCGAAGCCGTACGTTTCGATTTGGGTCCGGGGCATGGTTCAAATGAGGGACGTCTGGGTCTGGACGATCTGGAGGTGATCCGATGAGGCGACTGGGGAACGCAGCCCTGCTGGGCACGTGCGTGATGGTCGCTGCCGTGGCCGTGGGTGGCTTCAGGGGTCCCGAGGATCCCACCGAAGCCCCGCCTGCGGTTGCCCCCGGTCAGGGCCAGAGGGGTGTGTGGGATCTGCTTGTGGCGATTCCCTTCCGCGTCGATGAGCCCTTCACTCACTGGTGGCGGGCCGAGCGGCCAGAGGTTCAAGCTGGGCACCTCCTTGTGCTGGCCGTGGATCCCATTGTGGTGCGCCCGCGCCAGACGGCCGAGCCGATTCTCTTTGTGGGAGATCAAACGGCGGAGCGCGTGAATGCTGGCTTCGAAGACGGCGCCCTGATCGTCGTCGTTCCGGCGCAGGCGGGAGATGACGGCTGGCCGCTACAGGAGTTGGCAGGCCTACCCATGTGGTTTGGCGAGCCGGGTCTACCCGAACAGGTGGACGTGACAGCCATCCGCGAGGCCCGCCGTCTTGTGCCCGACCTGATCGGGTTCAGCGAAGCGCGGGTCGAGCAGGCTCTGACGGCTGGCGGGAATGGCCTGAGATGCCAGGACCAAGCCCAGCTCTACCTGCACGCCGCAGACTGGATCGAGCGCTTTGCCCCAGCCGACCGACACATCGTCGAGCGCCTCAGGTTGAACCGCTAGGGGTGCGCGAGGCGGCCGAGCCGAGACTCGCGATCACGCGCGAACCGACAGATCCCCTCCCAGAGGGAATCGGGGTCCAGGTGCGCTTCGGCGATGACCTCATCCAGTGAGCCTCCGGTACGCCAGCGGTCATCCCAGTCCGAGGTCATGGCGTACTCTTCAGCAACCTTGGAGGAGAGCCAGTAGTGCATGCCGATCCGTGCACCGTTGGATACGACCGTTGAGTCGATCCACTCGGTCTTGTGCAGGATCGTGTTGCGGTACTCCTTGGGCTGCATCTTGAAGAGCTCGTAGGAAATAGCAGCGACAAGCTTCACGTTTGGCCCTTCGCCGGTATTAAAGCGCGGCAGCAGGCTGACGATCGAAGCCATGGGGCTGGTGCCCTCGATAATGATGGCACCCTCTTTGGGGCGCGTCGGATCGTAGTCGCGTATCACGTAGGCACCCTTGGCCGCCTCCCTGCAGGAGGGCATGCCCAGCCGATCCCGGTCAGGAGACTCGATGCCCGGGCGCGTCAGGTGAAGAGCAATCAACGGCCTGTCGGATTGCAATGCGGCTGCCAGGCAGGGCGCGACCTCGTTGGCCTCCCACGGGTGCAGGTTGATGATGTGCCCCTCGGGGAACATCTGAGTCACCATGGGAGCGAACACCCCGAAGTGCGTGCGCGAATCCTCGGCGGTTTCAGGGCCTGAGTGACCGGCGATCCAGATCACCTTGCCGGTCTTCAGCTCGCAGTCCTGGGCGAGCTGGCTGAACAGGCGCATCATCCCGTACTTCAAGTACGAGAAACTCCCGTAGGTGGAGCAGGTGCCCCAATAGCCCAGGTACTCACTTTCGGGATTGGGATGCAGGTTCACCGTCGCCGCGCCACACACCAGGCCGGCGTTGGCGAACTCGGTTATCTGCTGGGGGAGCAGCGATCCTGTCGGGTTGGAGTTGCGCTCGTACCAGCCGAATCCCGGACGGTCGCCAAAGTCCTTGGCAAACCCGGAAATCGACGTGGAATCGGCCAAATCCGCGGAGCAGGCGAGAACCAGGGGTCGCCCCATCTGCTCGTTGGCGAGAGCATTGACCCAGGAGCCGAACTTGGCCAGCCCGTCCTTGTTCGCGCACTTGGTGCCCGGCTCAACAAAGAGCTCGGCAGGGAGCTTATCCTGGTCCAGCCATGAGAGATCGGCGGCCAGGTTGCGTGCGGGATCAACCTGAATGGAATCCTGCAACTCCGGATCGTCGAGGGACTCCCCCAGGCCCACGAGCCTATCGGCCAGGTACTCAACCAGGCCCTCCTGCTCGCGGAGGACGCTGAAGACGGTGTCAAACCAACCGCGTGTCTGTTCGCGGCAGGCGTCTTCTCCGGGGTCGGCCGTCTCTCCGAACCCGTCGAACTGGACGTTGTACTTGTCCTGGAAGTCAGCGCGACACTTCCAGAAGCCCTCGGAGTTGCGCGCATGACACTTGCCGTGGGAGGGCGCGTCGTACATGTAGTAGCCCCGACCCTTGCGGGTCTTGAACCAAACGCAACCCGGGCGGCCCTCGGTGCTATCGGGGTGGACGATCTCCAGGAGGGCGCGGGTGAGTTGGGCGTAGTCCGTGCCGTCCTCTGCCCCCGCGATACGCCAGCCGTAGCCCTCAAACCAATCCTGAGGGCCTCCGTGGGCGACGTCGGTGTTCGGGAACGGGTCGATCCCAAAATCATTCCAGTCCAGCAGGTAGATCAGGTTGTCCAGGCCCAATCCGTAGGCGGAGTTCTTGACCTCGTGATGACAGCCAGCGGTGTGCCCGCCCTCACCTTCCATGGCAAAGACCTTTGCCTTGGAACCGGCGTGCTTGAGGGCGACCGCCTCGCCCAAGGCCGCCGGTGCACCGTGACCCGACGGCCCGGTGTTGTACTTGAAGAACAGGGTCTTGCCCTCCATCTCAGCGTGCCCGGGAAGCTGGCCGCCATGGCGCAAGTGCAGCAAGTCCTCAAAGGTCAGCATGCGCTCGTCGCTCTTGGGAACGAGATAGCGATCATCACCTGTTCGCTCGTGCATGATACGCAGGGCCTCGTTGTAGACCGCCAGCATCGCATAGGTTCCAGGATTGCAGTGGCCGGCTACCAGCACGTAGCGATCGCCGCTCCCGTGTTCAGGCCGCCGAACGTCCCAGCGCATCCCCGCCCCGAGAGTTGCCGCAACCATCATGGGCACCTTGGAACGAGACCCTCCGGGGTGCCCGCTCTGACGCAGGTTGAGCATCAGGTCGATGCATTGGTCGGTGAGGTCGCCAATGATCTCCCAGTGATGGAAGTTCTTGGCGAGGTCGTCGAATGAGGGCTTTTGTTGCGTCACGAGGGTGGGCATGGCTGTTGGTTGAGACCTGAACGAGTGAATTCTAGCCGAGCATTATAGCGTCCGCGCGCGGGGGCGTGAGGCCTCGGGATCAATCCCCGCGTGCGTACAGATACACCTCACGCCCAAAGCCGAAGTTGGTGTGGTCCTGTAGCTCAAACTGATCCTCCAGGAGGTGAATGAGCCCATGATTCTTGGGCAGGCGCGAAGCCAGCACGAAGACCCGGGTAGCACCGCTCAATCTGCCCGGGTGGCGCAGGTGTGTGCCGTTCATCTCCTCCTTTGGGGGCGGCTCTTCACTCAGGCGCCCGGCGTAGTAGTCCCAAGGCATCCCGATGGGAAAGAGGGGCGGCTGCCACTCCACGCAAACCACCAGGTCGCCGGCTCGATATCCATCCAGGATCAGATTCACCGCACCGGGATAGTCTTCCGTTCCGGGTCCGCGGAGGTTCAGGACGCTGAGCACCAAGGCCCCTGCGAGGACGCTTGCGGATGCCAGCCTGGCAGGCAACCCAAGGCCACCGCCTCGGGCGATCAAGAGCGCAAATCCTGGCAGTGAGGGCAGAATGTAATGCCAGGTGAAGCCCGCACGGGGAACCAGGGTTGCCAGCGTGAAGGCGACGAGGGGAACTCCGAATGCCGAAGTCGCGAGCAGGACTCCAGAGGCCCGCCGCGAACGCTCGCGCATCAGGGACCACGCTCCGATGGAGCTCAGTCCCAGGCCCAAGCCGGCGAGGGCCATGAACACCAACCGCAACCCTTCCCCTCCGATTCGGACATTGAGAAACAAGAGGTGAACCATGGCCTCCGCCAGTCCCCGCCAGCCAAGGTCGTCGCCTCCCGGTGCGAGGTCGTGACTCAGCTGCTGTGTGAAGCCCCACAGGCACCATGGCAAGCATAGAGCAACGCCGATGCCCAAGGCGGGTACAAGGGCTCGCACCCGAGCCCTCCCTTGCGCCTCTCCCAGCATCAGGCCCAGGGCCATCACCACCAGGAGACCTCCGTAGAGGAAGAAATAGTAGTGGCTGTGCACGCCAAGCACGATCCACCCTGCAAGGCCCCAGTGTCGTCCGTCTTGCTCCATCGCACTCAAGAGGGCACGCAAGAGACCGGTGACGCTGAGGCTGAGCAATGCATACATGCGCACCTGGGTGGAGAAGTCCAGATGGAGGCTGGAGGCGGCCACCAAGCCCACAGCCAGAGCGGCGCCCGCCCCGACCCACCGGCGAGCTATGCTCGCTACGAGCAACAGCTCCAGTCCGCCGCAGAAGATGGCGGGCAAGCGCAGAGCCAGGGGGCTGTCCCCGAAGAGATCGCGCAACACCCGAACCATGAGCACAGCCAGGGGCGGATGGTTGTCATCGCGCAGGCCCTCCAGGAGTGCCCAGATGCTCTCGCGACTGGCGTGGAACAGAGTGTGAAACTCGTCCAGCACCAGACCCTTGTGCTGAGCGAAGAAGACACGGGCGACAAGAGCTGCGAGGACAATTCCCCCTGTCCAGCTGATCCCGCGTCTTGCTTGTGCATTCATGCCCGGACCCTACTGCCCTTGCCCGGTGAGCCCAATTGGGTTTTCGAATTCTGCGGGGACCCGGTGCCGAAATCAGGGCAAGAAAACCGTCACAGCCAGCAAGGCCCACACGACAACCGCAGAACCGAACTTGGCCAGCATGCCCACCAGATGGCCTGCAGCCGCTCCACTCCCTACACGCAATGCGGCCCGGGCCTCTGCCCCTCCCTCGTGCTCAAGGATGGCCGATCCCGCGAAGGCACCAGCCGCCCCTCCTATGAGGGTTCCAACGACGGGAAGCGGGAGCATGATCGTCCCGACGATTCCTCCCAGCAGCCCACCAATCAGGGCCCCCAAGGCCCCGCGCTTGCTGGCTCCGGCCTGCTTAGCCCCTTTGGCCGAGGCGAGTATTTCCAGACCCTCACCGGCG
>MPMD02093436.1_pt1 | contig 53111 bp, 38 predicted proteins | sample 1617291 | NCBI WGS metagenome assembly MPMD02 (sample SAMN05944810, study PRJNA350692) | marine metagenome | biome: marine; feature: ODZ; material: water; isolation source: 120 m water sample filtered on 30 um supor filter | place: Pacific Ocean | collected 2012-04-09 | depth 120m m | reverse complement strand
TGGATTTAACCCTGTAAACAGATGGGTCACTTTCCGCTGTTGCAGGATAAAAAACGGATGTCTTTGAGAAGTTATCTGATCTGGCTTCCACATAATACCGCACTTTATCTCCCGCCAAAAAAGGAGGGATTGAAGCCCCATAGACACCATTGCCTGCCTCCAAGTCGTCATGGTTTCCATCATCAAGCATCTCTGACTTTAAATAAGACCCCGTGGAACCAGATCGGTAATAAAGGTGAACGGAATCAATCCCTTCATCCCCAAATCCTTCAACTTGAGCATGTATAACGGTTTTTTTGTCGTTCATTGGAACAGTTGGTATCGAGACAGAAGAAATAGAGGGAGGAGCCTTTGATAACTCAGTATGAGAGCCAAGATAAGTATGCCTAGTTTTTATTAAGTTCTTTAGAGAGGTAATACCCGATCTAAATGAAGCCATGGTAAAGTCTTTTTTTGGATCCTCTTCAACATAAGCTTCGATGGTTTTAACATACTGGTCGATTAGAACATTTAAATTTTCCGGATTAAATTCCCTCTCAAGTATAGTTCGCATATGAGCGATATATCGCTGTCGCAATTCAGGAACGGCTAATAATTTGCTGATAACAGGGCGATTGGGATTGTCCTCCCCCTCAAGCGGATCCAGTCTTACATCTCTTGCGCTAAACGCTTCATTTCCATCATGCTCAATCGGATAAATACGACCTGATTCTGGTTCGTAATAAATCATGTAATCGCAGCCCTTGTGCCAGTAACTGTCATCGTCCGTAAAAACATTCTCAAGAACCAAAAACCAAAGCCAGCTATCCACCGCCATGACTTTCTCTACGCTATTCTGAAAGTCCTCGTCAGGACTATTGTTTAATACATCTGTTGCATTAATTAGAATTTCCCATGGATTGTCTGTTTTTTGTTTTTTAAGCTCATATAAGTTTTCGTAGGTCGCCGAATCATCTCCAAGATACAGCAACGCACGGTCTCCGCTCTCCCATTGTCCTGCCCCGCCTGGCCCACCCCCTCCAGGACCACCGGGAGGCCTACCCCCTCCAGGACCACCAGGAGGCCCGCCTCATCCAGGACCTGAATTATCCCCAGCCCCACTACCACTTGGAGCTTTCCAACGGTCTCCACTGTTCTCTCCAAAATATTGGCGGATAAGTGAGCCGTCTTGTTGTTGTACGTTTGAGTAGACCCCCCAATTCTCCCCATTGATATTTAATTGAGCAAATCCAGCACCGGGACAGGCGACATATTTTTTGAAAGTGTTAAAATAAAGCACTTCTTTTAACAAAGTTTGATCCATATTTGCATTATTGAAATTGAGAGTATCATATCCCTTTAAATCAGCATCGACCACTGTCTTATCGACACTTATATTTATTGATTTCTTTTCTCCTGATCTTTGATAGGAAGTGTTCCCTTTGTAGCGTATTCCCACCCCCTGAATAGTCTCATCGCCAAATTTCAACATGCCTGGTATTTCTTCCCCTGTAGCATAATTGGAGGCAAGTTGACTGGCCCAGTTATCATCCTCAAACGTCAGTTCAATTGTCCGAACGTACTTTGGATCGTAAAAACCTTCGGTTTGCATTGTTCGAAAGAAACCAATGGGTCCCCATTTCGAAAAATTCACGGGTGCTGAGGATTCCTCACCTGAGAAAACCGGAGATAACGCAGGAATGTTCTCCCAGTCTCTTAAATCTCTAGAAAACTGAAAGGTCCATTCGGAATTTTTCCCACCAACAGGTATCAGGCTAATCGAGGTGTCATTGACAATAGACATTATTTTATCTTCATAGGAGAAGCCCTTGATAGGAAGAAACACTAATGTGAAAATAAAATAATTCCTTAATGTGCAGATAAAGTCCCCCATAACCTTACAATGAGACTGTAAATCTAATGATTGGTTACAATAAATTAGCTGTGCATTGTTTGCTGTCGTGATATCTGGAGGCCACAGGGATCAGACTGGTGAACTTTAGCAATCAAAGCTCCAATGAACAATCGTCTGAGACACAGCAAATCCCACTGTCTCTCCCTTATTCTCAATGACTCTCACACTGTTTCAGTGAGTTGTGTTGCTACTGGAGAAGACGACTCCTGCGATTTCCCACACCTCACCAACAGCACGGCTGCGATTGTTGTGATTAGGAGGTGTTTCATCGGTCTGGTGAAGGCGAAACAGCAGTGAACCGCCGAGAATATTTCAATATCGTTTAGTCGGTCTGTTTGATTCGGTAGAAGCGTTTCTCGTCGTAGCTACTGGAATCGATGTAGAACTGGCGGTTGGCCTGAAGCGTCACTGTCTCACGCACCTTCCAATCATTGTCGCCGGTGTGATACTGCACCTCGTACTTCAATCCGACTTTGCCACGAATAACAAACACGCCTTGCATCTTTTCGATTAAAGGCGGATCGGCAGCCTCTTCACCATCAAGGATTAGGTTTTCAAGCTTGGCCAGTTTATCTTTTTGGCCGAGAACCGTTCCGGTAAGATCAGCAATCGTTTTTTTAATGGCAGTTTGATCGCTGTTTAATTGCTCGATAGCAGATGAAAGATCGGACCCAACTGTGCCTAGCTCAACTGCGGCCAACTTGGCACCAAGTTGGGCCACATCATCTTTCAGAGATAGTATCTCCAATTCTAGGAAGAGGTTGGCGACTCGTCCTGCGGGGAAGAGGTCGGCGACTCGTCCTGCGGCTAAATCTGGCGGTGTTTCGCCGTCATTATTCTTCGAATTCACATCCGCACCTCCCGCGACAAGAAGTCCAACAGTTTCATTGTGACCGTTAATAGCCGCCATATGCAAAGGAGTCCACCCAACATTATTCTTCGCATTCACACCCGCACCGTTTGCTAGAAGTAGTTCGGCAATTTCTCTGCGGCCCCACCAAGCCGCATTATGTAAAGGAGTCCAATCCCACCCATCCTTGGTATTCACATCCGTGCCAGCAGCCAAGAACTCCCTTACTGCTTCAATGTCTCCACCAGCCGCCGCGCCATTTATTACCCCATGCTTGCCGCCTTGTTTGCGGAGAAGATCGGTGATTTCGGTTTCGCCGTTGTACCAGATAGCCACATCTAGCGGTGTTTCACCATAATCATTCTTTGCATTCACACTCACGCCTTTATCCAATTCAGCTTGGACGCCTGCAAGATCGCCGTTCACGGCAGCATCGTGAATCAGATCAGCTAAAGCAGTTGTGGCCATCAACAATATTGAAGCTCCGATTGTTCCTAATGTTTTCATTTATGTTCCTTGAACATTCAAGTGCCCTTCATTTGGTATATAGCCAAGGAAGAACTAAAATTTCATTTTATTTCACTTTTTTTACGCAACCGGAGGAGGTTACGATGGGAATGTTCACCTCGCTCCCAGTTTCCTCCTAAAGACGTCAAAGTAATGTTATTCTAGCAAAGGAAATGCCAAGCAGTAACATCATAAAATTTCTGGTTAATAGCTCTAATTATATCCTACTTAGAAGATTCATTGCGTGAGTAGTTTACATCATGCGTGATAACTTCGAATTATTTCAAAAGGCAAAAAACACCGAGTTGGAGCGTCAGATCTCAGATGAAGCCCATTGAATCCATTGTGAGAATCAGAATCCCCACTGCTCTATCGCAGCGGTAAACCGTTCAAGATGAAAGGGCGGGCCGATCAATCGGAAGGTGTAGTCAACCGGAACTCGTCGTCGTTTAGTTCGTCCAGAGATGTTGCGCTTTCGAACTGGGTGACGATCTCGCCGGAATGCAGGGTCTTCGCCATGATCTTGAACGGCAGCATGACGCCATCGACAGCACGGTAGTCTGTGTAAGTATACGTCAAGGGCAACTGTCCAACTCCTGGCGCAATCGCCACCGTTTCCTCCTTGAGAACCAACCCGCTCTCAGCGCTGACGTGTAACGTGTGCGTCGGGATTCCCTTGGCGGACAGCTTCAAAACAAAGACCTTCTCGCCCTCAACTTCGCCCGTCTGAACGATCGCCGCGCTGTTGAACAACTCGCGCCAGTCTTGCAGGAGCCAAAGCGGGTGCTGAAACTTGAGTTGCTTGAGCCGCGGCCCAAACAGTTCCTCGAACGGGTGAAAGGCTGATTCGTTCCAGCCACGTTCTCCGTCATAAGCCGTCCGAACATAGCCGAGTTTTCCCAGATCAATGTCTGACCTGAGGCGGTTCACACCGGAAATCAACAGCGTGGCCTTGCCGCGAGCGCCCTGGTGAACGAAGGACACCTTTCCGGTCAGCCTGACGTGGCCGAGATCGGCAACCTTGTCCGCTCCATAGACGTCACGGATTTTCGTGATCAGCGCGTCGACGCTGGGGATCGAGTCTTCTGAGCCGTTGGCGACGCGTGGCATCTCAATTTCCTTACCTCTGTCGAACCTCGTCATCGACCGGATCATCCCGTCCTCCGCTTTATTGAACCGGAGTTGCAAGAGTTTCTTATTGGATCGAAGAGCCCATTTCTGCTCATCGTCAGGTGGGGCCAAGTCAGAGGGGCCCTCGTTTGGCGGGACGATCGCCAGCCGATTGTTCAGGATGATCACCTTTATGTTGAAATTCCTTTGTTCGTCGCGGTACGCCCCGAGAAGTGGCTGCATCTCTTTAAGCGGGACTTCGGCCTCGTATTCCACACCCTCGCGTGCGCACTCAAATTCAAAACCGTTCTGGTACATCGTCAGCGAAATCGATTTATCACCGTCATCCTTCCTGAACGAGACAGCGATCTGATTCGTTAGGGCGAAAACCCATTTCCCCTTCGAGTCGGGTGTCTTGAGTTCATAGATTCGTTGCCCCGGCACGTCCAGCGCAAGCTTGCCGTCTTTGATCAGGACAGTAAATCGCTCGTCCCGCCACGATCCAAAGTTGGCAACGTACTTGCCCAACAGACCAGCGACTTTGTCGCGTTTCACGTTCCCGGAATTATCCGACGCTTCCCCGACCAGAGAGCTGAACACGATGTCAATCGACTTCTGCTGCAACGGAGTCGCCGTTACGTTTGCCAACAGCACGTAACCCAGATTGTGTTCGGGCAGCAGTGTAACCTGAGCCGCAAAGCCATCGATGCTGCCGCCGTGTTCGATAACCTTTTTTCCGTTCCATTCCTGTAGCACCCAGCCCAGTCCGTACCCAGCACCTGGTGTCATTTCGATCTGCTGCTTCCAGGTTTCAGCGTGCGCTTCCAAACTGAGCAAGCGTTTTCCCTCGTACTCTCCTTTGCCAAGCTGAAATCGCACCCACTGAGCCATGTCCTTGACATTCGAGTTGATGGATCCGGCCGGGCCGATCAAGTCCAGGTTGCGCATGGGCAGTCGTTTGTACTCCTGCTTTTCTTCATTCCAGAGGTAGCCCTTGGCCAACCGCTCGTCTTTTTGCGCGATCGTAATCGAGGTGTTGGAATCCGTCATGTTCAACGGATCCAGAATCTGGGCGGCAACAAGCGATCCCCAGTCACTGTCCGCTGCCTTGCCCGCAGCCTGTCCAGCGGACATGTACATGACATTGTTGTATAGAAACTTTTTCCGGAAATCCCCGAGTGGTTTGGCGGTTGCGGCGAGTTCGATGACCTCAGGCCGTGTGAGGCGGCCGGCGGCCCACAGGACGCTCATACGAGTGTAGCCCGTGCGGTGACAAAGCAAGTCTCGCACGGTTACCTTGTCGTCACCCGTGTCGACCTTCAGACGAAAATCTGGAATGTGCTTGTCGACGGGATCGTCCCAGCTCATTTTTGAATCGTCTGCCAACATGCCGATGAGCGTGGCCGTGAAAGCCTTTGTGGTCGACCCGATCGCAAACAAAGTTTCTGGCGTGACGGGTTGTTCTGTCTCCATGTCGCGGTAGCCGAATCCCTTCGCAAGCACGACCTTGTCATCTTTGACGACCGCGATTGCCACGCCAGGAATGTGCTGCTTCTTTCGTTCCTCCTCGATCCGTTTCTCCAGGTTGGCAAGGCGCGTTGCGAAATCATCATTGCCTTTTTCCTGTCCAAATGCCGCTGGCTGCGTGATTGCAACTCCAAAGCAAATTGCCAAGGTGACAGAGAAGCCGCAACGGGACTCAGCGCATTGTTTTTGATTATGAATGTGGCTATCTTTTCGTGGTGATTGTGTTGTTCTCATCATATTATGTTGTCTTTGGTGGCGCATCTTGAAAAATATCTTCTATCGATGATTCAAATAGCCGAGCAACCTTGAAAGCCAAAGGCAAACTTGGATCGAACTTTCCTTTTTCTATCGCATTAACCGTTTGCCTTGAAACACCCAATTCATCAGCCAAATTAGCCTGAGTCCAATCTCGTTCTGCACGAAGTATCTTTAAACGATTTTTCATTGGTATCGCCTGTTGCCCAAGATAATCCCAATAAAATAAGTAAGGCACATCAAAAGATGAAGGTGTGAAATTTCTGGCTCAAAAGTAATGAGTTTTATGTCTTCCAGCATTTCATAGCTAACGCCAAACACTACTCCAACGCCCAGTGATAGTGCCATAGCATCAAGTTGAATCTTTCTCTGTAATTCATCCAGCCTTAGTAAATATTGCCTAAACATCCTAATCATTCCAAAGCCTATACCGATGTGGATCAGGGCTCCGAGCATAGTTGGTAACGTACTGAAATCCCAAAGGAATCTGGGGCCAAAAGCAGCCCCCGCAGTTGCCAATACCCAAGCACCCGTCCAACACCCAAGACGCAGTGTGTTTTTCTTGGTTTGAGCTGTTATATCACACGTATCATTTATTATTTCTTTATTCATAGCTTTTCATCCCAAAGAGGACGTAAGAGGCGAATTTAAGCTCCAAATTTAGAATGTCAAGTATATTTGACATTAAGTTTAGCTTACTTGATATTTCGTAGTAGGCATAATAGTAGAACTTTTCAGGTATTAGATGGTTTTTATCCCTGTTCTACTAGTGATTGTAGAACACAAAAAACGCCCCTTTCTGAATAAAGAGGCGTGTTTTCAAATCTAAAGAGGCTTAACCCTTGAATTTCTTGGCTACTAGACAGGCGTTGCAGCGTCAAAGAGCAGATTATCCAATGTTTATAGGGTTAAACTGAAAATTGGTTCTACTATCGCTAGTAGAACTTTTGTATTTCCTAAGGAATAGAAGCGCTTAAAAAAATGATGCTTTTAAAGAGAGGGTGTTGACTGCCAAAAACAACCTACCCAGGGCATAAATCTTATTTTTTTAATTTGGCCTGATTAGGCAGGGATCTTTCGGGGCTTTATTTTTGTTCAGCTTTTAATTCTTCACCCGTCTTGCCGCCGTACTTGCGGAGGAGGTCAGCGGTTTCATTCGTCCTTATCTCAAGGTCTGCCATGTATATCGACGACTTCCCCTCGTGGGAAGAGTACCAGGACATCACCGCTTTCGTCGGTGTGATGGCAACGAATCCGGGATAGGAATTATCGCCACTGCTCGGAAGTTCAGCAAACTCGCGCAGTTCGCTTCCGACCAACCAGCACATCGATGTCTTCGGACCCCTGTCGGTCGAGTGCCGCCCGCCGACAACCGTTCGCCCGCCCCACTTTGCGATCAATGGCCCTCCAATATGGCGGTCAAGATTACGACGAATCCATTTCGTGTAGGGCGGATTTGACTGCAAGAGTTGAGCCGTGCCCCGACGCCTTCCAATGCCCAGAATGCCACCTTGTTGGTCAAAGAGGAAAGCCGTCTCGTCACCGGCGGTCTCCTGGAACACCGCGCGCTTTCGCCAGATCAGTCCATCATCGCTCTCTAACATAAGTGATTGGATTTCGTTTGGTTCACCCTTTGGTCCAACCTCAAAGCCAATCTTGCATCGCCCGCAAAGGAATGCCTTTTTTCCAAAGGCGGCAGCACGCCAAACATAATGGCCAAACGTCCCATTCAAGAGTATAGGCTCTGACCATTTGGCGCCGTCCTCTGACCAGGAAGCATATCCAAGATGTAAGTTCAGTTCTAAGTCGATGTTTCTCTTCGCTGGTTCGCTGCCACTGTACCAAGTCCCGGTGTAAACGAAGAGCCGATCCTTGAAGACAAGGAAGTGCGGATCCCGGGTATCTCGTTTTGGTATACTAAACGTGTGCACCTGCTTCCACTCACTGGTATCTTTGCTTGCTAGGATGATCACCGATGCATTGGGGCTGACCCCATGTCCATCAAGGCAACTTCTGAACGAGAGGTAGAAAACCCCTTTGAACAGGGTCAGATCCGTGAACGCATTGTGGTGGCCGTCGTCGAAGACCTTGCGGACGTTGCTTACGACGACCTTCGGCGTATCGACGAGCAGACTTTCTTTGGCCAGTTCCAAGTTCGACTGGGCATCGGCACCCGGATCGATAGAAGCACACCCCACCAACAGCACGGCTGCGATTGTTGTGAGTAGGAGGCGTTTCATTTCCCTTCAGTTTTCAATTCCTCAGCCGTCTCTTATTTAAAAGCCGAGTGGTTGCGGTTGCCGCCGCTGAGGATGTAGGCAAGGAGATCCATCACCTCGTCTTTTTGCATCAAATTCAACAGTCCAGGCGGCATTGGTGAAACCTTGGAGGGTTCGATGCTCTCAACCTGGGTGCGGTTGATGTTCACCTGTTGGTTGGGATCGAACATGTCGGTGTTCACGCTTACGCGGTCGCCGTTGAGGTTTACCACCACGCCGGTCACTATGTCGCCGTTTTTCATTTTCACAATCACGGGTACGAATTGCTCGTTGATCTCCTTGCTGGGGTTGATTACCTGATCCAGTAAATCGCGCGGAGAATAGCGGCCACCGGCACCGGTCAGGTCGGGCCCGGTCATCCCACCCTCGTTGGCAAACCGGTGACAGGCAAAGCAGCCGCCTGCGGCAAACATCTTTCGGCCATGATCGAAGTCCCTGTTTTTCAAGCCCGTTGTCGCCGCCTGACTCAACTCCTCGAGTTCCCACTGCTTCACGTACTTCCTACCGATCATCGCCGCGGCCATGATCTCGAAAGGAGATTTGACGACAGGCTTCTTTGCGAGCAAATCCTTCAACTCCATTTTTTCAGCAGCACTCAGGCTGGCAATGGCGTCTCTGCGGATGAACTCGATGAATTTACTGAAACTCCTGCCGCCGCGGTAGTTGGCCGCTTTCAAAAACCAATTGAAATACGCCACACGCAGCTCCGTGGTCCAACCGGTCTTCAGCATCCTTAGCGAGCGGGCGTATTCAATCTGCTCCTCCTGCGTGGCTGCTTCCTGCAACAGCCGGATACCCTTGGCCGCGGTCGTAAGCGCCTGCAGATGGGCAAGCGTTTCGCAGAGCAACCAGTTTTGCTCGAAGGTGGGCGCGGGGAATTGCGGCTCCAGTTGCGCGATAATCTTTTTGACCGCGCGCGCGTTGGGATCGCCGAAGCGCACGAGGGCGATTTGATAAGCCCGCACCAACGTGAGTTTGCCAGTGTGATCCAGCTTGTCCCACTTCACTTCGGCCAACATTTTGTAAACGGTGGCGGCCAATTGTTTGTCCACAAGCGCGTCGGGTTTGCCATTGGCCGGATCGGCTGCGGCCACTTTGCACAGGCCGAGCAACGCCGTTACTCGTTGGTTGTGATTCTTTTCATTCAGCGCACGGTTTTTCCATTGCGCCAATGGCTGATGCTGCACCGCAGTGAGAGCAGCCCAGCGAACGAAACGATCCGGATGATCCAAGTGCGGCCAGGCTGCGTTTAATGCGTCCGAATGTTGTCTGCCATGGAATTGCTCCAGCCGATGCCGGAGTCGGGCGAGTTCATTGACATTTGGCTTGTGCTTCACGAGCGCAGTGGACTCCTTGCCGACATACGTCACGCGGTACAGACCCGACTGCACGCGTCGGCCGCCGATAGTGAAATACATCGCACCATCGTCCGGATGAATGATCGCGTCAGCCACAGGCAAAGGACTGCCGGTGATGAATGTCTCCTTGGTGGCCGTGTATGTGGATCCTTCCGGATCCATGTGCACGGCATGGATTTTGCCCCAACTCCAGTCCAGAATAAAAAAAGCGTCCTGATATTTGGAGGGAAACTTTGCGCCGTAACCGAATGTCACTCCCGTGGGTGAGCCGGGCCCGATGTTGATCACCGGCGGCAGTGTATCCGGGTAAAACTCAGGCCGCTTGCCGGTGCCGTTGCGCCAGCCCCACATCGATCCGCTGGTCACGTGGCAGATGCGCGTGGGCCGGTACCATGAGGTGTTGAAGTCGTACTCCATGTCTGCATCGTAGGTGAAGAGCTCGCCATCGCGGTTGAAGCCGCCATCAAAAATATTCCGGTAACCAGAGGAAACGATCTCCCAGTGTTTCCCGTCGGGCGAGATGTTGTAAATGATGCCACCTGGCGCCAGCCGGTCGCGGTTATGACCACGTCCATCGGGCATGCGCGGCAACAGATGATCTTCGCCCCAGTGCAACGGTATCCGCGAGGCATCGGACTTGGCGGGAGTGGTGTTGTTGCCGGTGATCAGGTAAATGGATTTTTTGTCCGGTGCGAGCAACACTGCGTGGATGCCGTGATCGCCGCGGGTGGTCATGCCTCGCAGCTTCTCCACCTTGTCCAGCCGGTCGTCGCCATCCGAATCCGTCACACGATAGAGGCCGCTCTCCATCTTGCGCTCGTAATCGTTCACCCCCACATACAACGCGCCAAAAGCCCAGAGCAGACCGTTTGCCGCACGGATTTTGGCCGGGACTTTTTCGATATCTTTGCCCTTCAGCGGCTGTCCGGCTGCTGGTGCTCGGAAACGGTACAAGCCGCCGAACTGATCGCTGACAATGATGCGTCCCTTGTTGTCAGTACAGAGGTTTACCCATGAGCCCTGCGCGTCACTCGGCACCGAGTACAGCAGCTCGACCACGAAACCATCCGGCGCCTTGATGCGGCTCGGAGGCGTAGCGCGGTTCTCGTTGATCGCCTGTCCGGCGACAATACCCCGGCGCCGAGCCTCGGGTTTCGCCGCGGCTTTACCGACTTCTTCCTTGGCCTGGACGCCGTCCCTCGGTTGGGCGAGTGTGAATATTTCTTCCAAATTCAGGCGTGAGTCTTTGTTGGCGTCTCGCTTTTTGAACTGCCTTGTCAGCGCCGCTGCCTTCTCCTTGCGATCGCCGATAAACTCTTGAAGAGTGACAAATCCGTCCTTGTTTGAATCAAGGCGTCTGAACATTCGCCGCCTTGGCCTGTTGTTGCCGGCTGAGGCCGGCACGGCTGGCCGTGCGGCGCGGTTCCCCTCGCTTCTTCTCGGGTTCCTTCTTGCCGCCCCCCGACCAGGCGCCTTTTTAGCATCCGCCGGTATGGGCGCGTCCGCCAATGACAACACACCACCCGCCGGCAGACGCTTGAGCTCAATATCCTTGAACTGCACCCGCATCGCAGAACCACGGTGTACCTGAAATGCCAAAACCCCCTTCATCGCCCGACCTTCCTGGTTATGGTCGATAATCTCGGTGTAAATCTTTCCGTTAACCTTGTGCACCAGCTTGTTGCCGTTCGCAATAACTTCAAACGTATTCCATTCATCGAGCTTGATCTTTGGCGCCGGAGTTTTTCCCATAAGCCACTTTTCGTCCGCGTTGTCCACGATGACTTTCTGGCCGTTCATTGCCAGAATCCCCCTCCCTCGCTCGTGAATCAACAACCCGGTGTACTGTGGATGAATATCGCACTGGTACCCCGATACCACAAATTCCCCCGCGTCTTTCAAATGCTCCGAGCGGTACTGAATCCCCGAATTACTGGCACCGAACATGCGCACCTGCGCGCGGAATACAAAATTCTCAACCTCGCCCTGCCAGATCAAAAACTTGTTGTAAGGCAGCGGTGCCTCGTTCGTCGTCACCCCCGTGATCGCGCCATCCTGCACCGACCACAACTTCGGATCGCCCGACCAACCTGCCAGGCTCTTGCCATCAAAGATGCTTTCAAATTCAGGCTCGGCTGCGACTGCGGTTGCCACGATCAAGTGAAGCGGAACCAGGCTGAGGATGATTTTCATGTTATTTTTCATTTTGTTTTTCATCGTGAAATCTCGTCGAGTCTTTACTTGCCGTCGTTCCAGATGATGTGAGTCCCGCTTTTTCCAGGGACGATGATGTCTTTCCAGCCGTTGCCGTCGAGGTCGTGGACGCGAATCTGCAGGCCGATTCCGGGTCCTTTTCCTGCGGGAGCCGTCGAGATCAGATGCTTTGTCCAGGTGCGGGTCTTGGGAATCCAGTTGTAATATTGGACGGTGATATCGTCGTGGGCACCGGCGTCTTTGCCGGAATGGGCGTAGTAGCGTTTGCCCGTGATGAGTTCTGGCTGTCCGTCGTTGTCGACATCGTCCCAGGCCAACGAATGGCCTTGGGAAAACTTCTTGTCAATGAGGTGCTGACGCCAGGTGGTTGTCCCGTCGGATTGAGGCTCCAGTTGCTCCTGCCAGTAGAGTCCGTAGCTGTGGCCGTCAGACCAGATGAGGTCGTTCCGGCCGTCGCGATTCAGGTCGAGGATGAGGATGGGGCAGCTGGCGTGCGGGAGGTCGAAGTCGTGGTGATACTTCCAAGGGCCGGAGAATGGGCCGGCAGCGGGTTGCTCATACCAACCGGCTTGGAAAACGATATCCTGCTTCTTGTCACCGTTGAGATCGCCGAAGCCGAGACCGTGCCCGTTGCCGCTACTGGATACGACATGTTTCTTGGCGGATATTTTTCCGTCGTCGCCCCGGACGAGGCGGAAGATCTGCATGGGGTTTTTTCTTGTTCCATGAATTCTCGATGAACTCAGGAGTTCCGTCACCGTCGATGTCATGGAGGAAGGAGGCTTCGTTATGGCCCGTGCCGGTATCAACGAGTTGGCGGACCGCCCAGAGTCCCTTGTCGTAATTGCCGGCTCCCGGGTTTTCAAACCAGTCTACATTGTGCAAGGTGAATGCCCCGGCAAGGACGTCGAGATCGCCGTCACCGTCCATGTCGTAGAGGTGTTCGGAGTTGTTCTGCATGTAGTCGGCTCCGAAGGGCAGGATCTTGCGGAGCGGACGTTGCTTGAATTCGGGCGCCTGATACCAAAATTCACCGGCGGTAATATCGAGTTTGCCGTCCCCGTCGATGTCACCAACGGCGACACCTTCGTTGTTGTCCTTGTGAAGCAGCCGCACACGCCACTTTTGCTGCGAAGCACCCTTGTTTTTATCTCTCTGCTGCGCAGATGCGCCAACCGCGAGTACTAAGATGAGAATGATGGGAATGAGGGGTTTGAAGCGTTTCATCTACCCCGAGTCTAGGGCATCAGTTTGCTCTTTTAAGCAAAAAAGTAAGCTCTGAGCAATTAATCTGACTGAGTTAGGCAACGGGTAAATGAGTCAAAAGCCGTAGAGAGGCAAGAGAGTGACTGTCCGGGGCCGGTTGGCTTTGGGTAGAAACTTTTTGTGCTTATTTCTTCAGATTCGTCGATTTTGTGATGGTGAGAATCATCGGTAAAGGGCGGATCTTTACCCTGCCGAAAGACCGGTCTGATGGGCTATTCATGACCTTCAATTTACCGTCTTTATCCAACAGCCCCATGATGCTGCTTCCTCCTCCATCCATATTCGTCGCGGTCCAGCAGCCCAGTTCCTTCATGAGACTTGCCAGTTCATGAATATTCATGCCTTCGCTGTAGCGTTGTTGCCGTCCATCAACCACTACCAGCCAGAGAATTTCCCCCTTCTTGTCGGTGCCCATGGCGGTACGCGGGTGGCGGGCTCCGCCTTGGCTCACTGTGAGCTTGCCCTTGGACAGGATCAGTTGGAATCCGGTTGTGGCTTCTTGGGGTTTATCATCCGGTTGGTGCCCAAAATGTACCCGCCCCTGAGCATCAAACCACACGGACGCATTGTTGGGGGCCATGGTGCTGCGCATCTTGCCTTGGGTGCCCGCCAGGCCATGGATATCCACCGGTTGACCTGAGTACCAGTTTCGGTTCTTTTTGCCCTGGGCATTGGGGAAACTGTCCCAAGGGTTGGTGTTGGTGAAAGCCAGGACCGATGGGCTTGAGGCCAGTTTTCTGGGGTCAGTCAGCGACACTTCAGCCGGGCCATCCCCGTCCGGGTCCGGACCAAGGGCCACAGCGGGTTTTACTTTATTTAAGGCCAGATCAACGCGCAGGACATGAATTTTATTGGGGATCGGGTCAGTGGATTTTTTCAGTGTATACTTGATGCCAAGTTCGTTGAGGTCCGGAGCACCTGTCAACTTGGGTTCAGCGGCCCCCAAGCTGGCGTCCAAAAAGAGGAGCCCGGTGATAATGGAGAGAAAAATTCGCATGAGTAGAGTACCCAGAGGGTAACTGACCGTGCCCGAGAAGACAGTTTTTTGTGGAGCAGCGGCATGGTGGTTTTTTCATCAGCAGCCTCTGCAAAGACCTTATCAAGCGTGGCAACAAGCCCTTGCTCATCGCCAATGGTTAAAAGCCGTGGCTTGACCGGATTCATTATCCCCTTGATGGTTCCCTCATGTACTCTTGTCAGTTGTCGCTTCTTATTTTATATCTATCTTTGCTGCCCGCCTTGGGAGCCGGGAAAGACCTAATTGTCTCAATTGAAAAACAAGTCGTCCGCCAAAACCGTGATGGCAAGTCGACCACCTGGTTTCATCCGCGTGCCTGCCGGGTGCCCGGCAAAACTGCCACCGCATCGCGCGCGTTGATGACGGCCCAATCGATCGGTGGCTCGGATTATTTTGGGCCGGTGCATTGGTCTGAATCCACGGACCTGGGAAAATCCTGGGCCAAGCTGCGTCCCATCCCTTCCTTGGGCCGTGTTCCGGTGAAAGATCACCCCGGATTGATGGCCGGAGTGTGTGATGTGGTGCCCCAATATCATTCCCCCACCAAAACCATTTTGGCTTTGGGCCACGTTGTTTTTTACAAGGGTCCAAAATTCGCGCGCGGGGATCAACTGGCGCGTTATCCGGTTTATGTTGTGCGTCAGCCAGATGGAACCTGGTCCGAGCGAAGGATCCTGAAATGGAAAGATCCGCGCGGTTCGTTCATTTACTCCAACAACTGCGGCCAGCGCGTGGTGCTGCCCAATGGCGATATCCTGTTGGCCTTTACCTTTGGCGACCAGCCGAACCATCGCTCAGTGGCCGGTGTGTTGTGCGCCTTTGATGGGAAAACACTGCGAATCAAAAAAGTGGGCCCACCCCTGAAACTGGCACACAAGCGGGGGTTGCTGGAGCCTTCGCTCACGCAGTTTGGTGGGAAATTTTACCTCACCATCCGTGCCGAGGACGATCACGGCTACCAAAGCGTGAGCTGCGATGGGCTAAACTGGGAACCGAAGCAACCGTGGGTTTGGGACAATGGCGACCCCATCACGATGTCCACCACCCAACAACATTGGCTCACGCATTCGGACGGGTTGTTCTTGGTTTATACACGCAAGGACAAGGCGAACACCGGCGTTATCCGTTGGCGCGCGCCGTTGTATGTCGCGCAGGTGGATGTGCGCACCCGGCGGCTCATCCGTTCCACCGAACGCGTGGTGCTGCCGCTGATGGGCGATGGGGTGAATGCCCCGGATAACGTGGCGTTGATGGGGAATTTCAACGTGACCAATGCCGGCCCGGATGAATCGTGGGTGACCGTGGGCGAATGGTTGCCGCACAAGGATGCCCGGGGCGATTTGTTGCTGGCTCGCATTCGCTGGAGTCGACCCAATCGAATGGCAAAATAGGGGCTAAAGCATCCCAGGAATAAAATTTTCCCTAATCCAAACCCGGGATCGGGTCCTGGGGTTTAACCTCTTCACCCTGCCACACAACTTTGCCCTTCACATAGGTGAGAATACGGGCCCGACTACCCGGGGCGGGTTGGCGGTTGGCCTTCGGCAGAAACTTTTTATGCTCGGCAATCACGCCTGCATATTTCGAATCGTGGGCGAGGTTGTCCCACTCGTTGGTGTCTTTCCTCATATCATACAGTTCCTGGCTGCCGTCGGCGTACTGGATAAAGCGCCAGTGTTCACTGCGCACCCCGTGGTTATCATGGTTATGCGTGGTGATGGCCGGCCATTTGCGCTCGGCTTGCGGATTGCGCAGCTGCGGCATCAGGCTGTGCCCTTCGAGTTTCTTGTTCTCAGGCAGTTTTAAGAGTTCAGCGAGGGTCGGGTAAATATCCAACAACTCAGCCGGTTGGGCACACACCTGGCCGGGCTTCACACCCGGGCCGGCAAACAGCAGCGGCACCCGTGTTCCATCATCCCACAACGTGTTTTTTCCGGAGATCGCCTTTTCTCCCAAGTGCCAACCGTGATCAGACCAAAGAACGATCACCGTGTTGTCGTCAAATTCATTTCGCTTGAGCGCTTCGAGCACTCGCCCGACCTGGCTGTCCACGAAACTCGTGCAGGCCAGATAACTGCGGACCAGGCTGCGCCACTGATTACTTTCCTCGAGCCACTTGTGGCGAACCTCCGGCAGGTACCAGTGAAGGTACCATGAAAAACGCGGTGTGTCGTCGCGATCACCGCGAAGGATTTTCGGCAGCACACTGTCGTCGTCCGGATAAAGGTCGAACCATTTTTGCGTCGCGTAACACGGCACATGGGGCAGGAAAAAACCGACCGACATGAAGAAAGGCTCCTTCGGCTTTGCATCAAGTTGATCCACCGCCCAGGAGGCCACCTTCCAGTCACCCTTATCCTCGTCCTTGTGCGGGAAGGTTCCCCAGTCAACGAGTCGATGATTGCCGAACGGGGTGGTCACCAGCTTCTTCGGCGGGAACGGTGCTCCGCTCGCGCCCGGCCCAAGTACGTCAAATTCCTTGTCCACCTTCTGCCGACCGTAGCGACCATGAAAAATTTTTCCCGTCGAGTAGGTCGTGTAGCCGCCGTGCTGCTTCAAGTGCTGCGGCAGCGTGACGAGGTTTTTGAACTCCGGCAGTGTGCGAAACCAGGGCGCCAAGCCGTAGATGCCGGTCGTGCTGGGACGCAGTCCGGTCATCAGACTCGTACGCGAAGGATTGCACAGGGGCGACTGGCAATGCGCGTTGGTAAAGGCGGTGCCGCTCTTGGCCAAGCGGTCGATGTGCGGTGTCTTCACCATCGGATGCCCGCCGAGATAGCCGATCCAGTCGTTCTGGTCATCGATCGCGATGAACAACACATTCGGCTTTTTCGCAGCTGCATGACCTGCAACCGCCAAAACCAAAGTCGCCAATAAACCCATTGAAAAACGCATGGCAAGAACATGCCCTTGGCCAAGCGACAAGGCAAGGCAATGCCCCTTGGCCAAGCGGTTACGCCATCGGAGTTGGTTGTTGCGCGACGGTTATTTCGCGATGCAGAAGAGGTGTTTCTCGCCGCGGATCAGGAGTTGATCGCGGACCGGGACAGTAGTCGCGATGATACGCTCACCCATGTTGTTCTCGGAGAGAAATTTGAATCCATCCGTGACGCTGGCCACCATGATAACCCCGTCCTCGCGGGAGGCATAGAGCTTGCCGTCCGCAACAGTCGGTGAGGAGTAGTAGCTGGCGCGGTTCTTCGGAAACTGGCCGGACCAAAGTTTCTTGCCGGTCCTGGAATCGAGGCAGGTCACCGAGCCGCGATCACCAAGAACGTACACTTTTCCATCCTTAACCGCCGGCGTCGGCACGAACGATCCTGTGCCGGTCAGGGTCCATTTGCGGTTGGACTGGGTGATGTTGCCGTTGCCGCTCAACTCAACGCCGGCCACATGTTTGCCGCGGCCGTACGGCACGATCACCATGTCGCCCGCGAGCACCGAGGAGGCCACCTGAACCCAGTTGCTGCGCTGGTCGGGGTTGAATCCTTCACAGGTCCAGAACAATTTTCCGTCAGCGGCGTTGTGAATCGTCAGGCGCTCGGCACCCCAGACCACGATCGCTTCTCGGCCCTGATACTGCACCACATGTGGCGTCGCGTAGCTGTGATCGCACTCCACCGGCGTCTTGTAGTTGCGTGATTCCTTCCACGCCAGCTCACCGGTACGCTTGTCGAACGCCGCCAGGTACGATTCGCCGGAGTGCATCACGGCGAGCACGACATGTTTCGCCGTCAAAACCGGCGAGGTGCCGATGTCCCAATACAGGGTGTCCCTCGCGAACCGATCCTGCAGGTTGGTCTTCCACAGCAGTCTGCCCTCCAGCGTGAAGCCGGCGAGGTTGCCGCTCTTGAAATAGGCGAATAGCAACTTGCCGTCGGTGATCGCCGAGGGATTGCTGCCGGAGCCGTTGCGATGTTTCCCAGCTCGCTCGTCGCCGACTTCCGTCTGCCAGAGTTTTTTGCCGTTCCAGTCAAACGCCATCACCGTGTCCTCGCCATCGCTAGGGCTGGTGATGATGATTTGGTCCTTCCAAACGATCGGCGTGGAGCAGCCCTTGGCCGGAAGAGCCGTCTTCCACTTCACGTTTTTCTCGTTGTTGAACGTCGCGACATAGCTGCCGCTTGCAGTCGAGCCATTTTCGTTCGCACCACGCCAGTTCGGCCAATTCGCCTCCGCACCATTGGCCAGGCCGGGCAACGCCAACGCCAAGCCGGCAGCCAGGGCGAGGATGTCTCGATGTGGGTTTGTCATTTTCATTTTTGGCAGATTAATAGTTCGTGTTGGGTTCAGTTCCGGCGAGGTATTGGACACGGCGATACACTTCGCCTTTGTCGAACTTGAGCTTCACTTTTTCGGGATCGTACTTGTGGCCGATCTGGTCGCGCAGATAGACGATCGTGTTGAACGCAATCATCAGTTCCTGCTCTGTCTCGGCGGTGTTGACCACCTCGTAGAGTGTCGGCATCGGGTCGAGGGCCTTGATGCCGCCGAGGAATTCCGCCGCACGCACGCGTACCATCAAGTCCTTGTCCTTCAGCAACGGCTTGGCCGCCTTGGCCAAGGGCTTGGCTTGTTCACCAAAGTTTGCGCAGACTTTCAGCGACCAGTACCGGCGCAGGATGCCCTTGGAACGCAGCGCCTGGCCAAGTTTCTTGCGGGCATCGGCAAACGGAACCAGTGCCAGGTCGGCGAGATCTGAAAGCCGGCTGACCTGTTGCGCGTTTTTGCGGCCAAACGCCACGCCATCGCCAAGCGCATCGGTGACCATCCGGTTCTCGGGATAAAAACTCAGGTCATTGATTAATTTCATTTTGGAGCGCAACCGGCCGCGCAGATCGGCCAAGCGCTTAGCCTGATCCGGGTCACCGGCGAGATTGTTCACCTCGTGCGGGTCGGTCTCGAGATCGAACAACTGCTCGACCGGTCGCCGCTCGAAGAACTGCCGCTGTGCCGGGTTAAGCCGATCCGCCCGATACAGATCGCGCCAGTTGTCGTAGGCGAGCTGCCGGTAGCGGTAGTTGTTCTGCAGGCCGTCGGCGTAATAGGCCTGGTAGTTGCGGATGTACTTCCATTTGCCTTTGCGGAAGGTGCGCACCATGTCGAATTTCTCGTCGAACCGGTCGGCGTGCCCGAAGACTTCGTCGCGCCTGGCCAGGTCGGCCGCGGTCACGCCCTTCCCGAGGAACGCCACGCCGTCGAGCTCCTTGTGTGGCTGGATGCCGGCAAGGTTGAGCACGGACGGGCCAAAGTCGATGAAACTCACGAAGCCGTCCGTGCGCTCACCCCGCTTGTGATCGACGAGGTGTTTGAAATTCTCCGGGATGCGCACGACCAGCGGCACGTGCAGGCCGCTTTCGTAGGCGTAGCCCTTGCTGCGCGGCATCACTCCACCGTGGTCGCCGAAGTAAAATAGGAACGTGTCCTCGAGCAACCCGTCCTCGACGAGTTGCTTCACGATGCGCCCGACATGGCCATCAATGATTTTCATCCGGTCAAAATAGCGCGCCTTGGTGTAGCGCATGATTGGGGTGTCGGGAAAGTAAGGCTGCAACTCGACATCATCGGGCGACGTTTCGGTTGGCTTCTCCATCTGTTTCAGCGGGAAATGCAACCGGCTCTCATGCGAGTCGGCAAACGACTGCATGTGAAAGAACGGCATATCCTTGTTGGGTCGATTGCGCCAACTGGCCTTGCCGGAGGACATGTCCCACGCCTGCTTCATGGCGACCTTGAAGTTGTAGTCGGTCTTGGAGTTGTTTGTGGCGTAGTAGCCCTGCTCCCGCAGCACTGCCGACCACGGCTTCACACCCGGGGGCAGGTTGGCCAAGGCCGATTTGCGGTGGTACTGGAAACCGACACGTGGCGCGTGCATCGCCGTGGCCAGGGTCGTCCGCGCGACGGAACAGACCGGCGCGGCGGAGAAGGCGTGGTTAAACGTCAGCCCCTCGACAGCCAGGCGCTCGATGTTGGGTGTCACACCCAACCTGTGGCCGTACAGCCTCAGATAGTGGATCGAGTTGTCCTCCGATACAATAAAGACAAAATTGGGCCGCTTGGCCGGCTCCACCGCGTTGACCAGGCCGCTCAACAAACAAGCCGCAAGCAGGCCGAACATCAGTCGAGAAAAATGCATGCGAAGATTCAAAGCCAAGCGCATGGCCAATGACAACGCCAAAACACCGGTTTTGGGTTGTATTTTGCCGCCCACGCCGGTAGCAATCGCCGCGCACGCAAAGCGATCCAATTCTATTTAAACAAAAAATGGCCTTTTTCCCGAAGATCAAAAAAATCAAATACGAAGGACCGGACAGTAAAAATCCGCTGTCCTTCAAGTGGTACAACGAGGACGAAGTCGTGGCAGGCAAGACCATGAAGGAGCACCTGCGCTTCTCAGTGGTTTACTGGCACACCTTCCGCAATCCCTTGTCCGACCCGTTCGGTGTCGGCACGGCTTTCCGCCCATGGGATGACGGCAGCGAGTCGGTCAAGAACGCGCAGAAACGCGTTCATGCCGCCTTCGAGTTCATCGAAAAACTCGGCGCGCCATATTACGCCTTCCACGACCGTGACGTCGCGCCGGAGGGTAAAAGCCTTGCCGCCTCCAACAAGAATCTCGATGCCGTGGCCAAGGTGCTCAAGGCCGAACAAAGGCGCACCGGCATCAAGCTGCTCTGGGGCACCGCCTGCCTGTTCGCCAACCCGCGCTACATGCACGGTGCCGCCACGAGCTGCAATGCCGATGCCTTTGCCTACGCCGCTGCGCAGGCCAAGAAGGCCATCGAGGTCACTCACCAGCTTGGCGGCGAGGGCTTCGTGTTCTGGGGCGGACGCGAGGGCTACTCGACACTTTGGAACACCGACATGAAGCGCGAACTCGACCACCTGGGCGCATTCCTCCACATGGCGGTCGAGCACAAGAAGAAGATCGGGTTCAAGGGCCAATTCTATATCGAACCCAAGCCGATGGAGCCGACCAAGCACCAATACGACTCCGACGCCGCGGCCTGCCTGAACTTCCTCCGGCAATACAAGCTGATGGGACACCTCAAGCTCAACCTGGAGACCAACCACGCCACCCTGGCCGGTCACGAGATGCAGCACGAACTCGAAGTCGCCATCGCCGCCAACGCGCTCGGCTCCATCGACGCCAACACTGGCGACCCGATGCTCGGCTGGGACACCGACCAGTTCCCCACAAGCGTCTACCTCACCACCGAATGCATGCTTGGCATACTCAAGATGGGCGGCTTCAAGACGGGCGGCGTCAACTTCGATGCCAAGGTGCGCCGCGAGAGCTACGAGCCGGTCGACCTGTTCCACGCGCACATCGGCGGGATGGACACCTTTGCCCGCGGCCTCAAGATCGCCGCGGCAATCCGCGCCGATGGTCGCCTGGCGGAATTTGTCAGGAACCGCTACCGTTCATGGGATGCTGGCATCGGCAAAAAGATTGAGTCCGGCAAAACGAGCTTCAAGACCCTTGAGACCTACATGCTCAAGAAGGGAGAGGTCACCAAGAACGAGAGCGGCCGCCAGGAATTCCTCGAGAACCTGATCAACGAATTCATCTAAGACCCGCGAAGCCAATTACCCAAAAGGCGGCTCCCACGAGCTGCCTTTTTTTATTGGCCCAGCAACAACCCGGCGTTGCGGAAGTGAGATACTGGGTAATGGGATACGAAACGTCGCACGATGAGTTCGCGAATCCAACCGACGGTATTGCTCGACCTCTACCCTACACTCGTCGATCTTTGCGCGCTGCCGAAAAACCCGAAGAACGAAGGACGGAGCATCGCCCCGCTGGTTCGCAACCCGAAAGCCAAGTGGCCCTATCCTGCAGTGATCACCCACTCGCCCCACTGGCACGGCCCCAATCACGCCGTTCGTTCGGAGCACTTTCACTACATCCACTATGGTAAAGGCGGCGAAGAACTCTATGAGGTGGCCAGAGACCCCCACCAGTGGCACAATCTGGCCAACGACCCCGCCCACGCCACCACCAAGGCTCAATTAAAACAATGGCTCCCGAAAAAGAACGCTCCTCATTTCCTCGCGGACAAGCAATAAAGCGAATTGTTTTCCTGTTCCTCGTGTGGAGTTTGGCGTGGGGACCTCTCCAAGCCCAGAGTTCAAAACCCAACCTTATCCTGATCATGGCCGATGATCTCGGTTATCAGGATCTTTCCTGCTACGGGAGCACAAAACACAAAACCCCGGTACTCGACAAGTTGGCGAAAGAGGGAATCCGGCTGACCAGTTTTTATGCAGGCGCCACGGTCTGCACCCCCTCAAGAATGGCGCTGCTAACAGGCGCCTATCCCCCGCGAGCCGGTTGGCGCGGAGGCGTAGTCGGTTATGGCATCAAGCCCCTGAACGGGTTGGCTCCTGAGGCCCTCACGATGGGGGAGGTTTTCAAGGGGGCAGGATATGAGACGGCCCTGATCGGCAAATGGCACCTGGGCGATTCGCCTGAGCTACAGCCCATGAACCAGGGCTTCGACACAGCCTACTACATCAAGAAAAGCAACAACCAGACCAAGAAACTTTGGCGGGGTGACAAACTGGAGGTCGATCCGTTTAACAACAGCCGATTAACCGAACAGTTTACCCGCGAAGCCATCAGCTTCATCAAGACCAACCGGGAAAAACCCTTCTTCCTTTACCTCCCCTTCACCGCCCCGCATTTCCCGGCGCAGGCACATCCAGACTGGAAGGGCAAATCGGCCAATGGCGCCTACGGGGATGTGGTCGAGGAACTGGATGCCCGGATAGGGGAAATTCTAGGAACCCTGAAAAGCACCCGGCTCGAAAAGAAAACCATCGTGGTTTTTATTTCAGATAACGGCCCTGAACCCGGCCAGAAAAAATGGGCCCATGCCGGGCCCTACCGCGGCCTCAAATGGAGTTCACTGGAGGGAGGTACCCGCGTCCCCTGCATCATTCGCTGGCCCGGGATGATCCCTGCCGGAAGGGAAAGCGACAAACTCACCACTGCCATCGACCTGCTCCCCACCCTGAGCCATGCCTGCGGTATCGAGCTTAAAAAAATCTCAAAAGGCATCCCCAAGCTGGATGGACTCAACGTTTGGGGCACCCTCAGTGGCAAATCAACTCAACACCCGCGGACCAACATGCTCTACTGGCAGGGTTGGGCGGTGCCCCAGGCAATCCGGGTTGGGGACTGGAAGCTCTATTTTGATCAGGTTAAGGAAATCCAGGGTTCAAACAAGGGGCCCATCCTTATCGATTTATCGAAAGACCCCGCCGAACAAAAAAACCTGAGTGCCCGGCATCCGGACAAGGTGAAGGAAATGAAAACCTTGGCAGGGAATCTACTAAAGGAAATAGAGGAAAACACCATTCCACTCGGCGGCCCCCCCATTCAACAAAAGGGAGCCCAAAAAGAAAGCCGATGGCTGAAATGAAACCTCCTTTAGCCAGACAACATTCTGAAAATAACCCAAAACCCACTTAACTTTTTGAAGTCACGGGCTATATCTCCACGTAGATTTTGCGTCGAAAAAGAACAGAGGTCCATTTCACCGCGAGCTTCGAGGCAAGGGCCACTCGCTTCGTGGGATTGCGGAAGAACTGGAATCCCAAGGTTACCGCACCAAAACCCGGCGCAAGCATTGGAACCCCAAGACTGTCTCGGCAATCATCGAAAGGGAGCGAATAGCAGCATGAACAGGGCAAAAAAGGGGCAGGATTCTGTTACCCTTCGTGCGATGGGTAACACCAACCCAGATCCTGAGGCTAGGAATCTGGCGGATGAACCTGAAATGAATAAAAAGAAAATGACACTGAACAAAATCACCACGCTCGCAACGCTTGGCCTGATCGCCGCGACGCTCCCGCTTGGCCAAACGCATGCGGATCAATTTGAGGAGGCCAAGCCCAACAACTGGCATCACTGGCGCGGACCGGATGCCAATGGCGTCTCCACCACGGCCAAGCCTCCCGTCCAATGGAGCCCAACCAACAACATCCAGTGGAAGGTGCCGGTCGAGGGTAATGGTAGTTCCACCCCGATTATCTGGGGCAACAAGCTTTTCGTCCTCACGGCGATCAACACCGGCGAAGTGGACCCGACCCTGCCCAAGCCGGAGGATCAGCCCAAACGCGTCTTCGGCATCACCCACCCCAATACCTCCTTTGAATTTGTTGTCCTTTGCCTCGATCGCAACACTGGCAAAGTGCTCTGGCGCCAGCTCGCCACAAAACTTATTCCTCATGAAGGCGCGCACCGTGACAACAACTTCGCTTCCGCCTCACCGACCACCGATGGCGAACGCCTTTACTGCTGGTTCGGCTCGGCTGGTCTGTTCTGTTTCGATCTGGATGGAAACAAACTTTGGGAGCGCAACCTCGGAAAAATCAAAATGAGCGCCAGTCTCGGCGAAGGCTGCTCGCCGGTGGTACACGAGGGCAAACTCGTCATCGTCCGCGACCACTCCCGACAATCCTCCATCGAGGTTCTCAACGCCAAAAACGGCAAGTCGCTCTGGAAAGTCGACCGCCACGAAGGCAACGCCTGGGCCACTCCGGCCATCGTTGCGCACAGTGGCAAAACACAAGTCATCACCACCGCTTCCGGCAAAGTTCGCAGCTACGACCTGGACACCGGCAAAGTGATCTGGAAATGCGCCGGCCTCACGGGCAATGCCATTCCGTGCCCGGTTGTCGAAGGCGACAACGTTTACTGCATGAGCGGTTACAAGGGCTACTCGCTGATGGCCATCCCGCTATATGCCAGAGGCGACATCACCGGTTCCGATAAAATCCTCTGGACCAAGCGCCGCGGCACACCATACGTCCCGTCCCCGATCCTGTACGATGGTCTGCTTTACTTCACCCAATCCAACCAGGCGCTCCTCTCCTGTGTGAACGCCAAGAGCGGCAAAACCTACATCGATCGCACACGCTTAAAGGGCCTCACGAACGTTTACGCATCGCCTGTTGGAGCGGGCGGCCGAATTTACCTGAACGATCGCAGCGGCGTGACACTCGTCCTCAAACGTTCACGCGAACTCAAGATCATCGCCAAAAACAAACTCGGCGAACAAATCGTTTCCTCACCCGCACTTGCCGGCAATCAACTCTTTCTAAGGGGCAGAACACACCTCTACAGCATCGCCCAGGAAAAGGATTTAAATTAAGCACCGCGCTTTGGGGAGCTACTAAAAAAATCAAGATGGACGGGTGGCTTTCAGTGCCGCAGTGAAGCGGGAGGCCAGTTCGTTGAGATCTGGCTCAGCGTGGGCGAGGGAGAGGTAGATTTTGGTTCCCATCGGGTTGAGGAAGACGCCGCGCCGCAGCAACTCGAGCATCACGGCGCGGCCGCGTTGGCGGTCGGCAGCGAGCCAGTCACGGTGGCTTTGAACCGGGCGATCGAGGAATACCGCCTGTGCCAGTGGTCCGTCGCCAAGCACCTGAGCCACCTCACCCGCCTGGTCAAGCGCTTGGCCAAGGCGCTCCCGCAACAACCGCCCCATCGAATGCAGCCGGTCGTAAACGCCCGGCTCACTGAATACATCGATCGCCGCCAGAGCCGCCGCCGAGGAGACCGGGTTGCCGCCGGTCGTCGAAGCGGACCAAGCGTAGTTCGGCCCGGGCAGGCGGTGCTCGTTCACCGCGTCCATAACGTCAACCCGCCCCCCGAACGCGCCGATCGGGAATCCACCGCCCAACCCCTTGCCGTAGGCAACCAGATCAGGTGAAACCCCGTAATATTCCTGGGCGCCGCCCAAGGCCAGGCGAAAGCCGGTGACCACTTCGTCAAATACCAGCACGATGCCCAGCTTGGCCGTGACCTCACGCAGCCCCTTTAAAAATCCGTCCACCGGGGGTATGCAGCGATGCAGCGGCTCGACGATCACGGCAGCTAGATCAGCGGCGTGGTCGGTGAGAATCTGCTGCGTCGCCGCGAGATCGTTGTAGGGAGCGACCAGCACATCGCGCTCGACCCACGGCGCGCCGGTGCCGGAGGAATCCGGTTGAGGTAAATCGGGCGGATCGCTGCCGACCAAGCTTGTCACGCCTTCGGGATGTTGACCGTGATACGCGCCCTCGAACTTCAAAATCTTCGGTCGGCCGGTTGCCGCCCGTGCCGTTCGCAGACAAAGCATCGTCGCCTCGGTGCCGCTGGCTACAAACCGGATGCGCTCCACGCACAAGCTGAGGTCGGCGATGCGCTCGGCGAGCTCGACCATTGGCCGGTTGATGGCGGCAAAGTTGGCTCCCTTATCGGCAGCCGCAACGGCTGCCTCGAGTACTTTTGGATGCGCGTGACCGACGAGCGCCGAGCCCCATGCCATGGTCATGTCAAGATACTCACGACCGTCGGTGTCCCACACGCGACAGCCATGCCCGCGTTCAACCACTGGCGCATCGCCCTCCGGGATACCATATTCACCGTTCGAACCGCCGGGAAAAAACTGAAGGGCTCGGTCGCGAAAGTTGTCGGGCGAGTTCATCAGTGAGGTGTGTCAAAGGCCAAGCCGCCTGGCCAAGTTTTCTGCGACGTCCTCAACCTCGGCGCCGGAGCCGCACGACTTAACCCCGTCGGTCATCATCGTCAGGCAGAACGGGCAACCGACAGTCACGGTTTCCGCGCCGGTCCCAAGCGCCTCCTGCGCACGCAGCACAGATACCCGCTGATCAGTCTCCTCCTCCATCCACATGCGCCCGCCACCGGCTCCGCAACAGAAAGTCCTTTCGCGTCGACGCTGCATTTCGCTCACGCCGTTACCGAGCAGGTCGCGTGGCGCCTGGTGCACGCCGTTGATGCGCGCGAGGTAACAAGGATCGTGGTAGGTCACTGAGCCATTGCCCTGGGACTCGGTGAGTTTTCCAGCGTCGATCAGTTGCTGCAGAAATGCGGTGTGGTGCACGACTTCAAATGTATTCCCGAACTGCGGGTAGTCGTGCGTCAGCGAGTTCAGGCAGTGCGGACATTGGGTGAGAATTTTTCGCACGCCATGCTGTATGAATGCCGCGTGGTTTTTCTCGGCCAATTCCTGAAACAAAAACTCGTCGCCAAGCCGCCGGGCCGAGTCGCCGGTGCAGCATTCGTCCGGCCCGAGCACGGCGAAGTTCACGCCAGCCTTGGTCAGCAGCTTGGCGATGGCGCGAGTAACCTTCTGCGCGCGTCGATCGAACGACCCGGCACAGCCGACCCACCACAGGATTTCGAAATCGGGGTTGTCACCGACCAACGGCACATCGAGGCCTTCCGCCCAAGCCAGGCGCTCGGCCTGCGGGAAGCCCCACGGGTTGCCCTTGGTTTGCATTTGCCGCAGCGAGTTGGCGGCGGAACCGGCCAGCGCCCCCTCGGCGGCGCGATCGCGGCGCAGATCGAACAATAGGCCAAGCGGATCGACCCGCACTGGGCACGCAGTCACGCAGGCACTGCATGAGGTGCAGGACCAGACAGTCTCGGCCTGGATGGTGTCGCCGTGCAGCGCGACCGCTTGGCCAATCGATGTCGCCTGCATCAGCCCCTTCAAATCCTGCACGACAGCCTTGGGCGAAAGCGGCTTGCCGGAAGCGAACGCCGGGCAGGCATCCTGACAACGGCCACACTCGACGCAGGCGTCGAGACTCAACAGCTGTTGTCGGTCGAGGTGCGCGATCTCGGAGACGCCAACCAGGCCGGTTTCCTCGACCTCCTCGATTGTCACCGGCTTCAGTTGGCCAAGCAACGGCGTGGCAAAAAACAGGTTCGCCGGGCCGGTGATAAAATGCAGTAGCCGCGTGAAGGGAATCATCGCGAAAAATCCGAACACCATCAACGAGTGCATCCACCACACGGCTAGATGCGCCGACCGACTCGCCGGCTCGCTCATCCCGCCGAGGAGCTTGGCAACGCCGGCGCCAACCGGCGAACACCACAGTGCCAGTCCTTCCGGCCGGTCCCACACGATGCGCAGCCCCTCGACGAGGTAGCCCGTGACGCCGATGCCGAGGAACAGGCCGAGCGCCATCCAGTCACTCGCCCGATGCCCCACGCTGGTTGGCCGGTGCATCCGCCGCCACGCGAACAGACCAATGCCAAGGATAAACAGCAGCCCGAACAGATCGAGTGCCCCCTCGTAAAAGACGTAATACCAGCCGTGATGAAAATGAAACTTCTCCGAAAGCTTGGCCCCGAGGTGATCAATCTCCAACAGCGTGGTGCCGAGGAAAAGCATCATGAACCCGGCGAACATCATGATGTGCGCCCAACTGGCCAGGCCACGGCCACGCACCCGTTTCTGCCCAAGGCCCTCCTTCAGCAGCCGGCCGAGACGCGGCTTCAGGCGCTGGTAATTGCCGAGCAGAATTTTCCCGATGGCGACCGGTTTGCCTTGCCTCCAAAGTTTCCAGCGCCGCCACACACCCCAGCAAAACACCAGCAGCGACGCCACGGCCATGACATAAAACGCAATGACCGACTCCGGCGGAATGTTGCCGAACGTCTCGCGCGTGATTTGCGCTGGGTTGTCCATCACATCTTCACACGCTCGGATTTTGGATCGTAGGCCGGTTGCAGCGACAGCTTGGCCGGCACGCGCTCGCAGGCGACTTCCAGTTCGTAGTCTCCGCTCGCCAGGAAATCGCGATCCACGCCGTCGTTATTTCGCACGTAGCCCATGCCAATCCCTTGGCCAACGGTGTGCCCGAAGCCGCCACTGGTCAACCAGCCGACGCGTTCGTCGTTGCGGTAAATCGTCTCGCGACCCAGCAGCACAATCTCCGGATCGTCCACCGTGAAAAAAACTAGGCGCTTGGCCAAGCCGTCCGCCTTCTGCTGCTCGAGCGCCTCGCGGCCGAGGAATGCCGTGTCGGTCTTCAGCTTGGCCGCCCAGCCGAGTCCGGCCTCGAGCGGCGTGTGGTCGGGCGTCACGTCGGCGCCCCAGATGCGATAGCCCTTTTCCAGCCGCAAGCTGTCGATGGCGCGATATCCGGCGTTGGCGATACCGTGCGCCTGGCCAAGCTCCATCAGCCGATCGTAAACCGCTCCCGCCGACTCGGCCGGCACATGCAGTTCCCAACCCAACTCGCCAACGAATGTCACACGCATGGCCCGCACCGTCGCCCCGGCGACCTGCAGTCCGCGCGAGGTTGCAAACGGAAATGCGTCGCTCGACAAGTCGGCGTCGGTCGCCTGCGAAAGCACCTCGCGCGCAAGCGGCCCCATCAGCCCCAGCACCGCAGTCGCCATCGAGATGTCCGTCAACTGCACATCGCAGTCGTCGGGAATGTTGCGCTCGATCCAGTTGAAGTCACGCGCCGCCGAGCCGGTGCCGGTGACGATGTAAAATTCATCCTCGGCCAAGCGGCAGACGGTGAGGTCGGCCTCGATGCCACCGCGCTGGTTGCAGAGCTGCGTGTAAACCAAGCGGCCCGGCGGAACGTCAATGTCGTTGGCACAGATCCACGACAGCGCCTTTTCGGCGTCCGGACCAGCGAGTTGGTATTTGGCGAACGACGACTCGTCGAATATCGAAACCGCCTCGCGAGTGTGCCGGTGTTCGCGCGCCACATGTTCAAACCAGTTCGCGCGCCCGTAGCTTGGCTCGTCCCTCGGCTCGACACCATCCGGCGCAAACCAGTTTGGCCGCTCCCAGCCAAACTTGCTGCCGAAACAGCCACCACCCAACTTCAGTTGCTCGTAAAGCGGCGACGTTTTCAGCGGTCGACCCGACTCGTGTTCCTCGCTTGGCCAAGCCATCGTGTAATGCTTGCCGGTGGCCTCGGTTGTGCGCTCGATAAGAAACTTCGTGTCACAGTGATGCTCGCCGAATCGCCGGATGTCCACCGGCCACAAATCCATCGACGGCTCGCCACCGACAATCCACTCGGCCAACGCCCGCCCCGCGCCGCCGTTGGCCGCGATGCCGTAGGCGTTGAAGCCGGCGCCGACAAAATAGCCGCGCACTTCCGGCGCCTCGCCGAGGATGAAACTGCCGTCCGGCGTGAACGCTTCCGGCCCGTTGAGAAGCTGGCGGATGCCGGCATTTTCCAGCTCGGGCACGCGCCCGACAGCCTGCAAAAACAACCCCTCAAACTGGTCCCAGTTGCTCTCAAGCAATTGAAAATGAAAGTCACTCGGAATGCCGTCCTGTGGAATCCACGGCATGGGATCCAACTCGTAGCCGCCCATCGCGAGACCGCCGACCTCCTCCTTGAAATAGCAGAGCCGATCCGGATCGCGCAGCGTCGGCAGGTCGGCGGTGACGCCCTCGATCGGCTCGGTGATGAGATACTGGTGCTGCATCGGCTGCACCGGCACGGAGACGTTGGCCAATCGACCGCATTCGCGCGCCCAAATACCGCAGCAGTTGACCGCGATTTCGCACTCGATGTCGCCTTGTTCCGTCTGCACACCGGCGATTCGGCCATCGCGGATGTCGAAGCCGGTCACGCGGCAGCCCTCGATGATTTGTGCCCCCTCCATCTTCGCGCCCTTGGCCAGGGCCTGGCACAAATCGGACGGGCTCGCCTGCCCGTCGGTCGGCAAAAATGCCGCACCGGTCAAGTCCGAGACATCCATCAACGGCCAAAGTTCCTTCGCTTCATTGGGCGAAAGCAAATGCATCTCGAGGCCGAAACTATGCGCCGTGGTCGCCTGCCGCTTGATCTCGGCCAGGCGCTCGTCGTTACAGGCCAAGCGCAGACCGCCATTGGCTTTCCAGCCGGTCGCCTGGCCGGTTTCCTCCTCCAGTTTGCCGTAAAGCTCAACGCTGTATTTGAGCAGTTGCGTGATGCTGGCCGAGCTGCGGAGCTGGCCGACCAGACCAGCGGCGTGAAAGGTCGAACCGCCAGTCAGCGTCTTGCGCTCGAGCACGACAACATCCTTCCAGCCAAGCCGCGTGAGATGATAGGCCACACTGCAACCAACGACACCCCCGCCGATGATGACCACCCGGGCGCGCTCGGGGAGTGGTGTGTTGGGCTCAGTGTCCGAGGCCATAGTAGGTTTCGTAAATTCGCTGGGCTGATGTTTGCGCCTCGGCCGCGTCCCAGTTGTTGTCGAGGAAACGATCCGGGCTGAGGCTGCACACGTAGTCCGACGGCGAAGGATCTAACATCGACTCGACCACGTGGTGGCCAATGCCAGCCGAGCCGCTGACGCCGTGGGCGTTGCAGCCGCCAGCCATCACGAAGCCCTTTAGCCGGCGGCTCTCGCCGATGATGAATTTCCCGTCCGGCACAAAGGTGGGCCAGCCCTTGAAAATGCTGCGCACGCCGAGGTCGGCGGCCTTGCCGTAGAGCGGCGCGATCTGCTCGATGAACCAGCCCATCACGTCCCAGTCCTCCTCGACGCGCGGCGGCGTCTGGCCATTCTCAAAGTCACTCGGCTTGAGCGAGAGCGACTCCGGCTCCCAGCCGCCGAGCAGCAGGCCATTGATCTCAGCGCGGAGATAGAGCGACGCATCCGGCACGCGCATCACCGGCAACTCCGACTGCATGCCCTCGGCATCGACGCTCACAAAATACTCGTGCCGCACCGGGAAAATTGGCAGGTCGAGCCCGGCCATTTTCGCGACATGCCACGCGTGCGCACCCGCAGCGTTGATGACTGTGTCGCAGGCAATTACGCCTTGGCTAGTCTCGACGCCGGTGACGCGGTCGTTCTCCGTGCGGATGCCCTCGACTGTCACTCCGGTGGCTAGGCGCGCACCTTTTCGGCGGGCGCGATGGGCATAGGCCATGGCCAGGTCGTTGGGTTGCAAATAGCCGTCACTTGGGCACCACAGCACCGACCTGGCCGGGGAAAAATCAAACATCGGCCACTTGGACCTGGCTTCCTCGTTGCTGATGAAAGACGTCTCGAGGCCGGCCTCATCGGCAACCGTTTTCATCTTTTTGAACTCTTCCACACGCTCGTCGGTCAACGCCACGCGCAACGAACCGACCTGGCGCCAGCCCGGCTTGGCATCCGGCCCGGCCTCCAGTTCGGAGAAGGTCTTGACCGACCACATGGCCAGCTTGACGCGATCCACACTCGTACGCACTTGCCCGACCAATCCCGCTGCCTGCGAGGTGGTTTCTGCGGCGAGCGCGTCGTTTTTCTCGAGCAGCAGGACATCGGTTTTGCCGGCTTGGCAGAGGCTGTGTACCACGCCGCAGCCGACGCCCCCGCCGCCGATCACCACAATTTTCGCATCGCTGGGCGAGTCCATCGGGTTAATTTCCGTTCCGGTTTTTTGCCGCCTCGGCGAGCAACGGCACGATCTCGAACAAGTCGCCGACGATGCCGTAATCGGCGACCTGAAAGATCGGCGCTTCCGGGTCTGTGTTGATGGCGACGATGTGCTTTGAAGTGCGCATGCCGGCCAAGTGTTGAATCGCGCCGCTGACGCCACACGCGATGTAAACCTGCGGCGACACCACCTTGCCGGTCTGCCCCACCTGATCGCGATACGGCCGATAGCCGGCATCGACCGCCGCCCGGGACGAGCCGACCGCCGCACCGATGCTGTCAGCGAAATCCTCAATGACACTGAAATTCTCCGCACTGCCAAGCGAGCGGCCGCCGGTCACGATGATCGCCGCCTCGGTGACGTCCGGGCGCTCGTTGCCGCCGGCGAGGATTTCCCTGAGCGCGGTTTTTTGTTCCGGCAACTCAACGGCCACCGTGGCGACTTCGGCGCTGCGAGAGGCATCCGGCTCCGGTGCCTTGACCGTGCACGGCCGGACGGTGATCACCTTCAGACTGTCATCGGTGAACTCGACTTCCGCCGTGGCTTTGCCGGCGTAAACCGGACGGCGCACGGTCACTTCGCCGCCGTCCAGATTCACTTGGATGCAGTCGGTGGCCAGGGCGGCATCAAGCGCGGCGGCCAAGCGCGGGGCCAGGTCTTTGCCCAGCGGCGTGTGCGCGACAACCACGGCGTCGGGGGCGAGTTGCTCAATGAACTGGCCAATCGCTTGGTCAAGCGACTCGCCAGTGCCATCGGCCAAGACCGGCGAGTCGATCAGGTGCACCTTGGCCGCGCCCAGTTGGCCAAGCGACGCAGCGAGCGGCTCGACGCCCTCCCCTGCGGCAACGGCGTGGACTTCCGCCTGTCCAAACGGCAGCCCAAACAATTCCCTAGTGGCTTCGCTCAAGGCTCCGTTTTTGTGTTCGGCAATGACTAAAATTTTCATGTCGTTTCTCCGGTCAAATGGCCTGGATTTCCTCCGCGAGCACGCGGATCAGTTCGTTGGCCTGCTCGGCGGTCGCGCCCTCGATGAGGCGGCACGGCTGCTTGGGCGGCGGCAGCTCAAAGTTCTTCAAGCGCATTTTGCGGTCGGCCTCGGTGATGCCCAGCTCGTCGGCGGAGAGCGTGTCGATCGGTTTCTTTTTGGCCTTGATGATGTTAAGCGCGGTGGCGTAACGCGGCTCGTTGAGGCCGACCTGCGCGGCGACGACCGCCGGGAGCGGCGTCTCGATGACCTCGATGTTGCCGCCGCCGACATCGCGACGACAGGTAATCGCACCGTCGCCGTAGTCGATGCCGTTGACCACGGTGACACAGGGCAGGCCGAGAAATACGGCCAGCATCGGCCCCACCGCGGCCGCGCCGTCGTCGACCGCCTCCTTGCCGGTTAAAATAATGTCCGTTTGGCCAAGCCTGCCGATGACGGCGGCGAGTGCACGGGCGTTCATCGCAGAATCGGCGTCACCGGGTAGATCGACTTGCACGGCTGAGTCAACGCCCATGGCCAAGGCCATTCGCAGCGAATCGGTCACTCGTTCTGGACCAGCTGAAAGCACTGTGATGATCGACTCCGGCTCCTGCTCGCGCAGCCTCAGCGCCTCTTCGATGGCCAATTCGTCGTGTGGTGAGATGATCCACTGTATGTCCGCCTCATCGATTCCATTGCCGTCACCGCGCAGCTTGATCCGCGTCGTGGTGTCCGGCACCTGCTTGATACAAACAAAGATATTCATCAAAAAATTATTCAGTATTCCACCCGGATATTGCCGTCGCTGGCTTCGCACTTGGCATCTGCCTGGGCGAACGCCTCTGTCAGAGCGGCGTGGAGGATAGCCTTGACGTCGGGGCCGTGCTCGATGCGGCGCAGGATGGCCTCGCCCTTCCGATCGCCCAGGCTGACGCTGATCTTGAGGCCGCGGCGTTTGCAAGCCAGGCGCACTTCGTCCTCCAACTCGCCGTTGAGCGGCTTCAGAAAGGCGTCCACGTAATTGGCGCCGATGCCGGAGCTGTCCGGTTTGTTCTCAGGCAGCCACTCGGCGGCAGCCGGGTTTTCCTTGATCACTTTTTCCATTTTTCAGCTCTGGTTTTTTGCCTCGATAAACTGGTTCATGCGCTCGCGCAAGGCGGCGATGTGGGCCGGTGTGCTGCCGCAGCACGCGCCGAGGATGGCGATGCCAGCCTCGAATATGTCGCCGGCCTGGGCGCTCATTTCTTCCGGGGTTTGGTCGTAGATTACCTTTAGTTTTTTCAGCTCAGGCTGGCCGGCATTGGGCTGCGCCATGACCGGCAAGGCCGAGCATTCGCGGTAACGCTGCACGGCGGCCAGCGCGCGGGCCATGTCGATGTTGGTGCCGCAGTTGAGCCCGAGCACGTCCGCCCCGGCCTCCTCCAGAAATGTAGCTGCCTCGTCCGGACCGGTTCCCATCATCGTGCGCAGTTCGTGTGTCTCTTGAGTGAAATCGAACGCCATCGAAGCGATGACGCACGGCGCGCCGGCAGCCTTGGCGGCAGCGATGGCGGCGCCGGCCTCGTCGAGCACCGTCTGTGTCTCGACGATGATCGCGTCCGCCCCGGCCTCGACGAGTGCCCTGGCCTGCTCGGCGAAGGCGCGATCGACCTCCGCGCGTGTGATTTCGCCGTAAGGCTCCATCAGCCCACCGAACGGTCCGATATCACCGAGCACGAAGCCGTCCCGGTCGCCGAACGCCCGGCGGGCCACCTCGACCGCGGCCTTGTTGATGCCGACGACGTCGGGGTTGGCCGTGTGCCGCTCGAGCATGATGCGGCTCCCGCCGAAGGTGTTGGTGATGAGGCAGTCCGACCCGGCCTCAACGTAGCGCCGCTGGATGGCGACGACGCGATCCGGCTCGTCGAGGTTCCACGCCTCGCCGCAGCCGCCGCTCTCGAGACCGGCCTCCTGCAGCTGCGTACCCATGGCACCGTCGCCCAGCAGCGGATGTTCCTTGATAGTTTCCAGCAGTGTCTTTTTCATCGTGTTAATTCTAGCTCCACACGGGCGGTTGCCGGCCTGCGGCGGTGTGAGCAGGGATCCATACTGCACCGGGCGCACGCCAGCGTGTCGGGCGACGTTGCCTCCACCACCTCGGCTGGCCCAAGGCCAAACAGCGCGAGCTGCGAATGTTCCGGCGTGAGCATCCCGCTCTCGAGCAGGTCCAATTTGGCGGCGCTTGGCCAAGCGGGCTGCGCGGCCAGCAGGTCCAGCAGCGCGTGCTGATCGCCCAGGTTCCAGCCGTCGTAGCCGGGGCTTTCATGCGACAGCGCGGCCAAGTCGGCCGACTTGGCGTGGTCGCAGATCGACTTGTGCGCGCGGAGCAACAACTGCTCGGTGGCCGCAGCCGCCGCCGCGTTCAGGAAAAACGCCTCGTCAAGCCGGTCTTCCTCCCACAAATGCTGAACCTGCGGCGAGACAGCCGAGCCAGCGCAAACCGCCACCGCCACCGCGACACGCGCTTGACCAATCCGCAGTTTTTCGGCCAAGGCGCGACTGGTGAATTGGGTGCTGTTGGCCAAGCGGATGAGGTCGCCCTCCGTCACCAAGTCGATCGGCTCGGAAACAAAACTCCACGGGCAACCGTGCTCGTTCACCCACGCCAAGGCGCTCTCGACACCGGCTTGGGCAGTCTCGCTGAGCGGCCCGGCGATGGGGATGCACAGGTGACGCTTCCACTCGGCAACAGGAACGGTTAGCGGCTCGGCGATCATACGATGGGCTCCGTGGCGCGTGTCTGAAACGGCACGAACTGTGCGCCCTCGGCAAAGCAGTGAAAGAATTCCGGGAACGTCTCCAGTTCGACGTGCTCGATGCGGCGGACGAGTTGGTCGATCTCCTCGCGAGCCGCCACCGAGAGCAGCGCAAGCGTGGCACCCTCGAGCGCCGCGTTGCCCACCTGCACGATGCGCTCATCCGGCAGGTCGGGGATCAGGCCGATACGTCGCGCGTGCCCGACGTCGATGTGCCGGGCGAATCCGCCGGCGAGGTAAAACAGGTCGAGGTCGGCAAAATCGATGCCGTAATTTTGGTGGAGCAGATGCAGCCCGGCGACGTTGGCGGCCTTGGCCTGGGCGAGTTGACTGATGTCCTCCTCGGTGAGGTAAACATTGTTGTCGGCGTCGAGACAAAACCGGTCGGAGCCGTCAGCCAAGCGGCCGGCGCTGTTGATCCGCCCGGTGCGAAGCAGTTCGCCCAGCAGATCGATCAGGCCGGAGCCGCACAGGCCGGCGGGTTGGGCGCCGCCGATCACGCCGAGGCGCTGTTCCGGTTCGAGTTGCACACGCTCGATCGCGCCCTCGAGCGCCGGCATGCCGCACTGGATTTGCCCTCCCTCGAACGCCGGCCCGGCGGGGCAGGAGGCGACCTGGAGTTTGTGGCGATTGCCGATGACCAACTCGGTGTTGGTGCCGATGTCCATCACGGCGACGGTGCGCTCCTCGCGAGCCAGGCCAGTGGCCAGCAGACAGGCGGTGGTGTCCGACCCGACGTGCGAGCCAATGAGCGGCAGCGCATAAACGCGCCCGTCGGGATGGATCGGCAGCAGTGACTGTTTGCCGCACTTGGCCAAGTGCGTGCCGGGGCGCTGGCCCTCGCGAAACTCGTGCTCGGTGACGGACCGATACGGCATTTGGCCAAGCGGATAAACGTCCAGCCCGAAGAACAGGTCGCGCATCACCGGGTTGCCGACCACCACGACCTCGTAAATACTCCCGGACGGCACACCGAACGACTCGATGGCCCGGCTCATGTAGCCGGCGAGCGTGCGGCGCAGCAGCCGGCCCTTGTGGTCGGTGTCGAATTTTACCCGCGCCAGCACGTCGCTGCCGCCGAAGCGCTGGGGATTCTCGAACGACTGGCTGGCCTTGATGCGGCCGGACTCGAGATCGACCAGGCGCATCGCCACCGTGGTGGTGCCCAAATCCACGGCCAAGCCGTGCAGCGGGCCGGTGGAACGGTCGATTTCCCCGCCGTCGAGCAGCACCTGTTCACCGTTGCGCGTCACCGCCGGGCCAAGCGGCGGTGCCTCGTCGAGGCACGGCAGGCGAATGCCACGTTCCTCGATTTGAATTGCACCGCGCTGCGGTGTCTGGCAGCAGATGGCCCCCGTGCCGGCCTCGACCGTTGCGCGGCAGGAGAGCCGGAAGTCGCCCTGTAAATGAACCTCCTCCGGCGCGCGGTCGCTGAGCAGTTCAGCGCCCTCGGCGATCTCGACGAGGCATTCGCAGCAGCTGCCGTTGCCGGAACAGGAGGTGGGAATCCGCACGTCCATCCGCTTGGCCAAGTCGAACAACGTCGCGCCGGCGGCGGACTCGATCCGCTGCGAATCAATCTGGACGGTGACGCTCACGTTTCCTGTTTTACCGGGTCGGTTCCGTCAACCGGCGGTCGAGGTGGTCTTCATTTCCGAGGCGAGATTCTTGAACAGATCGACGGCGGTGGCGGCATCGGGGGCGTAGCCGTCGGCGCCGATCTCGTCGGCAAACAACTGGGTCACCGGCGCGCCACCGACGCAGATTTTCACATGGCCCAGCCCGGCGGCCTCCATCTCAGTGATGACGGTTTTCATATAAATCATCGTGGTGGTCAGCAGGGCGCTCATGCCTAGAAGGGTGGCGTCGTGCTCCCGGACAGCGGAGATGAAATCCGCAGCGGAGGTGTTGGTGCCGAGGTTGACGGACTTGAAGCCGGCGCCCTCGGCCATCATCAGCACGAGGTTTTTGCCGATATCATGCAGGTCGCCCTTCACCGTGCCCATGACCAACGTGCCCATCGAGTCGCCCTCGCCCTGCTGCGCGGCGAGCAGCGGATTGAGCACGGTCATACCGGCCTTCATCGCGCGTGCCGCCAGCACCACCTCCGGCAGGTAGACCCGGTTGCGCTTGAAGTCCTCGCCCACCACGTTCATCCCGGCGATCAGGCCGTCGTTGAGCACCTCATTCACGTCGCACCCGTTGGCGATCGCTTCTGCGGTCAGCCGCTGCACTTCGGGCGCCTTGCCCTCGAAGAGCAGTTGGTTCATCGACGCGTAGTCGGGCATGTTGGAATCGTTGTCAGGCATCGTGCAAAAAATTACCACCCCTCGGGCATGCTGAAATTGCCGGCGACCATGCCCTCGAACTGGCTTCGGATGCGCGCCTCGACTTCCGGCGAGAAGAGGGTTTTCCGGTCCTCGGCCAGGATTTCGCGGGCTTTTTGAAGGGCGCGGCCGGAGGCGTCAAGCGCGCCGTTCTCGCTCCAGATCTGCCGGGTGTCGCGGTCGGCCACGTCCGGCATCAGCGCGGTGGAGGTCATCAACTCCAGCGTGCGGTCGGTGGCCACGAACATGCCGCCCGGCCCGATCTCGCCGATCTCGCCCAGCGCGAGGTTGTCCTCGGAAAACTCCATGCCGCGGGCCACGCGCTTGAGCATCTGCGCGATCTCGTTGTCCACCACCGCCATGCCGTAGTCGAACGCCATAAGCGCATCGATCAGCCCGGCGAACTGGAGCACGTGCATCCCGCCGAGCAGGCCGCCCATGCAGGAGAGTGCCTTCTCGTAGCCGGCCTGCGCGTCGTTGAGCTTGGAATTGGTCAGGCCGATGTAGCCGCTGCACGGCACATTGTAAAAGCCGGCCATCTGCGCGTGAGCCATGTTGAGCATCCCGCACTCCACCCCGCCTGGGGCGTAGGCACCCGAGCGCATGTCACCCACGGTCGAGAGCGAACTGTAAAGCAGCGGCGTACCGGGACGGGTCATCTGCATGAGCGCGGCCAGTGCGAGGAACTCGGCGTTGCCCTGGGCCAGCGTCGAGGCCAGTGTGAGGGGCGAAGTCAGCCCGGCGTTGGGCACCACCGTCGAGTGGCTCGGCAGCCCCTGCTCGGTGTAAAACATCAGCAACTCGGTCGAGTTCTCGTCCATCTTCAGCGGCGAAATGACCGGGCAGTAATGGTGGGTGATGAACGGCCGTTCCTTGTAGGCCGCCTCGCTGCCGGCAATGGCGTAGGCCAACTGCAGGATCGACTCGCAGTCGATCCCCGGGTCGCCGCTGCCGCGCACCGGTTTGCGGCAGTGCTTCAGCGCGGTGTAAAACCGGGACAAACTATATTGACCGGCCGGCGCATCCGAGGCCATCACCGAGACCGAGAACAGATCGATGGCTGGCAGCGCGTCGATCAACCGGGCGATGCGTGCGATGTCTTCCGAGGTGGAAAAACGCTCCTCGCCGGTGACCGGGTCGATGAGGTTCGGGGCCGAACTGGCGGTGATCACCAGCGGTGCCTGGTCGGGTACCACCCGGTCGAACTCGGGATCCTGGGCGTAAAAGGTGAACTTGGGAGGGATCGACTTGAGACATTCCCCGATCACCGCGGGCGGAAAGGTCACCCGCTCAGTCGCATCATCGACCCGACAGCCGTGTTCGCGGAACCGCTCCCGCGCCCTGGGATTGTTCACCTCCAGGCCGACCTGGTCGAGAATCTCGAGCGACGCCTCATGAACGCGCCGCACCTCCTCCGGGGCGAGCAATTGAGCCAGTTGGGGAATCATGATTTCACCGCTGCAAACGCGGCACGGACGGTCGCACGGCGCGTCCGCTCCCCGAATAACCAATTTTGGGGGGAAATCGCCGCCATTTTATTTTTGCAGATACGCCATGACGGCCTCGGTGCGGTTTTGGACGCCCAGCTTTTCGTAAATGTTCTTGAGATGATTGTGCACGGTCCAGGCGCTGATCTGGAGCAACTCGGCAATTTCCTTGTCCAGCGCGCCCCGGCTCAGATGGGTCATCACCTGGTGCTCACGCGGAGTCAGGTGCGGAAGCGTGTCCTCTGCGGAATCGCCCACCAGAAAATCGACCTGCTTCTTGAAATATTGCCGGACCCGGCGTGACAGGTTTGCGGGGTTCAGCCGTGGTTTGCCCTTGACCCCGGTGGCGGCGTTCTCCTCCAGCAGATGCAGCACCCGGCCCGGTGGCGTGCGGTGCAGATAATAGCCGTAAAGGCTCCCGGCGGTGGAGTTGAACAACTGTTCACTGTCCTCGAAGGTGGCGAACGGCACCACCGGGCAGTCCGGAAACCGCTGCTTGAAACTGGCGTCCAGTTCCTCACCGGAAAACCCAGGCAACCCGCGATTGACCAGCAGCAGGCCCGGTTCGTTCGCCTGATCAAGCGCGCGCAGCGATCCGATGTCCGGAACCGTCTCCCGACAGACAAAACCAAGCGCTTGGCTCGTCAACTCCTGCAGGCTCGATGCCACCGTCCTGTCCGGTTCCACCACGAAAACATCCACCGAAACGGAGGCTGCGGCATCAAGACTGGCCAGGCGCTTGGCCTCTCCGGGGCAGGTGTGAATTGTCGTGTAGGTGCAGCAAAACGGGCTACCAAACCAAAACAGCGCCAACGTCAGTTCACGCCGATGCCGCGCCGCAGCCGCATCCCAGCCCTCCCCGATGACACAGTTGAAAATTCGCAGTGACTCCTCCGCCGCCTGCGCCTCGTTCAGTGTGCCCAGCGGGAAGTAGCAGCCGGTGCCGTCGTGCTCGATGCGGCACGACAACTCCGGCTTGCCACCCGATGTCGAACGGTATTTGCGCTCCACCAGTCGCAACCGCCAGTAATCGACCGACCTGCGCGGATCGCCACCCGGCACAGTCGTCACGCCCGGTCGGGCGGTTCCCTCCCGTTGGCCAAGCGCTGGCCAGCCGTGCTGCTGAATTTGCGCAAACAGGCTCGCCGCCTTGGCCGCAGCCACATCCTGATCCACCGCACCGAGCGAGATCGTCCGGCGCACCCCCTGATGCTGAATCTTGGCCGACCAGCCCCGCACCCGGTGCAGTTTGCCAGCGCGGACGTAGCTGTTGCGGAACACACGGGTGCGCCAATAGGCCGGCTCCAGTCGCTGATCGGCCGCCGCCTCACCCGTTCCAACCCACTCCGTTGCCACTTGCTTGGACATGCTTGGACATTTCTATCGCAGCTTCCCCCCATTTGCGAACCCTGAATCGGCTTGGCTAAGCGGCAGCGACTTGGACACGCTTGGACAGCTCTTGGCTGAGATCTCCCGCGATGGAATTGTTTTTTGCGGCTAAAAAAGGCCATTTCTGCTTTGATTGGAGTTCCTGACAATCTCCGGTACCGGATTCATGTCGAGTCTCCTCATTATACAACCAAAAAGATGAAACAAACGTTGAAGACCAAGTGGCTCCTCATGGCCGGCATATTGGCTGTACAGGCCTGGGCCGCGCACGGGCAGGAAGTCAGCACCGATTATGGAAACTATATCGAAGACGAGGAGATTATCGTCACGTTCAGCGAGGGCCCCGGTAATCCCAAGGACTGGGTGGGTCTCTACAAGCCGGATATGGTCGCGGGCGAGGTCGACTCTCTCACGTGGTTTTATGTCGATGGAACCCAGACCGGCAGCGAGGGCCTCACCGATGGGGAATTGACCTTTCCTGACGGAATGATCGACGAGGGGATTTACGAGGCGCGGTTCTTTGAGAACGACGGCTACACACTGCTTGCCAAGGCCATCTTCACCGTCGGAGATATTGGTCCAACGGTCCAAACAGACAAGTCAACCTATCTGCCGGGGGAACCGATCACGATCGATTTTCTGGTAGGCCCGGGTAATCCAAAGGATTGGGTGGGGCTATACAGGGAGGACATGGTGTCCGACGGCTCCGTCGGCAGTCTGGTTTGGTTTTATGTCGACGGAACCACGACTGGCAGTGAAGGAATTGAATCCGGAACACTTACATTTGCCAATGGTATGACTGATGAGGGAGCCTACAAGGCGGTGTTTTTTGAGAACGACGGCTACACCATCCTCGCTGAGAAAAAATTTAAGGTGATGCAGCCGGCACCGGACACGCCAAAGGTGGTTTCCACCCTACCAGAGGCTGATGACAAGAATGCCGATCCTGAGATTCAATTTAACGCCGTCATTCGTGACGGAACCACAACACTGAACCCTGAAAGCGTAAAACTGACCTTGGACAATAAGGATGTGAAGGTGGAAATCGCAGCCGGCGATGAAGGGTTCAACACCGTTTCCTTTGTTGGGGAAGGGAATTTTGATGCCGGTTCCACTCATAGATTTCAGCTGGACTTTTCTGATAATGGCGACCCCACCACGGCCGAGTCGATTGTGGTGGAGTTTGATGTCGCAAACTATCGGCAAATCGAGATGCCCGAGCCGCTTTACTTCGAGAATTTCGACGGGGTTGAAGAATTTGAGCTTCCAGAGGACTGGGAGGTCGTCAACCTGTCGCAGGAACTCAACATCGAACTTGAGCCTGATGACTTCACCTCGGCCTATTACGAGGGTTGGGTGAATGTATCGCTGAGTCGTTGGAGCAACAGCCCCTACTGGGCTGAAAAATCGACGCGCCCCGCGCCGCCTGTTTTTGTGAATGGCGCTCGACAGACGCTCGAGGGCAATGCATTGGTGGCGGACTCCTCCTCGCGCAATGGTCAATTCATCACATTCCTTTACACAGCCGATTATGACCTGAGTGAACACAACGATGTGCACCTGGCCTATTACAGTCACTACGCGCAGAACCAGGATAGTTTCGGTTCCGTTGAGTACTCCCTTGACCAAGGCGAGACGTGGCTTCCGGTGGTCTACATGCTCGACAGAGGTGACATCCTCAAGGACGCCGACGGGAAGGTGGACGTCTTTGCCACGATGGAGAACCCACACACGGATATTGCAGTGGGCTACGACCCGGATACTTTCGAGGAGGTCGGGGGATTCTACGGCGCCTATATCGGCGCGGAAATTGGCGAGGAACTGGCCCCCTACATCAGCGGACGGATCGACGACAATCACACCGAATCGAAGCGGTACGAGCTGTTCCGGCTGCCTGAAGCGGACGAAGAAAAAACGGTTCGCTTCCGTATCGCCACATCCGGCACCTGGAGCTGGTATTGGGGCATCGACAATTTCGGCCTTTACAGCATCGCGCCCAGTTCGATGCCGGAAGTGGTCGAGGCCAACCCGGCCGCCGGTGGCGAGGGCGCCAACCCAATGCCTTTAATGACTTTTATAATCAAAAATGGCGAAGCCAAGCTGGATCCGGATTCGGTCAGGCTCGAGTTCAACGGCAGTGCTGTCGAGGAAGTCACCGTGTCGGAAACCAAGATCGGCGCAGAAGAAGGCTATCAGGTCACCTATCAGGTGCCCGAACTGCTGGCGGCCCTCTCAGATAACAGCTTCAAGCTCACCTTCACGGAGGATTCCGCTGAGAAACGGGAGGGGACCTACGAGGGAAGTTTCACCGTGGGCGACTTCGCCAGCCACAGTCTGCCCGAGCCGATCGCCTTCGAGTCGTTTGACGATCTGGAGGAATTCACCCTGCCGGAGGGATGGGTCATGAAAAGCTACGTCAATGAAGCCGATGCTACTGATCTTGAAGAGAATCCAGACATCTGGACCTCGATGACCTATGCCGGCTGGACATCCGTATCACTGGACCGCTGGAAGAGTAGCCCCTACTGGACTGAAAAATCAGAGGCGCCAAGTCCCCCGGTATTCGTAAATGGCAAGGCCCAGTTCCCCGATGGCAATTTCCTGATCGCCGACTCCTCCCTGCGCAACGTCCATTTCATGACCGTGCTCGAGACGAAAGACTTCGACCTTGGCCAGCACTCCAACGTGCATCTCGGCTTTTACAGCCACTATGCCCAGAACCAGGACAACTCTGCCAACGTCGAGTACTCGATCGACGGCGGCGAAACCTGGCTGCCGGTCATCTATATGCTCGAACAAGCCGACGTCGTCGCCGGTGACGACGGCACAGCAGATGCGGTAGCAACCTTTGAAAATGCGCAGGGTGATGTCGCCTTGGTCGACAACCTCCTTTATCAGGATGAGGACGACTGGTGGGACATGGAAGCACTCGACGAGCCGATCGGCGGCAGCTACGGGGCATTCATCGGAGCGGCCATCGACGAGTCGCTTGCGCCACACATCAGTGGGCGAGTCAACGACAGCCAGACAGAGTCCAAGCGCTACGAACTGCACCGCCTGCCCGAAGCCGACAAGCAGTCCAAGGTGCGCATCCGATTTGCCATGAACGGCACATGGAGCTGGTACTGGGCCGTCGACAACTTCGGCCTCTACAGCATTGAGGAAACGCCCACCACCGCCCCGGTGATCGACAGCATTGCCGTCGATGGCGGCATCGTGACCATCAGTTGGCAGGGCGTGGCAGGGGTACGACTGCAGAAAGCCTCCAACCTGGCCAACCCTAACTGGTCCGATATCGCCAATACCCAGGCGGAATCCTCCGCCAAGGAGGTTGCCGACCAGGCGGAAGCGTACTATCGTTTGATCCGCGACTAGCGCGATCGGCTTGACCAAGCGCACCCATGAAAACAGAACAACCAACCACACGCCCACAGCGGCGCGGATTCACGCTGATCGAGTTGCTGGTGGTCATCGCCATCATCGCAATTCTCGCCTCGCTGCTTCTGCCGGCCCTGGCCAAGGCCAAGGGCATGGCCCAAAAGATCAGCTGCCTCAACAACCACAAGCAGCTTGGCCTGGCAGTCCAGCTCTACTCGAGCGACAACGAGGATTGGCTCAACCCCATCCAGGAACGGCTCGCCTCCGGCATCGAGTCGAGCTGGCGTCCCTACCTCATGAGGTATCTCGGTGCGCGCTGGGATTCCAGCAAACAAATGTTCCTCGGCGGGAGCAAGCCGATCTATGACTGCCCCACCGAGAATGCGAAAGGCAAAAAGGGGGACGTGTACCACCAGGGCAACCCGGCGGTCGTCGGCCAGTTTCGCGTCGGTGAGATCAGCATCGCCAGCGGCATCGGCGCGGTGAACGTCCACTGGACCAGTGGGGGCGCCCAGCCACCCTTTGGCCGGCCGCTCGGGTATGAGAACAACCTCTGCAACTGGGGCATGGTCGAGTCGGCCTCCGAGATGATCCTGCTGGGCGACGGCCATAGCAATATCGGCGGCTGGCCCAACGACGAGTGGTGGATCTGGAAGGAACTGGGCAATGCCAACTCCGCCGGCTACAACCGCTTCATCCAATATGACCCTGGTGCGATGCGGCACGGCGGCAAGTCCAACTACGTGTTCGGCGATGGCCGGGCCGAGACGCTTGATCCCAATCTCATCCCGTGCGACGAGTCGGCCTGCTGGTGGTCCGCCCCGCAGAGCCCTCACTGATCGGCCACTCTCCCGTACGCCACTTCGATGCAAGCCTCTGAAAAAAAACAACTCACCCTTGCCGGTGTATTGTTCGCGCTGGCCATCCTTTTTTTTGTCCTGTTCAGCTCGCCCGAACGAGAAGCTCTGGAGTTCTTTTACGATGAGAGCGAACAGAAACTGTTCACCGCCCCGATCGGCTCCATCCCACCAATCAAGGGCATTAACGACAACCAACTCGACGGGGTCCGCGCGATCGTCATCGCACCCAAGGGCCAACGCGACGACGAGTCCGCCCATCGCATCGCCTACCTCGAAAAATGGTCGCCCCAGTTGAAACAGCACATGGAAGCCGCCGCCAAGGCCAAGGCCGCCGGACACGCCGTGCCCAATGTCGTGGATCGTTCCCAACGGAAATTCCATCAGTTTGTCCGCCGAACAGATTCCCCGGAGTGGTATACCATGAACACCGATGAGGCGGCGAAAATCATGGCGACTCTTCGCACCAAGGACGCTCAGGGAAAAATCCCCGACATCTGCACGCCAAACCGCTGAGGATGCCAGATGAACCGTCACCGGCCCATTCTCCTCGCGACTCTGCTGGCCTTTGCTGCCTCTCCCTCGGCTGAAGAACCCCCGGCCAAGCCTGCCCCGAACTCACCCGACGAGCCCTTGGCCAAGCGGATGTCCGTGGCCAGGGCAGTGGACTTTATTGATCGCGCCTCGCTCCACTGGCAGCGCTCCCGCGAGTGCGTCACCTGCCACACCAACGGCGCCTACCTCATGGCACGCGGCCGATTTCAAGCCGATCCCGCGCCGCACATTTCCATTCGAAAATTCTTCGAGCAGTATGTCGATGGCTGGGTGGATAAGAGACCGGGGCCGTACATCATTGTTACCACCGCCGCCTCACTCGCCATGGACGACGCAGCCAAGGATAAGTTAAGCGCAACCACCAAGACCGCCTTCGACGAGGCATGGAAAATACAACGCGAAGATGGTTCGTGGGACTGGCTCAAGTGCGGCTGGGGGCCGTTTGAGTCCGACGACCACTACGGCGTGACGCTCGCCGCAATCGCAACCGCCAAGGCGCCGGGCAACTATGCGCAAACCAAAAGCGCCGCAGCCGGCTTGGCCAAGCTCCGCAGCTGGCTGGAGAACCATCCATCCAGGCTTCCCCATCAAAAGGCCATGATGCTCTGGCTTGGCAGCGAACTACCGGAGTGGGTGAATAATAATGACCGGCAACGTTGGCAAAAAGAGCTGCTTGGCCTACAGTTAGTCGACGGTGGCTGGGCGACCGCTGGGTTGGGGGATTGGAAACGCAAGGACGGTTCCGCGCAGACTCTCGACAAGGCCGACGGCTACGGAACCGGCTTTGTCATTTTTTCCCTCCGCCAATCCGGCCTGCCGGCGAGCCACCCGGCGATTCGGCGCGGCATCGGCTGGCTCAAAACGCACCAACGCGAAAGTGGCCGCTGGTTTACCCGGTCGCCCTACAAGGACGGCAGGCACTACATCAGTCACGCCGGGACGGTCTTCGCGCTGCTGGCACTGGCCGAGTGCGGCGAGCTGAAATAATCTGGATGGACATAACCTCATTTAACTTCCCGACGGACACGCGGGTCGGCCCGGGAGTCATCGGGCAACTCAACAAAACCCTGCTCGCGCTGGGCATCCACCGGCCGCTGGTCGTGACCGATGCCGGCCTGCTGGCCACCGACGCCTTCAGGAAACTCGCCGACGCACTGCTGCCCGGCGAACCGGATCGCGACTGGTTTTTGCACTCCGACGTGCAGCCCAATCCCACCGAGGCCAACACCCGCGGCGCGGCTGAACTGGCCCTGGCCAAGGGCTGCGACGGCGTCATCGGCATCGGCGGTGGCAGCGCGCTCGACGCCGCCAAGGTCTGCCGCATCCTTATCAAGCAGCCGCAACTCAAGCTCGCCGACTACGACTGGGAGGCCGACTGGAGCGGCCTGCTGCCGTTTATCGCCGTGCCCACCACCGCCGGCACCGGCAGCGAGGTCGGCCGCAGCGGCGTGGTCACCCCCGACGGGGCGAACAGCAAGGGCATGTACTTTCATCCGGAACTGCTGGCTAAATGCGTCTTTCTCGACCCCGAGCTGACCACCGGCCTGCCGACGGGGTTGACCGCCGCCACCGGGCTTGACGCGCTCACCCACTGCATCGAGTCGTACACCTCCCCGGTGTTTCAGCCGCTGTGCGACGGCATCGCACTCGAGGGCATCACGCTCATCGTGCGAGCGCTTCCGGCAGTCATCGCCGATGGCTCCGACCTCGACGCACGCGGCCGCATGCTCGTTGCCGCCGCGATGGGCGGCGTGGCGTTCCAAAAAGATCTCGGGGCAACTCACTCGCTGGCGCATCCGCTCTCAGCGATTTGTGGCGTGCACCACGGCACGGCCAACGCCATCTGCCTGCCGCATGTCATGCGCTTCAACGCCCGGCAAACACCGGGTGTCTACCGGCGTATCGGCCTGGCCTGCGGACTGGATGCCGTCTCGTGCCCCGACACGGAGGCCGACGAGCAGACGATTCATTTCATCGACGACTTCATACGGCGCTGCGGCATGCCGCCGTCGCTCGAGGAGGTCGGCGTGGAGGAGCAGCACATCGAGGCGCTGGCCGACCAGGCCTGGCTCGATCCGTGCCACCAGACCAACCCCGTGCCGGTGAATCGTGAAGATTTGAAGGAACTTTTCCTGAAGTCATTGTGAGCAAATTCCCAACCCAACTCCTGATTAACGGCCAGTGGCTCAACGGCTCGGGAGCCAAGCGCCTGGCCATCATCAACCCGGCAACGGAAGAGACGTTCGCCGAGGTCAGCGCCGCGACGCCGGACGAGATAGGCCAGGCGGTTGAGACGGCCCAAGCGGCGTTTGAATCCGGATGGCGCGATATGCCGCCAGGCCAGCGCGCCGAGTTGCTGCACGGCTTGGCCAAGTGCATCCGCGACAACACCGAGTCGATCGCGCAACTCGAGACGCGCAACGTCGGCAAGCCGATCGGCGACGCCCGCTGGGAGGTCGATGCCGGCGCGAAGGTCTTCGAGTATTACGCCGGGGCCATCGGGCATTTATGCGGCCAAACAATCCCCGTGGCGCGGGGCGGGTTCGACTTCACGCTGCGGCAGCCGATGGGCGTCATTGCCGCGATCACGCCGTGGAATTTCCCATTCCTTATCGCCTGCTGGAAAGTCGCCCCGGCGCTGGCCGCCGGCAACTCGGTCGTGCTGAAGCCGGCATCGCTCACACCGCTGACCGCGCTGCGGCTCGGTCAACTGACGCAGGAAGCGGGCCTGCCGAACGGTGTGCTGCAGGTGCTTCCCGGTAGTGGCGCGGAAGCCGGCAACGCGCTGGTCACCCACCCGCTCGTCCGCAAAATCGGCTTCACCGGCTCGACTGAGGTTGGCGCCACCATCATGAAACTCGCCGCGGATGACATCAAGCGCGTATCGCTCGAGCTTGGCGGCAAATCGCCGAACATCGTCTTTGCCGATGCCGACTGGCAACGCGCCGCCGCCGAGTCTCCGATGAGCGTGTTTGCCAACACGGGCCAGGACTGCTGCGCCCGGAGCCGCATGTTCATCGAGCAACCTATCTTCGACGATTTTGTGGATCATTTCGTCGCGGCCACTGAAGCGCTCAAGATTGGCAACCCCACGGACGACACAACGCAGGTCGGCCCCATGGTCTGCGCCTCCCAGCGCGAACTCTCCGAGTCATTCGTCAATGAGGCCAGAAACGAGGGGCGCAACATCCGCACCGGTGGAGACCGGCCAGACGGGAACGGTTTTTACCTGAACCCGGCCGTGATTACCGGCAGCGAAACCGGCGACCGCGCTTGGCGAGAGGAGATTTTCGGGCCGGTCGTTTGCCTGCGCCCATTCACCGACGAGGGGGAAATGCTACAAGAGGTCAACGACACCAACTTCGGCCTGAGCGGTACCGTCTGGTCGAAAGACCTGAACCGGGCGCTGCGCGTGGCGCGCCAGGTCGAGAGCGGCGTCATTAGCGTCAACAGCCACTCGAGCGTGCACACCGAGGCGCCGTTCGGCGGGTTCAAGCGCAGCGGCCTCGGCCGCGACCTTGGCATGTCCGCGATGGAGGCCTGCACCGAGGTGAAAAACATCTATGTCGGCGAATAGAGAATGAATCGGCCACGGCAACAAACCGTCCGCTTGGCCAAGCGATGCCTGTTGCTCGGTCTGATGACGCTTGGTCAATCGGCATTGGCCGGCTTGGTGGCTTACAACGACTTTGGTGCACCGAGCCGACGAGACAAATCGATCACCCGCATTGGCGCAACATCGGTCGAACTGAAAGCCGGCACCGGCTCGGTCGTGAAAACCGGCAACCTCATCGACTTCGCCACCGGCCAAGCGAGCGGCGTTCAGTTGAAATTGACCGTAACCGGTTCTCCGCTTGACCAAGCGGAGATCGGCAACGACGTCCCCGCCGGAACCAACGCGGGCGACGTGTTCACCAACAGGGTCAACAGCGCGGGCGGCACACCGCTTCCGGCCAGCAAGGTGCATTTCATCGACCTGTCCGGGCTCGACCCAGCCAATCGCTACGAGCTGGTCTTGTTCTCAAGCAGCCCGGGTGATGGCGAGGCCAAGCCGGTTTCGTTCACGCTTTGGGATGTTTCATCGTTTGAGAATCGCAGCGCCGTCGCGCCGGGCCGTATCACGATCAGCGGCCAGTTTGGTCGTACAACAAAAATTGAAACCGTCGGCAACTCCGGAGCGGGACGCGGTGATGTCTGCCGATACGAGTTTATCCGCAGCGGCAACGACGGCGATCTGCGCGTGATTCTCCAGTCTCCCAGCGGTGGCCAGTTGAGAGCCCTCATGCTGCGCGAGCAGACGCCGCCGGTGCTCACCGCCAAGCCGGTTGTTGAGCTTGGCGAAGATCACGCCGTCATTCGCGGCACAGTCGCCGACCCGGCCAAGGGCATGGTCGAGTTGCGCTGGCGCGAGACGGGCAGCCAGGCGGCGTGGCAATCGCAGGGGCTGACACCGGACACGAGCGGCGCGGTCGTGGCCCGGCTCGACTCTCTGCCGGTGTTCGTCGAGCAGGAGTTCGTTTTTGTGCAGCGAACCGCCAACCGCGAAATCGCCTCGGAGGCGCAGGTCATCCGGCCGCAAAAGCTGGGTGTGATCTACTCGACCGGCTTCGAGCCGACCGAACCGGTGACGTTCCTGCCAGGAGCGATCACGGCACAGACCGGGCCGTGGCGCGTGGCCAAGGGCAGCGCCGAAATCCAAAGCAGCCGCGTCGCGCATGGCGGCCAGGCGGTGCGCACCGGCGACTGTGTCATCGAGATGACCCTCGAGAACCCGGAGCCGGTGCTGTGGGCCGATGCGTTCATACAGGATCCCGGCATCAGCCAGGCGCAACAGATCCCCGATGGCAAGGCCAGCAGCGTGCTGTTGTTTCACGACGGAAAACTTCTCGCGCTCGACGGCGACGGCGACGGCGGCGGCACCTTTGTCACCGCGGCGGAATTGACGGGCGAACGTTTTACGCGGCTCACCATCCGCACCGACTACGAGGCCAAGCGGTTCGACGTGTGGGTGGACGGCAAACCGGCACTGGCCAAGCTCGGATTCAAGGACGACTCGGTGACACGATTCCACGGGGTCAAGCGACTCGCCGGTGCGAACAGTTACCTCGACGACTTCAGCCTCTCGACCTGGGGGCTCGACAGCGACAGCGACGGCGACGGTTTGGTCGATCTCGACGAGGCCAAGTTTTACGGCTCGTACCCGCTGCTCCCCGACAGCGACCGCGACGGCGCGAGCGATGCCCATGAGATCGCCGCCGGGACGCACCCGGCCGATTCCGGCTCAATCTTTGCCGTGAAGATCGACGCGACGGACAGCGGCAAAACCAAGCTCTCGATCCCGACACTCACCGGCCTCGAGTACACGCTGCAGCGCCGCGCTGCGCTTGGCCAAGGGCGTTGGCAGACCCTCCCCGGCTTCGAGAACGTGCCGGGCGATGGCAGCGTGCAGTCGTTCCTCGAGACACCGGACGGACGCAACTATTTTTACCGGGGTGTCATCGTGAATCGCCTCAACGCCGTGAATCCCTGACATGACCCAACACAAAACAACCTGGCCAGGCACATCCGTTTTTCGGGCCGCACTCTTGCTGGTCGGTTGTACTTCCGGATTCGCACAAAGCCCAGTCAACCAGTGGGTGCTCTCGCCGGAAAACATAGATATCACAACGGTGAAAGACCTGTCCGGAAACGAGGACGGCCTGTTGCACGGCCGGATGGTGCCGGTGCAAAACCCGTCGGCGCTCTACTTTGACGGGACGGACACCTATATCGAGTTGGCGGCGAAAGACGAGGCCAAGTCGCTGCCAACGGGCAAGCTCACCGCCGAGGCATGGGTGGCCGTGAACTCACCGGCCGAATGGGGTGGCATCGTCGGCTGCCTGCAGGACAACGGCAGTTTCGAGAAAGGCTGGGTGCTCGGCTACAACAACGACAAGTTCAACTTCGCGCTCTCCACCAGCGGCGACCTCACCTACCTGAATGCCACCGTCCCGTACGAGACCGGCCGTTGGTATCATGTTGTGGGCACCTACGACGGCTCGAGGATGCGCATTTACATCAACGGCACCGAGCGTGGCAGCAGCAGCAATCGACGGGGATCGATCGATTACTCTCCCGCCGCATTCGTCATCGGCTGCTACCTCGATGACAATGAGTTTTATCCGCTGGAGGGATTCATCTCCGAAGTGCGCCTCTACAACCGTGCGCTCACCAGCCAGCAGATTCGCAACCGTTACAACCGCACCCGCGGAAGCCACACCAAACGCCCCAAGCCGCCGGTCGTTGCCACCAACCGTGAGTTGAGCGCCGGGCCATACCTCGCGTTTGCCTCGCCGGACGAGGCAGTCGTCCGCTGGGAAACCGCCAAGCCGATGCCGACGCGCCTCGCCTACGGCACAACGCCGACGCTGCAGAACCGCATCGATCTGCCGAAACGGACCCGGCAGCACGAGGCCACGATCCCCGGCATCGTGCCCGGCGCCACGTATCATTACTCAGTCGGCGTCGAGCAGGACGGGCAGACCCAGTGGCTTGCGCCCGCAACCGGCGAATCGGATTTCAACTACTCAAGGACGGACATCACCGGCGTCGACTCGCCGTATGCGGAGGATGACCGGATGAAAAAAAGTCGCGCGGCAGCCGAGGCGATTCTCGCGGCGACCGGCCTCCGCAAAGGCTACGCAATCGACTACGGCTGCGGCGAGGGGCGACTGGTTTTCGCCTTGGCCAAGCGCTCGGAGTTGACCGTGATCGGCATGACCGCTGACGCCGCAGAGGCGGCACGCGCCCGGGCGGCGCTGCGGCGGGCCGGCATTTACGGCACGCGCGTGACCATCCAGCACCGGCCCTTGGCCAAGCTGGGGCTTACCGACAGCCTGTTTAAC